>Ga0302249_1001896_pt1 | contig 12845 bp, 12 predicted proteins | sample AAG_UR_Val_MG_FD_193531 | JGI IMG/M metagenome (GOLD analysis project Ga0302249, IMG submission 193531) | Enriched activated sludge microbial communities from anaerobic digester in WTTP, New Holstein, Wisconsin, United States - AAG_UR_Val | ecosystem: Engineered > Bioreactor > Anaerobic >... | reverse complement strand
CCAGGCTGTTCAACGGGCTCAAGGCCCAAGACGGAAACGGTCTGCCACGCCGGGCTCAAACCATGAATGAATCTTTACCTAACTGAAATGCATTTGGAAAGACTGAAGTAAACATACAAGACGGAACAGACGTGAGAAACCCCATCACCAACGCCCTTACCATCGACCTCGAAGACTACTACATGGTCTCCGCATTCGAGTCTGTGGCCAAACGTGAGGATTGGCACGGGTACGAGTCCCGTATTGAACGCAATACACACCGCATACTCGAACTGCTCGCAGAGGCGGAGCCTCCCTCTTCACAACCCAAACCTCCAAATTCAAAATTCGAACCGGCAGACGGCTCAACCCGGCGCCTTCTTCCCGGCGTCAAGGCCACCTTCTTTTGTCTGGGCTGGATCGGTGAGAGATATCCCCATCTTATCCGGGAAATCGATCGACGGGGCCACGAGATCGCGTGCCATAGCTACGATCATCAGCTCGTTTACCGCATGACCCCCGCGCAATTCAGAGAAGATGTAAGAGTGTCGAAGCGAATCCTGGAGGATGCGACAGGGAAAGAGGTCATCGGCTACAGGGCGCCCAGCTACTCCGTAACGAAAAAATCGCTGTGGGCGCTGGACATCCTGGGCGAGGAAGGATACCGATACGATTCCAGCATCTTCCCCATCCACCATGACCGTTACGGGATTCCAACAGCGCCGAGATTCCCTTTTCTGGTCAAGTTGGACGGGAATGGGGGATACGGGACACATGGGACGGCCGATTTCGAGCGAATGCCGTTATGGAAACCGGAGCCAGGTGAACCGCCTGATGATTGCATAGTGGAGTATCCAATTTCCACGGTCAAACTGATGGGTCTAAATATCCCCATAAGTGGAGGGGGGTATATGCGCCTGTTTCCCTATGGAGTGACCCGGCAAGGCCTTGCGAAAATCAACAGCACTGAAAACAAGCCCTTTGTATTTTACATGCACCCATGGGAAATTGATCCTGAACAACCGAGGATGAATCGTTTATCGGTCTTGAGCAAATTCAGACATTACATCAACCTGGATGGGACAGCTGATAAGCTGAAGAGACTATTGAATGACTTCAAATTTTCAGCAATGAAAGACGTGATCGGATTGGGATAGGTGGCACCTATGAAATACCTGAAAATCAATTGCATGACTGCTAGATCAGGCGGATGTGGAGGCAGGTTATCTGAACCTAGGAAACAACTGCAGCGGTCCCTGGCGTGCGTAATGCAGTTGATATTCGTCGTCGTGCTGTCATTCGTGATCATATGTGACAACGAGGTTTACGGTATGAAAAAAGAAAAACATGTCGTTTTGCTGGGGGCATCAGTCGGACACGCCTGGAATATCGATGCGTTACCTGATCGGATCAAGCCGTCGGCATCTTCATCTTCGCAATCATATCGTTTCGAGTTCGTGGGAGAATACGCTTTCGATAAAACTGAAGCCCTGAATAAGATCCTCAAAAGAAAACAGAACAAGCCCGACGCCATTCTGATTAAGGAGTGTGCCGCTTATTTTCCGGGGGATATGCCCCAGTACCAGGAACTCGTGAAGGGATGGGTCAAGGAGTGCAAGAAATCAGGGGTCGTCCCTATCCCGACCACTGTGGTTCCCGTGACTAAAGCAACAGATTTGAAGGCAAGTCTGAAGGATCTCATCAAGCCCCTGCTGGGGAAAGCCAATACGTCCGCGCTTCTGGAATCTCTATTACAATACAACGACTGGATCAAGGTGTACGCAAAGCAGGAGGGGCTGACAGTTCTTGACCTCGAAGCGCCATTGAGAGTCAGCGAAACAGACCGAAGACTGCGTGCGGATCTGCACAGCGGTGACGGCCTGCACCTGAACGCGCAGGCTTATGGCCTGCTGGATAAAATCGTCATCCCGACCCTGGATCAGGCATTGAGAAAGAAGTGAGCTGCAAAGCTTATGAACCTTGATCTGAACGCAGAGAGATGAAGTCGCCCCTCTTTTATTCCCTGCCGCCTGCGGGACAGAAAATCACCTTGGGCGAGGTTATTCGCTGTATTCATGAAATGCAATCGAAAAACGGCGCGGGTCTGTTAGCCGGCATAAAAAAATATCTAGGATGTGAGCATCTCTTCTACTTGTCGTCTGGCCGTGCTGCTTTATGGCTTGCGTTAAAGGCTTTTTCGAGGTCAAAGCCGGATAGGAACGAGGTTCTGATTCCGGCATACTCTTGTCCCTCGGTGGTTTCGGCGGTACTGAAAGCTGGACTCATTCCAAAGCTCTGCGATATCAATTTGAATGACTTTGGATTTTGTTATGACGAGCTCAGAAAGAAACTGAACGATAAAACGCTGGCAGTTATCGTTGTCCATCTTTACGGTGCTCCGGCAGAAGTGAGTAAAATAAAGAATCTCTGCAATGACAACAAGAGCTACCTCGTGGAGGATGCCGCTCAGGCCTTTGGAAATTGCTTTCCGGAAAATCCAGACATAAAACTGGGACTAGCCGGGGACGCGGGTTTTTTCAGCTTTGGACGTGGAAAGCCGTTAAACATCATGCATGGCGGATTGCTCGCAATACAATCGCCGGATGCATATAGAGATGCAAATATCATATACAGTAACCTCAGTGACTGTGCGAGATATCAAAAAGTGAATTACTGTGTATCCTTGGGAATGTATTCTCTATTTTCAAACCCCCGCTTGTACTGGCTGCCGCAGATGATCCCTTATCTGAATCTTGGAGGGACAGTATTCGAGCCTGAGTTCGTCACATCGAAAGGTCTGGACCTGGCAGCAGCACTGGCTGGGATCATGATAGAGAGTATTGAAAAAGAAAAGAATGTTAGGCGCGACCATTCCAAGTGGTATGCTCAAAATCTAGGTGATATATGCAAAGATGGAAGACAGATAACAGGGGATTATCCATATCTGCGGTATCCGCTGTTAATACAAGATCCGAATAAAAGAAAAAGAATTCTCGGTATGCTTACGTCAAAAGGGACCGGGGCGACAGGATCTTATCCCACACCCTTGAACGAACTACCAGGCCTGGATAGGCGTCTGATGGACAAGTCAAATTGCAAGAACGCAGAAAGAATGTCGGAATCCATCATTACTCTTCCTGTTCATTCGATGGTGACTGCAGCGGACAGGGAAACAATAAAGAGGATCATGAGGCAGGCGGCAAATGAAGGTTAGAATGCTGGGCAAAGGTGAAGAGAAGGTCTGGGACGCATATGTTCTGAAACATCCAAAATCGACTCTCTGCCATCTTGCCGCCTGGAGGCGAGTGTTTGAACATGCATATGGACATATATCATATTACCTTCTTGCGGAGAAAGCAGGGTTAAATAGTGAGGCGAATATTGCCGGTGTTCTGCCGCTGGTGCACATTAAGAGTATTTTATTTGGAAATTCATTTGTCTCCATGCCGTTCCTCAATTATGGCGGGCTGCTCGCAGATGATGCGCATGTAGAAAAATTGCTCATGGAAGAAGCAGCAAAATTGGGGCGGCAGTTGAAGGTCAAAAATATAGAGCTGAGACATATACATCCGATAACTTGGACAAATGGAAAGGAAGCCGAGTCAGCCCATGAGCAAGATGCATTTACACTCATGACACATAAAGTCAGAATGGTGCTGGACTTGCCGGAATCATCGACAAGGCTGTTCGAGTCTTTTAAGTCCAAACTTCGCAGTCAAATTCGCAAACCCCAGAAAGAGGGTTTGGTCTCGTTCATCGGTGGCGAAGAATTGCTAGGCGAATATTATTACGTATTTTCGATAAACATGCGGGACCTGGGCAGTCCGGTCCATTCGCAAAAGTTATTCAAAAGCATTCTTGAAGAATTTGGCGGCCAAGTTCGATTGGGGGTTGTTAGATATAATAAGAAGCCAGTGGCGGCAGGATTGGTCTTTTGCTTCCGCGATGTGGCCGAAATCATATGGGCATCATCACTGAAGTCGTTCAACCACCTCAATCCGAACATGCTTCTTTACTGGTCATTTCTCGAGTATGTGACGGATGCCAAGTACAAGCAGTTTGACTTTGGGCGGTCTACGCCAGGCGAGGGGACCTATAAATTCAAGGAACAATGGGGAGCTAAGCCGTCAACACTGTATTGGTATGAGAATGGAGTGCGCAGTGAAAATGGACGTGCGGTTGAGAAGACTGCGTACCGCTTTCGGCAAAAAGGGGAAGAATTATGGCAGATGATGCCGCTCTTCCTGGCAAATGCAGCAGGTCCGATGATCCGGAAAAATATACCATTATAAAACTCGGAGACATCGGGTGGTATTGGAAATGGGCAATGCTATGAATAATGATCTCGTGAGTGTCATAATACCTACATACAACCGTGCCCTGAGATGCAAGGCAGCGGTCGAGTCTGTATTGATGCAAACACATGGTAACGTGGAAATCGTAGTGGTGGATGACGGGTCCATGGACAACACCCGGGAAGTCATATCCGGCATGCATGAGCGCGTCAAATACATCTATCAGGCCAACGGGGGTGTGTCGGCAGCAAGGAACACGGGACTGAATGCGGCATCAGGGGACTATATCGCTTTTCTCGACAGCGACGATTCATGGTTGCCCTGGAAATTGGAGGCACAATTATGTGCACTCCGAGCATATCCGGAAGCAGGCATGGTGTGGACAGACATGCTGGCCGTCGACGAAAACGGCAAGACCCTGCATGAATCATACATAAAATTGATGTACTCGGCGTATTTGTACTTCGACAGAGAAACACATTTCAAAGAAAGCCGTGATATCGCCGCCGCGTGGGCAGCCTGCCCGAGCCGGTATGCGAAGAAGAAGTGTTATTCGGGAAACATTTTCTCTTGGATGTTCATGGGCAATCTCGTTCATACCTCAACAGCCCTGTTAAGGCGAGACCGCCAAAGAAAGGTAGGCCTCTTTGACGTTGAGCTGGTCAAAAGTGGCGAAGACTATGACTATCACGCTCGCACGTGCAGGGAGGGGGATGTAGCGTACATCGATGTCCCGTCAATCCGCTATCAGGTCGGTGCGGCTGATCAGCTTACGCAACCAAAATACATGGGCTGGATCGCCTTAAATAATTTGAAAACTGTGAACAAAATGCTTACTGTCGCACGAAAAGAAATCTATTTACCAAGAAAGATGATTCGTAGACGTCTGGCCGAATCTTATGCTTGGGTCGGTCTCACTAAATTTCATGACGATCAATACCATGAAGCCCGAGCTCACCTTATCAAGAGTGTGCTTTTGTCACCCTCTCAGATGAAGATGGCAGTGTATCTCGTATTGGCATATTTACCGCATGGAACAGATACTAAATTGAGAGTAATTAAATCGAAGATTAAACAGTTAACTGACCGCTAGGCCGGTTTCTTTGTTTTGCTAAATATAACGATTTCACAGCACGTCAAATATACACTCGAGCACATCGCTTTTCGTAGATAGAGAAGAGGGCCGTTATGATTTCAGGTATCCCAATTCATCCTGTGTTATTTCACGAAAATGAAATTGGCGACTGCTAGTTTTGAGCGCCTCCTTTTTTACACTTGTGTCGAATATACCCACAAGAGAACATCAAAGCGCGATGTATAAACTGGCCGCGTATGCGCTCAAACCTAGGGGTTGCTTTGTATTCAGTACGCACAGGCTCGGGATCTTGCAAAGGATGATGGGTGAGATAATAAAAGGGAGATACATGCCGGGAGGCATCTATCGATATAACTTTACTGTTAGTGCGTGTAAGGCAGAGGTACGCACGTATGTGAGAACAATAGAGATCAGGCCAATTCAGACTTACTTTCCATATGCCAGGAGGATGAGATTGCCTGTAATCGCTCCGGGTAAATTCCCCGAAGCTTGCTTCGATTTTTGTCATTCTCTTCGATACCTCGTAACTTGCTGCGGGGTAGTTCATTAAAATATTCCCGCTATCAAAATACCGTCAGTGGTAGGTAAACGAGAGAATTACGCAAGAACTGTTTTAACCTTTATCAAGTTCCATACAGGGCCATGTATTAAGAGAATAGCATGAGTGAATATCAAATTAATGTAATATACAAAGTGCAAGATATAGCTCAGCTCCGCGATTCATGGAACCGACTACTAGAGAAATCCGCTTCAAGTAGTTTCTTTCTGACATGGGAGTGGGTCTATTCGTGGGCCGAGTGTTATCTAGGCGACAGCAGAAAATTATTCATTATTGTAGTCTATGATAAGGATGAAGTAGTCGGCATCGCACCATGGTATGTGGAGTATGTGCCATTTATGGGGTCGACCCGCAAACAGATTAGCTTTTTGGGCTCCCCTGAGAGCGGCGCAGACTACCTGGATGTCTTCATGAAAAGAGGTAAGGAAAAGGAAATATCTAATTTTATTTATGAATACATAATGGCAGAAGCTTCTAAACATTGGCATTGCATGATACTGAATGATATTCCTTCTTCTTCACTTTTTCTGATGAACATCATGAATAAATCCTCTAGCGAGGGTAAATATGTTGAACTAACGAGAGCATCGTTTTGTCCTGTTACAGTTCTGCCTGATAACATTGACAAGTATTTTTTAAGCCTGTCAAAGAATCGAAGGGAACAATATCGTCGTCACCTGAAGATGTTGAGCTCTTCAGGGAAGGTTTCTCACGAGTCCCATCATGGAAATGAAAATACGATAATCGACGAATTCTTTCATCTTTATAAAAAGAATTGGAAGCAGGAGGGGGATAAGCTACAGCGCTTAATTCATATTTTAGCCACCAATATTAAGGATCATGATAGATTACAATTAGATTTCTTGAAATATGACGGAAATTATATAGCCGGGCTCCTGCACTTTAAATACCAGAAGTCACTCTTGATGTATTTAATGGCGATAGACAAAGACTTCAACCCTAAAATTAGCATTGGCAATGTCTTAGTAGGGCTTTGCATTCAACAGGCAATAAATAAAGGTATATCTACCTATGATTTTCTGAAAGGCGAAGAAGATTACAAGTTTCACTGGTCAACAAAGATGAACGTATCAAATAGTATATTTCTATACCAAAGGCGGATCATTCCACTGATATTTGCAATGAACCGGCAGCTCAAGCATGCGGGAAAACTCCTTCTTCGCTAAGTAGACTAACAGTCAAGTTACTGATTGATGAAGCTCTTCGTGACTATAGATACGGAAGAAGATAACTGGGGAGACTATTCGAGTGCTTCGTTCGGCATAGAGAATATAAAAAAAATACCATCGCTTCAGAATATATTCGACGATTTCAATATCATTCCAACTTATCTCGTAACCTATCCGGTAGCCACAAACAAGGTGTCCGTCAACATATTGAGAGAAATACTTCAAAAAGAAAAATACGAAATCGGCATGCACTGCCACCCCTGGAGCACTCCGCCTTTTGAGGAAGAACGAAATGCTTATAACAGTATGCTGTGCAATCTCCCATACGCCTTACAATATAAAAAAATGAGTGCTCTCCATGAGGCGATTGAGAATAATTTTGGTATTAATGCGAAGTCATTCAGAGCTGGTAGATGGGGCTTTAATGAAACTGTATTGAAGGTGATTAGAGAACATGATATTGAAATTGACACATCAGTGACACCATTCACGGACTGGTCGGCTCATCATGGACCGGATTTCTCATGCATGACACCGGAACCATATAGGTTCGGTGAGACGGACATATTCAATAATTCAAGAAATGGTAAACTGATAGAAATACCCGCTACGATTGGATACCTTCAAGACAATTTTAACCTATGCAATAGAATAGATCGTTATTTAACGTTGTTGCTGGGTAAAAGATTACGTTTAAAAGGTATCTTGCATGCCATCAAACTGCTAAACAAAATATGGCTGTCTCCTGAAGTGTCAGATTCGCATCGGATGATTGACCTGACAAAAGTATTGATAAGAAAAGAATACAAAAGCGTAAATCTGTTTTTTCATACGACTGCATTACAAGCGGGCTTGAGTCATTGTGTTCAGACAAAAGAGGATGAAGTCAAATTATCGGATAGGCTGAAGAAATACTTTACATTCTCAAAAGAGGTCGGGATAACGTCAGCAAAACTCTCCGATGCTAGAAATATTATGTAAAGACGCAGATATATCATGCCGCTTATTGTGTCAGTTCAAGTGACGTCTTTTTCTTGAGCAAAGTATATTCATAAATAATCATTCATATAGAAGCAGTTACAGAAATTATTTGTATCTATGTTTAGCAATTACCAGTCATTGAGAGAAAAATCAACTATATTAGTTATCGGCTTGCTGTTTATCCTAGCTTATCAGAAGCCAATTGTCTTGATATTCAACAATGAATATTCATATCATTTTTCACACGGACTCCTGATAGTAGGCATTATATTCTATATGGTATGGTGCAAAAGGGAGACGCTGAGAACAATGGACATCCGGCCCAACATCATAGCCGGCGCCGTTCTTTCTCTTTTGGGATCGACAGCGTTGATGGCGGGCATATTCAGCGATACAGCAGTCGTTGAAGGAGTCGCGCTCATCATCGGTGTAGCCGGACTGGTTTTATTATTGCTAGGGACGGTATTATTGAAAGCTTTGATTTTCCCGATCTTGTATTTGAGTTTTTCTTTTCCACTATTTGATAAAATCCTGGCCGGTTACAGCCATTATTTTGAGCAAATAACAGCTCTGATTGCCGGGAATATCTTGAAAATAGTAGGGATACCGGTGTTAAGGCACGATAAGATTCTTGAACTGCCCCATATTAGTCTGAATGTAGTTCAGGCCTGCAACGGGATCAATCACATCATCGCATTGGCGGCCCTGGTGCTATTTGTGGGCTACCTCGAACAAATGAGATATTGGAAAATAATGATGTTGATGCTGATTGCCGTCGTGGTTGGCATCACGGCCAATGGTTTAAGAGTAGGCTTGATCGGACTATGGACGATGTATTTTGGGACAGAGTCCTTTCATGGTCCTTTTGACATATTTTATTCATCGTTTGTATTTTTAGTCGGTTTTATTGTGATTTGGCTGGTCATGCCAATACTGAAAAAACAGGAGAAGCAGCAAGCCTCAATTGATCAAAATGGGCATGTAAAAGTCGGTGCACCAAAATACGACAGAAAGAGAACTGCCAGAGCATGCGGAGTCGCATTCGGTATACTCATCTTGACCTGGATTGTTACAACATATGCAAACCCGGTAGTGAACTTGGTGGAGAAAGACTTGAATAATGTGCCCTTGGCAGTGGGTGACTGGCAGGGAAGAGACGTTGAAACACTGGGAGAACCCTATGAGAGGGCTGAGGGGTATGATTCTGTTCTAAAAAGGGTTTACCGGGATACCCGGGGAAAAGAAATTAACCTCTATATCGGTTACCTGAATTCTCAGAAAAAGGGCAGGGAAATACATCTTTACCCTGGAGGCAAATTAGAAACAAACAATTCAGAGATTGTTGTAACGCGACAAGGTAATGAAGCTTACAAATTAAGAACATCAGCATACAAAGTTGACAGTACCGGACGTAAAGCGATTTATTTCTACTCCGTGAATGGAAAAATTATCAACCACAGGTACAAAGCAAAACTGGCCTCGATGGTTCAAGGCATTTTGTCTCAGAGAACAAATGCGGCGATCATCATTGTCTCGTATGAGGCGGATAAAATATATGAAGAATCAGAAACTGAACAAGCAGCAATGCAACTTACAGGGAAATTGATACCCTTAATTCAAGCGGTACTTGTGACTACTAATCAGTAGAACGGAATCCTGGCATCAGATAATACATAGCATAATGCATATTCATGCGACGAGGCTGCACGGGAAGGACAAGATGAGTATCAGATCAAAATTGAAGAAGGAAGATGGTTTTCCTTACAAATTTATAAGGAATATATATCATGGCTACAATAGATTTAGCTTCCCGATTCCCAAAGTAATCTGTGTAATTCTATGGGAGGTTGTTAGCACATTGATGAAAGCCTATTACTGGGCGAAATCGTCTTTCTGGGTCACCCCATTGTACCGGGGGCTTTGCGTTGAAGTGGGGAAAAACTTGAAAGCAGGCACTTTTGTTCCATACGTCATAGGCAGGGGGAAAATATACCTTGGCGATAATGTAATATTTTATGGAAAGCAAAATATTATATTCGGAAGCATTAAAAGTGAATTGCCTGAAATTCACATTGGAGAAAATACCGGGTTCGGTCACAATGTAACATTTGACATTGCAGGAAGACTTGTTATTGGAAGACAATGTATGATTGCCGGAGGGGTAATGTTTGTTGATTGTGGAGGGCATTCAATTGTTCCAGAGAAGAGAGCAGTAGGAGAATCACCAACGGAGAAGGATGTAAGAGAAATTACGATTGGAAATAATGTCTGGATTGGAACGGGAGCTTACATCCTGCCAGGAGCAATAATTGGAGACAATTGTGTGATTGCTGCCAATACAATGATATCAAAAAAAGTACCCCAAAATTCCCTCGTTTACGCTGTTCCTGCGAAAGTAATTGAGATCAGAAATATTACAAGTATCATTTAGTGCTTATCCGTAAATAAAATATACTTTTTGTCGGTTTTATGGTACAGATTCTCCCGGAGAACAACTTTTGAGAACGGGAGGAATCATGGCCACTCTCCAGTCCTGGGAAGTCTCGGATGCGTTCTGGGCCAAGGTGGAGCCGCTGATCCCCGCGCCGGAACGTCAGCTCTGTAAACGGTATCGGCGCAAACCCGGCGGCGGCCGAAAGCCCATGCCTCCCCGACAGATCTTTGAAGCCATCTTATATGTCCTGCGTACCGGCTGCCAGTGGAAGGCTCTGCCGAAGGAGCGTTTCGGCAGCCCGAGCGCCATCCACACGCACTTCATGAGGTGGATGAAGGCCGGCTTCTTTGTCGCACTGTGGCGAGCGGGGCTGGCCGAATACGACGAGATGGAAGGCACCGCCTGGCGCTGGCAGAGCATCGACGGGGTCATGATCAAGGCCCCCCTGGCCCGCGAGGCCGTCGGACCCAACCCGACGGATCGGGGAAAAAAACGGCAGCAAGCGTCACCTGCTGGTGGACGGCCGTGGGGTCCCGCTGTCGATAGTCGTAACCGGGGCCCATCGACATGACGTCAGCCAACTGGAGCGGGTGCTCGATGCGATCGTCATGGATCGCCCCAAAGGCCGGCAGCACTTGTGTGCCGACAAGGGCTACTCCGGCGAGCCGGCACAACAGGCTATCAAAGAACGGAAGTACATCCCGCACGTCAAGCAGCGCGGGCAGGAGATCCAGGACAAGAAGACCCATCCCCGCCGCAAGGCGCGTCGCTGGGTGGTCGAGGTCACTCACTCCTGGTTCAATCGCTTCCGAAAGCTCCTGGTGAGATACGAGAAGTTCACCGAGACCTACGAAGCGCTGTTACACATGGCCGCAGCCATGATCGCATTCAGAAAAGCAGGCGTTATTTACGGATAGGTATTTAATCAAAAGTAATCAATGCAAAGAAGTACAGCCAATTATTGATTATGCGTGAACTGTTTAATTTGTTGCATTGAATAGGGAGTGGCATATTTACTGATATGAAGATTCCAGTTAATAATAATGATGTCGTCATTAATGAATCCGAAACAGTAATGTCCAATTAAAAATGGTCATTCGCGAAAATTCGATTTTGACGAGGATTTCAGAATTGATATCTTTTTCCGATTTGAATCACGATAAAATATCGACGTCTTTTTTATATAAACAAGTTGCATGGCTAGATTTTGATAAATACGTTTTACCCGGGCAGTGCTAAACCCGAAAAAGCATTTGTAATATGTACAAATGCACTGCTGTCCAAAACAACCTGGGACCGGGTAGTTGCCCTAATGGAATCAGGCATTTGGACGGGTTCTTTGACATGTTCGAGATCAGGTTGTCCTCGTTTTTACGCCTGGCCAGGATACTGTCCAATTCAGCGCCACTTGTTCCTGGAGCAAGGCAAACGGCGGTGGCTCATAGGGCTGATCGAACCAGGCTTACAAGTCCCGGTAAGTAAAGAGGCTGTATTGAAGCATCGCGACCAGGTTCGACAGCGACCATTGGAACTGTGAGCGGTGCTTCAGGTACTTCAGAACGAGGATTGCGATCAATGCTTTCCAAATCTGGATCAAGAGCGCATTGGCCGAGGTGCCCACGAAGGTCTTGATCTTGAGATTCTGCTTGATCGTCTTGAAAAAGATATCGATCTGCCAGCGGTCCTTGTAGGTGGCCGCAATCGTCTTCGCCCCAAGGTCCAGGCGATTGGTCAGCAGCACGATGACCTGTTCGTTCTCGGCATCCCAGATCTCCTGCCGTCTCAAGGGAACGGGATACTTTCTGTGAGAGTAGAACCCCTTGAGTTCAATGCTTTGATCGCTCGGGATGTTCCGGTTGTTCGGAATCGCCCGTTCCTCCACAATCCGGTAATGGGCATTGCCCTTCTGGCGGGTTACGAAGAAAAACCCGCCCCGGTTCCAGGACCAGAAGAGTTCAACATCGACATAGCCCCGGTCTACCACCACGATCGTGCCGGCCGGCAAGTTCAGCATCCGCGCAATCCGGATCTCGTGGATTTTCCCGGTCGTGATGCGAGCAAACAAGGGCAGATAGCCCTCATGGTCCAGTAGCAAGTGAAGCTTCACGGCCCCTTTGGTCCGTCGGTACTTCGCCCAATCAAACAGGGAGGCGCACAGCGGAATGAGCGAGGCGTCAAGGCTGAAGAGCCGGTTCTTGAATCGGAACTTCCGTTTGTCGTACTCCAGTTGCCGGCAGCGACCCAGAAGATGATAAAGCAGCTTCTCGTAGAGTAGCCAGGGTCGATGCTCATTGGCGTAGACCAGGGTGGA
>Ga0302249_1001889_pt1 | contig 12870 bp, 12 predicted proteins | sample AAG_UR_Val_MG_FD_193531 | JGI IMG/M metagenome (GOLD analysis project Ga0302249, IMG submission 193531) | Enriched activated sludge microbial communities from anaerobic digester in WTTP, New Holstein, Wisconsin, United States - AAG_UR_Val | ecosystem: Engineered > Bioreactor > Anaerobic >... | reverse complement strand
AATGGCCACGCAGTTTCTCATTGAATTTCTCTCTTACGATATTGTCGGCATAGCCGGAAACCTGTTTGCCGATAATCTTTTTTATCATCGCTTTTAAGCCTGTCTGCTGTGTGGTGAGTGGAGTGGTAACATGAACAAATATCGTTTGCGGGTATTTTGACTGCAGAGACGATATTGTGTTTTTGTACGTCTCAAAGACTTCATCCACATTTGTATCCGGGAAAAAATCTATGTAGCAGAACTTGAAGAACGCGATATCCGTTTTTTCACCCAATCCATTGTTCATTGCCTCGGCAAAAGCCTCGCATTTACTTTTTGGATTCGTATTTTCTCCGACAGGGGAGTGGGCAAAAGCGGGTGCATCCAGATCCGCAGGGTTTTTTGTTTCAATGATATTTAACCTGATTTGCTGGTTTGCGCTCATCAAATCGCGAACTCCATCAAGGATATTGTACCCGACGGACTGATGCCCGAAATAGATTTTCTTCTGGGACAACTGTTGCCATTTTTCAGCAGTTACGCTGTTTAGTTGGGGCAGGGTGCTTTTTGGGGTTTTCATTTTGTCTCCTGTGCATCCAAAAATAATTGTTAAGACGAGGCTGATTGCAATCACGCCAAAACGTGCGGCCAGATTTTTCATACATATCCCTCCCGGATGTGTTTGTGTAAAGGTCACGGGTTGTATTGCTACCTACGTCACTTTTGCATCCTGCGGGGCGTCCAGTTTTTGAATGGGTCGCGCCGGGTTGCCGGCGATGAGGGAATGAGGTGGCATCGATCTCATAACTACAGACCCCGCTGACACGATGCAGCCCTTTCCAATGGTAACACCCGATGTGATCGTGACACGGGCGCCGATCCAGCAGCCATCTCCGATGACGATCGGCTCCGCCAAGGTTTCCCCTGCTCGATGTTCCGGTTTTCCTATCTCGTGAGTTCCGGTGACGATCATGACTTGCGGGGCAATGCGAACGTTATTGCCGATTGTAACAGAGCCCATCGCGTCAATATAGGACTGTCCGAAGATAAACGAGTTGTTCCCGATAGTGATATTTTTATGATACTGAATATAGATTGGTTTTCTTATTTTGCATTTATTGACACAGCGCACACCGAACATTTTGGCAATACGAGGCCTTATTTGTAGATTGGAAAAGGTGTCATTGGGAGGCAGATTTATAATAAAATTGACAAATGCAGGATAAAAGCCCTTCAAATAAACTATCAGCTTATGCTTTAGAGACATTTTGCCTCCTTATAAAAACTCAAAAGAACCGACGATCAAAGCACCTTGATGATTGACTGTGTCAAAATACAGCTCCGCCCCCTCGGTTACATATGTGTTGCCAAGAAGCTGTGATAACATTTATGCAACTTTGTTTTTGCCGCATATTTGAACACTGCTTAATACAGTATTGTTCAATAATTTACAATATTTAATAATGCGCCCGGCTGTTTTCAGCCCATGTGGCGGTACAAAATTCTGCCTGCGGTTTTTAAAATGGGAACAGGCAGTTTTGAGATAATTTTTTGTAGTTTTCCGGGGATTGCTTTATCGCTTCCGCGGAATGAATTTTTATTAAAGTCATACCTGTAGTACTGTATTTTATATGGTTTTGCTCCCCAGCCGTCTTTAAATTGCATTAAGCCTTTGTGCTGTGGCTCGGTACGTCCGAATAGCAATTTTTTGAACCCTTTGTCGCAGCTGTACTTGATTGCCTCCCACATTATCAGATTGTTTGCACGCATCTGGAGGTAGCGCTTATCGGAGGCGCCGTATTTGTAGATAATTTCATCATCGAAATGCAGATACACATTGGCGGCAATAACCTGTTTGTCGATTGAAGCCGCGACAATGAAGCCCATCTTTTGTGAAATGACCCTGTCATACAAAATATTAAAAAACCGGTCCGGCTGTGGCGGCAGACCATGATCCCTGCGGGTTAAGACATTCAGGCGGCAAAACTCTTTCATGGCGTCCGCTGAAGTGGATATGTTTATTTCCAGTTCCTTACCGTATGCTTTTTTTATGTTTCGGCGGGTTGAGTCACGCATGAGTGACAATAGTCTGTCATGCCCCGGCCGCAGGTCGAGCTCATGTCCCCAATAAACTCCGGAAGGGGGCATTCGCTCCAGATATGTGTCACCTCCCCGAATTTCCAGATACTTCCAGCGGCGCCCGTGGCCCAGCTCGAGTGCCTTGTCCAGGAGCGCTTTAAAGCTCTCTGCATTAGCGGCCAGGGGTTCACAAAAGTCGGTGAAGGGCAGGCAGACGCCTCTTTTGCCGGTCAGCATACTCTTTACTTCCATTAGGGGAAGCAGATCCGCAGGGCCGCTGTTGTGGTTTCCACACATATATAGCGGCTGATAATTATAAGCGGCAGTCAAGACTTTTGCCCATTGTGCCGTATGAAAAAAGGAATGGCCTGCTGTTTGCACAAGCAGGTCATTCCAGTTAGTTGTTTCCAAAGGATTGACAACAAGAATGTCAGGCATAGTACTCTTTTATCTGGTCAACAACATAGGTAACCTGTTCGTCGGTCAGTTCGGCAAACATCGGCAACGACACGTATTCAGCGGCGCACTTCTCCGCAATAGGGAAGCTGCCCGGTCCTTTATTCATGAATGAATATGCTTTTTGCAGATGCAGAGGCACCGGGTAATGAATCCCGCAGGCAATGCCTTTCCCGTTGAGGTAAGCCATGAACTTGTCTCTTTCTTTTACGCGAACGGCGTATATATGATACACGTGTCTGGCGTATTCCATTTCCCGGGGGACGATGATTCCCTCAACAGTGGCAAGTCCTTTTGTGTAAGCGGCGGCATGTTTCCTGCGTGCGTCGTTCCAATTGTTGAGATATTTTAATTTAACGCTCAGGACTGCGCCCTGAATGCCGTCCAGCCTTGCGTTCCAGCCGATGATGTCGTGATAGTACTTCCGGGCCTGGCCGTGATCACGGAACATCCGCATTTTTGCGGCAAGTGCGTCGTCATTTGTGACAATGCCACCGCCCTCGCCGTAGGCGCCGAGATTTTTTCCCGGATAGAAGCTGAAACAGCCTGCGATGCCGATAGAGCCGGCACGCCTTCCTTTGTATTCTGCACCGTGCGCCTGGCAGGCATCTTCAATTACATGCAACCCGTGTTTTTGCGCAATTGCCATGATCGGATCCATGTCGGCCGGTTGCCCGAAGAGGTGCACCGGGATGATGGCTTTTGTTTTATTGGTGATTGCCCTTTCGATTTCAGCGGGATTCATGTTGTGGGTTATTTCTTCAATATCCACAAATACGGGTGTAGCGCCGGCCAGCGATATGGCTTCGGCGGTGGCGATGAAAGTATTGGGGGTGGTGATGACCTCGTCTCCTGCTCCAATTCCCAGAGCGACCAGTGCCATCCACAAAGCATCTGTTCCATTACCAACGCCGATGGCCTGCCCGGTGCCGCAGAATTTAGCGAACTCCTCTTCGAAAGCGGCGACAAATGGGCCTCCGGCAAAGGCCGTATTTTCAATGACTTTGTTGATGGCCGCATGGACTTCGTCCTTGATGGTTCTGTACTGTGCTTTAAGATCTAAAAATGGAATGTTCATCATTTTTTTAATTAACCTTTCCTTGAAGTATTTCGTTGTTCATTTCTATGTCAGCCGTGCTCTGTGTTGCTTTAGTTTTTTACATCTCCTGTATGTCCATCCCCGGCCTGCTGAAGCAGGCCACCCCCGCCGGCCCCCTTCGACAGGCTCAGGGCAGGCTTCGACAGGCTCAGGGTGAACGGGGGTAGTGGTATGCGCTTTGCGCCTATCATTAAAGTGTTTTTCACTCCTGCCGGTTTGGGACAAGTATCGTCATACGGGCGAAGGCCTGACCGCGCGAAATCGGCGGGCCGGTATCCAGGACATCAGGCAGTCTTCCTCTATTGTCCCCCTTTGGAGGGGGCAGGGGGAGGATGGGAAACGAGGATACAGAAGACAGAAAATAGAAGACAATTTCAAGCCGCTGCTTCCAATGTGCAAAACATCCACCCCCGGCCTGCTGAAGCAGGCCACCCCCGCCGGCGGGGGACAGTAAGGATGCGCTTCGCGTCTCTATCCTTGATCCTTTCGCCTTTACCCTTTCACCTGTCTTTTCACCCGGGCCGGGTTGCCGGCCGCGATGGCATTGGCCGGTATGTCTTTGGTAACGACGCTGCCCGCCCCAATAATGGCGTTTTCGCCGATGGTGACGTTGGCCAGAATGGTTGTACCCGAGCCGATGGAAGCTCCTTTTTTGACGATTGTTGGTTCAACCTTCCAGTCCGCTTCGGTTTGCAATTTGCCGTCGGTTGTGGCGCGCGGATAGCTGTCGTTGATAAAGGTGACTCCGTGGCCTACAAAAACTTCATCTTCGATGGTCACGCCTTCGCAGATGAAGGTATGGCTCTGAATTTTGCAGTTTTTACCTATAAAGGCATTTTTCTGTACCTCGACAAACGCGCCTATTTTGGTGCCGTCACCGATGGTGCATCCGTACAGGTTGATGAATTTGGACAGTTTTACATCTTTCCCCAGTTTGACGTCATCTGCGATGCAAAGGTAGTTCATATGTCGATCATCTTTCCCTTGTTGTTGATGGATTTGCTGGAAGCCTCGAGCATCTTGACATTTTTCAAACCCGCCTTGCCGTCGTTTATGCATTCTCCGCCGTTTTTGACGTAGTCCACAAATTTTTCAGCCATCAGTCTGAGCGCCTCGGTTGATTCAATTTTAGGAGCCCACATGTCGCCTGAACGGTAGTTGACAAGGAGGTTGTATTTTCCCTCTTTAGTCGTAATTTCTACGCCCTTGTCGTAAATTTTTATTTTTTCGTCTGGTTCCAGATCATTCCAGACGAGCATTTTTTTCTCACCGCCGATAAGTGTGGTGCGCACTTTTACGGGTGAGAGCCAGTTGACGTTGATGTGGGCGATGATGTTTTCAGGGTAGTAAAAGGTCAGATAGGCAATATCCTCCAGCCCTCGCCCGAAATGCCCGGCACCGGTGGCCACAACAGCTTCCGGTTTGAGACCGATAACGTAATCCATGATGGCCAGGTCATGGGGCGCCAGATCCCACACTACGTTGACATCGTGCTGGAAAAGGCCCAGATTGACGCGAATGGAATCAAAATAATACAGGCTTCCCAACACTCCTTCATCGATGAGCTGCCTGATTTTTTTTACGGCACCCGTGTAGAGAAATGTATGGTCGACCATGATTTTAAGATTTTTCTTTTCCGCCAGGTTGACCAGTTCCTCCGCCTCGGCAACCGTATAGGTGAAGGGTTTTTCCACAAAAATGCTTTTACCCGCCTCCAGGGCTTTTTTCCCCAGTTCAAAGTGTGTAAATACCGGGGTGACGATAGCCACCGCGTCCACTTCCGGGTCTTTTATCAGTTCATCGGGATTTGTTGTCGTTCTGACATGCGGGTATGCTTTTTGTACTTTGTTTTTTAATGTCTCAGAGTTCATGTCGCAGACCATTGTCACTTTGGAACCGTTGGCCGTACTGAAGTTGCGAACGATGTTCGGACCCCAATAGCCGTAACCGATTACACCCATACGAATCATTACAATACACCTCCATGTTTCTTTTCAGGGATCAACCGCGCGCCGCTGCCGCAGATGACCGCAGGCCTTACTCACAAGATAGCCACGGACGCTAAACGCGGGACGACGATTATTTTGTTTTTTGAACTGTTTATTTACTGCTTTATTTACACGGCGCCGGAGCCGCCCAAAACGGCTTTGGGTGTCATAAGTAATATCTTAATGTCCAGCCACAGGCTCCATTCCCGTATATACTTCAGGTCAAGGCGCACCATTTCGTCAAAAGTTGTGCGGCTGCGGCCCACCACCTGCCACAGTCCGGTAATGCCTGGTTTGCAGGAAAAAAGACGGCGACGGTGCCACACGTCGTAAAGCTCGCACTCGTAGGGAATAGGAGGCCGGGGACCGACAAGCGACATATCGCCTTTCAAAACGTTGATTAACTGGGGCAGCTCGTCGAGGCTGGTTTTCCGTATAAATCTGCCGATGGGGGTAATGCGCGGATCATTGGTTAATTTGAAAACACCCGGTTCTACGGCAGAGTTTTGCTGCTCGTTAATGAATTTCGCGATATAGGCCTTATGTTCTGAAGCATCATTATCGGCTTTCATGGAACGAAATTTCAGGAAGGAAAAAACTTTTCCGTTATAGCCCACCCGGTCCTGACGGAAAAAAACCGGCCCGGGCGAGGTTGCCTTGATGACGATGGCCAGTACCAGAAATATCGGTGAAAATAACAAAAGTCCGGTCAAACTGCCGGCAATATCGATGCATTTTTTTACTGCCAGCGCAAGATGTCGGCCGATGGTTTTTGGGGCCAGGTCAGGGTAGAGGTTGATATTGAATGTTTCATCGATGTTTTGGGATACTTTTATTTTCGGGAACAGATGGAAAGAAATAGCGATGTTCTTTACGATATCAGGATCCAGCCGGGTGCAGACACGGGTATAAATTTTCTGTATGATGGAATCAACAAAGTTATCCGTATCGATGGGTATTTCCGTGAAGATGATGCCGAAAGTACGTTCTGTTTGATACCATCCGCGAATGTCCGTTTCACGAAGTGAAGAGGAAAGAGCTGTTTTGACCAGGCCGATTTCGTCACTGAAGGGGTATTTTTCGGCAAGCCTCGAGACGTCGATGAGCAGGAGCATGAAGGGGGTTTTCGACCGCTCCGTTCTCATTCTTTCAACTCGCAGCATGTGGCGAAAATGTGTTTCGGTGAAAAAAGAGGGATCCTCTCCGACTCTGGGCACAGAAACATTGACCAGATTTAAGCGGTTGTTGTCGCCGAAAGCTTCGTGTGTGCCAACTGTTGAGCTGCCCATAATATTCTTTCTTACAGAACGTTTTTGAATTCTATGGAATTACCTTATAATATTTGCCTGCAACCAAGGATGACGCCTCTTGGCATTTATCTGTAAAATTTGCAAGGTTATTAAGGCGTTTAACCTCATAATTTGCGAGTTTTTTTTATTGTGCCGAAAAAAGTTTTCAGATCATTTAAAAGTATCCCGAGCTTACTTGGCGGCTGTGGCTCCGGGTTCCCTCTTGCGGAGCGGTAATCGTAGTACTGATATTTAGCGCCAAAATGTTTTTGAGTCATGTTTTTTGTTTTAAATTCAACGTCATTGAGCACAACACCGATGATTTTTTCTTTGTCAATGTGTCGGAGGGCCTGTTGAATGGCTTCACGTGGCGTTTCGCCTGCCCTTACCACCAAAATTATGCCGTCGGCCATGAGATTGAGCACTGCCGGCTCTGTTGTGGCCAGAATGGGGGAAGAATCCAAAACAATATATCGGTCAGCATAGCGCAATTTGAGTTCTTTTATGAGGCCTTTCATCTTTTCTGAACCGATGAGTTCGACAGGGTTTTCCTGTACGGGGCCGCCGGGAAGGACGCTGAGCTTGTCCACAGCTGTTTTAATCAACAAATCAGGAACTTCTGCCTCTCCAAGCAGATAGTTGGAAAGCCCCTTTTCCTGGTGCAGACCAAAGAATCTTGAGATAGAGGGGTTGCGCAGATCGCAGTCCACAAGCAAGGCGTGACTGTGCAATTCCAGGGCGATGATCACGGCCAGGTTTATGGAAATGAGGCTTTTGCCTTCGCTGGGCATGGCGCTGGTCACCATGATTGTTTTATAAGCTGAAGGGCTGTTGGGCTTAATAATGTGTGTTCTTAACCTTCTGAATTGTTCGGTAACCAGTGAAGATGGTGCAAAAAAAGAGACGAGCTTGTCGTCAAGGACAGCATGTTCCGGTATTTCGGTTTCAGGAGATTTTTGAGCATCTCTCCCTGTTTTTTCCCGTTCCAGCTTTTGCAGAGCATCAAACATTCTGCCCATATCGTATTAGCTCCAAAATCTATTGAGCGTTTGTACTACAAAAGCTGACAAAAGTAAAAGAAATAATACCGCGAAAACTATCAATGATCGCGTTATTACTTTTCTTCTTTTTGATTTGCCCGGTGGGATGATATCCATCTCCTGCGCTGTTTTTTTAATAATATCACTGGTTATTCTCTTTTGTTCTGACGAAAAACCGGTAAGAAGGGCATTGTCGCAAAGAATATTGATCAGCCTGGGTATGCCGCCGGAGTAGCGATAAATTTCTCTGACGGCGTCGTTGGAAAAAACGGTTAAGTTTCGCGAGCCGGCTCGTTTTAGTCGATATGAGATGTATTGCCTTGTTTCGTCCAGGCTAAGGGGACGCATATGGTAGCGGACGGTAATTCTCTGCTTTAAAGGCTTGAAGTCCGGCATGTTGAGAATCTGGCTGAGCTCCGGCTGCCCCAGTAAAATTACGTGCAGAAGTTTGAATTTGGCTGTCTCCAGATTGGTCATGAGCCTCACTTCCTGTAGAAGCTCAGGTTCCATACAATGGGCCTCGTCGATAATTAAAAACACCTTTTCATGTTTGGCGAAACATTTTAAAAGAAAGCTGTGCAAAGCCGCGATGGAGTCACCTCTGGATTTCATACCCGAGGTGTCAATCCCCAGGTCTTTACAAACGAAATGCAAAAAATCATCCCGATCCATCAGGGGATTGAAAATATAGCAGGTTCGCACATTTCCGTCGATATTGCTCAGCAGCTTGTGAACCAGTGTTGTTTTTCCTGTGCCGGCTTCGCCGGTGATCACACTAAAGCCCTTGCCCTCATGAATGGCGTATTGCAGCGAGGCAAGCCCCTCCTGATGAACCTCGCTGAGGTAAACATAGAAGGGATCAGGTGTTATTTCGAAAGGTCTTGCTTTAAAACCGTAGAATTTCTTATACATATCAGGACTCTTGTTCCTCGATTTTTGGTATTGTCGCCACCACTTTGAGTCCCAGGGTTATTTCTACATCCGAAGCATCATGGAAGGTGCGGTCAAGCTGTTCCCTTAAAAATGCCGCCGCCAAACCACAGCCCAGACCGGCCAAAATACCCATCAGCAATGTTTTACGAACATCGGGCGAAAATGGTTTTTCCGGAACTCTTGCTGGATCAACTACTTTGAATTGTTCCCCTTTTTGCCTTTTTTCCAGATTTTCCGCCTGCTGAGCTTCCTGACTTTTTTTCAAAAGGGTTTCATAGGAATCTTTGGTGCTCTGGTATTCACGCATCAGGCCGGCCATGTCCTGTTCACGCACGGGTGTCTGTTCAATACGCGCCAGGTATTTGTTGATTTGTGCGGATAGGGATGATGATTCATCCTGCAGACGTTTGATCTCCATATCGGTCAGTGTCAGTTGATTTTTGATTTCTCTGTAGTGAGGATCCATTCTGAATGAATCTTTGTTTTTTTCCAGATTGGCGATTTTTCTTTTCACGGCAATAACGTCCGGATGATTTTCTGTAAATTTGGTGCGCAGGTCTTCCAGTTCCCGGTTGAGCATGTCTTTCTGGGACTCAAACGTTCCGCCACCGATTCCCGGCGCGGTGGCAGGCGGGTGCAAGGTAGAAGTTCGGCCATCGGAAATTATCGGTGTGGCCGGAGCTTCCATGTCGGTCAGTTGTCTTTGCAGGAAAAGTTTACGATCCTGGGCGGCGCGCAGGCTTTCGCTGACTCTTTGATTTTGTGTCTGCAACTGCTCGAGTATCCGGATATTGGTGTCCTGCTGTTCGGGAAGCTGCCCCATATACTGTCTTTTATATTTTGTGACCGCTTCTTCCATTTTGTCGAGTTTCTCTTTGGCCAGGGCAAGTTCGTCGGCGAGGAACTCCGTTGTTCCGACCGCCTGCTGTTCACGTATTTTCAGGTTTTCTTCAATGAAAAGAGATGCCAGACGGTTGGCAACGGCAGTGACGACTTCCGGGTCGCTTCCTATGAAACTTACGGTGAAAAATCCCTGCTTTTCGTCTCTGCGCGACGGCAGTTCAACCTTGATGTTGCGGCGCATCAGATCGACCAGTTCTTCGCGGGAGAGATTCGCGCGCTTTTTTTCATACAAGTTGAATTGTGTGATGATCTCTTCGAGGCGTGTACGGCTCATGACTTCCTGAGAGATGGACTGAAGTCGTTCTTCCACTTGTGCGGTGACGGTTGCCTGAACAAAAGCCTCGGGAACTTTTTGCGGTGAGACCAGCACCAGCGTGTCTGCTTTGTATTGCCTGGGTGTGACCTTCAGATATAAACCGGTGACGGCAAAGACCACAACAAAAGGTATAACAATATACCAGATTCGTCTCCAGATAATTTCAATATAATCATCAAGCGTATAGCTCTTTGACGGGTTGATCATATGTTAATCCCTTTCACTGTAAAATGCCGCTATCAGTAGGTAGCAGTAGCGCTCAGAATGACTCTGTGTTCTTTATATTCATTTAAATCGTAATATGTATTGGCGCTTAACTGCTGATAACGGTAATCAAGTGCAATTCTCAGCCACCTGAAAGGTGTGTAGGCGATATTGGCGCCTGCGTTCCACATTATATCCTTTTCTTTCGGCTCAGGCGGCGCATTTTCGGTTTTAGCGTACTCGATGCTGCCCAGGAGACCTACGGATAGTCTTCTTTCCAACTGATGGGTGATGCTGCCTGTTGCCCGGTAGTATTTTCTGAAACCCAGGTTCTGTGAAGTGAAATAATCCTGGGTGTAGCCTCCCTGGATGCCCAGACGGTAAGTGGTGCGCCCCTCAAGCTGTGTAAGGTCAGTCCGGAAGGTCACACCGCTTTGGTTTTCCCCTATGCGTGGATTCATCCAGAAGTAGCCTGCTTCGGCTGACACTGTGAGGGAGGGGCTGAAAGCATAGGTAAGACCAGCGGCGGCATCGTAAATATCATAGTTATGCTCTTTTTCACTAAACAGCTGTGAGGTATAGGCGCCTCTGATAAATGCCGTAGCCCGCGGGCTGAAACGAAGCATGTAAGAGCCGCCAACCCTGTGTCCGTTGAGGTCCGGCTGAGAGCGGAAATGGCCGTTGGTGTAGCTGTAATCGGCGGATATCCCGTGCATCTGTGTCAGCCATACGGTCAGGAAGGGATTGACCGTATTTTCCACACTGTCATTATCAATAGCTACTCCGCCCACATGTGTATCTTTGTCGTGATAGTAATTGTTACGGTAGCGGACACCAGCCCGGCTTTCCCGGCCGAACTGATATTCAACGACCGGTTCGATGACATTACGGAGATACACTCTGCGCTCGGTTTCTCTGCCCAACAGGTATCTGTTGTCCGCACTGGTAGAGAAAATCTCTCTTTCGCGCGGGTCGTCGTCGCGGATAAAAGAGTTTCTCAGGTAAAAATTGAAGCCATAGAGATTCATATACCGGGCATTGAAATCCACGTTGGCGGTCAGATAATCCAGATTTTCATAGTGAGCGTGAAAAACGTAACCGGCCGAGGCATCAAGCTCGATGCCTGAGTGTTCATCCATGTTTGAAAACCGCACGCCGGGACGTACCGTCGTCATGAAGTCTTCTTTTCTGTCATGTTTTGTCAGGTGCAGATTGTCACTGTATTCCTCGCTTAAGGTCAAATAAGGATGGATTTGCGATAGAAAGTCGGCACTGTAGGCGACGTTTGCCGCGCCCAGTGAAAGAATCATCGTTACAGTAAAAATTACCCGGCGTAATGTAATCATAATTGAACCTCTTTCTTGTGTAGTTTGGTCAAGGTTGCCTGAGTTGACGGCGCGTTTTCGGTACAAAACATGAGTATATATTATTTAACGACGATTGTGTCCCCACGCTTGATGATTACGTCCGGGCTGTCGCCGTCAATGATCTTATTATAGTTTGCCCAGGTTCTTTTTTCTTTGCCGTTTTCATTGGAAATGATGAGGATTTTTCTTTTGTTGGCCCATTCCGTAAAACCGCCGGCCGCGATAATAGCTTTAATCAACGTGGTTTCACTGCGAATAAGCTGGATGCCGGGAGTTCTGACTTCTCCGGATATGAATATTTTGTAGCTGTTGGCTTCTCTGACCGTTACAGTGACCGTCGGGTTATCGATATAGCCCTGCAATTTGTTGACGATGACTTCCTTCAATTGGAGCGGGGTGAGTCCTGCAGCCTGAATATCGTTGACCAGGGGCAGTGAAATCATGCCGTCAATTCTGACGGGGACGGTTCTGCTTATTTGCTCATCTCTCCAGACGAAGATATCCAGAATGTCCTCCGGTCCGATGATGTATTCGCTGTCTAACGCCGTGGCGGATTTTGCCTTTTGCCCTACGTCTGTGGAAGCTTGAACCGGCTCTTTTGTGGAATCTGCGTGAAGCGCACAGGAGGTGGCAACCACCATAAGTATGGCCGTTGTGATGGTCAAAACAAAAGTCAAAGACATTTTTTTCATAATTTAGCTCCTGCCTTTAGAAGATTGAATCAAAGTTGTTATAAGTAATTTCAATAAATTATCCTTATCAAAATCAATAAAACAAGTCGAGGGTTATTTGAAATATTTGAAATTGACCATGAAGACATTTTCCGCTATTGATACACTTGAAAACTTCTGTAATAGAATAGCGGGAATAATTTAGCATAAATAAGGAAGTCAGGAATTTGAAATTAAAGGAGAAAAAGATGTTTAACACAAAAAACCGCGTATTTGCCATTGTTATTGTGTTGATTATTGCCGTTTTATTGCCGGGAATTACCGGATGTTCCAAAGAGGGGAGAGCACAACGCTCTTTAAAGAAAGGGGAGGCCTATCTGGCGGAACATAAAATACGGGAAGCCATCATAGAGTACAGTAATGCGGTTAAACTTGTCCCCGGCCACGCCCTGGCGCATTATAAACTGGGTGAATGCTATATGAGGGCGGGCGCAGGCAAGGAGGCGCTGGCCTCTTTGGCCAAGGCGGTCGAGCTCGACCCTGATA
>Ga0302249_1001887_pt1 | contig 12881 bp, 12 predicted proteins | sample AAG_UR_Val_MG_FD_193531 | JGI IMG/M metagenome (GOLD analysis project Ga0302249, IMG submission 193531) | Enriched activated sludge microbial communities from anaerobic digester in WTTP, New Holstein, Wisconsin, United States - AAG_UR_Val | ecosystem: Engineered > Bioreactor > Anaerobic >... | reverse complement strand
TCTTGCATTTGGACTACCCGGCCCACCTCTGGCTCGAGAAGGAGATCAAGAGCGTGGCCAACGTGACCCGGGCCGATGTCCGCGAATTCCTGGAACTGGCCGCCGGGATCCCGATCCTGCCCGAGGTTCAGGAATACCCGCTCGGTGAGGCGAACCGCGCCCTGGCGGAACTGAAGGCGAGGAAGATCCGAGGCGCCAAGGTCTTGAGAATGTAAAGCGTTTTGTCAACCGTTCGGTCGGGTGAGCGTTACTACAACCAGAAGCCCCCTGCGGCTGCCTGTCGCCGGGGGGGGCGGGGAGAGAACGAGTCTGGACCACAGCACGGCACTGAACCGGTTCCTGGCCCAGGTGGAGCGTCGGGCCTTCGGAATGGCCCGGCTGTCTTGCGGCAGTCCCGACGACGCCCTTGACATCGTGCAGGACACGATGCTCAACTTCGTCCGGCTCTACGCAGGCCGCCCCGAGGGGGAGTGGAACGTCCTGTTCTACAAGATCCTGCACAGCCGGATCACCGACTGGTACCGGCGGACGGCCGTCCGGCGGCGGTTTCACGACTGGTTCGGCAAGCCCCGCGACGCAGAGGCCGATGAGGAGGATCCGATGGCCCGGGTGGCCGACACGACGTCGCCCGACCCGGCCGAAGGGGTCGCGAGGCAGGAGTTCACCGAGGCGCTGCAGTCGGCCCTGATGAAACTGCCCCTGCGGCAGCAGCAGGCCTTCGTCCTTCGTGCCTGGGAGGGCCTCGACACGGCCCAGACCGCCCAGGCCATGGGGTGCTCGGAAGGCAGCGTCAAGACACATTATTCCCGGGCGGTGCATGCCCTTCAGGTCCAACTGGAGGAATTCCAACCATGAACGGACAGCAAAGCGAAAAGGAAGCCCGCTTCCTCGAGAAGGCCAGGCAGAGCCTTCTGGCCTCCGAGGAGCGTCTCGATGCCGCGACCCTGGCCCGTCTTCGAGATGCCCGCGCGAAGGCCGTCGAGGCGGCCGAGGGCCGCGCCAGGGGGTTCTTCCGGATCCCGAACTGGATGCGGGCCGGGGCCTTCGCCACGGCCGCCGCCGCAGTGCTGGTCTTTGCGGTCTGGGTGGACCCGACGAGGCAGGAGCTGCCCGTGAAGAGCCCGGACGAGTTCGAGATCGTCCTGAATGCGGACAACTTCGATCTCTACGAAGACATGGAGTTCTACGAGTGGCTCGCGGAGGCCGGCAACGGCGGCAGCACCACGTAGCGGGCCGGGAAAACGCGCAGGCCGGTTGTCCGGCGTGACAAACCGGTCGCCGGGATGCAGGACATGATGAGAAGGATCGCGACACTGGCAGCGGCGTTCGTATTGATTCTCGCGGGCGGCGCCTGGGCGCAGGCCGGCGGCACCGCGTGGGACCGCCTGACCCCCGAGGAGCAGAAGACGCTCAAGCCCTTCCAGGAGCGCTGGAACAGCATGAGCCCGGAGCGGCAGGAGCGACTCCGGCAGGGGGCCCAGCGGTGGCAGCGCATGACCCCGGCCGAGCGGGAACAGGCGAACCGGCGATACCAGAACTGGCGCGAGCTCCCGCCCGAGCGCAGGGAGACGATCCGGCGGGGCTACGAGGACTTCAGGAGACTGCCCCCGGACGAGCAGCAGCGGCTCCGCGAACGCTCGCAGTGGTACCGCCAGCTCCCCCCGGAGCAGAGGGAGTCGCTCCGCGAAAAGTACCGCCAGCTCCCCCCGGAGCAGCGGGGCTCGCTCCGCGAGAGGTATCGGCAGCGGTCCGTGGAACCGAGGCCGGATGCCCGCAGGGACATCTATCAGGCCCCGGGACAGGGCGGCCGGCCCGCGCCGCGCGGCGACAGGGGCGGCGGCGAAAGCCGGGGAAAGCGAAATAATTGAGGCCGCCGTCAACCGGCTTACCCCCCCTCTTCGTTCTGTCATTCATACGGAAGTGAAACCCCAGCCTCTCTCTCCCTTTCTCTCCCCTCCGGGCCTCTCTCGCGAGAGGCCCTTTTTGTTTGCGGAAGTTTCCCGCCGAGTGTAGTAAAAGGACACGGTCCCGGCCGGTGAAAAACAGGAGCGCCTGCCTCGGCAGACCGATTGTCGCGCGGCCTGAAGCTGGAATGCGCCGGTCGGCGAGGCGGCGAGAGACCCGAAGCGCAGATTCCTGGAGGGCGATCATGGAACCCATCATCGATTTGAGAAGCGACACGGTCACGAAACCCACCGCCGAGATGCGGGAGGCGATGAAAACCGCCGTCGTCGGCGACGACATCCTGCGGGACGATCCCACGGTCATCGAGCTCGAAGAGCTGGCAGCGGGAATCTTCGGGAAGGAAGCGGCCCTGCTGACAATCTCCGGGACGATGAGCAACGAGATCGCCGTGATGGTCTACACGAAGCCCGGCGACGAAATCGTCGTCCTGGCCGATTCCCACCTCTACAACCTCGAGACGGGAGGCATCTCCGCACTTTCCGGATCGCAGCCGCGGCCCCTGAAGAGCGACACGGGAGTCTACGACCCGCAGGAACTCGGCCGCGCGATCATGCCCCCCGGCGTCCAGCGGGCGAGGACCCGCCTGATCTGCCTGGAAAACACCTTTCATCTCGATCGGGGACTCGCCGTGGAGAAGAGCCGGTATGCCGAGACCATCGAGATTGCGCGCAGGCACGGAATCCCCGTCTTCATGGACGGCGCTCGCATCTTCAACGCGGCCCTGGCGACCAACACGACCGTACGCGACCTGACGAGCTTTTGTGACGCTGTCGATGTCTGCCTTTGCAAGGGTCTCGCCGCCCCCCTCGGCTCGATGCTGATGGGGTCGAGGGATTTCATCGACGAGGCGCGGCGGATCCGGCAGCGGATCGGAGGCGGTATGAGGCAGGCGGGCGTCATTGCGGCTCCCGGCATCCTGGCCCTGACGAAGATGGTCGAGCGGCTTCCAGAGGATCACGCCCGTGCCGAGACGATGAGACGGGGTCTCGAAGCCATGGGAATCCGGGTCGACCGGGGAGGGGTCCTGACCAACATCGTCAACCTCGACGTGAGCCCCGTTGGCTGGAAGGCGCCGCTCTTTGCGGAGCGGCTCCTGGGTTACGGGATCAAGGCCAAGGTCTGCACAGAGCACACGCTGCGGATGGTGACCCACAACGACATCGGCGACCGGGAGGTTTCTTTCGTCCTGGACCGTATCGGGGATTTGCTCCGGAGCTGAACCTAGGAACGGCGGGGCGCAACGTCATTCGTGGCCGGAAACGCCGGGAAAAGGCCCGATGACCGGGACCCGGCGGATCGGTCCGATTACTTTATAAGGAGACAGGATATGGGGCTCATTCTTAAAATCTTTGCCGGGATCGTCGCGGGAATTCTGCTGGGGCTGTTTGCGCCCATGCCGGTGATCAAGACCCTCTCCAGCATCGGGTTCGTCCTGGGACAGTACATCCGCTTCGTGATTCCCCTTCTCATCATCGCTTTCGTGGCCAAGGGCGTTGCCGAGTTCGGCAAGCAGGCCGGCAAGGCCCTGCTGCTGGGGCTCGTCCTGGCCTATGTCTCGACCATCTGTGCCGAGCTTCTGGGCTTCTCCGTGGCCTCGGCGTTTCTCCCCAGCATGGGGATCGTCCCGGGATCGGTCGTCTCGGCCGTGAAGATCACGCCCTACCTGCGGATCGAGATTCCTGCGGCCATCTCCATCATGGGGGCCCTCGTTTTCGCCATCATCCTGGGCCTGGGGATCACCCGGATCCAGAGCCCGACCATTTCGGGCTTCATCCAGGAATTCAACGGCATCATCGGCGACCTGATCCGGCACGGCCTCATCCCCGTGTTCCCCTACTTCGTGGCCGCCGTGTTCATGGACATCACGGCCAAGGGGCAGCTCATCCCCACGATCAAGGCGTTTTTCATGGTCCTGCTGCTCATCATCCCGACGCAGCTGGTCTGGCTCGCCGTCCTCTACACCCTGGCCGCGATCTACACTCGCAAGAATGCCTTTTCGGTCCTGAAAGCGATGCTCCCTGCCTACTTCACGGCGATGGGGACGATGTCGAGCGCGGCCACCCTCCCGGTGGCCCTGGAGTGCGTCCACAAGGTTCCCTTCCTCCGGAAGGAATCGGTCAACTTCTGCATCCCCCTGTTCAACGTCGTCCACCTGTCGGGGGCCGCGACGGCGATCACGATGTCCGCCATGGTCGTGACCATCCTGACCAAGGGGCAGACGCCCTCGCTGGAGACGTTCCTTCCCTTCATCATCCTGCTCGGCTTCATCGAGGTCGCGGCGGTCGGCGTGCCCGGGGGATCGGTCACGGCGGCGCTGGGCATACTGGAGAGCACCCTCGGGCTGGACCAGTCGGGCCTGGGCCTCATGGTGGCCCTCTTCATGATCCAGGATTCCTTCGGGACGGCCGCCAATGTGACGGGCGACGGAGCACTGACGATGATCGTCGACAAGGCGATGCACGGCGAGGACGTGAAGGCATCGTGACTTCTCGTTTCGAAACGGGCCGCCCCTCAATCGAGCGGGCGGCTTTTTTCGTATCCGGCCCCGGAAGCGGGGCAGCTTGACATTTTCTTTCAGGTTGATACGATCAAAAAAGCACACCGGCCGTCGGACAAGGATGTCTGCTTTTCCTCTTCTTCGGCGACGAGGCGCGAAAACGGCAACGCCGCCATGAGGGGTTTTCCGACATGAAGATTCGCGTGGAAACCTACGACGGGTACCGGGCCGGCGAGCGGCCCCTGCGGTTCCGCCTCGGCGAGAAGCGCCGCGAGGTCGTGGAAATCCTCGACCGATGGTTCGGCGAGGACCACGATTACTTCAAGGTGCTCGCCGACGACGGCGGGGTCTACGTGCTGCGCTGCGGCCGCGGCGAGGGCGGCTGGGAGCTGACCCAATACCGTGCCGCCGGGGCGGAGGGCGCCGAGGATGCGACGGCGGACAAGGCCCCCCGCGGGCCCTTGAACTAGAGGCGAGGGGATGGCGAGAGGCGAGGGGAATCGTGCGAAGAGAACGGGCCGCGGCCGAGCCGACGCCGGCCTGGACCCGGCCGTGGCCGCGTCGCGGCTGCGCGCCATGATCGACGCCTTCGACGGGTTTATCTACATCTGTTCCCGGGACTACCGCGTCGAGTACATGAACGAGCGGCTCATCGAGCGCACGGGGTACGACGGGACGGGGCAGCCCTGCTACCGGGTGCTGCACGGCCGCGACGAGGTCTGCCCCTGGTGCATCAACGAGCGCGTCTTCGCCGGCGAGACCGTGCACTGGGAGATCCAGAGCCCGAGGGACAGGCGGTGGTACGCCATCGTGAACACGCCCGTCACCAACCCCGACGGCAGTCTCTCCAAGCAGGCCCTCATCCGGGACATCACCGACGCCAAGCGCACCGAGAGCGATCTCAAGCACGCCCTGGACAGGCTCGAGCACGAGGTGGAGATCAGGACGGCGGAGCTCAAGGCGAAGAACCGCCAGCTCGAGGAGGAGATCGGCGAACGCAAGCGGGCCGAAGAGGCCCTTGCGGCCTCCGAGGAACGGTACCGCAGCGTCATCGACAACGTGGGCATCGGCATTTCCCTGATCAGCCCCGACATGGAGATTCTCGCCCTGAACCGCCAGATGCGGGACTGGTTCCCCGGCATCGACGTCGCGCAGAAACCCGTGTGCCACCGTGCATTCAACGACCCGCCCCGCGACTCGGTCTGTCCCTGGTGCCCGACGGTGAAGACGCTGCAGGACGGGCAGGTGCACGAGTCGGTCACCGAGACGCCAGCGGCCGGCGGGGTGCGGCATTTCCGCATCGTCTCGTCGCCCGTCCTGGACCGCGACGGCCGCGTCACGGCGGCCATCGAAATGGTCGACGACATCACGGACCGTCTCCGGGCCCAGCGGGACGTCATGGACTCCGAGGCCCATTACCGGGCGATTTTCCAGACGACGGGCACCGCCACGATGATCATCGAGGAGGACATGACGATCTCGATGGTCAACGACCAGTTCGCGAAGGAGTCGGGCTACTCGAAGGCCGAGGTGGAAGGCCGGATGCGGTGGACGGAGTTCATGCACGAGGACGACGTGGAGAAGATGAAGGTCTACCACCACCGGCGCCGCGTCGACCCGGACCTCGTGCCCCGCAACTACGAAATCCGGGTCCGGGACCGCGACGGCCGCGTGCGGAACGTCTCCGCGACGGTCTCGCTCATCCCGGGAACGAAGAAAAGCGTGGCCTCCCTCATGGACATCACCGTGCGCAAGGAGGCCGAGGAGAGGCTCAGGGAGTCGGAGCGGTTCCTTGCCGACGTGATCAATTTCCTGCCCGACGCCACCTTCGTCATCGACGCGGGCGGCAGGGTGATCGCCTGGAACCGGGCCATCGAGGAGATGACGGGGGTCCCGGCCGCGGAGATGATCGGCAAGGGCGATTACGAGTACGCGCTGCCGTTCTACGGCGAGCGCAGGCCCATCCTCATCGACCTGGCCCTGAACCCCGACAGCCGCTACGAGGGGATGTACGTCTCGACCGAGCGCCACGACACGGGGCTCGTGGGGGAGGCCTACATGCCGGCCCTCAAGGGCGGGCAGCGGTACCTGCACGGCACCGCAAGCATCCTGCGGGACTCGGCCGGCCGGGTCATCGGGGCGATCGAGTCGATCCGCGACATCACCGAGAGGCGCAGGATGGAGGAGGCCCTGAGGGCGCGCGAGGAGGAGCTGGAGCACAAATCGCGCAACCTCGAGGAGATGAACACGGCGCTCCGCGTCCTGCTCAAGCATCGGGAGGAGGACAAGAGCGAACTGGAGGAGAAGATCCTCTCCAACGTGAAAAAGCTCGTGGTGCCCTACGTGGAGAAGCTCCGGAAGAGCCGGCTGACGGCCGAGCAGGCGTCCTACGTGGAGATCCTCGAGGACCACTTGCAGGACATCCTGTCGCCCTTCCTGCGCAACCTCGGGACGCGGCACCTGAATCTCACGCCGAAGGAGATCCAGGTGGCAAGCCTGATCCGCGAGGGCAGGACCAGCAAGGAAATCGCGGAGGTCCTCGGCGTCTCGGCCAGGGCCGTCGATTTCCACAGGGACAACATCCGGATCAAGCTGGGCCTCAAGAACAAGAAGGCCAACCTGCGGTCTTTTCTCCTGTCGACATTCTGACGAGCCTGCCGAAAAATCAGAACCCGTCGAAGTTAAAGCGCTTTGTAGATATCAGGTATTACCTGATAATACACAGTATGTAATCTGATATTGCCTTTTTTACCGATCTGGTTTAGAGGCATCGACGGTACGAAGATGTGCCGCGGTTTCCGTATCCACCCGTGCAGCGGTTTCCAGTTGAAGGCAAGGCGAGGGTACGGGACAGCCGGTTTTCCGGAGTCTTTTTATGAAGAATCAAGATCTGGCCTCCTCCACGGACCTGGAGAAGAGGCTTCGATTACTGGACGAATTCAAGCGGATCAGGGACGGAGCGGCCGGTGAGCCGGAAGGGGACGAGGGGGAGATGGAAGGGGACGAGCCCCGGGAGTTGAGCCCCAGTTCCCGCTTTTTCCTGACGAAATAAGCCACTTGACCGCCGTCACGGGTTCTGGACTGTTTCCAGGGTCTTTGGGAAACCCTGTTCCTCCGTTCTCCTTATCACGAATAGTGCCCCCCCGCCTCATATTGTCTGTCTCAGGAGAGAGGATCACCAGGGAGATGCAAAGCACAAGGAGAGAGTGGAGGCGGGGGGGCATCCCAATCCCCCCTCTTGTCCCCCTTTGCAAAAAGACTGTGTCATCATTCGGATGTTGTCGTTCCGCACAGGCCCAGCGCGACGCGGAATCCAGTATTTTCAATACGTTCTGGATTCCCGCTCCCCGCCTTCGCGAGGACAGGCTTCGCGGGAATGACGGGATTTCGGCATTTTTCCGTCATGATGACACAGCCTCAGAAGGGGGTGGGGACGGGGGGATTTTTCATAGGTTCAACCCGTATTGCAGCGCCCTGCGCTGGATCCCCAATGGGATCTGCGGCTGGATGAGTTCCCCGCCCCTTGCGCGGAAGGGCACGTAGACGAGAAGCGCCTCTTTCAGCGTCACCCCGATTTCATTCAGCCTCGGCAGCAAGGCCCTCTTGTCAGCGGCAAGGTCGGCCAGGGCCGCCTTCAGGCTCTCCGCGCCTTCTTCGGCAGGCAGGGTCACGGGGTGGCATGCCAAGGCGTCCAGATGCCGCCCGAATTCCCCCTGCCACTGAAAGAGGGTCAGCCGGCGGATCAGTCTCAGGTACAGCTCCGCATTGCACTTGAACGCGGGGACCCAGAAGTGAAGGGGCGTGCTTTCCATGGCCGTCGTTACGGGCCTGGGGAGGTTGCAGAAGCGCGCGCAGTCCGCAGCGGACTCGAGGGGGATCCCCTCCACGGAGGCGCGGATGCGCCAGAAGGGAAGCCCGGTCCTCTCCTCTTTCGTATCGTCCGGGATCACGGCGAAGGGGATGTCCTCCAGGCCCTCCTCGTTTCGCTTCCAGGCGCGCTCGCAATGGCGGCAGGTCAGAACGAGGGTGTCCCTGTCGCCTTCGAGGTCCCAGCCGCAGTCGGGACAGGTGGCCGCGAAGAACCGGACCGTGGATTCGGGTTGTCTCACCGCCGCCGACAGCCCCTCCCACCGGTCTGCGGGCATGAGGGGCCTGCCCCTGAGCGCGTCGACGATCTGCCCGTCCCTGCGGGCCAGGGGATAGTGCAGGAGGCTCACCTGCTCGCCGATCCAGGCCCGGTGATGGGCCTGGGCCGTCCAGGGCGCGACGCCCAGCTTCTTCATGTTCGCCACGTAGCCGTCGAGGGCCTGACCGATCGTGATGGAAGACGCCAGAAACGTGCCCCGGACATCGGGCGAGAGGAATCGAAGCCTCGCCAGCCGGGGCAGGATGCCGAGAGACCAGGGCAGGGAAGGGGCGGCCAGCGCGACGTGGCTCACATCGACGGCGCCCGCCTCGATCGAGCCCCCGGGCATGCAGAAGAAGGCCATGCCCTTGAGCCTCCAGTAGGGCACGAACAGGAGGTCATCGCCGGCCTCCGCCGGCGGCGGGAGGAAGCATGCCAGCGGTCCGCGGCTGCCGAGGCAGAGCTTGACCCGGCACCAGGCACAGGTGAAGATCCGGTCCGTCTCCTCGAGGCTCACGGCCCCGGCGCAGCGGGGGCACTGGAAATCGATCTGCCAGCGCGGGCTATCCGATCTTGCTTCCACAGTGGTTGCAGTACACCGAGTCGGGCAGGTTGTCGGCCCGGCACTGCGGGCATTGCTTCGGTCCCGGGGCCTCGCCGGCGGGCGCGCCGCAGCGCGAGCAGAACTTCGCGTGGGGCGTGAGGTTCTTGCCGCACCGCGGGCAGCGGTTGAAGACGACGAGCTGGTGGCCGCAGCCCGGGCAGAACTTCGCGTCGGCCGTGACGGGGCCTTTGCATTCCGGGCATGTCATGGCGTCTGCCTGGCCGCCCTGCCGCATGTACTCCGTGAAGAAGGCGGGCATCATGAGCCCCAGGCCCATCCCGAGCGCCGCGCCCGCCTCGGTCTTCGTCTCGGCGGCCTTCTCGAGGGCCATGGCGGCCTTGACCTTGAGCAGCTTGTTCACATCGTCGAAGACGGCCAGGCGGCTCTTGTCGTCGATGGCCTTCTGCACCTCCGCGGGCGGCGTGATGGAGTTGATGTAGAGGGCCTGCAGCCCCAGGCCGAAGTGGCTGAAGTCCTCCTGGAGCCGCTTCACGAGCCCCGCGGAGAGCTCCTCGTAGCGGCCCGGGAGCTTGAAGACGGTGTCGATCGTCTCGCCCATCAGGTCGTTGAACCGCGAGACGATGGCCTGGCTCAGGTAGTCCTCGATCTCCGGTGTGCCGTACATGCCCTGCGTGCCGACGAGGCGGTTGACCAGCAGGGCGGGCTGCAGCACCTGGATGCTGTAGACGCCGTGGGCGCGGAGGCGGATGAGGCCCAGCTCGGAGTCCCGGAAGGCGACGGGGTCGCGCGTCCCCCACTTGAGGTTGGGGAAGAGCTTCATGTTGACGAAGTAGACCTCGGCCCGCAGGGGGCTCGTCATGCCCCAGGGGAGGCTCAGGACCTTGGTGAGGATGGGGATGTTGAGCGTCGTGAGCGTGTGCCGCCCCGGCCCGAAGGCGTCGTAGGCCTTGCCCTGGTAGAAAAACACGGCCGACTGGCTCTCCCGCACGGTGAGCTGGGCGCCGTACTTGATCTCGCCGGAGCCTTTCTCGGGGATGCGGTGCACGAGTTCCTGCCCCGTCTCGTCGAACCACTCCAGCACTTCCAGGAATACGAGATTGTCGGTCCCCATCGTCTACGTCCCTCCGCCTGCGTGAAGAAGTTGTGAAGCCGGGAAGTCAGGAAGCCAAGCAATGGAGAAGAACCGGGATTCTTCTCCGCACGCCCGATTCTGCATCATGCAATAAGCATGCAGCGGGCCGGGCCGCCCTTTTCTCTCGACACCTATCGGCAGATGGGGTATTTTCCCGTAGACCTTTTTCCAGGGGAGGCGGGCATGGTCCGGGCAGAGAAGACGATCGCGAAGCTCAAGGCGGGCGAGGACGTGAAGATCGTCGCCATCGGCGATTCCCTTACCTACGGCTGGATGGTCAGCAAGGGCTATCTCGATTTCCTCAGGGAGATGCTCCGGAAGCGCTACCCGAAGGCCTCCTTTCAGATCGTCAACAAGGGGATCCCCGGCGACACGGCCTCGGGGGGCCTCGACCGGGTCGACTCAGACGTCTACTTCTACGATCCGGACTGCGTCCTCATTGAGTTCGCCCTCAACGACGCCTTCTGCGGCTTCTCGTCGGAGCTCTTCGGCCGCAACATCCAGGAGATGATCGCCGGGATCCGGAAGAACACGAAGGCCGAGGTCGTCCTCGTCACGGCCGTCTGGCTCGACGACCCTCAGTCCTACGACTTCGTCGAGAAGTTCTTCTACGGCAAGCTCGAGGAGATGGCGCAGAAATTCGGCCTGCCCATCGCCCGCGTCCACGAGCGCTGGCGCAGGCAGGTGCTCTCCGGCGCCGTCGACTTCCAGGAACTCGTCCAGTTCGACGGGGTGCACCCGACGGTGGAGGGCTACCGCCTCATGGCCGAGGCGGTGATGGAGGTGTTTTCCGATTCATGATGCAGAAGATGAATGACTTGTCTGGAATTCCAGATACGGCGTGCCGACATCACCTACTGCCTCATGCACGAAATGGATAAAAGGATCTGCGGATTTGCTCTTGAAATGCTGAAAATGAAGCAGGGCCATTTCTGACCCTGCTTTTGTTGGTTCCAGAGCGAGCCGAGCCAACGACGGCCATGCTCAGGAAGCAATGACATACCGTGTCCCGACCGTGTTGATGATGAACTGATTGGGCATTTCCTTGCTGAATGCTTCGACGGCCTCGAATCCGGTGCAATGGGTCGGCACAATGTATTGTGGATTGATGGCCTTGATGTCGGCAACCGTTTTTTGAATGACCTCCGGTTTTGCACCCGTCAAGTGAAATCCACCCATCACCATGTAGACTTTTTCAATGCCGGTCATCTTCTGTGCATGTTTCACCGTGTTTACGATCCCCCTGTGGGCGCATGCGGAAAGTACAACCAGCCCCTTCCCCTTGGCATTGAGGATTACGGCCTGCTCGCCGGGGAAGGTCGTCGGCACGTAGTCGTCTCCTTTTTTCTCCACGAACCGCGGGGGGACTTTTTCGTAGTCAGTCACTTGCTCGACCTTGCCCGTGAAGTAGGCGCCGGGGATGAAGGGAGTGGGCCCCTTTATCTCCACGATCTTGATAAACCCGAGCCCTTCGACATCCTGCCTGTTCAGGCCCAGCAGGCTGATGACGTTCCCGGTGGGCAACCTCTGAAAGGTCCCCACGAAGAATGGTTCGCCCACGTAAAGGGGGATGCCTTTCCGGAATGCATCCTTGTTCGCTTGCATGATCCCGAGGAAAGCCTGCTGATGATCCCAATGGTCGTGACTGATCCCAAGGGCTTCGACTTTCGCCGGGTCAACCTTCAGCAGCTTCATGTTTTTCATCATTCCCTCGGGATCGGAGCCGAAATCGAAGAGGCAGCAGTGAGACTGCCCGTTGACGACAGTTTCAATCCGGTAGGCAAGACCGTGCTCGCCGTGCGGTGCGGTGTCCAGAGGAGACGTGACCCGTTTGAGTCGCTTGGCGATCTTGTCGTCGCCGCGGGTGGCGTCGACATAATTATCCGCCAGGACCGTTATGGTGATGCTGTCGGACTCGGGAATCCTGACCACACCCTGCGCCCGGGAGATCCCGGGAAACAAATTCCCCGCAAGAAGAACCGTGCCCGTGACAGCCGTGGCATTCAGAAACTCTCTGCGAGTCATTTCCCTGTCCATAGAACCCTCCTCTCGTGCGGCATACGAAACACAAGATGGATTTGAAATCTGGAGTCATGCAGACGTGGAGACGGCAGCCCCAGAGGGTCACGAATCCCAATGGGGCGCTTGCGTGGGCACCTTCAGGTGTCGCCCGGACATGCTGCACTCCTGAAGGTTAGGGGGGATTGGGGGGTGACGGTGTTGAAGACGCAACAGCACGATCACTATGCTCTCGATTACAACAGCCGTCAAGAAAATAAAGGGCATTCTCGGAGAGAACACGAAAAGCAGCACCCCAGGAAGACATGCGCAGGAGAGCTTCAGGGCTGCTTCTCTTTCATGCGCTCGAGGATCTCCCGGCGGGTGTCGCGGTATTCCTCCCTGTCCTCGATGGCGATGGCCTTGTCGACGAGGTACTGCGCGTGTTCCAGCCGGCCCTTCTCCATGAGGACCCAGGCGAGGTTGTTGAGCAGGTCGGGGTGGTCGCCCCTGGTCCGCAGGCCCTCGCGGAGGATGTGCTCCGCCCGGTCGAGCTGTTCCTGCCGGTAGTAGAGGTGCCCGAGGTTCAGGTAGGGGA
>Ga0302249_1001867_pt1 | contig 13004 bp, 10 predicted proteins | sample AAG_UR_Val_MG_FD_193531 | JGI IMG/M metagenome (GOLD analysis project Ga0302249, IMG submission 193531) | Enriched activated sludge microbial communities from anaerobic digester in WTTP, New Holstein, Wisconsin, United States - AAG_UR_Val | ecosystem: Engineered > Bioreactor > Anaerobic >... | reverse complement strand
AAAGAAAATGTGTTAATAACCAGAATAACTCTGCGAGTTATTTCCGGTTATGTAACACTGTATTACATTATCATAATAATATAACTTATATTTGTTAACATGTGGTCTGATAGAAGGGAGTAGTTAAAACCATAACTGCCATATGATAAAGATTCTTTTAGTTGATGATCATCAGATGTTCCTCGACGGTATAAAAACCATGCTGTCAAAGGAAAAAACTATTGAGGTGGTTGCTGAGGCAAACAACGGAAAGCAGGCTCTCGAAAAGCTGGCAGAGGTTTCTGTCGACCTGGTAATCACAGATATTAGCATGCCTGAAATGTCAGGCACGGAACTTACAAAAAGAATTAAAGAATCATATCCCCAGGTAAAAGTCCTTGTCCTTACTATGTACAACGACCGTGAGATTATACATGAAATAGTAATGACTGAAGCCGAAGGTTATATCCTTAAAAACTCCGATAAAAGAGAACTTATAAATGCCATTAACCGTATCGCTGATTATGGTACTTATTACAGCAATGAAGTTATCTCGATAATGACAGAAAACTATGTGATAAAGGAAAAGATCAGAGACAGGACACATGATCTTTCTTCCCGTGAAAAAGAGATCATCGCATTGATTTGCCAGGAATTAACTACTGCTGAGATAGCAAAAAAGCTGTTCCTGAGCCCGCTGACAGTTGAGACACACCGTAAGAATATTCTACGTAAAACCAACAGTAAAACACTTGTCGGCTTAATTAAGTTTGCCATTGACAATAAGTTAACCGGTTAATACTCATCTTTAGGGAATGAAATTACCTGCCAATGGGTATTTTTCCGGCAGACTGGCTGCAGTAAATTTGGACTAATGAATTTGTCTAACAAAGCAGAAAAAATAATCAATGAAAAACTTAAAAATTCCAACCATGAAAACACAAATCATTTTCAGAAGCATCCTGCTGGCAATAATATTGGCAGGTTTCACATCAACTGACGCTCAGGTATTGAAAACCAGGCAGAAAGAATACAAAAAGGCGCTAAAGGAAAGAACCAAGCAGTTGCAGAAGGACGGCTATATTCCCAAAGGAGCCGGATCCCTTGAGCTTTATGTGAGAGAAGCTATCAACAAGGAATTTGACATCGACGATAATGGCGAGTCTAAATTTGCCGTGGTTTATACTTCCGCTGTCGATCCAACCTATGAAGGAGCCGCTACAGCATGCCGTGCTGCAGCACGTGCAGCACTTGCCGGAAATATTGAGACACGTGTTGCAGAACTCGTAAAAAGAAGCCTTAATACGGAGCAAATATCCATGAAAAGCGCTGAGGGGATTAATAAAACCGTCACAGCCGGAAAACAGTTAATAGCTCAAAGAGTTTCGATGGAAGACACCTATACGCTATTCCGTGAATTAAAGGATGAAAGAGATGGTAAAACAATTATTGAGGTAAATTACGCAGGCGCCTACAGTCAGCGGCTTGCTATGGCAAAAGCACGCGAATTCCTCAGGGAGCAGATGAAGGATGAGGCAGAAGAACTTCACCGGGACCTTGATAAAATATTTGATCTTAATTAGAATGAGGGTTTACTATGATAGACTGAAGTTATGCAGGCAACAGTATGGATTTCTGATACTGTTGCTTATGCTTTTTAACTGTAAGGCTTTAATCGCCCAGGAGATACTTGTGTCAGGAGAGGCTTCTGTGCTGGCAAATAACCTTCTTCGGACAAGGGTACAATATGAACATGAAGCCCTTCTTATGGCCCGGGAAAATGCAATTGAAAAAGAATTTGGATCAAGCGTGATGTCTAATTATGAGAGACTTACAATAACTGAAATGGAGGGCAGGAGTGTTGCTTTTAACAGTGATAAACGCAGTAATTATTTAAACTCCTATCCTAACGGGATATGGATTAAAGATGTCAACAAGAGTTGTTCTGATGAAAAAGATGAAAAGGGTAATTTCTGGTATACCTGTAAAGTGACCGGATATGCCAGGAAAATAGAATCTGCTTCTGTATTGTTCAAGGCTTTTACTCTTGATGGTACAGATCCTGACCTTAACAGAAGCGAAACATTCACTGATGGCGAAAGCGGATATCTTTATTTTAAAAGCCCTGAAAATGGCTATATAATTGTGTTTTTTGATGACCTGAATACTGTTCAGCGCTGCGTGCCTTATAATAATTCAAATGATAACTATTTCAAAGTAGAAGGCAACAGGGAGTATATCTTTTTCTCGCGTGGCAAGTGTGATTATCTTTCAGATAAAAACCATGTGGATGAAATAGAATTTTATACTGAAAGTCCTTTGGATTACAACCTGTTTTATATTTTATTTTCCCCAGAACCATTTGGCGGATATTTCTCTGACCCTCCTGAAAAACTGGGAGGAGGATATACATCATTCAGATCAATGGCCCGTGAGAATTTCCATTCATGGCTACAGGATAACAGAATAAGGAATAAATATCTTCAGGTTCAGATCATTGGAGTAAGTATAGTAAAGAAAAACTGAATGGATTATGGTTTCGATTCTTGCATGACGGATACTTAATTATAATGATCCAAAATACCTATTGGAAGGTATTTGTTTGCTTCTACATAACATTTAATTTTATTAACAGGTTCTGTAAAAGAAATACTCAATACTAAACCTTATCATGAAACCCAGATTATATCTAACAACGTTGCTTCTTCTGCTCGGGCAGATCTGCCTTGGCCAAAAAGTCCCGACAATAAGTAATATTGATTTTTCATTGATCGGTAATAAGTTAGTTATTAAATACAATATTGATAATTCTCGGTATAATGATAAGTATAATATTAAAGTTGAGATATTTAAAGCTTCAGGCGAGAAGATTAACGCAATTTCTTTTACCGGCGATCTGGAGCAGGTACAGTCAATTGAGGACAATGAGATAATCTGGGACATAGAAAGGGATAATATAGAACTGGATGATGACATTTATGTGGTTATTTCAGGTGAAGTTCTTTCTGAGAAGGATGTTGATGCTATAGTCGAAACTCCACGAATAATCACTACCCCTGTTACTGATGCAAAAGTCAGGATCCAACCTGTTAGCAGAGCAGATTGTTTTTTCAAATCACTTGTTTACCCCGGGTGGGGTACAAGTAGTATAACTCTTAAAAAAGCCCATTTGGTAAAAGGTATTCTGGGATACGGGGCGATTTTCGGTTCTGCTTATATGGCATTCTTGATTAAGGAAGGTGATAGAATATTAAGAGAAAGATGGGAGCCGGATGTATTCGAAATGGCACAGGATAGATATACTGCTTCCGTTATATTTGCAGGAGTTGCAGCAACTATATGGAGTGTTGACCTGATAACAGTACTGTCAGTTAAAAATAAAACTATTGGCGAGCCCTTCGCAGGCATTAGTCTGAATGTAGGTTATTCAATGGCTTTTAATGAAACTCAGCAATTTACTTGCACGATTCGTTTTTAATGATAAAATAATAAAACTCATGAAACTGTTTTTTCTTGTCTGTGCCGGTTTAATTCAAATCTGTTATGTATCAGCCCAGGAGAAGCAATTGCTTGCTCCTGCAAGGAGCCAGATCAAACATGTAAACTATAAGACAACCACCGTTCAGGAAATAAAATCCATTAAGTTATTGCCTGATCTGGTTATACGGGATATTATTTTCACTGATGAAAATGCAAACAGAATAATTAATTCCAACGAATTGAATGAAATCAGTTTGAAACTGGTCAATGAGGGCAAGGGAGTAGCGGAAGGTGTCACTTTCAAGGTAGCTACTAAAACCTCTGTGCCCGGTTTGTCATTTATTCCAGAACAGCAGGTAGGAAACATTTTACCCGGTAAATCAGTTGATATTAAAATTCCGTTGAGGTCAGATATGAGGCTGCAAACCAGTTCCGCGGAATTTACACTGGTTGCTGTTGAGCAAAATGGATTTGATTCATTTGCTTATCAGGTGATTATTCCCACGCAGCAATTTCAGAAGCCTGATGTAAAAGTAGTTGATGCATTCTTCAGCACTGAAAGGGGAGGTAAAATAGTGAGAAACTACCCTATAAACCTTAAGATTTTGGTCCAGAACCTGGGGATGGGGGATGCCACTGATGTAAGAGCTGCATTTCAATTTATGAGAGAAAATTGCATTATGCTCGACAGTACAAACCGGTTTGATATAGGATCACTGAAACCCGGACAGGTAGTGGAGCTTGAATTTCCATTCACGGCTACAAGGAGATATTCAGACTCCTATATACCTATACGGGTTGAACTTGCTGAAAAGTTTGAACAATATTCCAGGGATACCATAGTATCAGTTGGGCTTAATCAATCGCTGCAGGCTAACCGTGAACTGATCATTCAGGGTATTCCTTCGGAGAACTATGATATTAATATAGCATCCCTGGTTGCAGAAGTAGACAGGAATATTCCGGAGGAAATGATGAAATACCCCAATAAATATGCCCTGATTATCGGAAACGAAGACTATACTACCAGGCAGGAAGGCATTAACAGTGAAATGGACGTCATTTATGCCAAGCGCGATGCTGAGATCTTTATGGAATACATTGTTAAAACAATGGGTTTTAGTGAAGAAAAGGTATTTCTATTGAAGGATGCCACTGCGGCTGAAATGAAGCAGGCGATCGATCTCATTTCAAAACTGGCTCAGCGCACCAGGGATGCAGAAATAGTATTTTACTTTGCAGGCCATGGGCTTCCTGATGAGATCACCAATATCCCCTATCTGGTCCCGGTTGATGTAACGGGCTCAAGCTTGCTGAATGCCATAAAGCTTAATGATCTTTACGGCAGGTTTGAAGAATCAAATGCCAAAAAGATTACCATTTTCCTTGATGCCTGTTTTTCAGGAGGCGGGAGGAACACAGAACTTCTGGCAAGCAGGGGGATCCGTGTCAAACCCAAACTGGATGTGCCTCCTGCCAATACGATAGTTTTTTCAGCAAGCTCAGGTGAACAGTCAGCATTGCCGTACATGTCAAAGCAACATGGTATGTTCACTTATTATCTTCTGAAAAAGCTTCAGGATAGCCATGGAAACATAACCTATGGTGAACTGGCCAGCTATCTTCAGACCCAGGTTTCATTGCAGTCACTGCTTGTAAATCAGAAGGAGCAGGACCCCCAGGTTATTTATGGCAATAATAACATGGATGTTTGGATTAATTTGAATATCAAGTAATTAATTTTAATAATCTTATGAAATATCCAGCCCGGTAATTTTGTGGTCTTTCAGGCAATGCAGTCAGCAAGATGAAGAAGGTTTCTCATAGTATATGGCACATTTTTGTTTTTTCAGGCTGCTTTTCTGTTGTTCAGTATCCTGTTACCCGGAGCGTTTTGCAAGGTCGAAACTGTAACAGTATCAGATAATACGATGAATCCTATTAGATCTGAAGGAAACCAGATAGGCACAGGTGATGGAATAAACCAACACGGTCATTGCCGGAGTATAAATCAATATATTGACATTGCAGGTAAAATACATAGTAATCGCACAAGTCGGAGGGTTTGTACACCCTTTTAACTAAAGGATTAATAAAAAATGTTTTAACGATGACTTTTTATAAGATAAATAGACCACCCTTTCATCTGCTAATATCTGTACTTTGTATATTTATTATTGCAACGTGTACAAAAATCGAACGTGTACCAAAAGTAACTACAGGAGCTGTTTCAGAAATAACAAACTATTCCGCCAAAGTTATAGGAAACATAATCGATACAGGTGATGGGATAATTCAACACGGTCATTGCTGGAGCACTTCCCCAAATACAACTTATTATGTTAGAGCGTATGCCACAAACAGTGCCGGTACTGGTTACGGAAGCCAGTTATCGGTTACCACACCAGGTGCAGTTACTTATGTAGACGGCAACGTTTACAATATAGTGATAATAGGTACTCATGTGTGGATGAAAGAAAACCTTAAAACCACCAAATACAATGATGGTTCGAATATTCCTCTGGTTATTGATAGTACAACCTGGGTCAATCTTACAACCCCGGGTTATTGCTGGTATAATAATGATGCGACAAGTCACAAAAATACCTATGGAGCACTTTATAACTGGTATGCGGTCAATACAGGTAAATTGTGTCCGGCTGGTTGGTATGTTCCTTCCGATACTGAGTGGCAAACTTTAATGAATTATCTTGGTGGTTAAAGTGTTGCCAGTGGCAAGCTGAAGTCAATGGGAACAATTGAGAATGGAACAGGTTTATGGCATAGTCCTAATACCGGAGCAACTAATGAAACAGGTTTTTCAGCAGTTCCAAGTGGCACCCGCTACGGTAGTGGTCCATTCTCCGATATTGGATACTACGGTTTCTGGTGGTCCTCTACGGAGTACTACTCATTATTCGCCTGGTATTGGGTCACAGACCACACTAGCGGCTATATTAGTGGGAGCCAACAAGAAAGGCACATTGGTTTTTCTGTTCGTTGCGTCAGGGATTAAAGTGCGTAGTAATTGCACAAGACGGAGGGTTTGCACACCTTTTCAAACGGTTGTTTAACTCAATGATTTAAAAAAGTGTTTAAACGATGACTGCTATAAGATAAATAGACCACCCCTATTCTAGTCAACAAATTGAGAAGCACAGAGTATAGGATTAACAGTTGTTATAATAAATTACATTTTACAGATATTCATCAAGTTAGGTTATTGTAAAAGGAAACTCACTTACAATAAAGAATGATTATAAAAACACATTAATGCACTACTCTTTGTTTAAATAACTCGTTTGGTTAAATACTATTATGGCTGATATTTAATTGTTAAAGTCGGAGTCGCCGCATTATTGTATTCCGGATAATCAAGGTTAAGTTCCTTTGAGTAAAAATAACCAGGCCTATTCATATTTGTAATAGTACAATATATCATTACAGAATAATAATCATAACTCATTCTTACACATCTAAGAAAATCATTTGTAACATTAAAATATAGGTTTCTGTCAAGATCAAAAGTAATATCATATATTTCATAAAGAGGAACATTTCCAGCCTTTACCCTGGTATTATAAGTCATTGTCTCTTCTTGCCAGAAAGAATCTTCCCATGTTGCCATTGGATATATAGAAGCGAATCCGTAGGGTTTTTGAGATGTATTGTTAAAACCTACAGCAATTCCTACTGTAACTTTTTCTACCTCATGTAAAGTAAATAGATCAATATCTCTTATGTCAAATCTTAAATAAACATAATTCCCGCATCCAGAATATAAATATCTTTCCGCACCATTTATATCATCAGGGCGATCTTGATCAGCAAAAGTGTCATCAATTACATACTTGATCACATATACAGGTTCTGGTGTGGGATCTGGCTCGGGTTCCGGCTCAGGGATCTAAATTTATCCAGCAAACTTCACCATCTGGATTTGTTGCAGGATTTCCATCATGTTCAGCATCGGTTACTTGAACTAATATTTTAGCAATGCTTTCCATGGTAACAGTGGGAGATTTCCAAACGACAGTTGAAGAACTGGTATTAGAGGTAAATGTGCCTGTAGATGCTGACCACTTATAAATGATATTATCATTTTCGGGATCAGATGCTACACATTCAAAAATTATCTGGTCTCCGCCATAAATTGTTCTGTCATCGTCGCTGCAGATAAGTTCTATAATCTGAGGAGGTTCGTTTTTTGGTGGTTCACAGGAAGAAAAGGCAATTAGTAAAGAAAATGCTGTTAAATAAATGCTTTTCATTTTGATTTATTTTTGTTATCAAACGTGTTGTACGCTTAAGATGTCAAGGCGTATTTTAAGTGAATTAAAGGTTTATCATTCTTTGAATTAATTATATTGCAAGAGAGTAACATATCCCTAATAAAGAATCCACCCAAACAGTAAATGAATTGGGTGGATCGCACAGATTATATCCGTCGATTCAATTCATAATTGACATTACGCTAGTCTGATAGATTTGATATTCGCAATATCTTTCCGTCTTTATATTTATTGTTCACTGTGCCATAATCAATGACATAGATGACATGTGCACTTTCATCAAGAACCATTTTACCCGCTGCAATATTTTCGTATAAAATTTGATTTTCTTTAGTTAGAATGTTAACTCTGCATATCCGATAATGCATAAAATCTGAATAGTATAAATAATTATCAATCAATACCATACCGGTCACACAAGGTGTTGAATATATTTCTGTCCTTTCCTTAGATTGCTCAACTCTCCAAATTGTGCCTAGATCTGTGTAATAGATATATCCACCAGAGTACATAATTGAATTGCTTCTTCCCAGACCAGTTAAAAACACCTCTGGTTTTGAATAATCACTTGGCAGGAATTGATATAAACTATTTGCATACGATAAGTCGCTGCTTCCTAGTACATAAAAATTATTATTTGAATCCAGACACATATCTATTGCCGCTATTTCAATAGTACATAATTGTGTTTCAGAATTACTACTTAGATCATAAACACTCACACTACCTCGTTCACCAGGGATCGTATAATGAGCGGAAGAGAGATATATTTTATTCCCGATGACTACCATTGCATTTGAATTATCAGGTCGGTCTTTTAAAAGAACCGTTTGCCTGGTTTGAAGGTCATAATATTTTAAAGTTATTTTTCCGCCAAAACTGGTGCTTCTGCCAGCAGTTTCCGTGAAGTATAATTTGCCTTTATCAAGAAAAAGAGCAGTAGGGTATTCAAGATTATCCACAACTATATGGTCTGTGGCTTGAGAATACAAGTTATGAAGAGCTTCAAGGTCCCATTGCCGGATTCCTGTAAATGTTTGACCGGTTAAATAAGTGCTACACATAATTGTTTTTGACCTGTCTTCTGTTTTTGAATGCGCTATACCAAGGGCATGTCCAATTTCATGTGCAATTAACTCTTGAAAGCCATTTATATTCAAGGGGCTTGCTTTACCAGAAGCTAAAAATATTTGCATTCTGTGGTTCTGATTTAATTCCCTAAACTGATTCAGCCAGCCAGGATTAAACCCGTAACAAATGGACCCCCATGAATATGTATTTGTGTACCATTCGCAAAGTGCATTAACTTCTTCTTTTGTTATATAGTACTTCTCCTGGAAAATTATATTTGCTTCTTCTCTATTGTAGACTCTTTGAAAAGAAAAACTACTTGTATTATTCTGCCAGGCATCCAACGCTATCTGAATATTAGTGGGGGTAAGATAACTAACCTCATTATTCGGGGGTGGAGGGGGATCCTCAAGGTACCATTTTATTACGTCTATTCCCCATCGGAAATTATAAGTTTTCCAAGGGTCATTTTTAGCATAATTTATTAGGGACAAAAAAGAGAAGCTCCCAAGTGAAAACTGCAAATCATGGAGCCCCTCTATTTTTTTTACACTTACATTCTCACATAACCCTTTGTCGTCCCAGTGTACAACCCCAATATTCCCTTCGTCAATAATATCGGTTAATAATTGATCATAACTAATAGTAATTTTCACTTCATTTAAAAGCTCACTTTCAGATGAGCTTAAATGATATACTTTGCCTATAGCATTACCCCAATTTTCAATAGGTATTTTTTCATTTGACTCCTCAATGCTAAACAGAGTACTTTCTTTTACTGTGTTTGGGGGTACAAAGATGCTTACCACATTATCATGACTCGTCAGAGTTCCTCCATTGTGGTCTATATAACTACTACTATTTAGTGAATTATCTTCTTTTTCATTACAGGAAACCAAATAGAGGAGTAGAGTCAATGAACAAAGAATCAGTGTTTTATGTTGACACATTATTTTACTAATTGATCGCGTCTTCATTGTGATGAGAGTTAGTGTAATTTTTATTATCTATGGTTGTTATTTATGATTGTATTATTCAGGCAGTACCGGAATGGTCCTTGCTATCTTCAGGTTTGAAAAGGTCTTTGATTCTCAATGCTTCAACCTGGGCTCACTTTATTACGCGGGAGCGGGGTGATATGTAATTTTCTTCGATCCCTGAGTAAATGGCTCACATGCGGAAGTGAAAACAGATTCCATTTTCTATTCAATGTCTCTCTGACTTCGATCAACATTGCCAAGGCAATACATTGCTTGAGCATATCGGAAAAAGACAGAGGAGAATTCTCAATGTCAAACATTAAAACAATGAATCATAATGTTTTAATGTTGAAACAGATTTTTTGATGAGCTCGCTATTAACCCATAATCTGCAAAAATAACATATATGTCAGAGAACTTATATTATATGGCATTATGACCGCTCAAAAATCCAACTAACTTTTGAAGATCAACTTGTTATAATTAAAATCTGTCGAAGACTTCTTAAAACATTACTGATTAACCAAATATCAATTAAATGAGTTTCTTAACCACTATTAATAACAAGGTGTAAAATTAGCCTATTCCAGGTCCAGGACAATACTTAATAGTAATGAATCCAGATACTTAATTATAATGAACTTGAGATATAGAATAACTAAGTGCCATTAATTAAAAGGAGTTTGCCTGATAATTACTGAGGGCTACTCTTCAGAGATGGACCTGGTTTTGTTCTTTATCCCGGGTAAAACCGGGGTTAGCGGAAGACCAGGACTTATATTCGGGATTATCCTCACTGATATTGCTGTATGGCTGGCAGTATTAAGAGATTGAAGACCAGGCTGCTCAATAGGTATTTTTTTTGAATGATTCACATTACATTGTTGTTTGCCACGGGTTTCACGGTCCGTGGTAAAAAATCCTGACTGATTCCCCAGCTGTGATCAGATATACTCGAAGCTGATCTTCTTTATCCATTTCTCTTCAAGGAGCCTGGCAATCCTCCTCACCACGGTTCTTCTGATTTCCAGATCGACAGGCAGTGTCGGATCCTGGTGAGCCACGTTGATCCTCGTTCCGATAACGAAATGGATCTCATCGCTCTCCATCAGGAGCCTCACTATCTTGTCGGCCGGCCCCTTGCCCAGCCTGACACTGTTATTGTATATCTTCAGAATCTCACTTACCTTCTGAAGGGTAAGGATGCCTTCGGTAACAAGATCGATGCCTTCAATGAAACTTTCGGGCGGCAGCTCGGGATCCTCAAAGATCAGCTCATCAATAATCGTCTTGTTGAGTTCCCTGGCAACGATATCGGCAGTTGTTCCCCCGGAAATAATAACCTTTCCCCTGTAATCCCTGACCTTGGCCGCGAGATCCCTGTCTTTCTCCTTTTCATAGGGAGGACCGGTGCAGAGAAGCAGTTTCCTCGGCTCACGGAAATATATGGTGGCACATGATATGTCGTCCTTTGCCTTGTATGCATCGTTCTTATGGGCCATGGTGACTATTTTTCCCGACAGGTTCAGCGCCGATATCGAAGTATCGCCTTTGACCAGGGCCGATGCATAAGATGCAATATCATCCCTTTCCCAGCCGAAGGGGAAGGCTTCGCTGCCCATGCCGCTCTGGGCCACTCCGTCGGAAAAAAATATTATCCTGTCTTCCTTTGAGGGCATAAAGGTACAGGTTTTCAGTACTTTGCCTGCATTCTTTCCCTTTTGAAGCACTACCTGCTTCCATTCCGGTTCAAACATCTCGGTTCCCCTGAGCACTATTGTCGAAGGATTGTCATATTCAAGGATTTTAACGCTTCCGCTGCTTTCTATATCCACTATGGTGAAGGTAGAATAGCTTATCATCCTCTCACTGCAAACGGGAAGGGTGTTCATGATTATCTCGGCAATACGGTCCACCTCCTTGTGCTCCCTGGTGAAGTTGAGGGCCATGGTTGCCGTCAGCGTGGCCAGAACGTTGGCCTTCACACCATGCCCCATCCCGTCCGACAGAACGGCAATGACCCTGTCTTCCTCCTTAATGTATTTGTTCAGGAAGACATCGCCACAGATTCTTTCACCGTCGTGATTTCTCTGCTGGCTGTTAACCTCTATGTAAAAATCCCTGTACACTCTGTCTATTAACGGGGTTCTTTTCTGATAAGTGACTTTTTCTTATACGATTCGATGATGGAATTAAGCATCTGCTCGGTTTCCGAGGCGCCTTCCCCAAGCAGGAATCCTATCTTCTGAACCATTTCAAGGTTTTTATCAATTACATCGCTAAGCCTGTTGATGACTTCCTCGCCCTGAACCTCGGGTGAGTAAAGATCCCTTATTATGGCGCCGCACATCCTGTTCTTCTTTATGGGAAATATCGAAACATTGAGCATGCTGTCCTCATAATGAATGTCTTTGCTCACCACCGGCTCATCTTCCTTGAGGACATAGGAGAACATGTTGTAGACGTTAAAGGGAAGAAGAGTCTTGAGATCGGCTCCGACAAGCCCCGGGATAATTTCAGATATGGCTTTGGCGTCTTCACCAAGGATATTCACAAAGCTGAGATTGGAGTGAAGAACCTTCAGGTTGTTGTCGACTATCACAACACCCGATGGAAGCTTCTCAAGCATGTTGTTCATCATGTCCGATGTGCTCTGGGCCATTTCCTTTTCCCTCATGGCAAGCTCTTCCGATTCCTTAAGGGCTTTTTTTGTCTCGGCAAGCTTCCTGTTGGTCTGCCGCAGTGTTTCAATGTATTCCTGCTTGTTCCTGAGGTTGTAGGTGTGACACATTTCCGGAACCGCGAGCCCTTTCGCGACTGTCGATGCAAACTGCCGGCACGACTTGTAGCCGCAGGCTCCGCAGTCGAGCGTGTCATTCATGTTTTCACGCCCAATGAACTTCATCACCTCTGCTATAGCCTCTTCGGGAGGTTCGGGTATCCGCTGATCGTTCGGGTGGAAATCCCTTGAGAAGTCGAGTTTTGACCAGCGCTTCATATCCTTTTCCCACCTCTCCTTGTCAAGCATTCCAACCCTTTTTTCAGTGTAGAGACGAACCAGTGCCCTTCTCTTGAATCTTTCGTTATGAGTCTCCATGCCGGGCCCCAGAAGACATCCGGGACAAAAGAAGAGGTTGAAATGATGATGGATGGTGTCAATATAGTTCTCGAAATCATTTATTCCTTCAAACACATCTTCCCA
>Ga0302249_1001861_pt1 | contig 13045 bp, 11 predicted proteins | sample AAG_UR_Val_MG_FD_193531 | JGI IMG/M metagenome (GOLD analysis project Ga0302249, IMG submission 193531) | Enriched activated sludge microbial communities from anaerobic digester in WTTP, New Holstein, Wisconsin, United States - AAG_UR_Val | ecosystem: Engineered > Bioreactor > Anaerobic >... | reverse complement strand
ATCCCGGGTGACGTGGTTCCTGTAACGGTTGACGACGTACCGTTCCCACTTGGCCAGCTCAGCCGTGCGGACAAGGTCCTCCCTCGTGGCCCGGTCGAATTTCGCGAGCTGCGCCCTCAAGAGGCCCCGGTCCCCGTAAAGCGCGCGTACGATTTCGACGGCATGGATATCCCCATCCACCAGAGGATCGCCCTTGACCAGGCCCAGTTCCCGGAGGCGGTGAAACACTTTGAGTGGAAGCTCGTATTTCCTGGAGGCCTCTTCGAAGGTCATGCGCCTGCCTCGAAATATTTCCTGACCCGTTTCAGGCCGGTATCCCGGATTTCCTCAACCACCTGCCGTTTCACCGAGAGGATCCCGGCGATGTCCGTCGTCGTGTAGTACGTATCGCTCAGGAGATAGCGCCACACCTTCCTCTGTTTCGGGGTCATTACCTGGAGAGCCATGTCGATGAGGGCTTCGACCATTTCCAGCTCCTCCTTCCCCATGCCGGTTTCCTCTGCGAAATTCTGAAAAAGATCCTGCGTGAGGGTGGGAGCGTATCCCCGCTCCGTATAGTTTTCCCTGAATTCCTCGTAGCGGTTCCGGGTAACGGGATTGGATGCCATTGTCCTGCTGTCGGCCGTGAACAGGACCCAGAAGCAGGCCTCGAAAGGAATGCCCTGGTTCATGGAGACATCCACGGCTGCGAGCGCCGCCGCGTAGGCCTGCTGTGTGAAATCTTCCAGGTCGTAGGGCGAGTAGCGCTGGAATTTTGCAGCTCTCCCCCTTATCTTTTTCATGTTCCGCTCGACCCACCGGACGGCCTCGTTTCGATGTGTCTCGTAATTCCCTTCCCGGAACGCGGTTGCCGCAGCTAATGCCATCGTCTCCTCCAGTTCAAAGTGTCTTCTCTCAGGTCCCCTGATTCACGCACCAGTACGGTCAGGGCGGCTTCGCAAGCCGGCTGAAAACGGCGCCGATCGTGACGAGTTCCCTCTGCGACAAATCCCTTTTGTATTCCCGGTTTCTTTCGATGTGGTCGCGTTCGTTGAATTTGCCGTACTCCACCTCGTAGATCTTGTTTGCGTACGGCCAGAGATCCTTCTTGGTGTCCTGCTCCTTCGCGATCCTCTGGAGGGTGTGGAGGATTGCCGCGGGGTTGAACTTCTTCTCGCTGAACTTGGCTTGGCACCACCGGTAGGCGTTGAACTTCCTGGGATTGATCGCACCTCCGAACTCGCTGATCTCGTTCCTGAGTTTTTCGTCCGCGATGTGGGCCAGGAAGTGGTTTCCCCTTGGCGAAGGACTCTTTTTAGGCAGGTCCGTCTCCAGCGGACCACACGAGGGGGGAGCCGGAGGCTGCTTATCTTCAGATAAGCTGTTTAATGAATCCGGAATCAGAGAATCAGGAATCAGGATATCAGCAGGGCTTGCACCGTGCCCGCATGGTGCTTGCACTGTGCTTGCCTGGTGCTTTTCCGGTTCCGGTATAGTGTCGGCATCGTGCCTGCCCGGTGCCGGTATGGTGCTCTTGGGTTCTTTCAGGTGGGGGTTCTGATGCCTGCCGAAGTGGACGATCTGGATGAAGCGGCGTCCTTCCGATTCGTATCGGAGGATGAATGGATCCGCTCCCAATGCCAGTGATGCAAGGAGGGATTCCGCGTCACAGGCATCGTAGGGAAGGATCTCTGCCTTGATCCTCGCGGGCCTGTCTTCGAGGCGCCCCTCCCGGTCCGCCATGCACCAGAGCCCCTGGAAGAGGATCCGCGCCAGCGGATCTTTGGCCGCTAGTTCCTCATTCTTGAAAAAACCAGGCTTGATGTTCCGTGCCCTCACGTCGGCTCCTTTCCACGGAGATGCTTCGAGATCCCGGCAGTGCATGCGGATCACGGATCGATGGTGATCCGGCGCATGGGAAATCTCTAACCGAGGAAAGCGCGCGTGAAAACAACGGGGGGGCAACGGGGGGGAAGGATGGTGATCAGCTATGGATCATTATTGAGGTTTTCTGGAAATGAGGGAAAAAGAGAACTTGAAAGACATCTTTTGAAGAGATGCAAAAGCGGGGATCCCCGCTCAGGGGCGCTTCTTGATGACCTTTCGGCGAAGCCTTTTCTGATCACCAAATGGATCGGAGTTCGTATTGCTCTGTCATATCTTGTTGCTTTAATTGATTATCAGCTATGTAACGACGTGGGCGTGGCAAGTTGCACTATCTTGGAATGCATAGCGGGGGGATAACGGGGGGTCAACAGGCGCTAATCAGTCATAATGGTTGACAGTTAGAAAAAGATAGCTGAATACGGCATGCCATCTTTTTTATTCTTGCCGCTTCCGCACCAAGGCGACAAACGAAGCTATGTCCAAGAGCCATTTCTGCTGCGCCGTACTGTAGGTACAATGCAGCGACTTGGGCAATACCAGTTGCAGGTTTTTGGCCTGCATTTCATCAGTCTGATTGGTGCTTATGGCAGTCTCTATCGTCAACAGATGTTTCCTTTTTATCCGGTCGGCTTCTGTCAGTACCTGACGCCACCTGTCTTTGCATGATGACTTAACGCCGAGCATTGTCAGGTGCAAAGCGTCAAATCCGGGATCGTGGTATTCCTCGTAGCCAGGGAATAGAAAATCCGGCCTTGACTTCTGCTCCGTAACGGCCGTCCGTGAATACCGTATTTTGCATACATCAAAAATCTCCTGCAAATGGTTCTCAAGTGAATAACCGGCACGGCTTTTGCGCCTATTCTGGATCGACAATGAAAACTGGATAAAGCCCTCCACATCGTCATCAAAGCCCCGCGAGAGGCGGTCAGCTATTAAAAAACGTTCAAGTGTCCGGAACATGATTTCCTCGCGCTCAATCCAAGCCATAATGGCCGCGTCTTGGTCTGCGCAGGGATCAATGTCTTCTAAGGTCGAACGGGCGTAAGCTGAGAATTCAGAAGTGGAAGGAAAACCCTTGCCAAATTTCTTTATCATGGCATCGAGGTAGGTTTCCTCAGTTGGCTGCTCAATCACCACGCCTATGTTTTCCAGTATCAGCCGCGAAGCAAAGGCAAGCCTATCCTGTTCCGTTTCCAGTTCTTCCCTCACGGAAAAGCCAGGATGGGTGAGATCAATGAGACCAAAGAGCCATTGCACTTGATTGGCAATGGTGGAACCGTCCTCGGCGATGACTACCAGAACGGAGCCGTCCGGACGGCAGCCGATAACAAGCAGGTCGCCTTCGGCCGCGCAATCTGAAGCTGTCGTGGTTGGGAAATATAGCCGATGTTCGGACCGAGTGGGATGGCTTTCCCTCGCATCGTACCAAGTCAAAAAACCGTCAGATATGACGGGATCGTTATCATGGTCGTTCAGGTAAATGAACCGGGCGGGAAAAGTTTGCTTGCCTCGGGCTTGGCCGAAGATCCTCTTGAGGTCATTGACGCCGTTGAATTCGTGCTGGTGGCTGCGGAACAGGTCTGATTCGACCGCGCTTAACTTCTTGGCGGCTACTCCGGAAAAATATTGCGAAAGATGACCAGCCTTCATTTTTACTCCATAAACGCCAGCCTAAATTTCGAGATTTTTATTCTCGCCCCGCAACCATATAGAAATACTATCTATAATGCAAGTTTCATCTTTTTTCTTGGGGCCTTTCATGGCGCACTCCCAAACAATAGCTATGCGCCAGCCCTCCGCCTGCAAGGCCCTTATTGAACGCTCGTCGTTCAGCCGATTCGTATTGATTTTGTTTTCCCAAAACTCTGTGCGAGTCGAGGGCATCTTGAAAAGATTGCACTTGTGACCGTGCCAGAAACAGCCGTTAATAAAAATCACGGCCCTGTATTTGGGCAGTACGATATCGGGTTTCCCGGGAAGTTTACGGTCGTGGATCCTGAATCTGTAACCGCGGCGGTGAAGGAGGCTCCTGATTAGTATTTCCGGTTTTGTGTTCTTGCCTCGGATACCACTCATCATACGGCTTCGGGTGGACTTATCTACAATGTCCATTGGAGACTCACATCAGAAGCGATTTCTGGCCGGTCTTTTCCCATTCTTTCAATGCCAGAACATGGGGAACCATAATCCGGGCGACTTCCTTCAATACAGGAACGATAACACTGTTACCGAACTGCTTGTATGCTTGCGTGTCTGAAACCGGAATCTTGAAGGAATCGGGAAATCCCATGAGGCGCGCGCATTCGCGAGGAGTAAGGCGGCGCGGATTTTTCCCTTTTCCACGATCAACCAGAATTTCGGAACCATCCTTGTAATATCTAGCGGATAACGTCCGAGCTATATCGTTCTTGCCCACCAGACCGAAACCGAAACCGTTACCTGCCGCGCGGTGTTTTTCGGCGTAGGCTTGCAAATAAGCCCACAGCTTGTCAGTCAGAACATATTTGCTGTGAACTTTCCCCTTGGGGCCTGAAATATACGGTTCATCCAGATTCTCGCTGCCGTTTTCCGTATGCAATATTGAACCGAGTTTGGGGCCATTTTCCGGCACTGAAAGAGCATCCCAAGAAAAGCTGGTTTCTTCCCTGAACCCGACAATGATAATCCGTTCTCGGTGCTGCGGCACCCAGTGCTTTCCATCTATCGTTTTGTGATAGACATGGTAGCCGAGTTGCTGCCCCAAGGTATCGAGAACGACCCGGAACGTGTTTCCCTTGTCATGAGAAGCGAGGTTTTTCACATTTTCCAAAAGGAATGCCATGGGCCGCTTAACAGCTAGAATCCGCGCAACATCGAAAAAAAGGGTTCCTTGAGTGGTACATTCAAAGCCATGGGGACGGCCAAGGGCGTTTTTCTTGCTCACACCGGCAATGCTGAATGGCTGGCAAGGAAACCCAGCCAGCAAAATATCGTGATCGGGTATGCTCTCTGCCGGATAAGGGACGATATCGCCGACAAAGAGATGGTCACTTCCGAAATTTTCCAGATAGGTTTTCTTTGACCATTCGTTCCATTCACTGGTGAACACGCAGTTGCCCCCGGCCGCTTCAAAGCCCAAGCGAATACCGCCGATTCCGGCGAATAGATCCGAAAAAGTAAAGGCAAAATTTTCCGGGTTCATATTTTGATTTGGAATCGAGGCGCTTCGAAGAATCTCTCGCAGCGCCGGTTCAAGAAGTGAGGGGCAATTAGTTTCTCCCCTCTCCCATCTAGAAACGGTTTTGGGGGTTACTTTAAGTTTAGCCGCTAAGTCCCGCTGTGTAAACCTTTGACGCGCTTCCTGAAGAAGGCTTAGTTCCTGGGACATTTTTACCCCCTCGGGGAATTTTGGAGGACATAATGTCCCATAATATTCCCCTTGTCAACAAGAAAAAACACACATGCAATGAATTTCCAGTCTTCTCGAATCTCAATTCAGTCCCAATTAGCTATAATTTCAAGAGAAAACTATTCATACTCTGGATTATCCAGAATAGAAATACCAAGAAAAATTTCACCTCATGTGTTATGTTCAACCCGTTCTTGATTCAATCGTTATAAGTTTCAGCAATATGGGAAGAGATAGTGTGCGTATTCCGGAAAACTGATTCATGACTCAGAAAAAAGGCAGCTGCAGATGGGAAGTCATGGGCGATTGCCTCACGGTGAGGCAGGATGATGGATCTATATTAACGCCCACTGCGGATGAAATATTTTCCTTCGTTGTGGAAGGGAAGCAATCCCCTTCATTACCCGAGTGCAGTGAAGAAGAACTTGGTAGGATCATTTTTTCTCGTTATCCTGCACTTTTAGAGCTCCGAATCGAACCGGGGCCTGGCGATATCGGGATTCAATTGGCTGCAGTAGCTGTTACAGAGAATTCGGAATTCGCCATTAATGATATCAGGACCCGACACGCGGACCATATCGTCAGGGATAACTGCTGGTATCCACTGATACGGGAGAATCTGGAAGAAATTCAAGGATTCCTTGAAAGGGCAGCCCTTGATAATCCCGGACATCTTTCGCTACGCCAATTTCTTTCCCTCAAGTCCTTTTCAACAAGAACACATTCTATACGTGACTTGACGGGACGTTCTAAATTTACTGCAGGAGATCTCCTCGACAAGACTCAAGAATTGCCCGAGAAATTCTCTGGAGAGCTCTATCCATACCAGATGGAGGGATTTCAATGGCTCCGTCTTATAAGCAAGGAAGGGATAGGGGCCATACTGGGAGATGAAATGGGTCTGGGAAAAACAATACAGGTGATAGCCCTGCTTTTGTCAGAGATGAAAAGAGGAGAGCATTTTTCCATGGTCGTTGCACCCGGAACTCTTCTTGAGAACTGGCGAAGAGAAATCGGCAAGTTTGCACCTGTCTTGTTGACGTGTGTACACCAAGGGGCTGACCGGACTGGCTTCCCTTCGCAGCTGCGGAATGCTGATGTAGTCATTACCTCTTATGACACATTAGTTCGAGATATATCCATGTTTCGTCAAATCAATTGGAATATAGTCGTTCTGGATGAGGCACAAGCAATCAAGAATCCGGATACAAGACGGGCCAAGACGGTCAAACGTATTCCGAGGAGAGTGTCCCTAGCAGTCACCGGTACACCTGTTGAAAACCAACTCAGGGATCTCTGGTCGATAATGGATTATGTAATGCCCGGTTATCTCGGAGATCTTTCTACTTTCCTGAAACAGTTTGGCAATGATCGTCAGGGTGCGTCAGCTCTTGAACCACTCATAACGCCTTTGATGCTTCGCAGGCATGTGGTTGAGGTTGCCGCAGACCTTCCGCCAAGAATTGATATACCACAGATACTTTCCCTTGACTCGGAAGGTGCAGAAGATTATGAGAATCTCCGAAACGAAATTAATGCCGAATATGGTGAGGCGGCATCTCTCGTGGCTTTGGGAAAGCTCCGGATGTATTGTACTCATCCTTTTCTGATTAACCCCAATACGGGAGATCCCGTGGCGGTAAGTCCAAAGTATGCTCGTCTTATAGAGATCCTCGAAGAAATTTTCAGCAACCGGCAAAAGAGTATCATATTCACATCCTATACCGGAATGGCGGATTTGCTTGTCAGCGATATCCACAGCAGGTTTGGAGTTTTTACAGCTTGCATCGACGGCCGTACACCAATTAAAGAACGTCAGAATATGGTTGATCGATTCAGTGGAATATTCGGTTCTGCCGCGCTTGTGCTCAATCCTCGTGCAGCCGGGACAGGTCTCAATGTGACTGCAGCGAATCATGTAATTCATTACAATCTCGAATGGAATCCTGCAATTGAGGATCAAGCATCTGCCAGAGCACATCGCAAAGGCCAAGCACTACCAGTTACTGTACATCGCCTCTATTATGAGAAAACAGTCGAAGATGTTATAAACACGCGGATTCTGAGAAAGCGGGATATTGCTTCAGCTGCGGTTGTGGGGCATTCGGGAGACGAAGATGCGGCGGATATTTTTTCAGCTATCCGAATTTCCCCTTTATCGAAAGGAAATGAATCATGAGCATTCATGAAAGTGCATCAGCGATCAGCAAAATGCTGAGCGCGAACGATACGGGCGAAACCGGTGCACACCAAGCAGGAATACTTGTTCCGAAGGATCCCACCATACTCGGGTTCTTTCCAGTGCTCGATACCTCATTGAAGAATCCGCGATTTTATCTCAATTTTACTGATGATGCGGGAGAGCGCTGGGAATTCGCTTTCATTTACTATAATAACGTGTTCTTTGGCGGTACAAGAAATGAGTATCGATTGACTAGGATGACACCGTTTTTCCATCGGCATGGTCTTCAGCCGGGTGATGAACTTATACTTCAGCGCGAAAATCCTTCAGGCCGGCTTCGGATTCGATACCGCCGTAATCGTGTGACATCACGTTCAGAAAGTGGGCGGTTACGTTTGGGTACAACGTGGAAAATAATTCAGATCTGAGGGGGAAGAGAATGTTACAGAAAACGATAGTTCCGCCAGATCCGGCACGGATGATTGAAGGATTGCGTGATACCGGTTACGAATTCAATACTGCCATTGCAGACATTATCGACAACTCAATTGCCGCAAATGCCACACTTGTTGATTTGCGCATAATGATGGACTTTCGTGGGAATATCAGAGTTTCTATAGCAGATAACGGAATCGGAATGGATGAAGCCGCGCTGATAGACGCCATGAAATACGGATCGAAGAAACGCCCCGATGCGGCAAGCCTCGGCAAATTCGGATTGGGGCTTAAGACAGCTTCGACGGCATTCTGTCGCAAGCTGAGCGTGACGTCCCGAGCATCAGCAAAGGCACAGCTCATTCAAGCTACTTGGGATCTTGATCATGTTGCAAAGGTAGGTGAATGGGAATTGCTTCTCTCCGCTTCGGATGATGAGACGAAAGAGCATCTTCAGGCAACGACGGACGCCTCCGGTACTGTTGTAGTATGGGAAAAAATTGACCGGCTTATGAAGAACTACCAGAATCCGGGAGGTCCGCATGCCCAGACTGCTTTAAAAAGAATCAAGAATTCACTTTCGGAACACATCGCAATGGTATATCAACGTTTTCTTGATCCTTCTGATAATCGTGCCCGAGATGTCGGAATAAGACTTGATGGCACTGACATAAGGGCTTGGGATCCCTTTTGCATCGGTCAATCAGAACTGGTTGCCGAGGAAATTATTCCGGTCGATTTGAGTAACGGGAAAGAAGCTGAATTCACAGTCCGTGCCTTTGTTCTCCCGCGTCGTGAAGAATTTCCGGATGAGGAAGCCGCAAAACTGGCCAAGCTGACAAATGATCGTCAAGGAATCTACATTTACCGCCAAGAACGCCTGATTCATGAGGCTGACTGGCTTGGAATTTTCCAGAAGGAGCCGCACGGGACTCTTCTCAGAGTGGAATTTTCTTTCGATTACCGCCTCGATGAGGCATTTCACATCGACATCAAGAAGTCGCGCATTTTGCTCATAGACGATTTGTGGAATTGGCTTAGTGACGATTTTCTTCCCGCACCCAGACGTGCCGCAGATGATCGGTATCGAACGGGTCAAAAGAAGAAAGCACAGCAAGCTGCCGCATCAGCTCACGACAGTTCCAATATGTCCATAGGATCCAAGGAAGGGGAACTTGGCACTGCAGAAATAAACGTGGTGAACAAGGAATCTGGAGATGTCGAAATTAACAACTCCCAAGGCCGGATAAGACTCAAGCTTAAAATAAAATCAGCCCTGAAACCTGGCCAATGCTATGTGGAACCGGCCGCAGGTTTGGATGACGGTCAGTTATGGGAGCCAGCGCTTATTGACGGACACAAGGCTGTCAGGATTAATACCGGTCATCCTTATTATCACAAAGTATATGTTCCCAATCTGAAATCAGGTGTGACAGTTCAGGGAATGGATTCACTCCTTTGGGCTATATGCGCAGCTGAACTGGGGACAATCAGTGAAGCTACAAAAACATATTTCTCTGAGCTGAGATTCGAGGTTTCTCGGCTGCTCAGGAGACTTGTTGATGATCTTCCTGATCCGGTGATGGATAATGAAGATGAACCGAACTGATCGGCTTGCCACAATTCTGGTCGGTCGATATGGCCTTGACTTAAGAGCCAAGGTCACACCTGATAAAATAGAATTCTCCTTGGGTGACCTTCATCCCCATGAAGGTCTGGGAGTTCAGGTGTGCCTTGGATGGCGCAGCATCGAAGCCACTCTCTTTTTCGGACCATTTGCCGCCGGGATATTAAGCGAAATGGCCAAGGCCGATATCGCAAAAAAAACAATGTTTGCTTCTCTGGCTGAAAAACTGATGGAGAACGGGGGTGAGTTCACCATGCAAATAAACGGAATCCCGGCAAAACCTGCAACGCCTGACGAGTGGTCCGCAGAATGGAAGCAGTTTAATCTATCCGTAAAGAAAGTACCCGTGATGATAGATCCTCACGATATTCGCCTAACAGATGAGCAGACCCTTTTTTGGGGCGGAGGTCTTCTCGGAATGGTACTTTCTCTTCTGCCTTTGGAAGATATTGCGGAAGAGAAAGAGCCTGGTTGTATCGGATTACCTGAAGGAGCGAAGTACAGAATCGAAGTTAACAGATACGAGAGGAGCAGAGTCAATCGTGGTTTATGCATAGCGGCTCATGGATCAAAATGCCAGATTTGCAGTTTTGATTTCGAGGCATTTTATGGTCCTCTCGGGGCAGGATACATCAACGTGCACCATATCATTCCCGTATCGAAGATGGGCGCCAGTTATATGGTTAATCCAGTGACAGATCTCATCCCAGTATGCCCGAATTGTCATGCTATGTTGCATCGTGCTGATCCTCCATTAACTGCTGAAGAACTGTTTCACAAGATGCCCCACAAACACTGATTTTGCCTTGACCATTCACTCAGCGATAAGCGCCTGCTGAAAAGATTCCGTGTTGCATGCCGAAGGTCATGCTGGCCCCCGGTTTCATTCTTGCCTAACTGAAAATCTAAGATTTTTGATTATCCATTCAGTCCGAGGCTCAGCAAGGTGTTCTTGTGGGCCAGCCGGAGCCTCCATCCTTTTCAGCATTGCAACTATAGCGCTCAACTTTCGGCTCTCTGGACTGGGACTTTCCTTTTTTACAAGCTCAATTGAATTGAACAATTGTATCCAATTTGCATAAGCAGTATCATTGCCATACTTCAAGTCTTTCAGCGGATAGCAGTAGTGCTTTGATATGATCAAGCGGTAGACAGATAATGGTGGGAAGCTCTTGGGCAAGCGAAGAGACCTTCGTACTCCGCCTTCACCCACTCCAGCGATCCAGTCATCAAGCGATGCAATCCAGCTATTGACCTGATCTTTGAGACGTGTTGCGCGGATGTTCTGGGCTTGGACATCGGCACCATACAGCTCCTGCCATTTGAGCTGACAGAGGAAGATAGTGCCCGTGCTCTCTTCTGTGACAACCATGTCAATATCCGTCAGCATGCTACCACCAAGTCTAATTTTGATGTTCCCCAGATAGTTAAGTCCAACAAACCCCCCATTCAAAAGGCGTTTAATAGCAGCTCGCATGGCCTCCTCGCGCGACTGCTGATTTATGCTGTAGTCTCTAGGGAAATGATGCCTCAAGGAATTAAGCAGAAACTGCATCGGCTTACTGCGTGCACCAGTCAGACACCGAATAATACCTCGATCCGAATTTTGGATGATAAGGGGTAATGGGGATGCTGGTTGCGATAGAAGCGCTGTATTCTTTCTGCTGCAAGACAGGACCTCAAAAAGGCACTTGGAGTCCTCGATATTTATCTCTTCAAAGTCCTCAAAGACAGAACCGAAATAGTTGATAGCATCTCTGATGCTTTGGACAAACCCCTCTGTATCTGAGGATATCGTGAGCACATTTTCCAGCTTTACGCTAGGATCCTTTTTCACCAATGCTTCTGCAAATCGCTCATGACGCCTGTAGAGGGAAATGAGGTAAGTCAGAGCGAGGATATAGTGCTGATATCGAATTCCGCCAAAGCGGGTCGCGTAGTGAAATGTGTCGTAACCATCATGAAGCTGAACCTCACTATATGCGATGCCAAAAAAGTACTGATCAAGGAGAGGATCCGCACCGTATCCAATATAGTGGGTTTGGAAGGGGTATACGAGTTCTGTTAGCTTTCCGTTGACTTCCTTCTCAAGCTCTTTACCGGAGTCCGACTGAATTATCTTTGCGAACATCCTGCGATACTCAGATTGATAGTGCTCTGAGACTACTCTCTCATAATATTCATCATCCGGGATCACCGATGGCAGAATAATCAGAAACTCATTCTCTCCAGTGCGGTTGATGCAACAAAGTCCGGTTGCTGCTGTCTGCGCAATGCGGCGACCATGTTCTATCATGCCAAGAGCAGCGGTGATTTCGAGCACGGGAATCGTAATATGACGCGTTCGGCGAAACGACATAATTGGAAAATCGAAAAATGGGCGAGCGTCAAGTGAGAGTTGTATTAAACGTGTAACGCCCAGTTGCAGCAGGTAGAACTGTTCTTGCTGCTCGTAGGTCGGGTTATCTGTCCTCGCTAAATTGTAATAGAACCAGTCAAGTTCATTGACTGCAGATCTCAGGATAATGCCTAGATTGTCAGAGGCAAGTTGAGGCACAAAAGTGTTCGCTTCGGCATTGAGAGCATCGATGAATCGTTTAAGTGGCGACTCCATAACTTTAATTAACTTCAATGTGGCATTTCAACAAGCTTAAGAAGAACACAAACAACATTCCTCATATTTCGTAAGTTTATCTCCTTTAATGAAATGAATGAAATATGCCAGTTTGACGCCGCGCTAAGCTTTGCTTGAATACTTGAACTATGAAACGGTGCCTCGCATCATTATGGCCCTTGTACTGATCCTGCCAGTTCCTTTATCACAGCATTCCAGTGTTTCAAAAGGGTTTCAGCATTTATGGCTACATTCCTCGGAGGAAGCGAAAGGCGGTAGCACCCTGATCCGTCATTCTCAATGATTTTCCCGTCCTTCTTCAGGGTAAGGCTCCGGAGCTCATTCCTTAATCGCGAGACGAGCTGCGTCGCACCCATTCCGGGAGTCAGGTCCTCCCTGTGAACCCATCCCCGCCCGTCCTTCCTCACCGCAACGGCAAAACGCAGGAGCAATTCCAGGGATCGATTGGTAACCCCCATCGGCGAGCCGTTGATCATCACCAGATTGCGTTTCTCGATCGGCTTTCCCGTGATCTCGATCCGGTCGCGGCAAATGAACGTGTCGTCAGGTCCAGACGTCTCGGCGTTCGTTTCTTCTTGCGACGTACTCTTGTGTCCCGATTCCACCGCCTCCTTGAGACTGATCGCGATCCTCTCTGGGATCATCGCTGCGAGCACCGTCACAGGCGTCTCCCGGACGGCTTTCCTGCTGTCGAAACCCTCTCTGACGAGACTGTAAATTCCCGCCCGGCCCAGACCCCGGACCCTCAGCCTTGCCAGTTCAAGCCCGTTCTCTTCCACTCCGTAAAGAAGCCTCTCGGAAAGGATGGACAACCTGTCCTGCAGAGCCTTGGGCGACCCTATGCTCTGGGCAACGAGCGAGGCGGCGTCGACGATCCAGCTCAACCCCTCCGCCGCGGCGGCGATCGTGCCG
>Ga0302249_1001854_pt1 | contig 13097 bp, 16 predicted proteins | sample AAG_UR_Val_MG_FD_193531 | JGI IMG/M metagenome (GOLD analysis project Ga0302249, IMG submission 193531) | Enriched activated sludge microbial communities from anaerobic digester in WTTP, New Holstein, Wisconsin, United States - AAG_UR_Val | ecosystem: Engineered > Bioreactor > Anaerobic >... | reverse complement strand
TCTTGTCGCCCTCATCCGCACACAGGCGGAAAGGACACAACGCATGAAAATTCAATGGAAATTCGCAGACGGAACCACATCAGAAGTTGAAGTCAACGAGGAAATCGGCAACTACATAACAGCATCTCGACGCGAGGAGAGCAATCTCGCCCGTAAGGAGCGCTAACACTGCTATTCGCTCGACGCTATCGATTACGAGGGATCCGAGTATGCGACAGACACTACTCCCGAAACCGATTTGATACACAAAGAAGACGCCGCTCGGATCAACACTGCGCTGGACAAGCTTTCGGAAACACAGAAACGGCGACTGTTAATGCTTGCTGATGGCTTGTCGGTTAATGAGATTGCCCGTATCGAAGACGTCGCTCCAAACGCTGCGTGGAAATCAATCGAAAGCGCAAAGAAAAAATTCAAAAAACATTTTAATTGGGTGTATAAAACACCCGCCTTTTCTCCGTATACCGAGGGACACAACCACACCGTCCCTCGGAAAGGACGGAGATCAAAATGAAGCACGATTTGAAAATCAGCGTTTCCAAGAAGCCCACCGAAGACGGCGTCGTCAGATACAAGCGCGTAGCGCTTCGGGAACGGTTGCTCCGTTACCTGTTCGGCGAAAAGCGTCGGGTAATGGTCATCGTCCCCAGCGACACCGTAGAGAGCGTTTCCATCACGGAATTGCCCGGAGGTGACGAGCACCGATGAAAAAAGACACTGCTCCGCTGCTTCCAATGCCGATCAAGGCAAAGCCCTACGCGCATCAGGTCGCCGCTTTCAATTTTGTTTGCGAGCTGTTCGGTCTGGTTTCGACGGGAGGTGATCCCGATGACAAAGGTCACGGTGAAATGCGCCCTGTGCGGGAAAGCATTCCAGCGGTCGGAAAGCCAAATCCGTGAAAACAACTTCTGCTGTCGGGAGCATTTTTACAAATGGAACTCGCAGCGCATGACCGAGTACAACCGCACGGATAACCCCATGAACAAGCCTGGCGGCGTAATGGAGTCGCGTGTTAAGCGGAGTCGCAAGCTCCGTGGCACCGGCGAAGGAAAGGCGTATCCCAAGCTGCTCGGCAAACACGCGCACCGTAGAATTGCCGAAGCCATACTCGGCAGACCGCTCAAAAAGGGCGAGGTTGTCCACCACATTGATGGCAATAAGCTCAACAACGACCCCGCAAACCTTGAGGTGCTCCCGTCACAGTCGGAGCATTGCAAAGTACACGGTTTCGGGAAGAAGAAAGGCAGGTGATGTAAATGAATATTTCCAGAAGTCAGGGCGTCGCTCTCTTAATGGAAATGGGTTAGCACCGGGAAAACGCTGGTGTCCATCGCCGCAGCAGGTGCGCTGTATAACGCCGGACGCATCAAACGAGCACTGGTCGTAGCACCGTTGTCGGTCGTCGGCGTATGGGACGAGGAGTTCGGTAAGTTTGCCGCCTTTGATTATACCCTCGCCGTGCTCAAGGGCAGCGGCGAGAAGAAGGCAGATACGCTCCGGCACATGACCGGCGACGCGCTGCAGGTGGCTGTCGTCAACTACGAATCGGCGTGGCGCTTGGAGAAGGAGCTCGCGGCATGGCATCCCGACCTGATCATCGCCGACGAGGGGCACAAAATCAAGACGCACAACATCTCGGCGTCCAAGGCGATGCACCGGCTGGGCGCAGCGGCAAAATACCGGCTGCTGCTGACGGGAACGCCGGTCACGAACAAGGCAATCGACGTCTTCTCCCAGTACAAGTTCCTCGACCCGCGCATCTTCGGACAGTCGTTTTACAGCTTCCGCAACACCTATTTTTACATGACCGGCTACGGCAATCACACGCCGGTGCTCAAAAAGTCGATGGAGCCGGAGTTGACCCGCCGTATGCACAGCATCGCGTTTCGGGCGACAAAGAAGGACTGCCTTGACCTGCCGGAAACGACCGACATCATCCGCAAGGTCGAGCTGGAGCCGAGAGCGGTGAAGCTCTACCAAAGTCTCGTGCAGGAGAGCTACGCCGAGCTATCCGAGGGCGAGGTCACCATTACCAATGTGCTCACCAAGCTGCTGCGGCTATCGCAGCTCACGGGCGGCTTCATCGGTAGCGACGAGAGCAGCGCCGCCGAACAGGTATCAACGGCAAAGCTCGACGTTCTGGAGGACATCCTCGACGCGGCAATCGAGGAAAATCGCAAGCTCGTCGTTATCGCCCGCTTCGTGCCGGAGCTTGACGCGATCTGCGCCATGCTCGAAAAGAAGCGCGTCAACTATTCGCTCATCAAGGGCGGCGTAAAAGACCGCGACGAACAGGTATCCCGCTTCCAGAACGACCCCGATGTCCCCGTTTTTGTCGGGCAGATCGCAACCGCCGGTCTGGGGCTGACGCTCACGGCGGCAAGCACGATGGTCTTTTACTCGCTGGATTACAGCATGAGCAACTTCGAGCAGTGCAAAGCCCGTATTCACCGCGCCGGTCAGCGGATGCCATGTACTTACATCTATCTCACCGCCCAAGGCACAGTTGACGAAAAGGTACTGAAAGCATTGAAAAATAAGGCAAACCTCGCCAAGACACTGGTTGACGATTATCGCTATGGCAACAACCCATTTATTTAATGAAGGAGTGTTCACTATGGACAATTCAGAAAAAATGTTTGAACTCGCAGATAGGCTTAAAGCTCTGCACGATGAGAAAAAGCAAGTTGAGCAAAACCTCAAGGACATCAATGCCGAACTGGAAGAAGTCGATGCTGCGCTGGCACAACTCATGACTGATACTGAAACGCAGAACTTTACCCGCTCTGGCACCATGTTCTGCCTTACAAGTACCACCCGTGCATCAGCGATGGCTGACCGCAAAGAGGAACTCTTTGAAGCGCTTCGTGCCGAGGGGTATGGCGGGCTGATTTACGAAACTGTCAATGCAAACAGCTTATCAGCCTTTGTCAGAGAACAGATATCAGAAAACGATGACGTTTTACCCGATTGGCTTAATGGCCTGGTCAATGTGTTTGAAAAAACCACTGTGGGCGTCCGTAAAGCGACCCGCAAATAAGAACCTGACCCACTTGCCAAATCAAAGATTTGGAGTGGGTACCCCAGAACCTTGTTACTCGCAAGGCTCGTAATCAATGAAAGGATGAAAATATCATGAAAAACAACGAAAACAAAGCTCTAACCACCAAGAACAGTGCGTTTATGGCACTGAAGGACTTTAACCTGAACGACGCACTCACCGAAGAACTATCCGGCTTGTCCGGCAGCTTTGAACGCATTAAAATTCCCGCTGCCGGTATGACGGTGTTTGAAATCCCCGGTGAAAATCCCGACAGCCCTGAAACCGTCAAGGAATTTTCAGCCGTTATCCTGCATCACCACCCGCTGTATGCCTATTATACAGACAAATACACAGGCGGATCTAATCCTCCTGATTGCGGCAGCTTTGACGGCATCACCGGTGTGGGTAATCCCGGCGGAGATTGCTCCAAGTGTCCGTTTAACAAATTCGGTTCCGGTGAGAACGGAGCGAAGGCCTGTAAAAACCGCCGCCGCATTTATCTGCTCCGAGAGGGCGAGATTTTTCCGATGATCCTCTCCCTTCCGACCGGATCACTTAAGGACTTTACCCGCTATATTATGCGGCTACTCTCCAAAGGCAAAAAATCTAACGCGGTAGTTACGAAATTCACCCTGAAAAAAGCTACCAACAACAGCGGTATCGCATATTCCCAAGCACAGTTCTCGGTCGACCGTGATTTAACCAATGAGGAATTCGCTCTTATTTCAGGACTTACCGAACAGGTCAAAACGTTCTCCGTTCGCGTCGGCTACGACAACGAATCTTCAGTTGATGTAGCTGCAAATATTGACCCCGAAACCGGCGAGATTATTGAGCCTTTAGCCTAAAGCAATAAAGCCGCAGGTCGGGTGGTCATGTACTACCCGACCTAAAGCGGCAGATTGGAGCTGTTTATGGATTACAATATTATCTATACAACCAAAGAAATACACGCTTATATCAGCGATGCGGGCATCGTTGCATTTGACTTTGAGACAGCGCCGGATGATGAATGGCGCGACGAGCCGAAGGCGGCACTTGACGCGCACAAGGCACACATTGTTGGCATAAGCCTTTCAGTCAAAGAGGACAGCGCTGTGTACATACCCCTCTCACATAAGGTTGGAGCTAATGCCATTGACCCCGATGGTGTGATGGAATACTTGCGAGAAGTGGTGTTTGAAAATCCAAGGGTGGTCAAGGTGGCACACAACCTTTCATTCGAGGCGATGTTCCTGTATGCACTGGGTATCGTCGTATGCGAACCTTGTTATGATACCATCGCGGCGGCGCAGCTTACGCTTAAGAGTAAATTTGAGTTTCGCAACCTGTCGGACAGCGGTTTGAAGCTGCTTTCGACGTCACTATTCGGTGCGGATATGCCGGATTTTACGGTTGTGACGGCAGGTCGCCTTTTTGATGAGATGGATCCAGCGGAGAAAGAAACCCTTCGTTATGCTTGTGCCGATAGTGACTACACCTTGCGGCTGTATCATAAATTCAACGAATGGTTTGCCAAAAACCTACCCCATCACAGAGAAATCGTGGAGCGCGTCGAATCGCCGACTTCAGTTTACTGTGGGATTATGAAGTATAACGGTGTTCCTATGGATGTGGAAACAATGCTGAAAAGACAAAAGGAAGCCGAGGAAAAGCTTACTGTCCTCCGTACTGAAATCGCCGAGATGACCGACGGCGTGGACATCGGCGCAAATGCATCTACATCAGCTTTCAAGAGGTACCTCTTTAGTGACCTTGGTCTTCCGATACTGAAAACAACAGAAAAACATCAGGAAGCAGCGGACGATGCAACAATGATAATGCTCACCGAATACTGCCAAGACAAGCGTCCGGAGCTTGTTCGCCTGTTTGAACTGGTACAGGAATACCGTAAATGGGGAAAACTCAAAAGCACCTACATTGACGGGTACTTAACACATATCAATACGGCGACAGGGAGAATCCATCCCGACCTCATGCCCCTCGGTACAGAGACAGGACGTTTTGCCTCGCGTAACCCGAACTTACAAAACTGTCCGCGCAAAGATAATGACCCGGTTGGTGTGCGAGGTTTTCTAGCAGTGCCAAAGGGCAACTTGATTGTCTCATTGGATTTTTCCCAGATAGAATTGCGCGTCGGTGCTTTTTATTGCCGTGATGAAAGGATGCTTCAAACCTATCGAACCGGCGGTGATATTCATGCGGCTACGACCTCGGTCATTTTCCGTATTCCGTTCAAAACAGCAGCAGATAAGAATGAACCGCATTACAAGGAGCGTCGTACTATCGCAAAGAACTGCAACTTCGGTGTGTTTTACGGGCTATTTCCAAGCGGGCTGCAAAAAACGCTGAAATTCAAGGCGGGGCTTGATATGACCAAGGAACAATGTGCAGGGATCATCGACAACCTGAAGAACGGCTATCCGCGTTTGACCGAATGGCAGGACGAAACAAAGAAACGAGCCGCCACTACGCTATATGCGGAGACATGGCTCGGCCGCCGCAGGTATATTGTCGGCATCCTTTCTACCGACTGGAGCAAGCGCTCTTTTGCGGAACGCTGCGCTATGAACACCCCAATTCAAGGCACCGCCGCAGATATCATCAAGCTGGCAATGGGACGCATTGCTGCTGGCTTGAAAGAACGCCCGTGGCTTAAGCCTTTTTTACAAATCCACGATGAGTTGGTGTTTGAAATCCCAGCTGACAAGCTCGATGAAGCAGTCTGTTTTGTTAAAGCATGTATGGAAGAACAACCCTTTACTGATTTCGATGTGCCGATCATTGCCGAAGCCGCATACGGCACGAATTTCGGCGATCTGGTTGAAATGGAGGGTGTGTTATGTGGATAGATAAATATAATTCTGAAGGTTATTACGACCCAACGACATACCAAGCCATGCGCATGGTACTGCGCGATGAGTTAAAACGCCGCTATGGTACGGGATATCGCCCTCTCGTATTCATCTGTTCGCCATTCGCCGGGGATATAAAAGCAAATACCGAGCGCACAAAAAACTATTGTCGCTTCGCTGTAGAGCAATATGCAATTCCGTTCGCACCGCATCTGCTCTACCCGCAGTTTATGGATGAGCACGATCCGGACAGCCGTAAGCTCGGTCTTTTCTTCGGTCGTGTCCTGCTCGGAAAATGCCAGGAGTTGTGGGTTTTTGGTGATACCGTATCCGAAGGCATGAGCTATGAAATACGCAAAGCGAAGAAACACAACATGCTGATTCGGTATTTTACGGAAGACTGTGAGGTGAAAACAATATGACCTATCCAAAAGAGCTGATGGAACGAAAGCAATGGGTCAACTGGCGGCTCATCCCTGATAAGGATGGCGGCAAGGATAAAAAGATGCCGTTTAACCCGGTATCAGGCAAGGGTGCTGCATCTAATAACCCGGCGACATGGACGGATTATACAACTGCCGTCGACGCAGTGGAACGTTATGGTTTTACAGGTGTGGGCTTTATGTTCTCTAAGGATGATGATTTTGTAGGCGTAGACATAGATCATTGTTATGACCCCGAAACAAGGACATTTAACGATACGGCAAAGGCTATTATCGCAAGGCAACCAACATACATGGAGTTTTCGCCCTCTGGCACCGGCGTTCATCTTTTTTATAAAGGCAAAATACCCGGTACCGGCAACAAGAATACCAAGACCGGCGTGGAAATGTACGAGCATACCCGCTACTTCACCATGACAGGTAATAAGCTTGACTGTGCTATTAATACCGTCGCCGAGGATAACGGAACGCTTAAATGGATTCACGAAACATATATCCGCCCTCCCAAAAGAAAAAAGAAAAAGTTGCAAAAGAATACATCCGTTCAGCTTACAGACGATGACCTTTTAGAGCTTGCAAAGAATGCTGAAAACGGCGAGGCATTTACGAAGCTCTGGGAAGGTGAGTGGCAAGAGAACTACGCCAGTCAGTCCGAAGCGGACATGGCACTTTGCTGCAAGCTAGCGTTCTGGTCTGGCAAGAACAAAGAGCAGATGGATAGGCTCTTTCGGCAAAGCGGCCTGTTCCGTGAAAAATGGGACACGCGGCATCATGCCAGCGGAGCAACCTATGGTGAAGAAACACTGTCAAAGGCCTGTGACATCACCGAAGATGTATACGCTCCCGTCGGCGAAGCTCCTGTATTTGAGTATAAAGGACAATATTACCGCAAGAGAAACGACAACATCTATCTGCTTACAAACTTCGTGTTTATACCGGTTGAAATGATTGTTGCCGATGAGGAAACACAACTTACTGCTGACCTCGTAACCGTGCGCGGTGATACATACCGGTTGACCTTCATGACAACGGATTTTGCCAACCAGCAGAAATTCAAAAATGCGCTTAACAAGCGCACCATTGCTCTAAGCTACACCGGCTCTGATGGTGATTTGGAACTGCTAAAAGCATATATCTCCGAATTAGACTGGCCTGTAAAAAAAGGCGTTAAGGCTATGGGCATCTACGAGCATGAAAAAGAAATGGTATTTGTTTCTATGGACGGTACGGTTGACGCAAACGGTACAGCTGTCGATGACATCATTCAATTGGAAAAGTACTGCAGCATTGACAGTAGTATTCTGTCTGCAAAGCCCTTAACGGCGGCCCAGCTTCAGAAATTAGGTGAAAAGCTGATGTCCTACAACGAACCTGCAAAAACGACTTCAATATTAGCATGGATGTGTGGTTGCTTCATAAAAGAGCATCTGCGAAAGAAGAATGTGAAGTTTCCTCATCTTATGCTCATCGGCGAAGCAGGCAGCGGCAAAAGCAATACGCTGGAGCGGGTCATTATGCCGGTGTTTTCAAGAACAAAAATCATTGCAGCCGGCCAGACGACGGCATTCACTCTGATGAAAGACGCGGCATCCTCTAATGTCATTCCGATGGCACTGGATGAATTCAAGCCGTCAAAAATTGACAAATATCGACTTGATGCGCTGCTGAACCATTTTCGTAACAGCTATGATGGTCAAGAAGGTATTCGCGGACGCGCCGACCAAAGCATTGTAAGTTATGAGCTTCTCGCCCCGCTTGTGGTCGCCGGTGAGGAATCGGCCGATGAAGCTGCAATCAGGGAGCGCAGCATCGAGCTTCTGTTTTCCAAGAAAGACCTGAAACCGGTAGGATATCGCACGGCTTTTCAAGAGTTATGCAAGTGCGCCGATTTACTCGGCAGCTTCGGGCATAATTTATTGAATATCTCACTGAAAACAACAGTAAACGAATGCTATTCATGGTATGAGGAAGCGCTTGGATGCTTCAGCAAGGAGCTTCCGTCGCGTATCGTTAATAACCTTGCCTGTATGGTAACCGGTTTGCGGCTGCTCGAAAAGCTATGCAAGTCACTCGGTCTGACTTGGCATGAGGCACTCCCATATAACCTTGAACACTGCACAAAGTACATCGAATTTGCGGCAAAGGAATATTTGCTTGATGGCGGCTTGAGCAATAAAAGCGTGGTCGAGCAGACGCTCGAAATTATGTCGCGCATGGGGCTGGATCCAAAAAGTGAATACACCCTCTGCGATGGTGACACCGTGTTGGCGCTTCGGCTCAATCCCGTATACGACAAATATACCAAATACCGCAAGGATTACGCCGTTGTCGGCGAAACACTGACCTACGCACAATTCAAAAAGCAGCTGGCTCACTCGGATTATTTTCTTGAAAGCAATGTGCAAAAACGCATCGGATCAGAAAATCGGCGTGTTTGGACACTCAATTATGAGCTGTTGAAGGCTCGATGTGATGTGTCCGGCTTTGAGATCACAGAGATAGAACCGCTATGAACAGTGTAAATGTAACCTCACAAGCCAAAACGCAACTTCCTGAAGAGTATAAGTTACAAGAGAAGTTACGCCCAAAAACCGCTATATACAAGCACAATTTGAGTTTTCTTATCTTTTGTAACTTTGTAACTTCTAAAATTATGGGTATACACGCGAGCGCAACAATTCCCCATACGCGAGCGCGTGTGTGCGTGTAAATATATGCACACCTATATATTTTCAGGTTACGAGGTTACAAGCTGCAAATAAGTTACAAGGAGGGATCATGTGTCTGAAAAAGAAATCGTATCTAAAATCCTTCGCTATTTAAAAACTGTGCCGAAGTGCTTCGCTTGGAAGGAACACGGCGGAATATACGGCACAGCGGGTATCCCGGATATCATTGCCTGTATTGATGGCAAGTTTTACGCATTTGAAGTAAAAACACCGGTCGGCAAAGCAACAAAACTGCAAGAGGCAACTATTCGTAAAATCCTCGCCTGTGGCGGCACCGCTTCGGTAGTCCGTTCGGTTGACGAGGTGCGAGCTGTTATTAACGGCTCCCTGCAATGATTATGAAAACAACGCATCCGTGCTTTACATATACAATGCTAACAATGCGACACTGCTTCTTCAAAAAATAAAGTTTAGGAGCGTGTCACATATGATTGACAATTATAATAATCTGGCTAACGCCATCATTCTTCAGGCGGTCAAAGATTACCGCAAGGCGCTGCATACCCTTTCTCATTATCCCAACAATCGCTCGGCGCAGTATGAGCGCAGGCGTATTGAACAGTTCTTCCGTTCCGGCTGGTTTGGGATGCTGACGAGCATCGACCCGGAAATGCTCATCGCCAAGCTGAAAGCAGAGGTGACGGCATGACTGTTAAAGCATATCTCGGGCAGGCATACAGACTCGACCAGCGTATAAATTCCAAGCTGGAGCAGATTGCTTCGCTAAATGAACTGGCTACGAAATGCACCTACACCCTAACGGGCATGCCTCGCAATCCAAATCGTAGTACATCAACGATGGCCGATGCTGTGGCAAAGATTATCGACCTGCAAGCAGAAATCAACCGTGACATCAATCGGCTCGTTGACCTGAAGCGCGAGATGGTCAGGCTCATCAAAACCGTGGATAACACAGAGCATCAGACGCTTCTGGAGCTGCGCTACCTCTGCTTCAAGACTTGGGAGCAGATAGCTGTAGATATGGGATATAATGTGCGTCATGTATATCGTGTTCACGATTTAGCTGTCTCAACAATTAAAATTACTAAAAGAAGTCAGTAAATGTCACTGTTTGTCACTATGTCAAGTGTGATATTATTAGAATAGAAAAATAGACTTAAAAAGCCATTGCAGAGAAACAAATCTGCGGTGGCTTTTGTTATGTCTGGAAGGAGGTGTTCTATGCCCAAGAAACCTAAACGCCCCTGTTCCTACCCTGGCTATCCTAAGCTAACGGATGATATGTACTGCGAAAGCCATAAGAGTATAGTAAATAAAAACTACAATAAGTATGAGCGTGACCCGGCTTCCAAATAATGAACATTAGTTCACTTGAATACATCTTTATATGTGATATAATGGCATTAATGAAAGTGTGTCAACTATCAATATGAAAAATTATAGAAGGTGGTAATTAATGTCTGAATGGCAAGCATTATATTTTACTAAAGACCCTTTAATAATTACAAATTTTATTAAAGTATATGTTGGTGATGAAGATATTACATCAAGAATAGATAAGTTACAAGTAACAAGAGTTGATGATGAATATTTTGTGTCAGCATATAAAGAAAACAATTTGGTGGAAATAATTCCTGAAGGAGTTAAAGTTAAGAACATCATGTTAGATAAAGGATATATAGGCTTTTCAGGCGGAATAACTTATAAAATTGAAATTTAATTATATTTATCTGTTTCATTAATAAAATGTTGCACCCCAAGGAGCAATTCTTTGGGGTTTTTCTATGCCCAAAAGGAGGTGACTTAATGCCATATAAACCAAGACGTCCTTGTGCTTATCCCGGATGCAGTCGGCTTGCTTCAAGCGAGCAATACTGTGCCGAACATAAGAAGTTAATGAATAAACATTATAACCAATATGAACGTGACCCTGATTCCAACAAACGATACGGTCGGGCTTGGAAACGAATAAGAGATAGGTACATTAAAGCCCACCCTCTATGTGAGGAGTGCGAAAAAGAAGGAATGCTTACCCCTGCAGAAGAAGTACACCATATACTCCCCCTCTCAAAAGGTGGTAGCAACAACCAAGATAACTTAATGTCTCTTTGTAAGTCCTGTCACTCATCTATAACTGCAAGAGATGGTGACCGATGGGGGTAATCAAATCTCTGAAACTTTTTAAAATGGACAGCGGCGTGGGGCTTCGCGTGAGAAATCGCAGTTTCAAACGGCTAATATCCCCCACTGGACAAGGAGTGTGATGAATATGGCAAAAGACGGCACCAACAGAGGCGGTGCAAGAATCGGCTCAGGGCAAAAAAAGAAAGCCCTCGCCGACAAAATTTTAGATGGCAATCCCGGTAATCGAAAGTTGACCGTTATGGACTTTACAGATATGGCGGATCTGACCGGAGAATCAATGCCGAAACCAAGAGGCTATCTTACCGCGAAACAAAAAGACGGTTCCACAACACTGGCGGCGGAGATTTTCAATAATACATGGCAATGGCTCAAGGAGCGAGGGTGCGCACAGTTAGTAACTACTCAGCTTATCGAACAATACGCTCAGAGTGTGGCACGGTGGATCCAGTGCGAGCAGGCAATCAGTGAGTTTGGCTTTCTTGCTAAGCACCCCACCACCGGCAATGCTATTCCGTCCCCCTATGTTTCAATGTCCCAAAACTTCATGAAGCAGGTCAACAACATCTGGTTCCAGATTTATCAGGTGGTACGGGAAAACTGCACAACGGAATATCGCGGGGCTACGCCTTACGATGATGCAATGGAAAAGCTACTCAGTGCCCGATTAGGCACACGATAAAAATGGAGGAATGTTATATGACAACTTATAAAACAGCGGAAAGTGTTTGCAAAGGTCATCCGGATAAGCTCTGCGATCTGATTGCCGACAATATCTTGGATGCTTGTCTCAGAAAGGACAGAGCTTCTCGTGTAGCTTGCGAGGTTATGGCGACTAAGGGCAAAATTATCGTGGCGGGCGAAATCACCTGTAGAGAAAAAGTGGATATACGTTTTATCGTGCGAAATGTGCTGCGCGAAGTCGGATATAATCCTTGGAAGTTTGCAGTGTTCGTGTTCGTTCATCGGCAGAGCGCTGATATCGCAGCCGGAGTGGATACGGCAATTGAAGCACGAAACGGCGTGCGCGACCCTTATGGTTCTGTCGGAGCTGGTGATCAAGGTACTGTATACGGATATGCAACAAAGGAAACGCGTGAGTATTTGCCTCTGCCGCTGGTGCTCTCGCATCGTATTGCCAAGCGCATTGATGAATGCCGCGAAGGAAAGCTCATCAAGGGCATCCTGCCGGACGGCAAGTGTCAGGTTACGGTCGAATATGAAGACGGCAAACCAAAACGTGTGAAAACCGTGGTGATCTCTGTCCAGCATGATGCGAGTAAAACACAGGAGCAGCTGCGCACGGATATTATGAATAATGTCTTGTGGCAATGCTTTGAGGATTTCCCAATGGACGATGATACCGAAATACTCATTAACCCCAGTGGACGTTTCGTAGAGGGCGGCCCCGCTGCTGACACAGGACTGACGGGCAGAAAAATCATGGTGGATACTTATGGTGGTCTTGCGTCTCACGGCGGCGGAGCCCTTTGCGGCAAAGATCCGACGAAGGTTGACCGCAGCGGCGCATATATGGCAAGATACATCGCAAAAAACATTGTATTGAGCGACTTGGCTGAAAGATGCGAGGTCGCTCTTTCTTATGCAATCGGTAAAGCAAGTCCCGTAGCAGTAGCGGTCACTTCATTTGGAACAAGCAAACTGACAGATGAGCAGCTTACCTTGATTGTGCAGGAAGTCTTTAATTTGCGTCCTGCCGCCATCATCGAAAAGCTGCGTTTGCGTACAGCCATATATGAAAGCACAGCGGCATATGGACATTTCAACTCCTGTCTCTTTCCGTGGGAAAATGTGGATTGTTATAAGGAGTTAAGAAAGGCGGCTGAGAAATATGCTGATTGAAAAGATACCCGCGGCAAAGCTCAATCCAGCTGCATATAACCCACGAAAAGACCTGAAGCCG
>Ga0302249_1001844_pt1 | contig 13152 bp, 13 predicted proteins | sample AAG_UR_Val_MG_FD_193531 | JGI IMG/M metagenome (GOLD analysis project Ga0302249, IMG submission 193531) | Enriched activated sludge microbial communities from anaerobic digester in WTTP, New Holstein, Wisconsin, United States - AAG_UR_Val | ecosystem: Engineered > Bioreactor > Anaerobic >... | reverse complement strand
GGCCTGATTTCCGCCTCGCCGTCGAGATCGAGGGCGGGGTTTGGATCAACGGCCGGCACACCAGGGGCAGGGGGTTTCTCGGCGATCTCGAAAAATACAACGAACTCGCGATGGCCGGGTGGTCATTTGGCAGCGCCTCAAGGAAGCCGAAAGTGACATTAACATGCTTATTAATTTCATCCCAAACGGTTGGCCCATGCCGCTTGGATGGTCCGTGTTAGTTGCGCAAGTCAAGAAGCGGAGGGAGAGGCTGTTATGATCGAGATCAAACTTTGGCAACTCGTCTGCGCGATCGTAGCGGCGCTTATGGCGGGTGCAAACATCGGCTTCCTCTTCTTCGCCATCGTAGCCAACAGCAATTACCGCGATCTACAGAGACGGGCGGATCGGGGAGAAATCTGAATGCTCTTTTTCCTTTCAGGCCCTTCTTTTTCTTCGGGTTCAAGTGCGATCGTTTTCCCCGGTCGGTTCGGCACTCCATTGATAAGAGCTTTACAACAATCTACGGAGTTCACTCGATGCCGCGGGTCCTTCCTCGGCCTCGACGCCGTGCGGATACCCTGGGCTCGATTTTCGGCTCCGGAAAAATTCTAATTTCATTGGGAATTTGGGAAAAAATGAACACTGGATGGTGGTGGAGATGAAGGTTGAAATCGAACTCACTGGCGTCAGGGAAGCCATGAAGGTGCTGGACCCAAAACTCGTCACGGCAGCCTCCCGGTCGGCTGTCAAAAAAGTCTCTGACCAGTGCCGGACGCATATCTCGAAGATGATACGTGACGAGTACAATATAAAGGCGAAGGACATCAATAAACGGCTGAAGGTGGCAACCAGGGCCCGTGGCGACGAGCTTGAAGCGGAGATCACGGGTCTCGGTCGAGGGCTCCCTCTCTCCGCTTTCGACGCCAGGCAGGAAGGGGTGCGGACAAGGAAGGGGGAGAGCCAATATACGAAAAAAGCGCAGCGCGCCGGCTGGGGTAAGGCTGGCGGGGTGGTGAGCGTGTTGGTCAAACATGCATCCGGCCGTAAGCCCGTCCGCACGGAACCAAAGGCGTTCCTGACCAGATTCAAGTCAGGGCATCTTGCGGTAGCACAACGGACGGGATCGAATCGTTTGCCTATAAAGGAGCTCCTGGGCCCCGGCATTGCGCTGCTGTTTGGCTCCAAGAGAATCATGGCGGCGGCGAAGGATTTTTCGAAACTGAAATTCCGGGAGATATTCGAGCGCGAACTGAAATGGAGAAGCCGCTAGCCTGTCCAAAATGTCACAGCACATCATTGCTGAAATGGGGCCTGGGCGCCTCCGGGCGGCAGAAATATCGATGCGCGCTGTGCCGCCGGCAGTTCGTTGCCGGATCTGATCATTTCCTGGAACCGGAGAAGAAGGCGGTCGTCATGCGGCTCATCGAGGCCGGCGTCGAGCCGGCCAAGATCCGGGAGGCGATCCCGGACATTTCGTTGCGGTGGGTCTACGAATTGCGCAGAAGGCTGAAACGTGACCGACAGGGATGACGAGATCCGCAGACAGGTTCAGGAGAGGGTAGCCCGGGAGGCCGCGACGGTGCCGCCGGAAGAGCACCCAGGGCTTTCCAGCCAATTCATCCAGGAATGCCTCTTCGCAAACGAGCAGGGCGACGGCGTGCTCTACGCGACCCTGTTTCGCGATCGGTTCCTGTACTGCAAGAATACCATGGAATGGTACGAATGGCAGGGCCACTCCTGGAAGCGCGACATCATGAACCGATCGCTGGCCGCCGTCGAGGAGCTGGTGGCCCGTTATATGGCGGAATACAAGGCCCTGGGCGGGACAATCGCCGATCTAACGGCCGATGCGGAGGCGGACAACTCGAGGCAGATCAAGCGGCTCTCGGAGCTGCAGAAGCAGCTGCTCAAGCGGGTCAGCCAGCTGCGGGCGGACAAGCGCCGCACGGCGTGCCTGAAATTCGCGCACACGATCGACAACCCGCTGGCCATCGCCGGGGAGGAGTTTGACAACAAGCCCATGCTGTTCCCTTGCGCAAACGGAGTGATCGATCTCGAGACGGGGAGACTGCACGATGGCCGCCCCGGCGACTACCTGTCTTTATCCAGCCCGGTGCCCTTCCTGGGCATCGATGAGCCGGCGCCGCTCTGGGAGCGGTCCATCCGCGAGATCTTCAACGGCAACGAGGATCTTATCGCGTATGTCCAACGGCTCTTCGGGTATGCCATGACGGGACTCGTGCACGAAAAGGTTTTTCCCGTGCTCTATGGCCGGACCGGGTGGAACGGCCGCAGCCTCATCGTCGAGCGGATCGCATATTGTATGGGGGACCTGGCGGGATCGATCCCGGCCGAGATGCTGCTCTCGACAAAATTCGTGAAGGGCGCCGCCGGGCCTTCGCCGGACATCATGGGGCTCAAGGGGATCCGTTTTGCCTATGCGTCCGAGGTGGACGAGGGGCACCGGTTCTCGGCCTCGAGGATCAAGTGGCTCACCGGCAAGGACACCCTGGTCGGCCGCAACCCGCACGACAAGTACCAGACGCGCTTCACCCCCACGCACAAGCTGTTCCTGATGACCAACACGCAGCCCCAGGCGCCGCCGAACGACAAGGCCTTCTGGGAGCGGCTGCACCTGATCCCTTTCACGATCTCCTTTGTCACCAGGGAGCCGCAGGAGACGCACGAGCGGCCGGCCATCAAGGACCTGGACCAGCAGCTCGCAAAGGAGTACCCCGGAATCCTGTCCTGGCTCGTGCGCGGCTGCCTGCTTTACCAGAAGCACGGCCTGAGACCGCCCCGGGAGGTCACGGAGGCCACGGAGCTTTACCGCCGCAACGAGGACCTGCTGGCCGACTTCATCGACGAGTGCTGCGTCCGCGAGCCCGGGGCCAAGGAGAAGAGCTCGGCGCTCTACGCCCGCTTCGTCGACTGGTATCACGACAACATCGGGAAGAACGAGCCCAGCGGCACCTGGTTCGGAAAACAGCTCTCGCAGAAGTACGAGAAGAACAAGTCCGAGGGCGTCGTCATGTATCACGGCATCGCCCTGGCCGGCAATCAGGGAGGGTTGGAGGGTTAATATGGGTTTTCTGTTGTTTTTTGAAAAATCGCAAAAAAAAGAAGAAAGGGTAAAAAACCCTCCCTGTATCTACAACCCTCCCCAACCCTCCAGAAACTATCCCTGTTATCAGGGCTCTGCCGACATGGATTCAAGGTGCCGGTTTTATTCGGGGATCGACGTGGATGGATGGCATCAAAATTTGGAGAGGGAGGGTTGGAGCGTTTTTCAACCTTTTACCCGGCTAACTGTTTTTGAAAAAGTTTCGTGCGATTAAATAGTGAAAAATCTCTCCATCCCTCCCCAAAGGCTACTTTCCAGGGGGGAACTATAAAATAGAATCATTATTATTGGAATGAAATTAAATAGTTATAAAAAAGGAAAAAAGAGGGAGGGTTTGAAAAGGGCAAGCCGATGAAAAACGTCCTGGAGCTGGCCGGCAAGCGGGTGCAACTTCGCAAGGCCGCTTCCACCCACGGCGGGGAGTGGCAGGGCCCATGCCCGGGCTGCGGCGGGAAGGACCGCTTTCACGTCTGGCCGAACCAGCGCGAGGGCGGAAGCTACTGGTGCCGGCCCGGGAAGGGCTGCGGGAAGTACGGCGACAACATCCAGTTTCTGATCGATTTCGAGGGAATGACCTTCCGGCAGGCCTGCAACGAGCTCCGGATCAATGTGCCCGAGCGGCCGGCCGGGTGGCGTCCGGACGTGCCGAGGCCGAAGCCGGCGTTCAACCCGGAGACATCCGCGGCCCCCGGCGAGATCTGGCAGGAGCGCGCCGAGACATTCATTGCCTGGGCCCAGGGGCATCTCGAGAAGAACGCCGAGGCCCTCGCCTGGCTGGCGGCCCGTGGCATCGACGCCGGCACCGCGGCCGACTACCGCCTCGGGTGGAACCCCGGCGAGGACGGCAGGGACATCTACCGGGCCCGCAGCGCTTGGGGCCTTGCAGAGGAGCGCCGCGACGACGGCAAGCCAAAGGCGCTCTGGATCCCCGTGGGGCTTGTAATCCCCTACATCCGCGACGGGGTCATCCATCGAATACGGATCCGCCGCCCCGAGGCCGATCGCCGGTATATCGTCCTGCCGGGATCCTCGAAGTCCGTCATGCTTCTGGGCAGGGATCGCCGCGCATTCGTCGTTGTCGAAAGCGAGCTGGATGCCATTGCCGTGATGGCCAACAACCGGCTCGCCGGCGCCGTGGGGCTGGGTTCGGTCTCTGCCAAGCCGGACGCCGAGGCCGTCGAGGTCCTCCGCGGGGCCCTGCAGATCCTCGTTTCGATCGATTACGACGATCCGGGTGCGAAGGCCACAGCTTGGTGGAAGGAACACTTCGGCCGCTGCGACCGCTGGCCCGTGCCCCAGGGGAAGGACCCCGGCGAGGCGTTCGCGATGGGGACGGACCTTGACCGGTGGATTCGGGCAGGGCTGCCGCCGGCGCTGACCATCGAGGAACCAGCCGCGAAGAAAGCCGCGGCGCCCGAGAGGAAAGGGACCGCCGGAGAGACAAGTCCGACATCCGGCGGGATCCTCTCGGCCCAGCTTCCGGCGGCGGTGATGGAGCTGCGCGAGCTGCTGCGCAAGAACCCGGGCGTGCGCATCATCAACACGCCGGAGCGATTCGCCGTCCTGCGGGACGGCAAGTACGTCGGCGGGCGGATCAACCACCTGGTCTTTCAGGACCCGCAGGTGCGGGACTACATCCTGGGGCACCCGGCCGGCGAGATCAGCTGGGAGAACCTGATCCCATGACGGACAATACGCAAGAGTCCCCGGAGAGATGTTTCGACAACGTCGACGAGGTGATCGAATATCTCGCCGCCTGCGGCTGGGTTGCAAGGAAGTCGACGGTTTACCGGCACCGCAAGGAGGGAAAGTTCTTTCCGAAGGAGAACGGGAAATATCGCCAGAAGGACATTGACCGATATGCGAGGAGTTTTCTCAGGGAAGCCGAGACGGGGCAGAAGATCAAGGTCCTCGAGGACCAGCTCCAGCGCAAGAAGCTCGAGCAGGAGTTGAAGAACCTGGAGCTCGAGCACGAACGGAAGAAGTTCCAGCACGACAAGGAGCTCGGGAAATATATCGAGCGCGAGAAGATGGAGATCGAGCTGGCCGCCCGGGCGGGGATTCTCGAGGCGGGGCTGAAGCACTGGGTGCAGTCCCGCGTGGCGGACTGGATCCGGGCCGTGGGCGGCGATGTGCGGAAGGCGGGCGAGCTGATCAACGCGATGATCCGGGACCTGGAAGAACACATCAACAATTACGCCCAAGCGAAGGAGTATGAGTTGGTGATCGACGGCGAGGAAGAAACCGAGAGGGACGACAACGTCGGGAATTGATATGGCAACCGTCATCCGCATCCCCCGCTCAAAACCCTGGATCCCGGACGCGCTTCGGCATGCCGCAGGCCGTCTGCGCTACAGGGTCTCTTTCAGCGAGTCGGAGCGCAAGGTCTTCCGCAAGCACAAGCGGATCCCGGTGTCGAGCTGGGCCGAGCGCTATCGCCACGTCACCATGTCCGTATTGCCGGGCCGATGGAAGAACGAGATCACGCCGTACCTCTCCGGCATCATGGACGCTTCATGGTTCCCGACCGTCCAGGAGGTCGTGATCTGCAAGGCCCCGCAAGTGGGCGGCACCGAGGCCGTCCTCAACTGCCTCGCCTACGCCATCGACCGAGATCCCGGCGCGGCCCTCGTCCTCTACCCGGACGAACTGACGGCCAAGGAGAACAGCCAGGACCGCATCCAGCCCATGATCAAGGGCAGCCCTCGGCTGCGCTCCTACATGACGGGCGTGGATGACGACGCCTCGTCGCTGCGCATCAACCTGCAGCACATGGTCATCTACATGGCCTGGGCCCGCAGCGCGCCGCGGCTGGCCAACAAACCGATCCGCTTCCTCATCTGCGACGAGGTCGACAAGTACGTCGACACGGCCGGCAGGCGGGAGACCGATCCCATCTCGCTGGCCGAGGCGCGGACGATCACGTACCGCTTCAGCCGCAAGATCTGGAAGCTCTCGACGCCCACGACGGAGACCGGAAACATCACGAAGGCCTTGGCCGCCGTCCAGACCGTCTTCGATTACTGGGTGTGCTGCCCGGCCTGCGGTGCCGGCCAGAAGATGGAATTCAAACAGGTCAAGTGGCCGCGGGCTGCCGAGCCGGGTCCGGACGGCCGGATCCACTCCGAGGACCCGGCCGTCATCGAGGCGGGCAAGCTCGCCTGGTACGAGTGCCCGCACTGCCTTGCGCATTGGAACGACTACGACCGCGACGCGGCCGTTCGCGCCGGCGGCTGGCGGGCCCGTTCCGACGGCCGGTCGATGAAGGACGTGTTGCGGGAACAGCGCCCCGTGAAGATCGGCTTCCATATCCCGTCGTGGCTCTCCACCTTCGTGAGCCTCTCCACCGTTGCGGCGGCATTTCTCCGGAGCCTTTCCGACATCAACGCCTTCAAGGATTTCCACAACAAGCACCTGGCGGAGCCCTGGAAGCTGACGGTCATCGCGGGAAACGAGGCGCAGATCCTGGCCGCCCGCTGCCCGCTGCCGGCGCAGACCGTGCCCGAGGAAGCCGTCGCGCTGACGGCGGGCGTGGACGTGCAGAAGAGCGGGTTCTGGTTCGTCGTGAAGGCCTGGGCGGCCAGCGGAACCAGCTGGACCATCCATTACGGGTTCCTCTCGACCTGGGAAGAGGTGGAGCATCTGCTATTCGAGACCGCCTATCCGGTGGCCGGCACCGAGCGCACCATGCGGATCTTCCGGGCCTGCGTCGATACGGGCGGCGGGGAAAAGTATGAAGACATGACGATGACGGACGAAACCTACCTGTGGCTGATCAGGAACCGCGGCCGCGGCGGTGTCGCCCTCTGGGGAACGAAGGGCTCGAGTTCGTCTTTGCCCGGGATGCTCAGGATCGGCAACGAGGTCCTGTCGACATCGCGGGGCAGGAAACTGCCCGCCGGCCTGCGGATCCTCTCCGTGGACACGGAGAAGGCGAAGGACCAGCTCCACTATCGCCTGCAGCTCGCGGCCAAGCCGGAGACGCGGTCGCTGCCCGGCGCGGCATTTCTGCATGCCGACACCGGGCCGGATTATGTGGCGCAGATCCTGGCCGAGGAGAAGCGGCGCAACGAAAAAGGCCACGAGGAGTGGGTGAACGTCCATGGGCGTCCGAATCATCTGCTCGACGCCGAGATCCTGGCGGCCGCGTGCGTGGAGATGGAGTTCCCCGGCGGAGGCCTGCGGCTCGTCACGGCCACCTCGAGAAAGCCGCAGCAACACGAACCGGTGCGTCCGTCTGCGGCCTCCGGGTGGATGACGCGGCCGGCGGGCGGCTGGCTGAGGAGATGAACGGAAGAATAGAGATGAACGGCCCCCCGAAGAGCCGGATGATCCTCATCACGGCGCAGGCCATCGCGGACTACATCGGCATCTCGAAGCCGTCGCTCTACGATCTCGTACGGGAAGGCCTGCCCGTTGCCATCATCGGCCGGCGCATGGTCGCCCACGCCCAGAACATCGAGGAGTTCATGCAGAGACGGACACGCGGGAAGCTGACCGAGGTGCCCCCGGATGCGGAATAAAAAAACCTGTCAAGAAAATTTTGAGTAAAAGTTGATAGTGTTTTCGGTAAAAGTAAACCGTGTTTTCGGTAAAAATAGAAAAACCCGCCCCTCCAGAAAAAAATCCCGTGCTAAGGTTTGCCCGTCTCAGTCATCTACCTCTCTCCGGGGCGGGCACGGCCGAAAATGCCGTGCCCCGCTCCCAAACGAGGGCGCATGCCGCAGGAGCCGTCCGTCATATACAGGGGAGTGACGCTGGGCTGGAAACGAGCCGCGGCGGAAACGACGTACATCGACGCCGGCGGCAACACGGTCGAGTGCCCCGCCTCCGAATGGACCCTCAAGTACAAGTTTGCCGGTCCCGCCGGGGCCTTTGAAATCACGGCCGTCGCAGACGGCGCCGATTATTCGGCATCGGCGACGGCCGCCGCGACGGCGCTCTATCCCGTCGGCGAGTATGCCTGGGTCGCCGTCGTCGAGAAGGGATCCGGCGAATCGCTTCAGCGGCGCATCGTCGATACCGGGACCAGCGAGGTCAAGGAAGGACCGGCCGAATACATCGCGGGGCTGGACAAACGCAGTCACGCCAAGAAGGTTCTCGACGCGATCGAGGCCGTGATCCTGGGGCGCGCCACGAACGACCAGCTCGCGTACACGATCAATGGGCGCTCCCTGCAGAAGACGCCGCTGCCGGACCTGCTCAGGCTCCGCTCCCAATACCAGGCCGAATATCAGCGTGAACTCCGCGCCGAGCGGATCCGCAAGGGGCTCGACGGCGGCGGCAATGTCTATGTGAGGTTCTGATGCTGGAAAAGATCCTGCGGAGGCTGGGCTATCAGAGGATCGCGAAGCGCAGCATGACGGGGTTCGCCGCCGCCCGCACCGACCGCCTCGTGTCGTCCTGGAACCCGGCGAACCTGTCCATGGACGCCGTCCTGCGCACCCAGCTTCCCAGGATCCGCGCCCGGTCACGCGATTTGTCGATCAACAATCCCTACATCAAGAAGTTCATCGGCATGGTGGCCGTCAACGTCCTGGGCCCCGGGGGCATCTCGTTCCAGAGCAAGCTGAAATTCAAAAACGGCTCCCTCGACGAGAGGTCCAATATCGCCATCGAGACGGCCTGGAAGGAATGGGGCCGCCGCCGCCATTCGCCGGACGTCACCGGGAAACTCTCCTGGGTCCGCCTTCAGGACCTCTGCCTGCGGACGGTGGCGCGGGACGGCGAAATCTTCATCCGCCAGGTGCGAAACTTCGAAAACGCGCACAGGTATTCCCTCCAGCTCATCGAGGCCGACAGCGTCGATGAATCCTTCAACGCGGATCTCGGGCAAGGATACAGGATCATCATGGGGATCGAGATCGACCCGTGGGGCCGGCCGGTGGCATATCACGTGGCCCGGAGGGCCGCAAACGACTATTCCGACCCCGTGTCGTATCGGCAGCGCGAGCGGATCCCGGCGGAGGACATGATCCACCTGTTCGTCCCGTTCCGGGTCAACCAGCGCCGGGGCGTGCCCTGGGCCTTTGCAGTCATGGCGAAGACGAACGTGCTCGACGGGTATGAGGAGGCGGAGCTGGTCGCCGCCCGCGTAGCTGCCGCGAAGATGGGCTGCATCGAGACGGCGGAGGGAATCTACGTGGCCGATGACCAGGACGGGGCCGGGAAGCAATATATCGAGGCCGAGCCGGGGACATTCCCGATCATGCCGCCCGGGACGAAGATGAACATGTTCGACCCGCAGCACCCGACGACGGCATACCGGGATTTCGTCAAGCAGGTGCTCCGGGCGATCGCCTGCGGGCTCGAGGTGTCCTACAACAGCCTCGGGGCCGATCTCGAGAGCGTCAACTACAGCTCCGTCCGGTCCGGCACCCTCGAGGAACGCGACGGCTGGAAGGCGATTCAGGCATGGCTGATCGAGGACCTCTGCGAGCAGGTCTTCGAGGGCTGGCTCCGGATGCAGGTCCTGGCGCGCACGCTCGATTTCGAGCCGGCAGACATCGACCGGATCTGCGGCGCGGCCGTCTGGCGCGGCCGGTCCTGGTCCTGGGTGGATCCCCTCAAGGACGGCAAGGCGAACACGGAATCGCTCGCATCCGGCATGGCCACGCGGACGGATCTCCTGGCGGAGCAGGGGAAGGATTTCGAGGAGCACATCGACCAGCTCGTCTACGAGCAGGAATACATGCGCCGCAAGGGACTGACGCCTGATGCTGCGGCGAAGACGGATTCGGGCCAAAGCGACGGGGACGAGGCTGACGGCGGGGAAGGGAAGAACAAGAACGGCGGCAACGGCCGCTGGAAGGAGACGCAGCATGGATCCGAAACTCAGGCAGCTCATTGACGAGATCAACGGGGGCAAGGCGGGCGGCCGCCTGTCCCGCCATGTCGACATGGAGTGCCGGGCCGCCGAAGGGAGGGAGGGCATCTACGAGCTGTCCTTCTCGAGCGAGACGCCGGTCGAGCGCTGGTGGGGGATCGAGATCCTGGACCACAGCCGAGGCTCCGTGCGGTTGGACCGGCTCAATTCCGCCGGCAGCCTTTTGTTCAACCACAACCGCGACCTGCTGATCGGCGCGATCGAGAGCGCCCGCATCGACGAGAGGGCGCGGCGCGGCCGTGCGGAAGTGCGGTTCTCCCCGTCGGCCGTCGGCCAGGAGAAGCGGGCGGAGGTCGACGCCGGCGTGCTGCGGACGACATCCGTGTCCTACCTCATCCACGCCATGGTCCTCGAGAAGGAAGAGGACGGCGTGCAGACCTATCGCGTCACCGACTGGGAGCCCCTCGAGGTCTCCCTCGTCACGATCCCGGCCGACCCCGGCGTGGGTGTCGGCCGTGCGCGGCAGATCCCCGCCGGCCAGGGCGTCGGCGTGAAAACCAATCCTGACAAGGAGGAAACGAAGATGGACGAGAAAGAGATTCAGAAGCGAATCGACGACGCCCGCAAGCAGGGCGGCGACGAGGAGTTCAACCGGGTCAAGGCGATCCTGGGCCTCGTGAAGGAGGGCGACAACCGGCGTTTCGCCGACGTGGCCCTGCGCTACGTGGAAACCGGCGCGGGTCCCGACGAATTCAAGCGGGCCCTCGAGGAGCTCAAGCGGCTCAACCCGAAGCCGGTCGTCGACACGGATCCTTCGATCGGCATGTCGAGCCGCGAGATCCGGCAGTTCTCGATCGTGCGGGCGATCCGGGCCCTGGCCGAGGGCAACCGCGGTCTGGCCGCCTTCGAGTTCGAGTGCTCGGAGGCCGTGGCCAAGCGGCTGCACAAGTCTCCCCAGGGATTCTTCGTCCCCTACGACGTCCTCACGGGAAGGCGCGACCTGGTGAAAGGCACCACCACGGCCGGAGGCCATCTCGTGGCGACGGAACTCCTGGCGGCCTCCTTCATCGAGCTGCTCCGGAACAAGATGCTTCTCCGCCGTCTCGGGGCCCAGGTCCTGGGCGGCCTCGTGGGCGACATCGCCATCCCGAAGCAGACGGGCGGCGCGACCGCCTACTGGGTCGGCGAGAACGCCAACGTGACCGAAAGCCAGCAGACCTTCGGGCAGGTCGCCCTGTCGCCCCGGACGGTCGGGACGTACACGGACATCTCCCGGAAACTGCTCATCCAGGCCTCCATCGACGTGGAGAACTTCGTCCGCAACGACCTGGCCACGGTGCTGGCCCTGGCGATCGACTACGCCGGGATCAACGGCCTGGGGTCCGGCTCCAGCCAGCCGCTGGGCATCCTGCCGACCTCCGGCATCGGGGCCGTCGCCATCGGCACCGACGGAGGCGCCCCGACCTGGGGGCACATCGTCGACCTCGAGACCGAGGTGTCCATCGACAACGCGGACATCGGCTCGCTCGCCTACCTGACCAACGCGAAGGTGCGCGGCAAGCTCAAGAAGACCTTCACCAACGCCACCTACGGCGAGATCCCCGTGTGGGGGAAGGGAGAGGAGCCCGGGTTCGGCGAGCTCAACGGCTACCGGGCCGGCGTCTCCAACCAGGTCCCGAGCAACCTGACCAAGAACACGGGGTCGAACCTCTCGGCCATCATCTTCGGAAACTTCTCCGACTACATCATCGGCGAGTGGGGCGCCATCGACATCCTGATCGATCCCTACACGGGAGGCGCCGCCGGCACGGTCCGCGTCCGGGTGCTCCAGGACGTGGACGGAGCCTGCCGCAGGGCCGAGTCCTTCGCGGCCATCGTCGACGCATCGACCACCTGATAACCACTGATATCCCGGGGCGGCCTTTCCGTCGCCGCCCCGGGAGAATCGACAAAGGAGCAATCCCATGAAGATCATGGTGTTGAGAAACGTCTTCATCGGCGGCAAGTTCTTTGCCGAAGGGGAACGTCCGGACGTTGCGGAAAAGGACGCCAAAACCCTCATCGCGATGAAGAAGGCCCGGGCCCTGACGGCCGGGGACGCCGAGGCGATCGAGAAGGCCCTCCGGGAGGATTCCGAGAAGGCCCTCACGGGGAAGCCGGCCGATGCGCCGGAGGACAAGGGAGGAAAGAGAAAATGATCGGCGACATCCAGAACTACGACGTCAAGCAGGTCCTGCCCCTCGCGGTGCGCGACGCCACCTACAAGGGGCCGGAATTCGACATGTCCCACTACCTCGGGCACGCCAAGGCGATTCTCGACGCGGAGGCACAAGGTTCCGGCATCACGCTCAACGTGAAATTCCAAGCCTCGGATCCAGCGGCCCTGGGCAGCAACTACAACGAGACGGGCGACACGGACAAGCCGTTGAACAAGGTCACGAGCGGCAAGACGAAGGTTGCCGTCCAGTTCACCCAGTCCGGGGACCGCAGCGTGAAGCGCGTCGCGCTCAAGCTGAAGAAGGCCGGCACGATCGCGTCGGACAAGCTCCTCACCCTGACCATCGAGACGGACAGCTCGGGGGCGCCGTCCGGCACCGCCCTGGGCACCGCCACGATCCTGGCCAACAGCGTCGGGGCCGCCTACGACTGGTACGACTTCGTTTTCACGGCTCCTGTGGACGTGGCCAACTCCACCGTGTACCACCTGGTGCTCACCAGCAACTACACGGCGTCGGACACCAACTACATCAACTGGCACGGCGTCACGGTGGGGTCCGGAGGCAATGCCGAGGACTTCACCGCGTGGGCCGACATCGCCACGCTGAGCCTGCTGTACCGCATCTTCCAGTACAACTTTGCGGACATCCCCGGCGCGGCCTTCACGGAGGTCGGCAACGCGGCCGCCTTCGAGGCGATCCATTTCCCCGTGGCCGACGCGAAACGGATCGTCCGGGCCGTGGCCACCGTGGCCGGCGGGACGGCGACGGGTAACTCGTCGTGCGTCATGCTGGCCCACAAGCGGTTTGCCTAGTCGCCGTAGCCCCTCCCGGGGCGCAAAGGCCGGGAGGGGCCGTCAACCGGAAGAGGAGAGACCCATGAAAAAAGTCATCGCCTTTCTGTTTCTCGCGATCCTCGTCCCCGTTTCGGCCTGGCCGTCTCCCTTCGTGGCCAGCGATCCTTATCCTGCTTCTGGAGTGCAGCCTGACGGTTTCGCTGTATC
>Ga0302249_1001825_pt1 | contig 13316 bp, 8 predicted proteins | sample AAG_UR_Val_MG_FD_193531 | JGI IMG/M metagenome (GOLD analysis project Ga0302249, IMG submission 193531) | Enriched activated sludge microbial communities from anaerobic digester in WTTP, New Holstein, Wisconsin, United States - AAG_UR_Val | ecosystem: Engineered > Bioreactor > Anaerobic >... | reverse complement strand
CGGCGTCAACCCCGCTTTCGAGGCGAGCTACTACAACCGGCTGGGCAACCGGCTCATAAAAGAAAACCGCGCCCCCGAGGCGGTCGAAGCCTTTCGTCGGGCGGGCGCGGCGGATCCTGCCAATGCCTTCTACAGGCTCTCGCTGGCCGAGGCCCTCACTGCGTGCGGACGCACCGGCGAGGCGAAAGCCGTCCTCGATTCCCTTAGAACTCCAGCGGGGGAGCCTTGAGGAGTTTTGCGAAGCGGTCTTTCTCCACGGCCTTCTCGAAGGCCTCCTCGGGGCTGATCAGGCGCCGCTGGAGCAGGTCTGCGACCGCGTCGTCGAGCGAGATCATTCCCATCCTCCTTCCCGTCTGGATGACCGTCATCAGCTGGTAGGTCTTCTGCTCGCGGATGAGGTTGGCCGCTGCGGGCGTCACCAGGAGGATCTCCAGGGCGGCGATCCGGCCCGGCTTGTCCACGCGCTTGAAGAGGGCCTGGGACATGACCCCCTTGAGCGACTCCGACAGCGACGTCCGGATCTGCGACTGCTGGTCCGCGGGGAACATGTCCACGATGCGGTCGATCGTCCGCGTGGCGCCCATGGTGTGCATGGTGGACAGGACGAGGTGCCCCGTGTTGGCCGCCTCGATGGCGAGCATCGTCGTCTCCAGGTCGCGCATTTCGCCGACGAGGATGATGTCGGGGTCCTCGCGCAGGGCGGCCCGCAGCGCCTTGGCGAAGGACTGCGTGTGGGTCTCCACCTCTCGGTGGTTGATGATGCACTGCTTGGGCTGGTGCACGAACTCGATGGGGTCCTCGATCGTGACGATGTGGCACTTGCGGTTCGCGTTGGCGTGCTCGATGATGGCCGCCAGCGTCGTCGACTTGCCGCTGCCCGTGGGACCCGTCAGGAGCACGAGGCCGCGGGGCAGCATGGCCAGCTGTTTCAGCACCTGCGGCAGTCCCAACTGGTCGACGGTGAGCACCGTCGAGGGGATTTCGCGGAACACGGCCCCGATGCCGTTTTTCTGCTTGAAGTAGTTGCAGCGGTAGCGCGCGACACCCTCGACCTCGTAGCCGAAGTCGAGGTCTCCCGTCTCCTCGATCTCCTGGCGCTGGGCGGGGGTGAGGATCTCGAAGAGCATCTCGCGCAGCTCGTCGTCGTCGAGGGCTTCGTCGGCGATCTTTTCCATGTCGCCGCGGACGCGCAGGGCCGGGGGAGAGCCGGCGAAGAGGTGGAGGTCGGAGGCGCTCCGGTCGTGCTGAAGGGCAAACAGATCGTCGATTCTTGCCATAGGTCAATCCCCTTCCAGGCTGATCGTAAAACCGAGAAGCAATTCTGCAAGTTCCATGCCCTTGAAATCGCCCGAACAAGTCCTTGACAGGGGATTTCCCGCTGGTGTATAAACGTAGCTCCTTTCAAGCAGTTGTGCCGGAAGTGGGGATGTAGCTCAATTGGGAGAGCGCCGCGTTCGCAATGCGGAGGTTAGGGGTTCGATCCCCCTCATCTCCACCATGTGATTATCACCTAGTGATTTCAATAGGTTGTACAATAGAGGGGATCAAGGCAGGGGGTCAAGGCTTTTGGCCCCCTTTTTGTTGTTTAGTGGTTTCTGAGGTACGCCCCCAGCAACGACCGAAAGAGCTTCCCGTGGTTGGGAACCTTGAGATGCACCAGTTCCTCCACAATGACCCGCCGCCGGAACTCCGCAGGTTCGGACAGAAGCTCGGCATTGAGGGTCAACCGTCCTGCCGTCGAACAGCTTCCCCACTTGCGCTTCATGGTTCTGATGTGAATTTCCTTCGGCTCCACCTTGATGCGCTTCGCCCAGGCTGACACCTCGGACTTCAGCAGGTCTTTCGAGATGTCCTTCTCCAGGGGTTTCCAGCTTGTTGCCTTTCGTTCTACCCTCTGTTTTCTCATCGTGTCGCTCTCCGCAACATCTTCAGAATACCCTGAGCCAGCTCGACGACACCCTGAACCCCGGCATTGATGAGGGCCTTGTAGAAGGCTTTGCGGACTTCCTGTTCCTGGTGGCTGCTCGTCTGCCAATGGGGATATTTCTCGAAGGCCTTGCCAGCTTCTTTCGCCACGGTGTCGGCCTGAGTCACACCTTCCTTCTTGAGCAGCCAATAGACGGCAAATGACTCGGGCGAAAGCTCCGCTTCCTTACGCTCAGCCCTGGCTCTGTTGATTTCCTGGATGAGCCTTCTCAGTTCCTCCAGAGTCTCCACGGTGGTCTTCTGCCGGTCCTCGAAGGCTTGCGCGATTTGCTCTGCCTTGTCGCCAATCCCGATAAGATAAGGCTCGTGACCTCCTTCCTTGGAAACGAGCTGTTCGATTACTTTGAGGAGGTTGAAAATCTTCACCGTGTCGGGCTTGTTCGCGTTGGCTATGGCTTCAAGTGCCTGCTGACTGACCTCGAAGACTTTCTGAGGTTCTCGAATCTCGGTTGTCTGTGTGTGCTTCTGTACGAGTTGAGCGGTTTTTCGGAGGAAGCTCTTGTCAATGATGACTCCACGGTCGAAATTGGTTCTGACCAGTTTGTAGATGGAAACCATGCTTTCGAAGTCCCCCAGGTAGGTCCGCATGAAGGGATCGGGGGAAATGATCTCGTGCAACTCCTCAAGCTCCTTGAAGTACTCGTAGAACTCTTCCCGTCTTTCCTTGTCCCTGAAGTGCTCCAGGATCGCCTCGACGGCCTTGTCGCCCTTCTTGTCTCCAGGGATCGGCAGGTAAGTTGCACGGCCCTTGGCCATCATCTGGTCAAAATACTTCTTGAGGACGTCAAGTCCTTCGATGACTCCTTCGACATCCTGCGAATCGAAGGCCAGTGCCTTCTCCAGCTTCTCGAAGATACCCACGAAGTCCAGCACGAAGCCGCAGGGCTTGCGGCGTCCGTCGTCATCCTCGAATGGTCTATTCACACGGGCGATGGCTTGGAGAAGCACATGGTCCCTCATCGGCTTGTCGAGGTACATGCAGTAGAGGATCGGGGCATCGAAGCCGGTCAGGAGCTTTTCCGTGACGATCAGTATCTTTGGAAGCTCGGTCGGCTTGCGGAACAGCTTGCGAACTGACTTTTCCTCCTCATCGCTCAGGTTGTACTTCCTGAGCCGCTCAGGGTCTTTCTTGCCGAGTGAACTGATGACAACCGAGGAGTACTCGGGGGGCAGATACCTGTCGAGGGCTTCTTTGTAGAGAGCACAGGCTTCCCGGTCCACACCCACGAGAAACGCCTTGTAGCCCATCGGCTCGATGGTTGACTGATAGTGCTCACTTACATACCGGGCCACCTTGTTTACACGCTCCTCGTTCTTGAGCATGTTCCTCAGGGTGACTGCCCGTTCGAGAACCTTGTTCAACTCCTCGATGTCGCTGATGCCCTCGATCTCAGCCAGGGAAAGGAACTCTCGTTCCAGCGTCTCTCGGTCCACGAGGAGTTCATTCGGGGCAAGCTGGTAGTGCAGGGGAACGGTGGTGCCGTCCTGAACCGATTCCTTGATCGAGTACTTGTCGAGGTAACCCTTCGCGTCATCCGTTCCGAAGACCTTGAAGGTTCCTTTGCCGTAGGCTGTCCGGTCGATGGGTGTTCCCGTAAAGCCGATGTAGGTTGCATTCGGCAGTGCACCCATGAGGTAGTTCCCCAGGTCACCACCTGTGGTCCTGTGGGCCTCATCCACGAGCACGAAGACATTTTCCCTCGTGTTGATTTTCTCGGGGATGTCATCGAACTTGTGGATCATGGAGACGATGAGTCCTCGCCGGTCTGAAGACAGGAGTTCACGTAGGTTCTTCTTCGAGTCGGCTACAACGACATTCCCGAAGTTTATCGCTTCCAGATTACCGAAGAGCTGTGCCTCCAGCTCATTACGGTCCACGAGCATGAGCACCGTAGGGTTCCCGAAGGATGGGTCTTCGATGAGCCGCTTTGCAACGGTAATCATGGTGTAGGTCTTGCCGCTGCCCTGAGTGTGCCAGATGAGGCCCCGCCGCTTTTCAGACTCAAGAGCACGCTGAATGCATCGCTCGGCGGCTCGCATCTGGTGGGGCCTGAGGACGCTCTTCTCAAGCTCGCCGTCTTTGCGCGTGAAGAGGATGAACTCGGTGACGGCCCGAAGCGCACGCCGGGGCGCAATGAAGGTCTTCACCAGGGTCTCGTAATCGCCGGCTTGCTCGTCGCGCCAGTTGAAGAGACCCTTCCGGCTGAGACTCCAGGTTGCTCCGTAGAAGAAGTGCACAAGGTGGGTCAGGCAGTGGAGCTGAAGGATGGCCAGGAGCTCCGGCCCCTTCTTGTGGTAGTAGCGGATGTCGTCGAGAGCTTCTGCTATGCCTTCCATCTTGTGGGCCGCCTTGGTCTCACCCACGATCACCGGCACACCGTTGACGAAAAGCACAAAGTCGTTACGGATGTCAGGCGGGACTCCGTTGGAGAAGGTGAACTCATCGGTGATGTGAAAGGTGTTGGCCTCGATGTTCACCGGATCGAGGAGTCGGATGTTTCGCTCGCGCTTCTCATGCTCAACGAAGACCGTCTTGATGCCCTTGAGGTATTCCCATGCTGACAGGTTGCCCTCTACGTTGGGCCGGACGCGGAACAGCCGGTCGCGGACTTGCTCGGCCCTTGCTTGGTCCATGACATTCGGATTGAGCTTCAGGAGCTGATTGATGAGAACGGCATCAAGGAAGGGACTCGTGATGCCGCCACGGCGGAGAGTCAGGGCTTGCTCGGGGTTCAAGTAGGTCCATCCTGCGTCCTCGGCGTACCGCAGGAACGGGTTCTGCACGGCCTGTTTTTCGCCGCCGACGGGCATCAGGATGACTCCTTGAGTTCGGGAAGGTCAAGGTCGTGGACGCGGATTTGGCAGGTCATGAGAGCATGAAGTAGCGAAGCGAACAGGGTGTTGAGTGCTTCAAGGCGCGTTGTTTCAGCTGTCAGCTTTGATTCAATACACTCCATTGCCTGAGCAATGTCAGCTTGTTCTTTCATTGGAGGTATTGCAACTTTGAGTCGCTCCAAAGATGCTGTACCGAGCCTTCGTGTCCCGTGTGCCGATGTGCCAATCTCTGGGATGAGTCTTTTTTTCGAATTTGAAATAGCTGGCAACAAGAAATCAGGTAGCACATCACCCTTTGGAATAATTGCCTTCATGTCCTGGTTGAATGCCATCGGTACCAAAGCAAGAGCAATAGGTATTTCCTTTGCCAGAATCATTCCTCGAACAACTATGAAAAGTGATCCCGCTGGCACCATCCTCGAGCCGTCTTCCAGCCCTTCCGGAGATATATGATCTTCAGAGTTCTGGAGATAGAGGAGCTTCATATCTTTTGGACTGACCCAAGGGATACTGCCTTTCCAGAAGTCTGGACGTTGTTTTGATGGAGTACCGCCGCTCACCAAATCTGCAATTGCACTCAAGTGCTGAATCATCCAGTGAGATGGATGGCATCCTGCTTCTGTTTCCTGTACCTCGACGCTGTCCGCCTCACCAAATTGCACAGGCCCGTACGTGAAAAGGTGCTGCATCAGGCTCTGCTTGAGTTGCTTCGCAGCTTCAATGACCTTCTCCGTGGCTTCCTTCGCTTGCTGGACTGTCCGTAGAACATGGGCTATGGCGCACTGTTCGGCGAGGGGTGGGAGCAAGATAGAATAGTTTTCAAGATCTGCTTTTTGAATGCTTGGCAAGGTTGTTTTTGCGTGCTCCCCGGAGAGAGGGCGTTTCTGAAAGCAATTGAAAATGTAGTGCAGATCGAATGGCTCACCTTTCCATTCGAGATAGAATGTCGTATCTGACGGCCAGCAGGGACTTTCCTGCAACCATGACATGCCAGCTGATCCTTTACGCCCCACGATTATTGTTGAGTAAGTGACCAGAGGTGATTCAGTGTAGCTATAGATGCCACCAGACCCAACAACGGGAATCGAACCCTCTTGCTTCGGTTTGGCCTTGCCATATTTCACACTGGCGATCTCGCTTAGCGTGGCGATCCGCCAATCATTCGGCACATCATCGCGGAATGAATTGCTCTTGCTCAGCATTTCATTCATATCACCCATTCCGCCACCCCTCGAAACCGAGCTTTTTCAGCACCGCGTCCAGCTTGAGATCAGCCTCACGCCGCTCTTCTTCCGCCTCAGCGAGCAGAACCACAGCCTCATCGAGAGGTAGTACCTCAGTCTCCCCTCCGGTTGACACGTAGCGGCTGGGAGAAAGGTTGTAGTCGTTCTTGACAGCGGTATCCTTCGTTATCACCGCTGAGATTGCATCCTCAGTCTTCCACTCGTGGTATGCCTGAGCGATTTGATCGATGTGGCTGTCCTCAAGGAAATTCTTTGGCCTACCCTTTGAGCAGAGCTTGCTGGCGTTGATGAGAAGAATCTCGCCGGGATGCTTTTTGCGACGATTGAGAACCATCACGATGCCGGGAGCTGTGGTGTTGTAGAACAGGTTCTCTGGGAGTAACAGGACTGTCTCAACAAGATCAGCCTCTACAAAGGCTTTCCGAATGTCCCGCTCCTTGTTGGAACCTTGATTCCCACTTCCTCTGCTCACAGCGCCTGTGTCCAGAACCACTGCCATTCGCCCATTGGTTCTCAAGCACGCAACCATGTGATGCACCCAGCCCCAGTCCGCGCTACTCGACGGAGGGATACCCTTTGCGAATCTCTCGTAGGTATCTCCCTCGTACGTCTTGGCGTCGAACTTCTGGTTCCACATAGGATTTGCCGTCACGATGTCGAACTGCCGCAACCGGCCATCGCCTTCGGTAAATGCTGGGCGGTGCATGGTGTCACCCAGCGCGATTTCGGCCTCCATGTCGTGAATGAAAGCGTTCATGCGGCTCATCGCGAAGGTAGACGGATTGATCTCCTGGCCATAGACCTTGATGGGCGCAACTTTCGAGGGGAGCTTGAGATGGCCGTTCTGCTGTTGACCCTTCGTTTCCAGTAGCCTCAGGTGACACTTGATGAGAAGACCTCCAGATCCACAGCATGGGTCATACACGGTCATTCCTGGCTGAGGATCGAGGATGCGAGCCATTGTTACTGCGACTTCGCGAGGCGTGTAGAACTCACCAGCGCTCTGGCCCTGGCCTTCAGCGAATTTCCGAAGAAGATACTCATACGCTCTGCCCAGGATGTCAGGCTCAACGTCATCGAGACCGAGTCGGTAATTCGGGTTGTTCAGCACCTGAACGAGTGATGCCAGACGCCCGTCATCAACAATGCGCTGTCCCGCCGCTGTGGCATTGAAGTCGGTCACGTCGATGACACCGGAGAGGCGAGGATTCTCCCGAGCGATGGCCCTCACGGCATCTGTGAGCGACTGTCCGAGTCCCGTGGTGATGACCGCGATGTTCTGCCATCGGGCTTTCTCTGGGACGTAGAAGCGGACGAGCTTGTGATCCTGCTCGACCAACTTGGCGGCAGTCTCCTTGTTTTTGAACTCCACTGACAGCCGGGAGACTTCATCATCGAACACATCCGAGAGCCGCTTCAGGAAGATCAGCGGCAGGATGTAGTCCTTGAACTTCGGGGCATCGAGTGGACCACGGATCACACAGGCCGCTTCCCAGAGCCAGTTCTCAAGGGCCGGGGCATCAAGATGCTTGTGGTTGGTGGTGTTGTTTGAAGACTTGGACGAAGATGGGCCGTTGGACGATTTCATCAACCTGCTCCCCCCTACAGATGACCCCGGTCGGGTTTCTCCCGTGACCTCTTGAGGCAGGTCCGCAAAAGGGAGTACCAGTAAACCTGTGAAACTTCAAGGGGAACTTCAGGCCTTCCTTTTCGTTGGTTGCCTCAGTTCAACAAGGTGAATTTATTTGTACCCCTCCCCCAAGACACAGGCGCATAAACATATCTATGCTATTGTTGTGGCTGCGCCATTGTCGAGGGGAAGCTCCCTGATACGAGCCACTAGATTCTTTACTGAAGTTTTGTGCCACTGACCGCCCCGAGATGTCAGCATCCCTCGTTCATTCAGCTGGCGCGCTATGCTACCCAGGCTAGTGATGCCTTCTGTATGCAGGGCATCTAGAACAGGCTTTAGGTTCCGAGCATGACGGTCGGCATTATCGCGTATCATTCTCAAACTTGCGGTGTTTCCCTTTCCCGCTCTCCTTAGGGCTGCTGCACCGTTCGGGTTTCCAAGCCGTGTCCCGCGTGCTTTAGCGGCCTGGAGCGCCTCACGGGTACGCTTGGAGATGGCTTCGCGCTCGTGTTGAGCGATGAGTGCCATGATGCCCACAGTCAGTTGGTTCGCATCGGGCATGTCCGTCGCCAGAAAGTTGATTCCGCTGTCACGAAGTGTGAGCAGGAAAACCGCGTTGCGCGACAGACGGTCGAGCTTGGCGATGACCAGGGTGGCACCGGTGGCTCGGCACAGCTGAATTGCTTGAGCCAGCTCTGGGCGCTCATTCCGCTTCCCGCTCTCGATTTCGGTGAAGGTCTTCATGAGACAGGCCTTGCGCTGACGAACGAAGTTCTCGATGGCCGTCTGCTGGGCTTCCAGTCCGAGACCGCTTTCCCCCTGTTTGCCTGTCGAGACTCTGAGGTAACCGATGACTTTCACGCTTTGTCTCCTGTGGTAAAGAATGGCGTCTCGGAAATGTGAAACAAAAGGTTTTCAGTCTGTAAACAACGAAATCAAGTAGTGAGAGGCAAGACCTGCCAAGAAGCCGTACGCCATGTTGGTGGTTATGGAAATAATCAGTGTCACGCACAATGGAATCATGTCCTTCCCGATGCGGACATCCTTGACGAACTTCGTGAGTTCGAGTCCGACCATGAACATCATTGCGCCTACTATGGCTGCGGGGAAAACAGAAAAAAGCCCTGCGATTGATGCAGACAAGAACAGGCCAAGAGAAATCTCAATGACCCCTTCGATGATGTTTGTACCGCCTGTACGCGCACCAAAATAGTACTGCCCTGCCAAGCCACCTGCGCCGTGGCACATAGGCATCCCGCCAAAGAAAGGCAATACCGTGTTCATGATTCCCTGGTTCCAGGACAGCTTCCGGGCCGTTACGGGTTTGTCCGGCCAATACACTTTGATGAGTGCCGCCGTGGCTATCGTCGCATTCGTGATGGTCAGTGGGATCTGAGCAAAGCCTGCCAGGAGTAACGTATCCCAGACTTCTTGAATGGTGAATGAAGTGATTGGCGGAAAACTGAAACCAGGGGATGCAATGTTCTGGAATTGTCCTTCTGTGAACATGACCGCCATTCCAAGAACCATCAGAACGACTGCCGCAGGGGCATATCGATTTTCCCGCAATATAAGAACAATTACGATGGATACGATGCCAAGCGCCCAGCCGGCGGACAGTAACTTGATGGCCTCTAATGCCAACAGCACTCCCAGAGCCGCTTGGATACCTCTGACAACAGAAGAAGGTGTCACTTTCGCCATCCACTCTACAAGACCAGTCAATGCAAAGATGACCCAGATGAGGCCCATGCCGAAACCTGAAGCGTACACCATGGAGGGAGTCCAGTTCTGTGCTATGGCCACAACGGCAAGCACTTTCATGGGTTCTATGGGCATCGGAAGGCGGTAAATGAGTCCGGTCGCTATGTTTGCAAGACCCATCATGACAAGAAAACCAGCCGGGTTAAGACCACAGACATAGATGTAGCCGATGGCCAGGGGGAACAATGTCCCGAAATCGCCCATCGACCCTGCCAGTTCTCTGAGATTGAACTCAAAGGATTTGATCTTCATGATTTCGTGTAGGGCTGTTCATATCGAGTTTAGTCAGGCGTGACAAGAAAAAAGGCGAGAAGAGCCGGCGTCAGTCTCGGCGTCTATTTGTTTCTTCGCAACTTCAGGTTGTATGCTTGGGAGACTTTATGCTATACGGTAGGGCACAAGTAGGGCACAAAGTGGGGCACAACAGGTGCCCGCCGTGAGAGTGTCGAAAATCCGTCTTTCGTGATTTCAGCAAGTTACCGGTGGAGAGGTTCGATGGAACCGGGGCAAAGCCTCCCCCCGCATCTCCACCATTTTTTCCAGCCGACAACCCAGGGGCCGAGTCCCGGCCCCTGTTTTATGATTTCCGTCCGCCCGCCCATTTCCGGCCTTTCCCCGGAGTCATGATTTACCGAACCTCGGCGCTGCCATGCAGCCGACCGCCTCACGCGGCGAGGCCCCCGATCCCGCCCGACGCATGGCCGGACTTCCGGCCGCCCCCGGAAAATCTTTCCATTCCGCCGAATCCGGTTTGACTTTTGCATTACAACCGTCGAGTTGTCGTATTTCTTCAACGGAAACGGCGGGAAGCAATGAGCGCATCTCAGTATGACCGGATGTCGAAGAAGGACCTGATCGACAGGCTCATCGAAGCGGAGAGGCAGCTTCGCAGGTCCGGCACGGCACACAGGCCCGAACGCGGCCCTGCCGCGCCGCGCCGCTCGGGGAAAGGCCCCGGGCCGGCCGCGAAGCAGGGGAAAAAGCAACACGTCCCCTCGGGCGTCCCTGCCGGGGCGGACGTCAATTTCGCGTCGGAAAGCGATTGCACGGTTCTCGACCGGGACGGACGCATCCGCAGGCTCTACCGCGTCGTCAAGGACATCCAGGACGATGCCGGAAACCCCGTCTTTTCCGAGGGGGCGCTCTACGAGATCGGCACGAAAACGGGCGGCGCCCCCGGCAACGGGCAGCCCGGAAACCCGGGGGAGTCGGACCAGACGGAACTCATCTGCCGGTTCAGGCCCAACGGCGCCCTCACCTACGTCAACGAAGCCTACTGCCGGTATTTCGGCTGCGAGAGGGAGGACCTGCGGGGCCGGAACGTCCTTCTCTCCATCTCGGAGGCGGACCGCGAGAAGGTCTATTCCCGCCTGAAGGAACTCCGACCGGAGCGCCCCGCCGACACGCTGGAATACCGGGTCGAGAACGTATTCGGCGACGTCCTGTGGAACCAGTGGACCTACCGGGCCCTCTTCGACGACAGCGGCAACGTCCTGGAGTACCAGTCCATCGGCAGGGACATCACGTTCCGAAAGTACACCCAGGACGTCCTGGAAAAAAGGGCCGCCATTCTCGAGGCCGTTACCTATGCCTCCGAGGCGTTCCTGAAGAGTTCCAGCTGGCGGGAACGGATCGAGAGGGTCCTCGAGCGTTTCGGCGCCGCCATGAACGCCTCCCACGTCTTCCTCTGCGAGAACCAGGTCGGAGAGGGCGGCGGGATCACCGTGCTTCGCAGCTACGAGTGGCTCGCCCCCGAATCCGGGGGCAAGGGCAGCCGGCAGGAGTTCCTGCGCAATTCGGAGCTGGCCGTCCGCTTCTCGGAGTGGGTCTACGCCAGGAGCGAGGGCCGCCCCATCTACGGCACCATCGGGAGCTTCCCGGAGCAGGCCGTGGACGAGCTGAAGCTCGACAGGCAGCTCCCGATCGCCGTGGTCCCGATCCTGTCGGGAGATCGCTGGTGGGGCTTCATCGCCTTTGCCGACTACACGGGGGGCATCCGGTGGAACGACGACGAGATCGCCCCCCTGGGCGCCGCCTCGGAGATCCTCGGGGCCGCCATCGAGCGGGAAGAAAAGGAAAAGACCCTCCGGGAAACGCACGCCGCCGTACGCAGCCAGGAGCGTTTCCTCGCCGGGGTTTTCGACGCCATCCAGGACGGGATCATGGTGGCATCGCCCGACCTGACCATCCTGCGCGTCAATAAGACCGTCGAAAAGCGGTTTCCCCACATCCAGGCCCTTCCGGGCAGGAAGTGTCACGAGGCCCTTTACGGCCTGGAGAGCCCCTGCGGCGACTGTGCGTGCCGGAAGACCATCGAGACAGCGAATGCCGTCTCCATGACCCGCCCCATCCTGGGCCCCGGCGGGGAGTGCCGGGGGTGGGTCGAGGTCTTCAGCTACCCCTGGGTCGATCACGACACGGGGACGCTGAAGGGCGTGATCGAATATTCGAGGGACATCACGGACAAGAAGAAGGCCGAGGAGGCTCTGCTGGCCAGCGAGGCCCGCTACCGCGAGCTTGCCGACCACCTGCCCGTGGGCGTCTACGAGGCGGATGTCGACGGGATGTTCACCTATTCCAACAGCATGGCCAGGAAAATATTCGGCTACGGGGAGGAAGACGTCCGGGCCGGCATGCATTTCCTTCAGGTCATTGCGCCCGAAGAGCATGAGATTGCGCGCAAGCGGGCACAGAGTGTGCGGCAGGGCAATACGGTGTCCCATATCGAACACACTTTTCTGCGTAAAGACGGGACGCGATTTTCCGGCCTGCTCATGGCGAGACCGCTCATCCGCGACGGACAGATCGTCGGTTCCACAGGGGTGGCCACGGACATCAGCGAGCTCAAGCGAGCCCAGGAGGCCCTGCGGAAAAACGAGGCCCTGCTGGAGAGCATCCTGCAGGCGGCCCCCGTCGGCGTGGGCATGGTACGGGACCGCGTCTTCGGGTGGGTGAACGATGGCATGACCGTTCTGACGGGGTATGACGGCCGCGAGCTCCAGGACAAGAGCGCCCGCATCCTGTATCCCGACCAGGAGGAGTTCGAACGGGCCGGCCGGGAGAAGTATGCGGAGATACGAGCCAGGGGGAAAGGGTCCGTCGAGACGCGCTGGAGGCGCAAAGACGGCGCCGTCATCGACATCCATTTGAGCTCCGCTCCCATCGACCGGGGCGATCCCGATGCGGGGGTCGTTTTCACGGCCCTGGACATCACGGCCCAGAAGAAGGCCGCGCGCATCCTCCTTTTCGCCAAGAAGGATCTCGAGAAGCAGGTTGCCGAGCAGACGCGGGAGCTCGACGTGGCCAACATGCTGCTGCGGATCGAGCTCGAGGAGCACCGCAAGACGGAGGAGGCCCTCGTCAAGAGCGAGGAGCTCTACCGGGCCATCGTGAAAGACCAGACGGAGATCATCTGCCGCTTCCGACCGGACGGGACGATGTCCTTCGTCAACGAGGCCTTCTGCCGCTATTTCGGCAAGATCCGGGAAGAGGTTGTCGGGTCGCGCTACCTGCCGGCGATCCCGCGCGAGGACCGGAAAAGGCTCTGGGCCGCATACGGGGCGCTGACCCCGGACCGGCCCGTGTTCAGCACGGAGTTCCGCATCGGGATGCCCGACGGCGCGGTCCGCTGGCTGCACTGGACCAACCGGGCCATCTACGACGCTTCCGGCGCGCTCGTCGAGCACCAGGGCGTGGGCCGGGACGTCACGGAGCGCATTACATCGGAACAGCAGATCCGGGAGAGCCGCAACACGCTCCGGGCGGTGTTCGACGGCATCTCCGACCCGCTCGTCATGGTCCGGGAGGACCTGACCGTGATCATGCTCAACCGGGCGTCCCTGCAGTTCCTCGGC
>Ga0302249_1001786_pt1 | contig 13641 bp, 13 predicted proteins | sample AAG_UR_Val_MG_FD_193531 | JGI IMG/M metagenome (GOLD analysis project Ga0302249, IMG submission 193531) | Enriched activated sludge microbial communities from anaerobic digester in WTTP, New Holstein, Wisconsin, United States - AAG_UR_Val | ecosystem: Engineered > Bioreactor > Anaerobic >... | reverse complement strand
AAAGCCTTAAGAGGGCTATTTACCCTGACAACAATGATTACTAAAAGAATGATTATGGATATATAAAAAAGCATCCCTTAAATTTCCGCTTTTATCCTGCGAGGTATGGTGCCAGCTGATCTTGAATACGATTTCTCAAATATATGACTAAGATTCAGGGAACGAACTATATTTCTGGCCTTCTAAAAGCATTTGAGATGCCCTGATTGTAATGGTCGAAGTTCTTTCCAAATCTTTTAAAGAATAAACAAAGGCACCAGTCTTTAAGTTATTCCTGAATTCTTTATACATGAGGGTGTGACCCTTATCGCGCATAACAAACAACCGAGTTTTCTTTCTTCCGGAAGATTTGATATGTATATATTTAAGATAATCCTGAATTAAGATTGTTTCATTGTCGAATCGTATTTCAATTAGCTCCTGGACACCTCTCAATGAATTTCCTTTATCACTGGCTGTGATGTTAACTAACGAACCATTTCGGTAGGCAATTGAGATGTTTAAGTCCTCGCTGTTTAATCTGCCTGTGTTCATTGTAATCGACGATACTTCAGAATCTATCCAATAGTTAGCTAAATCAACCCAGTGGATAAGGTTCCCGATAATTCTGCTCCCTTGATTTCCCCAATAATACCAGTGATTCTTTTCTATTAATACCTCTTTAACAGAGATAGTAATAATCAATATTTTCTCTTTAACTATTTTCTTAATTTTCTTGTTAATAGGAATATAACGCCTATTAAATCCGATTTCTATATTACCATGATTGTGGTAAAGCTCAGACAAGAGATTCAAATCTTTTATATTCACACAGGGCGGTTTCTCAACAAATATTCTTGACTTCTTGTTAACCTGGAATGCCCAGTGAGCCAAAGGTGCATGATCTGAGTGATATGTTGCAATTATTACAATTGGCCTTTCTGTACTTCTTAGGAGTTCTCCCGCCTGAAACGGGTGATAAAGAGCCTCCTCAAATCCAAACTCTTTTTTAAAATTATCTGCCCTCTCGGCTTTATAATCAACACATGCAATGAGCCGATATGAACTAAATTCCGGAAGTATATATGAATAAGCATACCCGCCTAACCCGAAAATGAAAACACCTTCTTGAAAATTTGCTGTTCTAGGCTTACTGGGGGTGACATTTAATTTTATGAATTCCTGACTATTTAGCACATCAGGTAACTTGTAGTCACTAAATTGATTAAAATATGCTCCATCCTCATAAAGTGATGTACATTTTCTAATAACATCTTCAATGTCAATATCCGGCTTCATATGATAAAAGGAATTCCTGATAACGCACTTCTCAACCTCGCACTGTGACTGAATTGATACATTCAGATAATATTCGCTACCTTTTTTTATCTTAATGAACGTCAGATACTGATCGGGATGTCTTTGATACCAATGCGAGGATTTTATCTTTTTATAAGTACGTTTAAATCCCTCGCGTACCAGAAAGAAGAAAAATTTGCGGAGTTTATTATAAAAATCAGGTCTGTCATTTTGAGCATATTTACTTTGTCGAAAGGCATCAACTCCATTAATTTCCTCGATTAAATCCTGGAATACTACCAAATTCTCCATAGGTGATTTTAAGTATCTAAGACCTTCTTAAACAATTCAACATACTTTTGGGAAACAATCTCTTTAGAGAACATTTCTAGCACAAGGCTACGACTGTTTTTTGAGATCTTTTCGCGTAAATTAATATCCTCTAATAATAAAATTATCGCTTGACCCAATTCTTTAGGGTTACCTGGTTCGATAAGAATACCATTGCTATTGTTCTCAATGATGTCCGACAAAGCTCCTACAGGACTGGCAATTATTGGGGTGCCTGTGCTCATAGCTTCAAGAACAGACATTGAGAATCCTTCAGAATATGATGGAAGAACAAACATCAAGCTTTTCCTGAATTGTGCAATTTTTTCCGTTTCATTAATTACCCCGAGATATGTGAAATTATTTTCAAACTTCCCTTTGATATAAGCATTATACACCTCTTCCGGATCCTCCCAGGTCAGGCGTTCCCCTGTCAAGAAATTGGTAATGTCATTGCGCTCCTTTTTAAGTTTTGTGCCAGCAATACTGAATTTAATGTCATTGTGTGCTTCAACTACAATCGGTAAAGCTTTAAGCAGATCAGTATAACCTTTAGCTTTTGAGAGGAATCCCATGAAAAATATCTCATTTTCTTTGTTTATTGAAGGATCAGGTGCATACTTGATTGTATCAATCATGTTTGGGACAACTTCAATTTTTTCTGGCTGCACAAGATCCTTAAATTGGTCCTTCAATGTATCTGATTGTACAATCGCCAGGTCCACCCGTGAGCATGCAAACCTGACTAATTTTCGATATAGCCATGACATTTCGGCGTAATTTCTTCTGAAGTGTCCGGCACGCATATGAATGATTACTTTTCTGAAGAGAAATTTTGAGATTAGAATACACCATATGTCCTTAAATATCCAGCCAAGTTTAGTGGCTGTAACATAATAATATACAATTTCTGGCCTGTATCGAACAATTCTGATTATTAACCCGGAAATGAACCGTAGAAATATAAATACAATATAGATACCAATCTTCCCCCTGTCCCGGGCAGATTTTCTGAAACTAATATTAAACGGTATTATTTCAAAATGTTCGTTGAGCGGTGCTTCAATGAACATTTTTGCCGAAGATTCCGGACCGGAATATGGAGGAGGGAAAGGTGCTACAAACAGAATTCTCTTCATAAATCAAGAGCATAATGCATTTGTTTCACCCAGTTTTTTATGGACAATTTTTTCGCGGTCTCAATGGCTCCGTTTCGAAGAATAGCACATTTTTCTTTATCTGTAATGTATTGTCCGATCTTTTCGATATCGGTTACGCGATTACCTGTCAGAATTATACTGTTAACTCCATCTTTCAGGTAGCTATATTCAGGTGGTTGATTAACATAATCCTGGCTGGTGATATATGGCTTGCCATATGCAAATGAGTGATTTATTGACAATCCCGAATGACCAGGTATAAAAACGAAATCAACTTCATTAAAAATTGGGCCAATTTTCATCTCATCAATTAACATTCCATAATAATGAATATCTGAAATGCGTCGTTGAGCTTCTTCAATTTTATATTTTTCCGGCCCGTCACCAATAACATGTAACTCAACTGTTGGAACAATCTTCTTAAGCTCAGAATAATAATCGATCAACCGGTCAATCCAGCGATATTCCAATAATCTTCCGATCATCAGCAATCGAGGAGGTGAAAGAGGATTTTGCCGGTCTTTTTTATATTTAATTATTTCTGTTTCATCAATGGTATTATTAGCCCAAAATGCCTTTTTCTTTGGTATTAATCTTTCAGTAATAGCCCATCGGCAACTATTTTCAGTATAGAAGATTACTTTATCATACAATAAATTATATGCAATAAAGGTAATGATTTTATTCCCAAACCCGGACTTGGGTACAGGATGATTATGAGTGATTAAACAAAGGCTTTTTTTTGAAAATATCTTAAGAATCTTAGCATACACAATCAATGTCAAAAACTTCTTTTCAAACGGTACAAGTATAAAATCATAGTTAGTATGATATTTTCTTAGGAATTGCCTAACCCCTTTATCATGCGAAAATTTGCTTTTATCAATCCTCAATTCATTTACAGTACGCAAATTACTGTCTTGGATTTCAGTCTCGTTATAACCAGAAAGTATATCAATATGATAATGCTTCGCAAGCAGATTCAACTGCCTAAACTTATAATGATTTAGTTTGGGTGTTAAATAAAGTATTGATTTCAAGATTAATGTTTTATGCTATTGCTTTTGATTTAATATCCTGTCGAGCAAATCCTGTGATCCGGCCAACAATGAATGGAACTTGCCTCCTCTAAACCCGTCGGGCACCGAGGTCCTTGGTAGTTCATAGGGCTTATCCCATGAATACTGAGGATCAGCAGAAATACCCAGAAACGCATATTCATATCCACTATCCCTAAGCTCTTGTATCACCTTATCTGTGTAATTATGTTTACGCCCATAAGGATAGGCAAAAGTCTTAATCTGATAATTGAATGCGGAGTTGAAGAATTGAACTGGCCCAGCAAGTTCCAAAAAATAATTTGTCGTTCTCCCAAGATCAGGGTGAGTTATTGTATGACCTCCAATTTCAACACCGTTATCTATTAAATCAACAATTTCTTGGTTTGACAAACCTATAAGGTCTTTATGTCTTTTATAAAGACGAGGAAAGATTTTTGCTGCCATCAATTCAGTTCCTTTTGGATCATCATGAAGTCTTTGAAGGTCTAAATTGATAAATACTGTAGCTGGTATTCGGTATTTCTTTAATATTGGCAGAGCCATTGTGTAAACACTTTTAAATCCGTCATCAAAAGTAATAGCACAAATCCGCATATTGGCTGTTAATGATTTTGCAGTCAATAGCCTGCCAAATTCACGGGCACTGACAAAACGGTACCCCTTTCTCAGAAGATAGATGATATTTTCTTCAAAAAGATGAACAGATCTATCATCCAGAACGTGATATACCAATACCCTGCTTACAGGTGCCTTAAACAAATAGGTAAAGCCTGTTAATAAATAGTAAGATCTAATTAGCCACTCTTTAAAGAGTCTCATTAATTATGGTCCTAATTTATGTTAAATTCGAAATCAGAGTCCGCAGGGGTAATCAATAGTTGTGAAAATTGCTTGTTAGACAATATTGGGATGTTTTTTAATCTGATAAAGCACTCCTTCCTTATTAGACTATCAAAGTTTCTAATGGTATTATAAATTAGAATCCCAACAACATTCTCGTTCTTTGATATTTTTATCATAGCTTTTACTATTTTCTTAAAACTATGGGGAGAATAATTATCTAACCTATAATCGACCAACAGCAGAAACGTAAACCTTTTTATAGAAACCTTCCTTACAATGGCATAAGACGAAAAATCCTTGCTGACAATTTTATAGTAATCTCTGTCCATAAAGGTTGAAAAGCGCCAGTTAAAAAAATTATCGTTTCTTTCTGGCATACATATTTCATTATCATCAGATAGAACTAATCTATCCAGGTTTTCACTTATTTTAAAGTCACCATCATTAATAAACTCTCCACTAGGCAATTTAATTTTTTTAAAAACACTGTTTAAAAAATACATATTGGGCTTTATGTACAATTTCATATTACCAACACAGGTCTCGCCGAGGACATAGTGTATTTTCAATGCCAGTTTACTGAAAGCCATTCCCAAATGGTTGTACATTTTTATTACTTTTCTTAGTAACATAACTCCGGCGGGCGAGTCTCTGTAATCATTATCAACAATATAATCCATACCCCAATAAAAGATTTCCTGTGAATGGCTGAAACAAACAGGTAAAAGGAAGATCTGCCCAATAATACGATTTTCATCTATAGCCAGAAGGAGCTTTGTACTATGTTCGTTACATAAATAATTAAGCTTATAAGAAATGACTTTCTCTATGTCAACTCTTAAGGGATAACTTTTTATATTGAATCGGATTAATTCCTGAAAGAATTGATTATTATATTCAACTATTTGCATACTAAATGGTTCCGTTGGTAACGAAAATATTTTCTCCTGTTATTGAACTTGACGGGTCTTTTAGAAGAAACATGACCGTTGAAACGACTGAATCAATATTTACAGGCCTTTTCAATGAAGTCCTGTTGTAAATTTTTTGTCTCTGGGCCATGGTAAGCTGCGAACTCATCTCTGTCTCCATAAAACCAGAAACCAAGCAGTTGCTCCTGATTCCTTTTTCCCCCCATTCCCGGGCCGTATTTTTAGAAAAGGCCTCCAGCGCTCCCTTTGTTGACGCATACATTGCTAAACCTTTATATCCGGTGTGTACGCTTATGGAGGAAAGATGAACCAGGCTGCCTTTTATATTATGTAGTAGCATCTGCCTTATTACATATTTTGTCAGCATCATTGGGGTAAAAACATTTACCCTATACATCTTATCTAAAGCTTCCAGATTTAAATTGGTAACCAGATCATCATAAGCAATGGCGGCGTTATTTACATACCCATGCAATGGAATCTCAAAACCAAGCCACTCTTTAAAAATTTGGGCACGAATATTTTCTGAATCACTTAGATCATAAGATATCCACTTTAGTTTATCCGGATTGTTTTTCTTTAATTCTTCAAGTTGTTTTGTCATTGTTCTGCTAACCCCGTATATAGCATCTCCACTTTTTAGCAGCTCTGTCGCCAGAGTCAAACCCAATCCTTTTGAAACACCTGTAATTAAGTAATTCATTTAGTTTCTCTTTATTTTCCCCGTTCTGGTGGTTATGATTTCATTTACAAATGTGATCATCCTGGGGATTTTATATTCCTGTATTTTACCATCTAAATATCGCCGAACATCAGGCTCTTCAAGAATAGTATTGTTTCTGACAATATCGCAGCACACTACGTTCCCAAGCAGAGAGCTCTTTCTACCGTAAACCTTGACTTCCCTGACACCCTCAATTTCACGAATTATTTCTTCTACTTCGTAAGGGTTCACCTTGTAGCCTCCAACATTAATCAAATCATTCCTGCGTGAAACAAATTGGAACTTTAGGGGATCACCACTTAATATTTCTACAATGTCACCAGTATGATACCATTCATCTATCTTGATATTCGTATGTCCCATTAGTTTCTTATGAACCAACAATTCGTCGTCTTCAATTTTGATAAGGCCCTTCAGGTCAGGTTTAATTGAAAATATGTTCCCTTCTGACGCCAATAAAGTTCCGGCTTCTGTTGATGCATATATATTTGTAATTTTTGCATTAGGGAATATGGCTTTTAATTGTTCTGCAGTGTTTGTATCAAATTTCTCTCCTCCCGAAGTTATTCTTCTTACCTTATGAAACTGTTCGGTGTTTGGCAGTAGTAGTCGATAAAAGGAAGGTGTTGATGAAATATGAGTGATACCAGCTTCCCTGACAGCTTTTAATAATAAATTTTGGGGTACTCCATAGAGTCTTATGATTGTATTACCATTTAACAAGGCCTGGAAAAAAACTTGTAACCCTGCCATGCTTGCAGGATTGTACGCAAATCCCCAGACATCTGATTTATTTTTATCATTGCATTTAACATATCTGGTTATTGCTCCGAATGAATGTCCCACACTTTTGGGTAACCCGGTTGTCCCCGAGGTAAATAATGTAATTGACCAATTTTGATGGTTTCTTTTAAGCAGTGACAATAAATCCTCCTTTGTTTTACAATTCGTAATCTCAAACGCTTCCGCTATATTATCGATTTCATCAGGTATTATATTACCTGTTAACCTGGAAATTTCTTGCTGTGTAAATCCCGGATCAAGCAATGTTATATTCTTATCGAAAAGGACGGACAATACTATCTGTCTAAAAACACCATAATAATCTGATTGATAGCAGAGACTTGAATAATTTCTTACATGCTTTAGGTCAAAAATCAGATCATCCCATGTAACTGCCAAATCATTAGTAATGTCATAATAGAAAATATCTGTCATTATCCAATCTTATTTACAATATCCCCCACTGTGCTTACAATGCCATCTTCGAAGATATCGACATTGAATTTTGCTTCTATTCTCACGGTTAGTTCTGCCAGATCCAAAGAATCAAAGCCAAGATCATTACGTAAATGACATGATTCATCAATATCTGCTTTTGTTTTTTTCCCTCTGTTTTTAAGGACGGTATTAATTATAAAGATTATCTCTTCCATACTCAATATATCATTTGATAGTAATCCTCAAAAAAGTTAAATAACGAGAACATTGTCACCACGAAACAAATGATCCCCTTACTAAATGCAGGATTATAATAAAAATTCATAAATCCTGTAATAGTCTCTTTCCATTCGCTCGATCGAAAAGTTAGTTCGAGCGTAAGCAATTCGTGCTGCTGATTTTGTTGATATTTCCGATCTGTTAGTATAATAATGCATTATCCTTTGGGCCATGGCTTCCTCATTTTCAACAATATCTTCCGATTCTATAGGTTCAATTACTTCCTTTAAGCCACCTGAATCAATAAAGGCCAACACTGGTTTACCATAAAGATATGCCTCAATAGCGACTAGCCCGAAGGGTTCTTTTTCTGCAGGAAATACACATATATCAAATTTTGAATAATGCGTCTGAACATCTGTGTCGTAACCGTTCATCTCTACATTATTAAGTCTTTTTGTTCTAATCAAATTGTTAATCCGTAAATATTCAGGGCCATTACCAACCAGGACAAGTTTACCCTTACCACCACTATTTAAAAAGACTTCAAATGCATTTATCAAGCGCTCTATACGCTTCCTTGCTACAAACCTTGAAACCAATCCTATAGTAAATATTTCATTATTAATACTAACATCCCTAATAGCTGGCTCTGGTAGTCTTATGCCGTTAAGAATCACTTTCGAGGGTAAGCTTTTAAGTCCATAATGTTTCCGGGCCATGCTCAAGGTATAGGTAGAGTTTGCAATAATATAAGTAACTCTATTAAGGAAATATTTTTTCAATGTTTCTCTTAAATAGTACTTAATTAAATTCTCCCGCCTAATACCTTTTGAAAGGCCGTGGATTGTATAAATTGTCTTTGCAGACAGGCTTGCCCACGAAAGGAGAAATACAAAATTATGCAGATGAATTATATCATATTGCCGAAATAGCTGTTTCAGTTCTTGAAGCTTTCGTAACCTAATATCAAATCCACTTTTTATCCCTGAATTTTTTACCGTTATTCCGGATTTTTGAAGATAATCGTTAAACTCACCATCTGATCTGTCGACCATCAGAGTAACATCAATTCCCTGCTCTTTTTGGGCAATTGCCAATTCAATAACCAAACGTTCAATGCCACCTATTTTTGCACTGTTAATGCAATGCAATACCTTCATCTTCTAGACATTTAAGGAAATTGTCTGTCATCTTTTGTATGCTATGATTCTCCCGGGCATATTGCCTCACTCTGGCCGAATAATCAGAATATTTTCCCATATCTGATAATAGGGAAAGAATAAATTGCTTGGCCTCTTCAATACTCCTAACATTGCATCCTAAATCATTCCCCCTAACCACATCATTGGGGTCAGCACCAAACACCACGGTTGGTACACCTCTTAACCAGGCTTGAATGTAAGTATTGGAAAAACCTTCTGCAATAGATGTATTAACCAAAAGTGTAGCTTTGCCGAACCAATTCAACGATTCTTCAAATGAAACCTGTCCCACTATTTTCAGGTTTGGCGGTGTATCGTTTAAGAGTTTTTCAACATAGCCTTCATCGGAATGCCCCCCTACCAGAACAAACTGGAAATCAGATTGCTGCATCTCACAGGCTAATTGAATAAATAACTCAGGGCGCTTGTGTTTCCCTAAATTTCCAGACCATAATATTATCTTATTATTAAATCGTTCTTCAATAGATATTTGAATACCAGGCATTGGATGACCTGACGTTATTCTATTTGAGGTAAGATTAAAGTTGCGTTTGACCTCTCTCTCCTGGAAATCGTTCTGTGTAAAGGCTTGAGTGATATACCTCATTCCTCTTACACGGTAAAAATCCATTACAAGGTTACTAAGATAGAATATCAGGTACTTAACAAGATTTGTAGTCCTTAAAGAAGCCCGTTCCTTAAATCTGCGCATGTGCCTGTCCTTAAAAGGACATACATTATCAGTGCATATCCATACAAACGGAATTCTTTGCGATTTGCAATACTTGCCAATAATATAGGTCACGTTTGAAGACATTCGCTGAATAACCAGGTCGGGCTTAATATTTTTTAAAACAACGATATACTTATTTTGATCCCACCATGGAAACTTTCCAGATGGCTTAACCCAGTGAATACTGAACCCGTTTATTCTATCGATTAACCCAATTCTTTCTGATTTAACCGTCTGGCATATATAGTGAACATCGAATTCTCGCATGGCAAGCTCCTGAGCAAGATAATTTGCCTGCACCTCAGCTCCTCCTCCCCGCTCAGAAATATGCCAGGGCATTACAAAAGCAATCTTAGTAATCGGTTTTAAACTAATTTTCACCCCTGAAAAGTCTGATGTAAGTGTCAATGATTTTCGGATCGGAAAATTCTTTTTCGGCAAATTCTCTCGCTTTATTACCCATTACTTCAATTTGCATTGGATCGTTTATCAACTCATGTAATTTTCTCTTCATCAAGAGAAAATCCCCATGAGCACAAAAGCCAATCCCTCTTTCATTAAGCCAGTTGTTGGGATCATGATGCAGTGATAAAACGGGGGTGCCACTCAACCAGCTCTGGATATATGCATTTGGCAATCCATCTGAACCAGTTTTACTTGTATTGACATAGAGCCTGGCTTTTTGATAAAATGACTGAGAATCCCGAAAGGTTATTTTGCCTGCCAGTTGGATTGGTAAACCACTGATCAGATTTTTAATTTTTGATTCATAAATTGCATCGGTTGTCCCTCCTCCCAGCACAGCCTTCCAGCTTTGCATATCCAGATCTCTGATTATCTTGATAAATACTTCCGGCTGTTTACCTTGTGAAAGGTTGGCTAACCAAAGGATCAGGTTTTCTTTCTTTATTTGATTATCAACAGGTAGAAAATAGCTGGGCAAAACAATTCCCTCTTTATGCAGGATCGTTCTGGTACTCCCTTGTTGTTGCACCGACTGATTTACTATAAATGTGGGCATTTGCATACCGCTATTTATATACCTGTCTTCAAATATCTTTAGTGGCAGGAGTAGAATTTTCTTTTCCAAACTTTTTGAGGAAGCCAGCAAGCGCCTTGTATTTTTCCAGAATTCAGCTCCATCATCTCCGTTCGTACCCCAGACAAATATCTTATTGTTTTTATGCGCATATCTACCGGCTACATACTGAAAAACATTTCTTCCCCTTACATACAACGCATCAGGATGGATTCCTTCGAGAATTTTCCGGTAGAGCAGCATATTCTTTTTCCAGCCTAAAACTTGATTATCAGTTTGCAGCCAATGGAAGGTAACACCATTTGTTTGTTCTGTCCCGGGCTTTGTCTTATCTCCGGTAGTGGAAATGTAGTGGACTTCAACCCCTCGTTCAGCAAAAGCGCCAGCCAAGTTATGAAGCTGGACCTGTGTGCCAGTAATGTGGTATGAATCATCAAATAGCCAGGCTTCAGCTAGAATTGCAATTTTCATGAAATATTAAAAAATTTAATAATTAGCACGGCCCCACATACTTTTATTGCAGCCAGAATGAATATTTCTTAAAGATAATGCTTCCTAATGGTGCATATAACTGTCTAACCCTCCGATTGAAGAAGTACCTATATATTCTTTCAAGAATTTGATAGACTATCATTTTAGCATTATTGGCAATTAATTGATCACCATTTTTATAAAAATACCACGGCACTTTGACTCCGAATTTATCTTGATGATTCGATAAGAAAGGTTCGCAATAAATCTTGCTAATGGTCTGTATGAATGTTTCTAAAAAAAGCTTATAGACAAATGAGGCCTCATCTCCTTTATTTGATATACTTTTAAGTGACCTTCCACTAAACAGGATTGTTTGCCAAGAACCTTTTAAATGGATGATTTTTGTTCTCCCAATATTTTCTATGGCTTCAAAGTTGTTATAAAACGCTGCGGGTAACTCAAGTTTCTTTACATCTCTAACTACTAAATGAGCAGCTATCCTTCCATCTGATTTATAATCCAATACTCGACAAAATGCTGCCTGGTCAGCACCTCCGTATCTTTCCACTGAGATGCTATTTTCAACTGGATCTCTGACAATATTAGAAATATGCTCACCCATATTCTTGATCAGTGATCTGGTGACAGTATTATGTCTTATAAAAATGATACCTGTATTTACCGGGTATTTATATCGGACTCCCTCCAAAGGAGTAAATGCGATATCAAATGCATTATTAAATACCTCTGAAATTCCCCCAACAAAAATGATATCTGTATCAATGAAAACAAGTTCTTCGTCTTCACCAATGTATTTATAAATAGATTCAAAATAGGACACCTTGCTGCTCTTTATCGCAGAGAAGTAGTTTGATTGAGATGAATTATCTACTAGTGATTCAGAATTAATATTAATAAAATGAGCACCTTCATTAAAGTAATTTTTTATGGGTTCGATTAATTTAGGTTCTATATCACTCCAAAAAATAAACACCTCTACTGAGCTGTAAATTTTTCTTAAGCTTGCCAAGAATACGATCAACAGACTTAAATATTTATCCCCATATAAACTCGTAACAATCTTCATGAACTACACGTTAAACTAACTTTTGTTCGACCATAACCACTTAAAATTATTCAATCAGGATAACATTTATAGAAATCGAGAAACCCGAAACTTGACTTTTTAGTTCTTGCACTCAACCATCTCTACTTTCCTGTTTTTTATCTATTTAATAGCCAAAACCCTGAAGTATTTACCGAAATCCTTAATGACCTTAACTGATTTAAATTTCTTCTCCAGAATTTCCAGACCTGTTGTTCCATTTCTAATATCGAGCAGACAAACTCCATCGGTCCTGAGTTTTTCATAGACAGAATTGAGATATGTCTCCACAGGGTAATGGAAACCCCAGGAAATTAACGAAAGGATTAAGTCAAACTGAGTGTTAAAATCAATTGAGTAGTTAGGAGTTGCTTCCTGAAGGAATATCCTGTTAGTTGGTACTCCATTAGTTGTGAGAAACTTTTTCGAGAGAGTTAATGAGTTATAGAATGATCCATTAGGTTCAAATCCATAATGAAAATTTCTATCAACCACCGATTTATCTATTAAAAAAATGTTTGCTGCATATCTATAATGAGCAGCTAATAGGACATCTATGCCTCCGATTCCAGATCCAATATCAAGTATATCACTTGAAGCATATGGTATATGCCCGGAAATACTGCTGAACTCAGCTTCCATATCAGCCTGATATAAATCTCTTATCTTTCCTGGGTTAAATAGTTGATTGGCCTTTACGATACTTGGATATTCTGTATACCCCGTAATTCTTAAGGCTTTAGATAATGCCTTATAAAAAAAAGATCTGTTCATGTAATGCGTACGTTGCATCAAGATGAACGGAATAAATTCTCTGTCTACTATCATCATTTTATTTTAGTACTAAAAATTACTGCCTGCTTGTTATGTTTAATAATCCGATGTTTCTGTTGATAATAAATACTAAGTCTTTGAGGTCATCCTAAAATATATCATCCTTAATTTATTTAATAACTCCTTAACCAACTCAGCATAGAAATATTTGCTTAAAAAGAAAAATAGAGTAACACTTAGTGTTAGCTGACAAAACAATTCGAGATAATTGTTGCCGTCGAATAGATAAAATATTCCTGTGACAATAAAAATCAGTCCGCCAATTAAAAAAGGAGCTTTAACTGTTTTATAAAAGAAGCGTTCTTTGCCAAATAATTTATTGTATTGTGAAATAATAAAGAAAAAACCCGCCAGTCCACCGACAAAATATCCGATCATCAATCCGATAATCCCAAGCCTAGCTAATGTAAAATACATAATTGGAATAGAAAGTGAGATTTCAATAATTGTTGAAATGAGAATAATTTTTGCATATCCTTTAGC
>Ga0302249_1001752_pt1 | contig 13887 bp, 12 predicted proteins | sample AAG_UR_Val_MG_FD_193531 | JGI IMG/M metagenome (GOLD analysis project Ga0302249, IMG submission 193531) | Enriched activated sludge microbial communities from anaerobic digester in WTTP, New Holstein, Wisconsin, United States - AAG_UR_Val | ecosystem: Engineered > Bioreactor > Anaerobic >... | reverse complement strand
CTCTCCTTCCACCTGATCTTCGGGTTGTCGTTATACCTGCCATAGAGATCCCAGATGAACTGGTCTGAAAGGGACTGCTGTAACCTGTCTGCTCTAGTCATAGTCTCTTCATCGTTATGGCCATTCATGGATAACCTGCTCTTCAGCATGTTCGGTTTCCCGATCCAGACTGTCTCCGTCACGTAGGGCATCACCTGCTCGACGACATCCTGTATGTTATCGTCCAGCATGGGCTCGCAGGATACACTTGTCTGATATCCCTTCGAGTGGGCATATTTCAGGGATGCCAGTCTCTCTTCGAAGTCAGGTGCTCCAGGCTCCCAGAATTTAAGGGTATCAGAATCGCTGGAACCGATGGTGAACCTGAAGATGAATTTGTCCTTGAACATGGGAAAGATATCACACAGCGTCTGGATGCACTCGAAGTGAGGTTTAGTCACAATGACTCCCTCATTACCTGGAGCTAGCAAATGGGTCAGCTTCTGGATGCATGAGGATAAATTGGTCGGGGTGATGTCGTGCGTGGTGGGGAACATGAACCGCTTCCCGTTCTTGCGTTTCCTGAACTTCTTCGAGAGTTGGTTCGTCCTGATTTCCTCATCCTTCCAGGTCTCCGGAGTCTTCCTTCCGAACCGAATGCCCATCGACTTCGCATAGCAGTAGCGGCAGTCGTGACTGCACCCGGTCACGCAATTGATGTTGAAATTGGCCCATTCCTTGGTACCGAACTTTGGTTTATCCATCTTTGAGAGCTGTATGGTGTTTCCGGTTGTACATATATTTGTAATCATCTTGATTCTCCTTTTCTGGGGATTTGGTGAAAGACCACCCCAGCAGATGGGGACTACATGGTGGTCTTTCCTATCGCAGCATGGGAGACTGTTTCTATTTACAGTTGTCTTTGTTATTGGTCCTGTTTAGCTTCTCCTGAATCGCTTCCCGGATGACCTCGGACATGCTCACCTCATCCTTCTCGGCGATCTCGTAGATCTGTTGGAACATGTCCTCTGAGAGGGTTACGGATACTGGTCTGCTGTAGATCCTCTTTTTCATGGTAACCACCTCCCTTCTTTTTTCATGTGTACGATTCTTGGCGGTTCCGGATCTTCGTCCGTTACCTTCAGGTAATGTAAATATTCGTAGTCACAAGAAAAATATCCGTATTTTAGTCTTAACATTTCATGAGCGACATGCGGATGCATTCCTTGCAACCTGCAGAATCCATAAAAATGCTTGAGACTATCACAGCAGTCGCAAGAACGATTGAAACTACACGCCTTGGGATATTCATCCACTTGGTTTTCTGGCAATTTATCTTTTAGGTACTTATGGAGTTCAATGAGAAATGACCTTCTGAAATCACCATCTTCCGCTAACAAGGTTGCTTCATTAATGCTGATTATTGTATTCATGTGATTCATTCTCCTAAAATAGTATTGTTCATTGATGAGGATTACTTAAGAATAGCTATCCGCAATGTCACCTCCTTCCTGATTGAAATATGATCCTCATCTTTATTGTTTGTTACTGCGCTCAGAAAAAACTTCTCGTTTGAAAAAGCAGGTAAAATAATCGGCGGGGAGTATATGTGATGGAAGAAAGTAACTGTTTCCTGAATCGTAATATTGAGCTTATTTCTCAGACCAGTTATGGGCCATCGTGAAATCCACTGCAACGGGTACGTTCTTCAAATATTGAGACCCTGCTTGCTCCATGATGCATGTGAGGATCGTCGCTGCCCTATCTGCGCTTCTTTCTGGCACCTCCAAGATAATTTCGTCGTGAACACATCCCACGATTTTGTAGTCTGTGTTCTCGATCTCCCGCGTGAGGCTAACCAGCGCTTCCTTGATGATATCCGCAGCTGTTCCCTGAATTGGGGAGTTGAGGAGCTCCGTGACTCTGGGTATATCTGTCCACATTCTTCGTCTGCCCAGGATAGTCCTCGTCTCTTTGGCATCGCTGTGCATAATATTCTGTTGCCACTCATGGACCCCTTTGTAAAAATTGAAATACCGCTGTCTGAATCCATAAGATTCTTCTAACGTCATGGTGACTCCATAATCGCTGTATGCATAATCTCTCAATCCCTTTGCGCCCATCCCATAGATCAAACCGAAGTTGACTGCTTTGGCTGCCTGGCGCTCTTTTGCTGTGACCCGCTCAAGAGGGATGCCTGTTATGACGGATGCGGTCAATTTGTGGAGATCCTCTCCCTTCCCGAACGCATCCAGCATTCTCTCGTCTTGGGTAATCTCGGCAAGGACGCGGAGCTCAATCTGGGAGTAGTCCGCTATGACCAGCTTATGATTAGGTGGAGCAATGAAGCATGCCCTGAAGCTTCCCTTGGGCGTTGACTGGACATTTGGTTTGGAACAGGAGAATCGTCCTGTGGGTGCTCCGATTTGCTCGTATTGAGGATGGATTCTTCCTGTCTCGCGGTCCATATGGGCAAGGAGGTTATCAATGGTGGAAATTGTACGGGATATCTTTCTGTGTTCGTAGAGGGATATGATAAGAAGATGGTCATCGCTATGCTCAAGGAGGGTTTCGTCCTTGATGTTCGTGAGTGTAATCCCCTTTGCGCTGAGAGCTTCAATGACATGTTGGCGGCTGTTGAGGTTGATCTCTCCCAGTTTCACACGAAGATCATGTTCGAGTGCTTCTTTTCTCTTCGCAAATTTCGTCCTGCCAGCTTCCAGTCTTTTCCCGTCCAGGAGAAAACCGTTCTTCTCCATCTCTGCTGTTGCCCTGATACAGTCAAATTCGAGTCTGGCGGTTGCTGTCAGGTGGGAGTCGTCGAGCTCTTTAGAAAGAGATGCCTTCAATTCATGCAATAGCTCTACATCATGTCGGGAATCATCATGTGAGGTGAAGTCAGCGATCAGGTATCGCTCGAACAGACTCTGAAGTGAATGATCCATACCCTCTATGCCAGCGGAAAGGACCTGACTAGCAAGCTTGACATCGAAAAGGGGTCCCTGAAGTGTGATGCCCATCTTGTCTAGTCCCTTGATTATTGATTTGGCATCATGGAGAACCTTTTCAGAGGGTGTCTCCAGGATCTGCTTAAGCTGCTGTGTGTCTTGCAGGGCAGATGCATCAAGATGGACTGCTGGATGACTCGGGATGGAAAAGAATATGACCTCTATTCCATCATGTTCGTTCCAAGTTACACAAACCCCTACCTGATTGGCATTGGTGAGTTCTTGGATATGACCCTCTGTGAGAACCGGACACGTTATCCTTCTTGCTCCAATCTCGACTTGAGAACGTTGCACTGTCCTATCCCTGATACCTGCACGGACCCACTTCCTGAGATTGAGTCCGTTGAGATATGCTTCTGTAGGGTCTTTTCCTTTGATGACGAGCCACCTGACTGCCTGGGGGAAGTGTTCCTTCCAGAACTGCCATGATGCCTTTGCGCCGGCTTCATCCGAATCCAGGGACACCAAGATCTTGTCTGCTTTTTTCAACTTCTCGCAGAGAACCTTGTCCGGTTTCGTTTCGGCTGAACCAAGGGCAATCGCTGTTACCAGATCCCCTGCTTCCTGATGGAGTAAAATGACGTCCAGTTCACTTTCGACCAGGATAAATACGTTGTCGTTGCCAAGAATCATGGGGGTCATGGAAGAACCGGGTACGATGTAGTATTTCCCTTCATCGTCGGAAGGGTTGTTCCTTCTAATCCTGATTCGCTGGAGTTGACCGTCATTGATGCAAGGGATCACAAGACCGACTGGCAGCCAGAGCTTTGCGTTCCTGCCTTGCTCATTGAATGATTCAGGCAGACCCCATGATTCCCGGTCTGCATAGTGATCCTGGGGAATCCATCCCAACCCTGCCTGCTTGACTGTCTCCTCGGTCAATCCCCGTTCGTTGAGCAGCCATTCCCTGATCTTGACGTAGTGCACATCCCAGAGAATATCCTGCGACCAACGGAGAATCCCTTTTGCTTGTTTCTGCCACAGCTCTGATGGAGGGTCTTGCGGTGGTTGAGGCTCCCATCGGTGCCTAGTGTAATTACTTGCTCGGTGGGAGGGGGTGATATCAAGGGATTTACAGGCGTTGGGGTAGGACATGTTCCGGATATGGACCAGATAATCAACTGCTGTGCCTGCCATGCCGCACTGCCTGCACCACCAGCTCTCTCCTTCAGGGTGATTGGGCCAGTATATGAATCGGTCCTTCCCACCGCACTTGGGGCAAGGGGATTTGTATTCTCCTCCATTGGTAAACGCTGTGCGTTTTGGATGGATGTTGTCTTCCCTGAGCAGATCCAACAGACTCATGCGCTGTATTTCCTCGCTGTGTATGGTCGTGTAGGGTTGTGTAGGGTGCTGTGTAGGTTCGACTTGGAACGATGCGACCATAACCGGTTAATTTTATTTATATTGCTGATATTATTATATATTTGTGTATGGTATGTATGGTTATATTAATAATAAAAGTCATGACATATTGGTATATTCCCTATAGGGAAATATATGGGGAACGGGTTTAACCCTACACACCCTACACAAAATTCTATTCGACATAGCCGGAGACCCCAGTATTGTCCTCGGCGGCGGCAGTGAGGCAGATTCCCACGTAGTAGTTGCCTGAGGAATCCGCTTTTTTCTCGAAGAGCTCCTTCATCCTCTCCCCGAACTTCTTGCCACCGAGAGGTTTGTAGCCAAATGCGTCACACCACCTTCTATAAGCAGCATAGAGAACTGCTGCCCGAACCTCTTCCTCGGAATCGGTTGCGATGCATTCCGATACAAAAAGACCCAGGATATCCTCGTCCTGCTGATACTCCGCAGTTGCCTGTTTGATGCCGACAGGGGGATTCAATCCCTGCTTCTGCCACTCAAGGCATCCCCTGACCAACCAGGCAAGGATACCCGATGCTTCCTGCTTCAACTTCTCGGGCAAGGAAGGGTCACGCTTTCTCTCAAATGACTTCTGTGGTTCGTCCACGAAAGAGAATTCAAAGGGAATGAGATGAATCCTCTCCCACATGGCATAATCCGTTGCTGGTATTGCCGGTTTATGGTTAGTCAGGAGAAAGAGCTTGTGTGTCGGGGAAAACTCGATCATCCGCTTTCCATGGGGGGGTCTTCCAACGAGGGTATCGGCGCCGGTCAGCTGCTTGACCCTGTCCACTGCCAGCTTTCTTCCCTCCCCAGTCTCGCTTGCCCAAGCAATGCGCCTTCCCCTGAGAGACATGATATCCGGGGAAGGTCCTGCGCTGGATCGAGCCCGCTTGTCGCTTAACAGCATCTCGGAAGGGATTGGCCCTGCAAAGGGACCGAGAACGGATTTGAGGGTCTCCAGCATGGTCCCTTTTCCATTCCTGCCATGATGACCCCACAGGAAGGGGATGGTGTGGTCGATGGTGAGACCTGTGATCCCGTAACCGAATAGCCGCTGGAGATAATCAACATAGTCGGGCTTGCCATCGAGGATTTCCCTCAGGAACCTTTCCCACAGTGGAGCCGGTTCATTGAGACCTTTCCATGATGTCGGTGCCACAGTCTTTATAAAGTCCGATGGGATCCCTTCACGAAAATCACCCGTCCTGATATCAATGACACCGTTTTCGCATGCAAGCAGCCACGGGTCTTTGTCCCACTCGTCACCGGAGATGGCAAGAGAGTCGGTTCCTTGTGACACCAGGGTGAGGATTTGTCTCTTTCGGTAGAGGGTCTGCAGATCGTGTATGCGGCAAATAAGTTTCTTTTCTAATTCCTTCGGTAGGTCTTCTTCGTTCTTTTTCCCATTTCTCACAGCCTTCAGCTTCTCTGCGGCTTGCCTGGATGCCTCTTTCATGTATTCGTCGATGACTGCGTCTATCCCGGTTACGACTTCACCAATGATGTCCTCCTTCCAATAATGGCCATGCCACTTGAACCACTTCCCTATGCTGTGGTCGTAACAGAAACGATCCCTGTGGAGCCGGATGAACATGTTCGCATCGCCATCCTCGTTGCTGTTCAGGCAGTTCAATATCTCGGCGGGGGATAAAATGCTTTTGTGCCGTACTAGGCTGGCTGCAGTGATGTTCTTCTTTTCCTGCTCGACTGCCTCCTGCACCTGCCTCTCGATCTCGTCATGCTCGGGATCGTCGAATTCGTCTTCTATTATTTTCATTGTTTGTTCCATAAACCCCCCTCTTATGCATCCGGTCTTTCCGTTTCGTTTAGGTAGGGGTATCGCTCCCCGCTCTGACTCAGGTATTCGTTGACCACGTTCCGGAAGAACTCGGAGATGCTCATCCTCTCCTCGTCGGTGATCTTCTTGACTGCCTGGTACATCTCGGGGGTTGTGAAAATGGTAATGCCTTGCGTAAATCTTCTGGTCTTCATGCGCTGCCTCCTATCGTTATGAGATAGTAATTGATTTATAATTTGTTCTCGTTTCTTCAGGAAATGGCCCGTTCATAATCTCCCGGTACCCAACACTTTCCTCAGGGTCTCGATGGGCTCATCCATGAGATATAGGAGGAACAGACCTGCTGGCCCGTCCCCCCTTCTCTAATGAATTAATCCTGTGCGTCGGGTGCGGCATTCTCTTGCAGTCCCAAATAAGACTGAATTAGAGATTTGATGTCGCACTCAGTTTCCGAAGCATCGTTGCCGTAGACCACATTTTCGAGAATGTGCAGACATAGGTTGCGGCAACGGACGATCTCCTCCAAGACCCTGGTTAGATATTTTTTGTTTAGCTTCGTGCCGGTAGCGTAAATTCCGGCGGTGATCCACATGGAGTCATTCTCCTTATCGTAGCAAAGCCACACAGTCTCTGTGTGCTCATTAATAAGGGCTGGAAGCAACTTCGTAACTGCACGAGTGCTTTCGATTTCCTCTGCAGGGATGTCGTCAAAACTGTCTTCAAAAAAGAAGTAGGCCATGAGCGGGTTGTCGAAACTGAAACTGTAACTGAGCTGAATCAGCTTTTTATCGCTGTCATAGCTCACGCATAGGGGTCGCAAATCTGGATCATCGGACATTGTTGTCAAGAATTTGTACCGGTTTCTCTCCCAAAGCTCCTTCTTGGTGTACCCGAAGAAATACTTCAGTTGGCCGAATATGCGTGGGCCGCCTTCCTCTTCGACTTCCTTGATAACGTCAGCTTCGGTTACCTTAACGGTGATGACTTCGGGCTTAAATGTTGCGTTTTCAATGTCATCTCTCATGATAAATCCTCCTAAAAATGGTGTTTTTGTGCTGATGCAAAATAAATCGTGTTGTGGTCACGTGCTAAGATCTGTTCCTATAAAAGCCTCCTTTCCTGCATATCGATTTGCTTACAACCTCCCGCCACCCAACACCTGCCGCAGGGTTTCTATCGGGTCATCCCTCCTGTGGTGGACGATGGTTAGGGCTTCTATGAGCTTTCTGACTTTCCTTGCTTGCCGTTGATTCCTCTCCATGAGGTGCTGGATGTAGGAGTCGAAGTTCGCGGACCGGGCGTACAGCTCACGCCCCAACTGCTGGATCGCATAGTAATTGTGGTGGCGTAAGAAAGCGGTCTTCTCGCAACCGGGAAGGTGCTTGATCTGTGTGAACGAGGTTCGGGAACACCATGGGCAACCGCAGGGAAGATCCTGTCCATCATAGAAGACTGCATCTTGCCTGACGCTGATCTTTGAGAGATCCTGCGGGTGCAGATAGTTGTGGTGTTGCGAGTCAATCCTCCAGGTCGTTGCATCGACGGAGCACCAATCGAAAATGTACCTTGCGAAATAAGTCGCTAGGGCAATACCCGTGAAATTGGAGACGCTGAGAAGATGTACCTTCCGGACCCCCATCTGATAGAATTTCAACAGGAATAACGAAATGCCCGCAGCGTCCAGGTTCCGGGTCGGGAGACTCAAGCCGTTGTAATGCAGTTCGCTCAAAGTGGGTTCGATCAAGCCGAACTGATGAAGGTCGTAACACTGGATGGGAATAAACAGCTGGATGTTCGGGCAATACTTGGACCGTAACCTTGCTGTTTCCCTCATCCACCGCAGGTTTAGGGGCAACTTTGCATCGAATTCCCGACGCTGCTTCTCCGGACTGGGCACCTTGAGAACAGGCGCATCCAGTGCCGTGACAATACCGGGTTGAACCTTCACCGCTGTCTGGATGACATGGATGGGTGCAAGGTTCATCTCGCGACCGCGGCACAGAAGCGGTCTTGAGGGGTCCGAAGAAGATACGCCGCCCTTGAGCTCGTTGGTGAGGCGCTGATAGCCACCCGAATCCAGCATCGAGTGCTTCGTCCGGGCGGCTACCAGCATCTTCAGGCTTTTGCGAATGTTTGCGTCAGTTCCTGCATCGCGGGGGACATTGATGAGGATTGCTTCCATGTTGATCGATGGAAGGATGCCCGCATGGACCCCCGCACAGAAATTCACAAAATAACCCATTGACCGTCAGCCTCCTTGTTCTCAGCGAGTCGCCAGCAGGCTTTCGGTCTTGCGGAGAAGGTCAGCCAAGTTGGCGATTTCCCGCTCGAAGCAGCTCTTGAGCTGCTCGGGACCAAGATCCGCCACCATGTGAGCATCGAGGCGCATCGCGATGCCGCGGGCGGCATTCTTGATGTCCTCCACGGTGAAGGGGCTATCCGGGTCTTCGTCCCGAATGACGCCGTCCTCCATGTCGTTGTTGTCGATGGTTTGAGCTGGCGCTCCGGAACAGGGTTCCAGACCGCTAGCGGTGTTGTTGCCATTTGCATTGCCGGTTCTGGGGCACTCGGGAGCAGGATTTTCGCTCCTGGCGTCAGGAGCGTCTTGCCCCTTCTCCCTGGCAGAACGGACACCACTTTTCTCCGTCTTAACGGTGGGCTGTTTTTTCTCAGCCGCTTGATGACCTCCTTTCGTCTTCTTGGTCTTGTTAAGGGTTTCCGAAAAACGTGTAATCATCATCGAGGAAACTTCAGCGGCAATCTCCTCCTCGGGTAGTTTTTCCTCTACTCGTTTGGCAACGAGGGTTCGTTTCTCCACACGCATATCGTCGAAGAATTCCTTCTTGACCCTGTTCGCGATGAAGAAACGGATTGCTGCTTCGGTGAGGTACTTGGCGTGATCCACGTACCCCTCTATCGTCGTTTCACTCTTGCAAAGCAGATCCGAAAGGACCTTGAAGGCGTTGTCTTCCTTTGTGAACCCCGCTCCTCTCCTCCTGCCACCGTGGGAGTTGATCTTCAGGTTGGGGTTTGACGACGTAAGCCAATTAAGAAGGAACACGGCATTTCGGCTGAGTTCCATGTACTCCGCTTTTCCACCTCTGGTCGCGGACCTTATGGTGGCCTTGCGGACAACGAGATCATCGTCATCGTGTTCCGCAAGAGTATCGACTGCACAGGAGACAACAGAAGAAGATCCACTCTTTGCTGCCGCTGCAGCGATCTTGTCGAAACCATCAATGCCAAAATAACCTTTCTCGGTCTTGGCCAAGTAGGGTCTTTCAGCCGAGGTGGGGTTGATGGGATCGGGGATACGATTGATAGACTGTATGTCCTCGATGCGGACATCCTCGATTGACCGACCGACAGTAGGGACCAGGTGTCCTGCGACTTTGCCTGGTCGGGTGAAGGGTTCGTGAGGAACCCCTTCGCTACGTCGTTTTTCAAGGCTCTCGGGAGAGCCTTGAAGACGATCTCCAGTTACGACTGGTACTGTTTGGGATAGACTCTGACTTTCCATAAAAACCTCCTAGAAAATTTTTGTGTGGCCCGGTCACCCGGTGATGACGATGGGAATGGTCATCATCGGATTTGGGCGCTACACAAGACGACACAGCTCAAAGCTGGTCACTGGAGGCTGCGTAAAGGAGATGGGTATAGATATGAAAAGGGATAGGGGACTTGGTAAAGATTCGGGTGGGGCTATTTTTTGATCAGGTTGGCAAGTTCGCGGGCAATCAACGGCAGGTCTTTTTCGTCGAAGAGATTGGATATCCCGTCTTTGCGGACAGGAATTTTATTTTCTTTTACAAGATGGCTGATCTTATTTCTGAGGCTGGTTCGACTCAGTTGCAGCCCTGCTTCCTGACATTTTTTTATCAATTCGTTCTGGGTCAGGTGGTTTTTCGCTTTATGTCGCTGTTTATATCCTTTGTCTTCCTGAATATCTTTGATTTCACTCTCGTAAAGGTCATTGGGATGACGGACACCCGAGGGACGCTTGGGGTCAGGAGGAATATCAATTTTACCTTGCTGGATGTCTTGTAGTCTCCTCTTCCAGGTAGACAGGGACATCCCATAACGTGCCTCCAGTTTGGTGGAGAAGACATTGAGTACTATCGTCCGGCTCTGATTGTTGACACTCGCGAAAAGATAATGGATAACCTTGTCAGGATTTCCCCAAAGCTTATGCGTCATGAGAAGCCCCTGGAGCTCCATCCTCTGTTCGAATAGTTGAAGGACCGTAACTTCGGACAGGACCACTTCCTTTTCCTTGTACGTCTTTATCTTCAAGCGGCTATCCGAATCGTCATCGTCGCCCTTTACATTCTTTGTGATCTGCTCGTCGATCCATTCATCAAGGGAGAGTTTCCCGCCTTCTTTTTCCCATTTCTCCTTGATTGCTTCGATGCGCATCAGATGTTCCTCAGGATTGAGCATGTCCAATTCGGTGTAATCCAACTCTTTCTTTGAACTATCACTGGTTTCCGGTGAGGAATCCTCCGGTTCATCACTTGCCTTTCGTTGTGCGTATCTTTCCTTCGGCATCCTTGCCGTATGATCCAGGGGACTCAAGGGATAGTCGACCTTACGCTTGTCTTTCTTGACGGCGATTCTGGCGGATTCGACGACAAATTGCTGAAAAGATTTAAGTAGCCCTTCAAACACGGGGAACTCCTCCTTCATGTATGATCTGAGATCCCCGCGGCTCCCGATGCACATGATCCGCCGCTCAAGCTCCGAATAAACAGCTGTATGGATGAGATATTTCCGTGCCTCCTCCAACCCGAATGTCCTGAAATTCCCCAAGACATTCAGCAAATCGACCAGCCCGACCATGAGCATGACCCAATAGGATTCGACAAGAAGATCGAGAATTTTCTTCCAAACGCTTGCCAGCAGTTCATCTCTCTGATCCTCGGCGAGGGTTGCGGAAACAGGATAGAGCAGATAGGCGGGCAATAAGGCTTGATGCTGGGGCATCGTAATAAAATCGTCAATTCCTGTCATCAGGACATACATATTGTGCAGGGAAGGGACGGGAACCCCTTTCTCATGGCTTATTTTCAGCAGCCCCCCCACAAACTCTTCCGATAGCGACATGATCTTCTGAACAATCCAGGATTCTTTTTGGGAGTAGTATTCCTTCGCCATCCGGAAGTGGGAGCTTGGCGCCCTGTCTTTAGATATCCACTCCTTTAGTAGCCGGTCCTCAGCGGGGTAAACAGGATCACTGCTGTCGAGGTACATGGGCAAGAACATGATTCGATCATCATGAAGCGGCAGAGGATGGGAAACAAACTCCGACAGGAGATCGCTCGCAGAAGTGCCAAGGTCGGGATTGATGGATTCCTTCAGCAGGGTGATTTCACGGCTGATGCAATCGTGCAAGAAAGCCGCATAGTGATTGTTCTGGCCCAAGTCTAGGGCCAGTTCGTTCAGCCTCTTTTTGAAATCGCCAGATATGTTTCCTAATTCCGTACTCATCATATGTCTGTCCAGACTCTACTCAGGTTCCATGCTGACCAGCTATGAACAGTGACTGCCTATATCAATTTTAGGGGTCGCGGCAATGTTATCCTTTTACACGAACGCGTTCAAGATGATGTTGCCTTCGCGATCCCGGAAGGTAGGCTGTGTAATGAAAATTCGAAACTGTTCGCCGCTTTATGTAAAAGATCCCCATAATTATCACGCAGTTGTTGATGCTTGGTATCTAATTGTTATTGGCGGCTGGGACTCCGAGACCGCTATCCCTTGGGCGGTCGCAAAGTTTGAAGCCGACGAAGGCGTGGTCAGGACTCACTGGCGGGCAATGGTCTCTCAGGACCGCTGGATGAACGGCAAGTACGACCAGGAGCCTGTGCGCTACAGCCTGGTTGCAGTCTATGGCGTCTGAGCTGCAATAGAGATCCAGACCGAGGAATCAATCCTATACTCCTTGTGCGAGATGGCCAAGGGAATAGATGCCCCAACCGCATCAGCTTGGATCTTATGATGTGGGTTAGCGACAAAAATACAATAATATCAAAAGGGAACAGGTCTTTCGATAATGTTAAGAGTGATGGGGCAGGGCGCCTTGCCTCATCATGAACCCGATAGATGTTACTCCCTCGTTCCCGGAAGGGAGTGCATTGCGATGGAGGAAGCATATAGCGGCTATTTAACAATCGACGACCTCTCCGTCTATCTGGGCATCAAGCCCAAGACCCTCTACGCCAGGGTCGGGGAGATCCCCCACTACAAGGTTGGGCGCCTGATCCGGTTCAAACGGGAAGATGTAGATGCCTGGATGGAGCGGCACAAGGTTGCCACCAAGACGGAGACATCACAGGACCAAGCACAGGAACCGGAGTGTTCTACCCCCGCCTCAGAATCCTCTACAAAGCCCCCCAAGGCCCGTAAACCGAGAAAACGAAGGGGTCCTGCCACCGATATGAAGCAGATGGCTAGGAATACGATTGACGAGGTCACAGCGCAATATTATAGTTTTGGTCACGGGAAATCAGACCAAGTCAAGGGCTCCGGAGAGGAGGTCTGACATGGGACTCTATAAAAGGGGCTCGGTCTGGTGGATGAGTTTTATCGACCCGAACACGGGCGAGCAGGAAAGGATTTCGACTGAAACTGACGACTTAGATCTGGCCAAAAGGATCTTTGACAGTCAAAAAGGGAAGATAGCGGAAGGGAAGTGGTTCGAGCGGCTTCCTGGCGAGGATTATACCTTCAAACAGTTGATCGAGAAATACTTGGAAGACTATTCTCGGAGGAACAAGGCGGCTAATTCCTATAAACGTGATTGCAGCAGCCTGAAAAAGCTTCTCCCGTTCTTCGGCTCCTATCGGGTTACGGATGTGAATCCGAGGATGATCTCCGCCTACAAAACGCATCGACGAAAAAAAGGTGCCTCTCCCCGAACGGTGAACATAGAACTGACCCTGATGAGTCATGCCTATGAAATCGCCATCCGCGAGTGGGAATGGGTCAAAGATAACCCGGTTAAGCGGGTGACCAAGGAAAGGGTCCGCAATTTCATCGAGCGATGGCTGACCCAGGAGGATGAGGAAAAGCTCTTGAAGGTATCGCCTGCCTGGCTCCAAGACATCATCGTCTTTGCCGTCAACACGGGTCTGCGGCAGAGCGAGATTTTGGATCTGAAGTGGACGCAGATCGACTTGACGAGAAGAACTCTTACGATTCTAGAACAGAAGAACCAGGGGGTCGACACGCTGCCGCTCAACCGGACGACCCTGAAGCTCCTCGGAAAACTAGCCAAGGATTCTAGAATGCGAGGTTACGTATTTCCGAGCGAGAATGGCACTAGGATCGACAATCGGAACCTTCTGCGGGCGTTCTACAAGGCGCTCAAGAGATCAGAGATAGAAAATTTCCGCTTCCACGACCTGAGACACACTTTTGCCACTAGGCTCGTGCAGGCAGGGGTGGATCTCTATTCGGTCCAGAAGCTTGGGCGATGGCGAAACACTTCAATGATCATGCGGTATGCCCATCACCATCCCGAGAGCCTCCGGCCCGGCATAGAGGCCATCGACAGGGAGGGTGAGAAGGAAGTTATCACAAATCTATCACAATCACCTAAAGAAAGGGGTCACAAACCCTACCTTAGGCTTGTAACCCCTTGATTTTACTGGCGCGCCCTCTAGGGCTCGAACCTAGGACCTTTGGATTCGTAGTCCAACGCTCTATCCAACTGAGCTAAGGGCGCGCGTG
>Ga0302249_1001724_pt1 | contig 14087 bp, 8 predicted proteins | sample AAG_UR_Val_MG_FD_193531 | JGI IMG/M metagenome (GOLD analysis project Ga0302249, IMG submission 193531) | Enriched activated sludge microbial communities from anaerobic digester in WTTP, New Holstein, Wisconsin, United States - AAG_UR_Val | ecosystem: Engineered > Bioreactor > Anaerobic >... | reverse complement strand
GAAACACTATCTTGAAAAAGTAAAACCTATTTACAACTGGGTGCTTGCTAATCCAATTAAATTTCCAGAACCAATTCCGATGAAGGGAAAGTTGAGTTTCTGGGAAAGTGAATGCGAAATACTTATTTGTCCTAAATGTGGCGGTTATTGTCTGCACGACAACCGTGATATTGGTATGCCTAATTGGGGAAACCCGGTACATCAGTGCGAACATTGCGGATATACGATTCTTGAAAGTGAGTTTGAATACTTATAATAAATAAAATGAAAACAAAAATTTATGAAATTAGAATAGCCGGCGAAAAAGACTGGGTGTGTGCCGACACTGCAATCGAAGCACTTAAGTTCTATTGCGGATTAACCGATATGGATTTGGTAGATTTTGAAAATGAAGACGATATTGTTGAAGTACCAAAAGAAGATTGGTCTAAAAAAACAATCATGGACACAGAATCACCGATGGATGATAATGGAGACTATCCAATAATTGAAACATTTGAGGAATATATGAAACATGCACAATCTACTGAAATAATAGCAACAACAAATTATTGAGTTATGAAAACAATCAAACAAGCTGCAAAAGAATATGCAAACACAAAAGCAAAAGTAGTAGTTGGCGGCACTGAAATCACCAACACAATCGATGATTTGAATTTGTACTCACAGACAGACTTTATGGCAGGTGCAAAATTTTCGCAAGAATTTATAAATGTTGAAGATGAATTGCCACCAGCAAAGAAACAAGTTATTGCTAAATTAATTAGTGAAAATGGCAAGGAGTACAAGACAATGGCTATATATATTCCACCAAGAACAATTTTAGCAGAAGATTTTATGATGAATCATGATGATAGTGATTTTTATGAATACGATGAAGAAAAAGATACTTATTATGTCTTCGAAGGATGGTGGGAATGGCAAACAGTAACGGACGTAAACTGGAAAATTTATGACAAAGTTATCGGGTGGAGACCAATTGAAAGAAAATAACATGAAAACAAACAACGACGCTAACCGTGTGTTACCAACCGTTTTTGACTATCCTTATATGGCGAATAGATTTATTCAAAGTATAATAGATACTGGTTGGAATTTAACATCAGAAGAGCAAAATAAATTAAGTAACTTATATCAACTATCATTGATTACCGAACTCGGTTCTTAAATGGTTGGTAACAGTTCTCGCATATGCGAAGTGCGGGAATTTGAAACACAAAACTTAATTGGAATGAAGATAAAATTTGTGAATGAAATACCGCAATGGATTATAAGCAGTGATATAGCAGCGTATCATCCAGCAAGTAAGACAATATGGATACGAAATAATTTAGGTTGGAAAACTATACCAACACTGCTGCACGAATTAACGCACTGGTTCATTCACAAATTTTTAGGGAATAATGAAAAATTACATAATAAACTTGATAGAAAAATCTAAAATTAACTATAACGTTTCGGCTATGTGCAGTGCCGAACTTAAAAACTGCACGAAACTTTATAAATAACACAAAATTATGAGTACAGAAAAACTTTCAGATTACCAAAAGGCATTGCATATAGCCAGTGTTATGCCCCGTTTTTATCTTGGTCAAGAAGTCCAAACAAAAGACGGCAAAGGCATTATAGTTGATTTAAGAATGCAATGGAATGGCTTATACATAGAACCTGATAAAAGTGAAGCTGTTGTATGGTATTCAACTGAATCAGCAGCTAATAGAACTGAAGGTGGTAATTGGGTGAGCTTCACTTATAGATTAAAGGAACTGTCCGTTTCTTAAATGGGGCATAACACAGATGTATGCGAAACAAAATAAAAACAAATACAATGTCAAAGCACACAGAAAGTAAAATTACAAGAACAGGTAGCAACAGATGGGACTATTGGAAAGTTGGGAAACGTACAACCAACGAGGTTGAAGGTTTTGAGATTCATTGGTCAGACGATGGTGAATGTATCACAGACCACGTTTACACGGAAGAAGATGCTAATTTGATTGCAGCATCTCCTTTGATGTTAGAAACACTCAAATACCTCCAAGCCGTTGGCGGTTTAGGTTTGAAAAATCACGAATACATTAAAAAGGAAATTGATGTGGCGGAAGGTCGTCTTTAAGGTTTCTGATAACGTTGAGTGTATGTGCTTTCTTTATTCTTTTAAACAGTTTAAAAACAAGATATATGAACTTAGAAATAATTGAAGAAATAAAAAAACAATTTGATTTTGTTGGTTCTGAAAAAATAAGCGGATATACTGCTTTAAAAATAGTACAACAAGCCATCGAAGATTGCGTTGAAAATTCAAATAACAAACAAGCTTTATGTCAGCATGAATATTTTGATATTTGTTGGTGTAGCGAGGATAATTTTCCACTTGAGTTTATAGACAGGAAATGTCGTAAATGTGGAAAGTCTGTTGATTTTTGTTAGTATTACATATAACACGTATGTATGTGCATCAGCAAAACAGCCTATCCTCATAAATTTGAATAAAATAAGAATTGTTGTTAATACTTATCAAGCTTATATCGGATTGTGAAATTAGTATAAGCAAATAAATAGCCCCGGGAATAATATCCTGGGGCTTATTTTTTATCCTTGTTCTTCTTCTAAATCTTTTAATCTCTTTTGCCTGTCTCTTTCCCTTTTTTCATAATAGAGTTTCTTTTCTTTCTCATTCATTTCTGCTATCTTCTTTCTTGTTTTCTGATTAGGCATTACATCATCATTATCCGTTAATAACTCATAATACCATATAGCATCATTAACCGGTCCGGTATATCTTAATAACATTCTTTTCCAATTACCTTCTCCTGTTACTATTGACATATAATTATCAACAAATCCTGATATAGGCATTGCTCCTGCTTTAATATCTTCCCATTCCTGCCACAATAGCAAGTTACCATATAAAAACTGTAATTTGTTTCTATCCCTATCAGACATTCCCTTATCCATCATAAGTTTTATTGCACCTACTATTGTCATAAACATTAAAGCACGTTGAATAGATACAGACAGATTATACTTCGTAACCGGATCTGAATTATTGATGGTATCAAAAAGTTGTTTGAATGAAAAACCATTCATCCTTGATACATCAACAACATCTTTGAATAGATGCCATAGAGAAGCCACAGATCCTTCATTTCGTATTTGTTCCTTGATAACCTGTACCTGTTCATCTTCTGTCATTGCCACCTTTCTTGTTGCGCCATAGAAAGACATTCTTCGTGAACCAGCAAAATTGAATATCTTATCGGGAAGATATGTTCTAAATTGCGTAAATAATTGTCCTACATAAGTGTTACCAAGAAGTATTTTTTGATATTCATCCATTGAGCCGATAACATATTTATCAACATACCATTTAAATCGTGTATTAGCCTCTTCGAAGTCATATCCTACTATTTGGTTACCATTATCATCAAGAAGATTCTGACGTTTTTGATATTCAATAATATCTTGATGTATTCTTTTGGCATCATCAGATTTATATTTACCGTCTTTATAGAAACGTTTATCTTTCTTTACATCATATTTAAGTTCTCCTGTCTGGCTGTCAAAAACATGTGCATCATAACTCCCGTCATGTAACATAAATCCAACCATGGTAACAAGACGTGCTGCCATATCAGAATAATAGTTACCTATATGTGCAACATTTTGTTTGAATGGATTGCGATCAACCTTTGTTGTAAATATAGATTCCACAACATCTACTTCCGATGCATTGATAATAGAAAACTTCTTTCCAAGAGCATATATTTTGTGGAATTCTGTTACCATAAGAGCATTGGCTTTAACCATATCGGCAGGATCCGGGAAGTTAAGCTGTTTCTCTTCAGGTGTCATGAAATTTGATGCTGATGAGGCGAGTGCTCCTATCACCTGGTTCTGTGTATTGTAATATGTAGAACGCATCCATACTGTTGGTCTGTATCCTAATGATATGAATGAATAAAGACTTATGGCGGTACGTGATGCAGCTGCTAATTTAGTTTCAGGGTCTCTGTTTTTCCTTTCAACAATACGTTCATAGTATTGTTCCAGATAGTCTTGAGTATTATATTGTGAAAGACCATATTCATTTTTCATGATATGCATCCATTGTAGAGCAGTATTGTAAGCAGGAATAACTTTTTGTTCAATGGTAATTTTTCTTATGTTATCCAAAAGAAATGCTGTAAATACATATTCAAGGTTCATGGTACTGTCTTCATATTTATCCATGTCGATACCCACATAATGTTTTTTATCATTAGTCATATGTTCGGTAGCTGCCTGACGTAACCCCATGTTAATAAGCTGCTGATTGAAATCTATCTGTGATGAGAATATAGAATGAATATCAGAACCCCTGTCCAATATAAAGTCACCTGCTATATATTCAGCACGTGCTACTTTATTTGCTTTTTTACTTATAGCTTTTCCTATCTTTCCTTTTCTTACCATCTCGTCTTCAGTTGCCGGTAATACAGGTATAGAACCCTGCACTAATATACTGTCAACTTCCGCTTCAATATCCTCTCTTGACTTCTTAACGGCATGATGCTCGTTTTGGTGTATTTTAAGCTCTATAAAGCGTTCACGTATCGTTTTGAGTATATAGTCCGCCAAAGCAATATCTTCGCTTGTAAGACCCGCTGCACGTGCCTCAGCCATATTATAGCTTCCATATATCTGGTTATAGAGTTTTATCTCTACATTCTGTCCTTTTTTATACTTCTTAGTGTCTCTTTCGATAGTAACTGTTCCTGTCTTGAATAATCTTTCGAATATCCTTTCTGAAAAGTTACCTACAAGATTCAATCGTTGACCATGTGATTTAACGGACAGTTCTAATAGACGTTGAAATTCGTCTTTATATTTATTCACACCATTAATAAACTCAGCTTTTGCTGCTTCTGCTTCTATGGAAAATGCCTGTATGATATCACTCTTTACATTATGAGGGTTTGTAACCTTTAGGAATGTAGGGTCTATATCTTTAGCCTGTGAATTATATATAGACATACCACGTTTGAAATACAAAAGATACTGGGAAATGACTTTATGTTCCGGATCATCAATCCATGTCTTTTCCTTTTTCTTTTCTATTTCTATCTTTCTTTTGTTAAGTAAGTCATAATGTTCCCATGTACCTATATCTTTTACTAATGAATCACGTACTTCAGGCGATAAACCCAATTCAAGATAATAGCTATTATAATAAGATTCAAGCCGGTTTCTCCATGATTGCGTTATCATCTTATCATTCCATGCTGCATCATCTTCTACAAGGCTTTTAAACCATGCATAGTCGTTTGATGACTGGTCAAGCAACATATCTACATCACTAAGACGGAAAAGGCTTCTGGCGTTATTAAAACCCTCTTGTATGGAACGTATCATGTATGGTGCTACATTACGTCCCTGGAAACCGATAACACCTAAACGTCTTACTTTAAGTTTAACGTTGTTTTGTGTTGCAAGCTTATTCATTCCTGCAAGCGTTGTTGATATGATAGCACGTCTTATATCGGCTTTGCTGTTACCATAAGTAAATTCCTTGTTTGATGCACCGAATTTTGAACCAAGATTTAATTGGTATGATGATAGTATGTTGTCCTGACGTCCCAGTACACCTGATGCCAAATCAACTATTGATATATCAAGTTCAGTGTCTGTATGACCATGCACTATAACAAGAGGGCTGTATCCTTCAAGAATAGGTTTATAGAGAAACGATAATGATCTGTCGGTAGCAAGTTCCTTATAATTCAATACGCGTACAATAGGTTCGTTTATACCAAGAGTATTCAAAGCAACTTCTATCTCGTATATTTTATATTCTGACATTTTGAAGTTTTCAAACACATCGGCAATATGTTCTTTCAATGGTTTTTTAGTATCAGCCAAACTCCTGTTTATAACCTCAACAATATTATCATTGAAAGAATTAACCATCAATTCATATTGTGGTATAATATCTGTCTTAATTTTATCTATACGCTGTTGTTTGGTAAATTCTTTAGGGAACTCGTATCTTTTGCTGAATGAATAGTAAAAGTAATTACCATCTCTGGTAGTATTAAGTTTACTGTCTATGTTTTCTGCCAGCCTATCTACATACTGAGGATTAAGAAACTGATTATTCCCTGATATGGAAACATCATCATTATTGATAACATAAGATGTAATATCAGAGACATTAGATATAAGTTTCTTTGCTGTTTCGTTTTCTACTTGTGCTTCATAATTATCCGGATAATATTTATCCATGAAAGGCTGTACTTCATCATGCGATAATCCAAGTACATTATTACCCTGTATATAGTCCTGCGTCAAAGCCAAAAATATATCATTCAATGAAGCATTCCTAAAATCAAGCCTATTGATATTAGAACCGCTAAACCTATTATTAAAGAATTGTACTATACCATCAAATAGCTCACGTACTACATTAATCGCTCTTGCAAATAACGTTCTTACCTTATCTTGCCCGGGAAGTATATTGTTACGCTGTAAATACCTCTTTACCGTATCTTCTGAAACAAACCCCGATACAGTAGCTGCATACTCATACATGAGTTGTTTATCATCCAAATGCTTATACTTATTACGTATTGTAGAGAATAACTCTTCATTGTTCTTTATGCTCTCTTCGACAAGCTGCATAAAACGCCCATAGCGCTCTTTATTTGAATGTTCCAGTACATGTATCCACAAGTGCGTCAACTCATGCACAGGAGAGCTGTAATGAAGCGTAGAGGTGTTTAGATGGATACCGTTCTTATCCACCCATGCCCTCATATTAGAAAATGGTGTTCCTTTAACGGTATTATGATCTTCCGATACCACTTTTAACCCGGGTACTGTTCTGTTAAGATTACGGATAACATTATTCATCATCTGACCGGATTGAATAAACTCCGATTTAAGACGATGACGCTGTATGGCAGGTGATGTACTTACATTAGTTCTTAACGAGAATGGTATAACACTATTAACAATGACATTATCATTTGCATCAATACTGTCTTTGGTTTTGATATTCCCATTGTTCATTTCGATAAAGTCATCTGAAAACATCTTTGCTCTCATGGCAATAGCTTTCTTTTCACCATACTTTTGTTCTAACGCCTGGTAAATCTTTGATGATGTACCGTCACTGTTAAGTGTAACAGGATTACCATTATTCATATTCCATATCGTATGCGCTCTGGCTTCTCCTACTACACTTGCTAATGACTGATAGTTCTTATCGTTTATATTTGGACAAAACATATAATTATATTTTAAGATTATTATTTACAGTAATTAAATACATCTGAATTTTCAATGGTTGACTTCATATTCTCATATCCCTTAACGCCATTTCCTGTCTTTACATACTTATGAAGTGTGTTCAGCGCATGTGTTGACAAGTATGTTTCATGTAATGGGAAATCAGCTTTTTTACCCTGTTCTAATCTCTCTATAGAACTTAATAATGACGGAGCAATGCCAAAAGTAACTATTTTCTTACCATTAATAGCATTCTTACCTGTTGTTTTTATAAGAGGTAATATAAACTTAGTACCATGAATATTCAAACCATGTGTATTAGACAACATAGAACCGGTTGCTTCTACCTGTAATGCCCATCTAAGATTGGTATTATTAACCCTCTTATCTCCTTTCTTAGGCGTTATATCTTTCAATGATGTTGTTTTGAAATCAATAAGATAATCAACATAAAAAGAACTGTTCTTTTGTTTCATACGCACAACCAAATCCTGACGTGTAGCAACACCCTGTATATTCATGTCACTTGTTTCCCCTGTAACATCATTATACTTTTTGTTAATATTGTCACCATGATTCATATCGTATGTCCATAACTCGTCAGTAATAAACTCAGCATCATAGCCATTTAATACAGCCCATGATTCAATAGCTTTTGCCGTCCGGAACAATACTTGCTTCAATGATAACAAATCAACATGTCTCATATTTGATGCAACAGAAACCACAGGATTAGGATCACCCTGCAAACGAGCTGTTCTATGGTCGTTCCATTGACGTAAATAATCACGTGCCACGTTATCAACTTCTGTTCCTATATCGGCAATATCAGGATCTATTTCACCAAGTTTCAATGATGGGTCAAGTTCTTTTGCAACAATACTTACCACATCTGAAAGTCTTGCAACGTTCATTTCCGGTCCATCAACAGTATCTTTAACCAAATACCTTTTATTATCATCGCTCAGACGTATAAACTGCTGAATAGCATTATTGGCATCCATAACATCTGCTGTAGATGGTATAAGACGTTCTGTCTTTGCTTTCTGTCTGGATGCTTTGAATATATCTGCTCTGCCTTCATCAAACAGGTTGGTATAGATATCTATCGTTTGCTGACCGCTGACAAGCATTTCTTCCTTTAGACGATAATTATCATCCATCTTGAAGAACTCTCTTACCCCCTGCCTTGCTATAGCACCATATCCATTTCCATATTTAGTAAATCCTACATGAAGATTTTCATCTGCCGGACCATACACGGTATCGTATGTTACCATGTTGCCAAGGTCATATAATGATTCACTGCCATTTTCATTGGCATATGCCTGCATGTTGGCTTTGATAATCTCTTTAACAATAACAGGAATGCCATTGGTAACCATTAGAGAAGCACTCTTGACTTGTTTGTTATACACATCAAGCTCTGCATCATTCATGCGTGTGCTGTGTCCCAATACATCATTAACAAGACCGTTTGCTACCGTCAGCAGGTAATTAGGATTATTAAGCTTATCTAACCCTTCCTTATCACTAAATGCACCTTTTCTTTTATAATCAATAGATAATATAGCTTGTCTTCTCACGGCATTGATAATGTCTTTGATAGTCTTATATTCTCCTTTTGGAATAGCAGGTATAGTAATCTCTTTACCTTTACTATCAACTGTCTTGATGACAAAGCTTTTTAATATAGGATTAGTTTCTGTATTGAAATTAAATTCCTTATTAGGAGATAGTATCTCGTATGACAATTCCCCGGGAACAAGTATCTTACCGCTTGTAGCTTTTTCTGCCTGTTTCTTTAACCTGTTATTCAATATTTCCATTTCCGAAGGACTTGAAACAACATGATATGTAAATGAATATCCCTTCACATCATTAACACGAACAAGAACACCTGTCTGTGTCATCCTGAAATCACCCCTTTGTATCCTATAAAGCGTTGTAGAGCCATAATGTGTAATAACAGCTTTGTTATTCTTAATGCCATCCAACTCTTCAATGGTGGCTTTAAAAACAGGAACCTGGCTGCTTATAACTTCATCGGGATTAGTGGTAATAGAATATGATATTCTATATACCTCTTCATACGCACCGGATTCATTACGTTTATAAAAAATAGGTCGTCTGTTATTCTCTTCCTTGCCATAGTTATACACATACATAGGTAATTCAGGATCATTGCTTGCTAACGGTAAATTTCTATGTTGAGCAAATGTCGTATCCGTACCAAGATAATCAAACAGCCTTTGTTCAAGCTGCCTATCAAACTTAGCCTGTTGTGCTGAATCAACACCTTTTTTAACCATGAATGCCTGTAATCCATTGGTACGTTTAATACTTTCAATTACCTCGTTGTAAGCTTCCGATAACCTGCCACGATAAAAATCAACACCTATAATCTGTAATATACCACCTTGCCTGTAATTCATTCTGTTGCGTATCAACTCGTAATTACGGAACATATTCCTGATATATTCCGGCAATTCATTAAATGAATCCTGAAGCATGGCAACCTGATAAGGATTAAAATCTTTCGTATTATGTTTGAATCCTATATAATCACCTTTTACTTTATATTCCAGATTAGACAAGAATACGTTATCAGACATATTGATAAGTTGCTCATCTGTGTACATGTTCTCAGATGGAAATAACGTTTTAAGAAAATCTATATTATCCTTGTTCTTTGTTAATTCAATGACAAGTTCCGGAAATCCGGATAAGAATTCCTGTCTTTGGTATAAATCACGTAAATCAAGCTGTTCAGGCTTCGTCGATTGAAGCGTTGACATCGCCATTACATTATAAACTTTCTTATCGGTTGTCTGATAATAATAGTCAAGAATAAAATCATTAATAGCATTATTAAAATCAGCTAATTGTTGACCATACTGGAATGCTTTCATGTGCTGTAATTCGAGCATCTTGCTTTGTAATGATTTGACAAGTGCTGAATCAACGATAAACATGGAACTTTTAATCTTGTCCTGCTTAACGTATTCATTCAATATATTTGTTATCTGTGGAAGCCCCTTTATAAACAATGGTAAATTGAGTTCATTAGCAACCTTTTCTTCCTTTTCTTTCAATAATGCTTTTAGTTGCTGATCTTCATCTTTTCTAAGACGATTTACAGTTTCATTATTATCAAGGAAGTATTGCATATGACGTCTTATATCAACCTTGTTTTGAGGTTTGAATGATACAAAATCTTCAAGGCTCATACCAAGTGATAGCTCGATAAGTTGTTTTGTCTGCATGAACTTAACATCCAGTACCGGAATACCATTTCTAAGTCCAAGTACAGATGACAGTCTGAATAATGCTGTTGCTGTTACTTCCAAAGCCGGGATACGTGCTATGTAATCATAACCGTTTGAAAGATCATACAATGACCTTAACTCACCAAAAGCTTTAATAGTGGCAAACAGTGCTTTTGTTTCATCTGTCTCCGGTAAATCACCTAATATAGCTTTTATATCATCAGTAAAATCACCTTCCTTGTCAAGTATATTATCCGATGTTTTGGCATCAAATAAATTCTCTATGCTATACTTACCTTTCTCATGGTCGCTAAGCCATCTATTAAGCTCCTCTTGCTCATTAGTACCTTGCATGAAGTATTTGACCTGTCCCCTGCCTTTAGGGGCGTAGTAAGCCTTTAAATAGGGTAATAATGCGCTTTTAAATCTTTCATACAATTCATCCTTAACAATATCTATGTTACGTGTAAGATTACTATCGTGAATATTGAGTTGTGTAGCAAAAGGATTAGCTTCATTAAGCGTATTGAAGTTAACACGTGATGAATTAGTTTTTCTATTCTGTATATTCTGTGCTTCAAGCGTAGCCATTGCATACAAATCATACTTATATGTCGATTTAATAATGGATGAACGTACTGAATACTCATCAAGAAGATTCTGTACATACGGATTATTAAAGAAATCATATAAATATTCGTTTGTTTCTGATGCTGCCAATACACCAAGTATATGCGTTGCCTCTTGTGGCACACCATAATTACCGAATGTATTGTTCTTGGCATTATCAAGCGTTCCCTGCTGCCATGAACCCACACTTGTGATAAGACTGTTAGTACCGGTAATAATCTTATTGCCCGGAGCAGACCTGTTAATGATAGTCTTTAAATGTCCTGACTGATTATAGGATAAATATGCCGTATCAAGATTAGAAAGAATATATGACAATGCTGTTTCTGTATTAGCTAATATACCAATACCATCAGCACCCGCTTTATTACGCTTGTAAGCCTCTATGATAGACGTGAAAGCACTATTCATCATGTCCTGATTGGTTTTCTTATTACGTCTTTCAGAAACCTCGTTAATAGCTTTAAGAGATGACTTAACAAACAATGAACGCTGTGTGTCCGGACTAAGCATAACATCTTTACGAATATTATTCATGTCGTTACGGATGCCATTAGCACCTTCTTGTTCTATATGTCCATATTCATTAATAGCATTGGAATAAGCTGTCAAGGCATCAATGTCAAAGTCGGAGTCATTACGCAGTATCATTCCTGTTGGTATATAAACAACATTACCGGAATTATGGAACAATACCGTCTTATATACACCTCCCGAACCAATAAATGTAGCAGGAACACGAGAAAGTAACATATCCATTGATTGTTCAAAATCATTCTTTAATGATATTGCCTCATCAATGACAGCACCTAAATAACGTTGGTTGATAGCCATGAATATACCTATCTTTTCATTATCGGTAAGTGTATTCATATTCAATCCCATCTGTACAATCTTTTTAAGTGTATCCAATGTCTCGGCATTTTCAAGCTTGGTTTCATTATTGGCTGCACGAATAAGAGCATCAGTATCCCTTTGCATTAACTGATCAATATCAACACGATCATAGGCATCCATAACCTTGTTAAACTTTTTAAGTATATCAAAATTACTTGCAGCCTTACGTATCATGGGACTGTCTGCTAATGCATCCCAGAACTCAATATCATTCATAGCATCTTCAGGCAGTGCCGCAATAGCTTCTTTAGCATTATCAAGCAATACCCTTTGTCCTGCTATGGATGCAGTAATGATTTGATGGTACGATTCATTATCTCTATGTCCGTATTTATCCTTGAATATATTAGACATTACAACTTCTCCTGATAAAGTATTACCATTCTCAATACGCATGTCATTTAACTGACGTATTTTAAAGCCCTCAGAATCGATTCTTTCATCTGTCTGGACACTTGTATAGTCTGCCCATGATAAAGTCTTGTAGTCGCCATATATTGCATCGAGAACATCATTTCGTGAGTATATCAGTCCATCCTTTTCATAAACCTGTACATATTCTCCTGATGTCTGTGTAACACGAATACCTGTGGTACGTGCCTGTATCATCTTATTGATTACATTAAGATATGTCTGTACAAGCTTTTGACGCATCATAGGCATATTAACGGAAATATTACCATCAAGGAATAAATGAATATATGCTAAGTCTTGTCCTGATATGCTAAGATTAGTAGCAACAGCTTTTCTAAAGTATGTTTCTAACTGTTCCAATCCCTTATCTGCAATCATTTTATCATGCTCGGAAGCATTTTCATAATCAAATGTTAACCAATCTGTCTTACTAAATCTCCTGTCAGCAGGAACTATATCACCATTCTTATCAACTTCTTGAGATATCTTTGCACTTATCTCTTTTGCAAGCGTTTGTTGTAGCTTGAACTTAGCTTCTGAATGTAACCTTGCTAACCCCTGAACCATCTTGCTATCACTAACACCAAAGAATGATTCCATCTGTGATGGAAATGCTTGTAGCTTATCAGTATTAACATCTTGTGCAGGATTCATGATAACTTTTGTATCCCTGTTGCTTAACATATCAGTAGCCATAGGAATATTGAGATCGTCCTGATAATGATTGAACTCGTTGACATGAGTAATAGCACCTTTCTGTGTTGATACCGGAGCCATGAAAGCAACTATATTACTTACTATCTGTTCGTACATAGCTACTCCCTGGTCATTAACAGTACCATCAGAGAAGAACTGTAGATTTATTATCTCTTTATATAAAGCATCAATAGCACGTTCAAAGTCTTTGTATTCATTGTATGCCTCTTCAAAACGTTCTTTCAATGAATAATTAGGTAATGATTTTTCTGCAAGAGCATTGCTGATACGTTTATCGGACTCAGCCATCATGCGGTTAAACATATTCCTATACGTGGAGCTTTGCATGTCAAACCCTGTAATGATATGGTCTGCACGTTTAATCTGTGACTGACTGCCATCCTCTCTTTTATAGTTAGACAATGTTTTGAGCATGTTAGAATCTCCAAGCATGGTATGTGTTGCTCCACCAAATGATTTAGCAAAGAAACGAGAGTATAAAGGAAATACTTTTGTTTCACCATTCTCAGGTTCTACTTCATTGCCTCTATTACTAAGCACATCTTTACCATCTATGTTTTGGAATGTACTTCCGGCATTAACCCAGTTATCATAATAAGCTATAAATGGATTTGTTTCTGCCAGTGTACCGACATAGTACTCTTTACCGTTCCTTTCCCATTTGGCATTGATAACAGGATTCTGACCGGGAGTATGTACCGGACCATTACGTTTAACAGTATCAAGGAAGTTGCGGAATGAAAATGCATCAACACTGTTATTGCTTACGGCTTCATTGGTGAATAATGTCAACATGAAATAAGCAAATAAAGGTTTCTGTGGATTAAACGATGCTCCCTTACCTGTATAGTATGATTTATTATTATCAAGCTTCTGTGACTTGCTTACAGA
>Ga0302249_1001695_pt1 | contig 14232 bp, 10 predicted proteins | sample AAG_UR_Val_MG_FD_193531 | JGI IMG/M metagenome (GOLD analysis project Ga0302249, IMG submission 193531) | Enriched activated sludge microbial communities from anaerobic digester in WTTP, New Holstein, Wisconsin, United States - AAG_UR_Val | ecosystem: Engineered > Bioreactor > Anaerobic >... | reverse complement strand
TTAGTCTCTGCGCCTTACCGTGAACCCACCACCAACCCCCCGCTGAGCGGGGCAGGCTCTCCGAGGAGGGGATCCATCTGATGCAACTTTCGCCTTGTCCTGCAGTGTGTCTTACAGTCTTGCACGACCTGTCACTTTGCCCTGTGCCCTGCGCTTTTTCCTCTGCGCCCTGAGCCCTGTGCCCTGTGCTTTTTCCCCTGTGCCCTGTGCCCTGTGCCCTGTGCTTTTCTTATTCTCCCCTCCTCCCATTCTCCGTTTCTCCCATTCATATTATTCTCCCTCAACAACCCTCTGCACTAATGCTTAAGCCTGACGGCGTCTTTATTCAACTACATAGCTGGCTTTTCCGGACAAAGGAATTCCCTCCTGAGTAACACCTTCAACCACTATGCTGATTTTTGCCGGATTGCCTGCATTAAAATACTGCAGCCTTGGTTTGCTGCTATTTTCAATTGTTATGTCAGGTTCCCAGAAAATAGTCGACCGGTAGTCCGGAAGAAAGGTCTGTTCCATTTTGTTTTCATAGTTTGGAGAATAGAAGATCCTTGGCATATCATACCCGTTTACAACAGTGTGGATATAATTCGGTGAAGGTTTTTCAGATGACATTCTTATTCCTGTCTTTGTAATGATATTCAGTACCCCGTTCGCGCCCCGCATTCCATAAAGTGGTGATGCATTCAGAACATCTATCCTGTCAACTATATTCATTGGCAGAGCCAGTACAGTTGACAGATTTTCCGGAATTACCTCATACCCGTCGAGCAGAACCAAAGCCCCCCGTTTTAAAATAACAGTTTTCCCAAAACCACAATTCTTCGTTTCCAGGATAAACTGCCCATGAATAAATACATCAGCATCATCCGGGTAATATATGCTGCATGGATCCTGGCCCCTTACAACACTGACTCCGGCAATCTTGCCCGCAATGAAATTAAAAACATCTCCAATGTAGTTTTCCGCGACCTCTGAAACCTTGATTTCTTTGTCAGGAGTAGAATAAACGCTCCTGCTCTCCTTTACTCTTACCTCCTGAGCCGTTTCAGGTCGTTTTGCAGTAATGAATACTTCACCAAGGTTCAGGGTATCACTAAGTTTGTACTTCTTTAGATCATTAAGCCTGAAAGCTACTTCCTGATGCAGGGAAGAGTAATCTTTTGTATTAAGGGATAATTCAATTGTATCGGCATTGATTTCTTCAATAGCGGGTGGCTCATATATCACAGGATCGACAGAAATTCTTCCCAGTGCCTTGTCATTATTATCTGTAGATGATAAGGTTGCTTCTGTTAATCCGGTAATAATGAGATCTTCAAACCTGAATGAACCATCCGTATCAGTATTTGCAGATAAGAAATCTTTGGAATAATTCGAAAAAAGGCCAAGACTTACCCTTGCACCTTCTACCGGTTTGTTATTTACAGTTCTTTTCACATTCCCGGAAATTGTAAAACCGGCTTCATGACTGAATGAGGACAATGAATCATATTTCCAGCTGAAGTCCCGCCATCCCTGAGTCATAAGAAGTATATCGAGATCCCTGAGCCTGTTCTTATTATCCGGATCAAAATAATATGAAGGCTCTTCAACCTTCCCGCGAACATCTGATTCAAGCAGAAACCACGATGCGATGGATGCGGGCCACGGAGAAGAATTGTCGGTGAATTGCTCTTCGGCGGCTGAAAATGAGAATTCACCTGTTCCCGTGAAAGTCGAATCGCCCGAAAGTGATATTTCTGCAGTTATTTTCTCACGGGGTTTATAAACTTGTTTATCAGGAGTAATATTAAGCTTTACATCGCTATTTTTCTGAAGAAAAACAAGCCTTTCGCAAAGAGGCAGTTCCTCTGCTCCGGATAATGTCACTCTTATTATACCGTCAGGCATGCTCTCAAGTGGAATTGAAAAATGGTTTACAAGAGAGTTGATTCTGATTTTGGTTTGTTTATTAATCAGGTTCCTTGAAGAGATGCTAACAGAAAGATCAACGCCCTTAAGCAATGGAAGTGTGGCTTCATTTGTTCTTACTGTCAGGATCAGGTCTTTTTCATTGTTTATGTGTGCCCGGATAACCAAACCAGTCGGGAAACTTTGTGGTAGTGAGGCTCTTGTTTCTGTAGAATCATCACTTTGGACAACCGCGTAATAAGTATTCCCGAAGCCGGGTTGAATATTGAAATATCCCATTCCTTTGTGAATGCTTTTAAATACGGCCAGCTGTTCTCCCGAAGGGGAATATAGTTTTAGTGTGACATCAGATCCTTTGCCCAGAGCATTTACAGCTTTGAACGCTATCCTGGAAGTGACATTATCAACAAGTGATCCTCCTTCGGGGAAGAATGTGACATCTATCTTGTTGTCAATAGGCTTTATTGTCTTTTTCAGTCCCTCTGCTTCATCATAAGGACTTATGATGGTGATTTCTTTAAGGAAAAAGAAATGTTCATCATAGTTTCTCATAAAATTAGTGTAAGCTCTTATTCTGTACCTTCCTGAAGGAATAGTATCGTTAAGCTGGAAATTTCCGTGTCCGGTGCCGTTTTCAATCCTGACTGTCCGTTTCCGGATGATCTTTGCATCGGGTGCAATAAGCTCAACATAGAGCTTGTTGGTGTTTACCGAAAGTTTGTTGGTTGAAGGATCTATAACATAGGCTTTAAACCATATATCATCTTCCGGGGTATAACTAACCCGGTCGGTATGCAAATATACTTTCTCTGCAAGCTGTGTGGAATTATCGTTGTTAACATAAGAATTACCTATGGCTAACAATAAAAGTCCAATTATAATATGATTCATAGGAAGTTAGAGTAAAATTAATTCAATGAACAAGCACATCGCGTACAAACTAATCTTATTAAAGTTTCCTTCATCCCTATGACCGGATGGCCGTACCTTTACCCTATCCGTTTTCAGGTATTTTTCTTAACGGATGCTTCAGGTATCTTTTCGGTAGACGAAAGGGGCAGGGCGCAGGGCACCTGACAAAATGACTTCCTTCCCCTGCCTGAAAGGCATTTGGAATGAGTTTTGATAATATCAGAAACAAAGAATAATTAAAAACTATGGAACCAACACACGCGAATATGAATATCTGGTTAATTTTCATCGCATTCATGATCCTTAGCTGGATCGTCAGCGCCACCCTTAAATCGAAATTCAAGAAATATTCAAAGATACCTACCGACGGAGGCCTGACAGGCCGCGACGTTGCTGAAAAAATGCTTCGCGACAACGGAGTCTATGATGTACAGGTTGTATCGGTGCAGGGAAGCCTTACCGATCATTACAATCCTGAAAAGAAGACCATCAACCTCAGCCAGGATGTGTACAACAGCAGGAGCATTGCCGCTGCCGCGGTTGCAGCTCACGAGACCGGTCATGCCATTCAGCATGCAACAGCGTATGCATGGCTGGGATTAAGGTCAAAACTGGTGCCCCCCGTCAGCTTTGCATCAAAATGGGTACAGTGGGTGCTTCTTGCAGGAGTTATCCTGGTAAACAGCTTCCCGGGGCTTTTACTTGCTGGAATAATCCTTTTCGCTTTAACAACGCTCTTCAGTTTTGTCACGCTTCCGGTGGAGATTAACGCCAGCCATCGGGCTCTCGTGTGGCTGTCGTCTGCAGGAATAACTTCATCCATGAATCACGGAATGGCGCAGGATGCTCTCAAATGGGCTGCATACACCTATGTGGTTGCTGCTCTTGGCTCACTGGCAACACTCCTGTATTACATAATGATCTTCATGGGAGGCAGCAGGGACTGACGAACTTCATCTGTCATCTTCCTTCAGAAGGCCGGTTTTCTTGTGGATCAGCCTGATCACCAGCCATATGATAAGAGCTGGAACCGTTATGTAAATCCACATGGGGGTAATATAAATCCTTTCCGAAAGGAAATAGTTCCTGAAAAGATCAAGCAGTGTGAATATCAGGAAGATATTAACGAAACTGTTGTATCCCCGCTTAAGAACGCTTTTGAGAGAGAAGGACAGTGAGGGTTTTACAAATCCTTTGATCCGTGGCAGAACCGCCCTGACTTTTTCTGAATAAATGTCGTAGGCATCCCCGAATTTCTTTCTTAAAAACTGCTCCTCGGCAAAGATTATCCTTTCATAATAAAGCCAGTAGACAAGAATAAAAATTATCAGGAAGACCGGCGACCTCACGAACAGCACCGGACCCAGCCACATCAGGAAATTACCGATGTAAAGCGGATGCCTTACAAGGGAATAGATCCCGGTGGTATTTAACTCATCAGCTATCTGTCCTGCCACGGTGTTTCGCCCGGAAGTGTTTTTCGCGGCATGTCCCACGGTGTAAACCCTGACAGCCTCTCCAAGCAGGCTGACTCCCAGGAAAAGGAGTTCGGGCGTCAGATTGAAGATGATCGCCTGCCGGTTGGTAAGATACAATGCCGCTATTCCGGCGGCAATGAAAACTACGGGAAGCCAGCTCCTCCGCCTGAACAGCCAGTTGCCGCTTTTTTCCAGTTCATGAACAAGTGCCATCGTGAGATATGATATGTGAAAGAGTAAAAGTATTAATTTTTTAGAAACTGTATCTGATCCTTAGAAAGTCCGGGTTGATTCTCAGTATACAAATGGCCCGTGACACCCGACCAGCTCCCTGCCTGCCCGATTTCTTCCTCCCGATCAAATAATTGTGCCCGGCGAACGTTATTATACAAGTTTATTTATCTTTAACCAATTGATAAAAAAAATCTGAAATGTCAAGTCTCAGGCTACTTCTTGGATTGATCCCCTCAACTTCAAAGATCGAACAGGCTGAAAAAATGCTGAGCGACGAATATGAAAAATTGAAGTCGTTCGCCGTATCGGAACTTCTCGATAAATATACCAGGCTCCATGAACTGGTGAATTCAACGGCTTTCGCTCAGAAGAAAAAGGAAATAGAGTCACTTAACTACAAAAATTCTGAAGAGTTCTCCCGGGAAAAGGAATTCATGTCGATGCAAAAGGCAAAGGATATTGTCATGTATTTCAAGACTGTCTCCGGCGATATGCTGAAACGGTTCAGGGAACTCGACGGATCAGACAAAATAAGGGATTACGAGGAACTCGAGAATTTTATCAAGTCGAATACCTTCAGACAGAGGCAGAAAATGAAGCCGATTACCTTCAAGGATACCGACGAATACAGAAAGTTCATTGAATACAAATCCCTGCGAAAGGATCCGGAGATTAAAGCTTTCCGGAAAGCAAAAAAGGAAATGCCCAGGTCAAAGGCAATCGAGAGATTCGAAGAACTCGGGAAATTCATCAACAGTCCCGAATTCCTTGCAAAAAAGAATATGAAGCCCATTACTTTCAAGGATTCGGAGGAATACAAAAAGCTGATGGAATACAAACGCCTTAAGGAAAGTCCCGATATCAAAGACTATTACAAGTTCAAGGCATCGAAGGAATATGCCAACTTCCTGAATATCGACGGCTCGGCACGCCTTAAAAGGTATAATGAGCTAAAAGACTACCTGGCAACACAGGAATTCAAGGACAGGAAAAGCTACCTGCTCGACAAAAAACGCTTTGAAAAGACCCAGGAGTTCAAAGACCTTCAGGAATACCGAAATCTTCAGAAAAATGAGGACATTATCTGGTATTTCAAGGTAAAGGATTCAAATAAATTCGATGAGCTGAAGAAATATGAACTGACTTTCGCCGACGATTTCAATGGCGATTCACTCGATACCGGAAAATGGATCACAAATTTTTACTGGGGTGATAAACTCCTGAAGGATAATTATTCGGTGGAAAACGACCTGCATGCCTATACACCGGCAAACGTGGAACAAAGAAACAGCCTGCTAAAGATACATACCAAACCGGAAAAGACAACAGGAAAGATGTGGTCGACCACAACCGGCTTCCGAACCAAAGAATTCGGCTTCACTTCAGGAATTGTAACTACCGGAAAAAGCTTCAGGCAGAAATACGGCGTCTTCTCAGCCAAGATAAAGCTTGGCAACCCGGCAGCAAGAAATAATTTCTGGATGCTGTCAGATAGGATAACCCCTCACATAGATATCTGCCGTACATCGAAAAATAAGGTGTGGACTGACTTCGTGGCTGATCCCGGACGCTTTTCAAAATCGTCCATCCGTCCAAAATATGCCAACGACTTTTTCATTTATACTCTTGAATGGACCCGCGATTCACTCGTGTGGAAAATAAACGGAATAGAAATCGCCCGCCAGACTTCCGACATCCCGCGGGAACCAATGTACCTCCTGCTGGCAGGCGGCGTTGAAACTCCAGTCAGCAGTATGACCACCATGGAGGTCGACTGGGTGAAGGTGTATCAGTGTAAAGAATAGTTCAGCACGGAGCACAGGTCGTGCAGGCTGAGGAGTGAAACGGTATCATTTTATCAGGTTTTTAGCCCCGTAGGGGCGACATGACCTCGAACGGGGCAAACGGCCTGAGGCCCGGCATGAGAGTCAGTGAAACTGTGCCCTGTGCCCTGTGCCCTGAGCCCTGTGCCCTGCGCCCTTATAAATTTTTGTTACAACTGTTCCCGTAACTTTTCCCATTTTCATCCGTCTTTATCATGTATTGAGTTTTATGACCGTAAAGGAATATAACAGATCTGTTCAAGAGTTTTCTGATTCCGTTTACCGCTTTATCCTTGGAAACCTTAAGGATGAAGACCGGGCAGACGATATTGTGCAGGATACATGGGAAAAATTATGGAGAAACCTTACAGAAATTGAATATCCGGTTGTCAGGTCGTGGCTTTTTAAAACAGCATACCGCACTATGATCGACATCATCAGAAAGGAAAGCAGAATGACAAGAATTGAAGAAAGCGATTACCATGACTTCCTTTCCGAAACTCAATACAGTGATCTGAACGAGATCCTTCATCTTGCGCTCGACAGGCTTCCCGAACACCAGAGGTCGCTTGTGCTCCTGCGCGACTATGAGGGATACAGTTACCGCGAAATAAGCGAGATAAGCGGAATGACCGAGGCACAGGTAAAAATTAATTTATACAGGGGCAGAGTGGCCCTACGAAACTTTATAGTGAAAATAGAATCAGTAATCTGAATGAAACCCGACCGTTCAAATTATGAAATATGGATCACCGACTGGCTTGACGGAAACCTGAACGAATGCCAGTCGGAAGAACTTATGGCCTTCCTCGATGATAATCCCGATCTGAAGGAAGAACTTAAAGGTCTTGATTCCGTTTCACTTAAAGCCCCCAACCTGGTTTTTAAAAACAAGCGATCGTTGTTCAGATCAGTAAAGGAAATCGACGATTCACAATTCGATAATCTCTGTTTAGCTAAACTTGAGAAGGATATCAGCCCCGAACTGTCAGCCGATCTTGAGCTGATCGTGGCCACGGACAATGCCAGAAAAAAGTCTCACGACCTGTGGATGGCAATGAAGCTGAGAGCACCGGAAGTAATCTACAGACACAAGTCGAGGTTAAAGAGATCAACTCCCGCTGAAAGGATACTAAGGATTTCTCTTGTCTCCCTCGGCGCCGCTGCAACAGTTGCCATTGTCATTTCGCTGATGCTCATACTCCCGCGGAAACAGGAAATACCATATGCACAGGCAATAGATACACTTACCATAGAGTCGCCCCTTCCATTACAGTACAGCAGGGCTGGAGAGCATGCTTACAGCCGGGTGGAAAAGCTTACAGAGAATGCCCCGGATGTAATCCCGGTCATGGCTGACAGGCATTCAGTGCCAGTAACTGAAGAAACAGTGTCAACAGATACTGAACTTCCGCCTGTTCTCACGGCTGAAACGGAGTTTAAACGGCTTCAGGGTCCGGAAAAAATCTCTGTAAATCTGACGGCAGATATTATTGACGCGGAGAAATATCTTTCCGCTTCTCTTATCCCCTACCGGCCCGATTACATACCTCCGCTTATCGAACACCGGAGTAATGTGGAACTGTTCATGGCAAAACTGTTCCATGAAAAGATAATGAAAGACCCCAACGCGGGAACAAAGCCCGTAGAAAGATATGACCTGGCCCGTGCAGGTATTCTTGGCCTTAACAAGCTTTTCGGATGGGAACTTGCACTCGACCGTAATACTGATGAGCAAGGGAATACAAGATCCTACTACTTCGCTTCAAGACTGGTCAGGATAAATGCTCCTGTAAGAAAAGATCCGGAGAATCTGTAACTAAAAGCTGTACTTGAACGTCACAACATAGAAAAGAATAAAAAACAAGCCATGAAGAATAAACACTTGCTGATGATCATTGCTGCAGCGTTTTTCTGCCAGTCATTCGCCCTGCAGACGCACGAGGTGACAGTGATTAATAAAACAAATCCCGTCGCTGACTCAATTAACACACTTACCGTCATTATCGGCGACGATATCTTCAGGCTCGACGGGAATGATTCGCTTATGATAATCAGGGTGGGCGACCGCGGACTTAACATTCGTGACTCAGAGGATGGGAAAAAGGTGAATGTTGAAAGATATGATGAATTAGGGGAGCTTGAAAGCGCTGCCGCTGAGAAGGAAAGCGGGAGAAACAGGCTCAGAAAGACTGAGAGGGCAGAGGAAAGGCACTATGAATTCAGCGACTGGCAGGATTATGATTCACCTGAGCGATACAGGGGCGGAAGACATTTCAGGGGTCACTGGTCGGGAATCGAAGCCGGCTTTAACAACTGGCTTTTTGCTGAATCAATGATGCTCCCTGAGGAAATTGATTATATGACTCTTCAAACCGGAAATTCCAACTGCTTTAACCTTAACTTCTCGCAGGTGAATATCGGCTTCAGCAGACATGTAGGCCTTGTAACCGGATTGGGACTAAACTGGAATATCTACAGGTTTGTCGGACAAAACACCATCGCGGTCGGACCCGGCGGTTACATTACCGAGGCAATTCCCGATAATTCCGGGAATGTAAAGAAATCCAAGTTCAATACCCTTTACATGAACGCTCCCCTGATGCTCGAATTCCAGATACCTGCAGGCTACAACCGCCTGAATATAGCAGCCGGAGTTATAGGCGGGGTAAAACTCAATGCCTGGACTAAACTGGTCTTCAACGACGATGAAAAGGTTAGGACGGGAGGCGAGTACAACCTCAACATTATCAGGGGAGGCCTCACAGCCAGGATAGGGTATGAAAACTTCATGATTTACGGTACATACTATTGCACTCCGTGGTTCCATGATCGCTCCGGACCGGAAAGATTCAACCTCGAACCCTTCGAAGTCGGAGTGGCTTTTACTTTCAATAACTGACTTGCAACACCCAACAAATGATTTGCAACGCCCTTAATTTGATTTATCTTTGTGTACTTTGGAGCAATTAGCAATTAGCAATTAGCAATGAACAATGAACAATGAACAATGAACAATGAACAATTAGTAAATGACGCAAGACTGCAAGGTCAACTTTTTGAAGGACGCTGAACACTGAACCCTGAACGTTTAACATAAAAACCCCGAACCTCGAATCAATAACATTTTTCACCATGAAACTTCTTCTCATAAGCAACTCCACAAACCCGGGCGAACCTTACCTGGGATATTCTAAAAAGATGATCGGGGAATTCCTCGGTAAAAAACATGTCAAGGCGCTGTTTATCCCCTGGGCTGCAGTCACTTTCTCATATGACGATTATGAACTGAAGGTCAGGGAGCGGTTCAGGGAGGCAGGACATGACGTGATCTCCATCCATCATTTCACCGATCCGGTGGAAGCGGTAAGGAAAGCACAGGCAATAGTGGTGGGCGGCGGTAATACCTGGATGCTCCTCAAAATGATACGCGAAAACAAGCTCATCGGGCCTGTAAGGGAAAAGGTGCTGTCAGGAACTCCATACATCGGCTGGAGCGCGGGTTCGAATGTTGCCTGTCCCAGCATACGGACAACCAATGACATGCCCGTGACAAGACCTTCGTCCTTCAGGGCTTTCAACCTGATCCCCTTCCAGATCAACCCGCATTACCTCGACGCAAATCCGGAAGGTCATGCCGGCGAGACCAGGGAACAGAGGATAGAGGAGTTCATAGAGGTAAATCCCGGCCTGTGGGTCGCCGGCCTTCGCGAAGGTACCATGCTCCTCGTGGAAGACGGAAAGATAAGGCTTATAGGCCCGAGAAAAACAAGGATTTTCCTAAAAGGCCATGAACCGGTAGAACTTGGCGAAACCGACGACCTGAGCTTTCTGCTTGCCGTTATTTAGTCTTGCAGTCTTGCAGTCTTGCGGTCTTGCGGTCTATTCCTATGTATTTAGCTGTCAGAAATAAAGCCCGAAACACGTTATAACATTGTTATAACGGAACGGTACGCTGTTCGAGGTTGAAAGTTGAAAGATAAAACGTTAAACGTGCAAGGTTTAGCGTTTAGTCAATTGTTGACCTAGCGCCTTGTGTCATTTTCTAATAGTTAATTGCCTGTTATTTAAGCTAAGGCCTCATGTTAAGAGACTTGCAAGACTGCAAGACAGCGACCGAAGGGAGCAAGACTTAAATTCGCCCTGTGCCCTGTGCCCTGACAGATAAATTTTAATTTGATCAAATATTGTAACTTTGCCTGCCGTTAACATTAGTAGGAGGGAAGGATATTTGCCTGAGCTAAATGAAACTGTCGATAAGCTTACTTAAAATAACATCCATAATAATCGGCACCCTGCTGGTTATTCTGTTCGTTATATCCCTGGCGATACAGAACAAGGTCGGAGCAATTGTCCTCAACACCCTGAACTTGAACTTCGACACCAAAATCTCAAGTGAATCATACAGGCTATCGCTTATAAAAAAGTTCCCGAAGGCAACAATCGAACTCAGGAACGTGCTTGTCCTTTCGTCACACGGATTCGACCTTTCAGCATTCGAAGGACTGAATACCGACACGTTGCTTGCCGCCAGAAGTGCTTCAGTCGATCTTCGTACCATCGATATGATCCGCGGCAATTATACTTTCACAAAGATCACCATCGGGTCGGGACAGCTTTATCTTTTTACTGACAGCTCGGGACGCACGAACTATGAATTCACCGAACGTAAAAGCCCGGGGAAAGAAGGCAGTGCCAGACTGAACCTGAACAGAATAAGCCTGCAGGACCTGAATCTTGAATATAACGACAAGAGGGTTGACCTGAATATCCGGGGAATTGTCAGGGACGGAATGCTGAAAAGCAGGATCAGGGGAAACAATATCGATTTCGAGGGAGATATGAGGATGTTCATCAGGCTTTTCCGGCTTGACGACTTTATTATCAGACCTGAAATAACTGCCGACCTGAATGTTGGCCTCAATCAGAATGAGAAAGGCACCTTCTTCAAAAAAAGTACGATGAAGATCGAAAACTGGGATTTCGTGCTTACAGGTTTCGTGGCTGCCGACAATTATCTCGATCTTACGGTTAAAGCCGACAATATAGACATATCCAGAATACCTTACCTTCTTCCTTCTAAATACAGCAAAGCCCTGTCGGCTTACCATCCTGAGGGAACCCTTAAATTCAGCTGGATAACCAAGGGTAAATCAAGCTCCTCTCAGAATCCTCATTACGATATCGCGTTTTCGCTTAAGGATGCACTTATAGATAACAGAAAATCGAGACTGAACGTCAGGAATCTTTCGTTTAACGGCACTTATACAAACGGGAACGGCAACAGTCCCGAAACCAGTTCTTTCAAAATAAGCGACTTTAGCTCACGCTTCGGTTCTTCGGATTATAAAGGCTCATTCTCTCTTACTAATTTCAAGGATCCCTTCACGGAACTGGTCTTCAGGGGAAAGCTTCTCCCCCAGGAACTGGTAGATTTCCTGAATATGAACAAGCTTGCAGAAGCCGGCGGTTCGATCGACCTCGACCTTAAATTCTCGGGAAAGCCGGGGAAAAAAGACAATTTCAGGTTCACCGATGTATTCAACATGGCATCAGACTCCAGGATAGTGTTCAATTCGGTAAACCTTAAGTTAAGCAACAGGGAAATCGATATAAAAAATGCCGCGGGTACCTTTCGTTTTGATGGCAGCACGATAACCGACAACTTCAGGCTGTCGCTGAACGGACAGGATATCAGTTTCTCGGGAAAACTCACGAACCTCCCGGGCTGGCTGGCCGGTTTCCCGGTTACCCTGAACGGAACGGCATCAGTGTCGGCATCGTCTTTCAGGCCCGAACGTTTCATGGATACCGACAAGGATCCCGGTGACAAGACCGAAAACACAAAGGCGCCGCTCACTATCCCTGCCGATGTTATGCTGGATATCGACTTCAGGGTCGATACCCTGTCGTACAAGCTTTTCAAAGCAAGGAATATCAACGGAAATCTCAGTGTCAGACCCGGTATGCTGAATTTCAGGTCGCTATCAATGGATTCGCAGGAGGGGAAGGTAAGCGGAAACGGCCTGGTGGTTCAGAATCCCGACAAATCATTCGTGGGAAGGGGTAGCTTTGTAGTCTCAGGTGTTGATGTGAAGCAGTCCTTCACTACATTCAACAATTTCGGACAGGATTTTATAAAAGCAGAAAACCTCGAGGGACTCCTTTCAGGAAATATCACACTGGTACTTCCCGTCGATTCACTGCTGAACCCCAACATACACACGATGGCAGCTGAAGGAAGATTCAGCATTTCAAACGGAGCGCTTGTAAATTTCGATCCCGTAAAAGCCCTCTCATCATTCATTGAACTGTCGGAACTGCAGAACATCAGGTTCGACAAGCTCGAAAACGACTTCTTCATCAGGGACAATGTCTTCTTCCTTCCCCAGATGGAAATCAGGTCGTCGGCGGCAGACCTGTCGGTAAACGGTGAACACACCTTCGACAATAAATATGAATATCATGTGAAAATGCTACTGTCGGAGATACTCAGCAAGAAATCGAGGAAAACCCGTAAACCCGCGGAAAACTTCGGCGAGATACAGGATGACGGCCTCGGAAGAACATCGATTTTCCTCAGGATTGACGGTAAGGGCGACAACGTAAAGGTCAGCTACGACATGAAAGCCGCGGGCAATCAGCTAAAGGAAAATCTGAAGAAAGAAAAAGAAACACTCAAAACAATAATTAAGGAGGAGTACGGGTTGTATAGAAAGGATTCCGGACAGGTAAACCGGAAGGAATCACGGCCAAGGTTCAGGATATCCTGGGAAGGAACGGAGACCGCTGAAGAACAAGAAGAAGAGCCTCCGGCAGAAAAGAAAGAGGGTTTCCTTGATCGGCTTTTTAAAAAGAAATAGTATCTTTTAACCTGAAAAACGACAGTCACTTGAATATTATCCGGAACCGTAACAACTGGCAGATTTTCCTTTTTCTCTTTGCAATACTTATAGGTGTTGGTTCACTTATTTACACCCAGTTCCTTGTCCGAAGCCTGAAAATCGAAGAGAGAAAAAAGGTTGAAATGTGGGCAGAGGCCACCAGGCTTATAAACAGCGCCGATTCAACCCAGAACCTGGATTTCCTTTTATCAATTATTGAAAACAACAACACCGTGCCGGTCATACTGACCGACGGTTCCGACAATATAATCGCTACCAGGAATATTGACCAGGTAAAGATCGAGGATACGGGAACAATGGGACTTAAGCTCGAAAAGATGAAGAGCGACAACCAGCCCATTATTATCGATCTGGGCAATGGCTCAACAAACAGAATATACTACAAGGACAGCATTATACTGAGCCAGCTGATCTATTACCCTTTCATCCAGCTCGGATTCATAATCCTGTTCATAATGGTTTCGTATCTTGCCCTGAGTTCATCGCGCAAAGCCGAACAGAACAGGGTATGGCTCGGACTGTCGAAAGAGACTGCCCACCAGCTCGGAACGCCTACCACTTCGCTGACCGGATGGGTGGAACTGCTTAAGACCAATTATCCCGAACTGCCGGTAACAAAGGAACTTGCCCTCGATGTAAAAAGACTTGAAAAAGTGACTGAACGCTTCTCAAGAATTGGCTCCAAACCTTTGCTGACACAGGACAATATACTTGCACTTATTCAGAATTCCGTCAATTACCTTAAATCGAGATCATCATCAAAGGTGCTTTTTGTGCTTCCATTCACCGCCGACGATGAGATAAACCTTCCCGTCAACCCCGCCCTCTTCGAGTGGGTGATTGAAAATGTTTGTAAAAACGGGATAGATGCCATGGAAGGCGACGGCGAAATAACCATAAAGGTCGAGGAGGAAGAAAAATATGCAATTATCGACATCTCCGACACGGGCAAGGGTTTGCCCAAGTCGTCGT
>Ga0302249_1001678_pt1 | contig 14338 bp, 11 predicted proteins | sample AAG_UR_Val_MG_FD_193531 | JGI IMG/M metagenome (GOLD analysis project Ga0302249, IMG submission 193531) | Enriched activated sludge microbial communities from anaerobic digester in WTTP, New Holstein, Wisconsin, United States - AAG_UR_Val | ecosystem: Engineered > Bioreactor > Anaerobic >... | reverse complement strand
AATACAGCGGAAGATATCTTTTCACCCATATATACATTTAGCTTTTTATCAATGATGCTCCAACCGCTGACTACGCCATTGCGGAAATACACGGAAGAAAAGCCATAACTCCATGTGTCGCCGATTATTCCGCTCGGTGTTCCCATAGCTTTTACAACCTCGTCTTTAGTAGAACCTACCGTGAATACAGCGGAAGATATCTTTTCACCCATATATACATTTAGCTTTTTATCAATGATGCTCCAACCGCTGACTACGCCATTGCGGAAATACACGGAAGAAAAGCCATAACTCCATGTGTCGCCGATTACTCCGCTTGGTGCTCCCATAACGCTTTTAACTATATCTTCACTAGAGCCAATTGTAAATGTTCCCGGATGACTATTTATTTCCTGCGGATTAGCCTTTGATGTTGAAGAATTCTGAGAATCAGTCTTCGACGCAACAGAACTTGCCGAATTAACCTTTGGTGTTGTTGAATACTGAGAATTAGTATTCGGTGCCGCAGAGCTTGTCGAGTTAACCTTCGGTGCTGTGGTACTCTGTGAATCAGTCTTTGGTGCTGTGGAGTTTGTCGAATTAGCTTTCAGTGCCACGGAACTTGAAGAGTTAGGCTTCGATGTTTCAGAATTTAGGGAACTGGTCTTCGAATTCGTATTTACAGAAGATTGACTAAGAGCATTATATTCCTCAACGAGATCATTGTATTCGTGGATTGCTCGGTCATACTTATTATAAAGATCATTATATTCATCAACAGCATCATTATAAGAATTTGCGTATGAGTTATCTTGGGTGAGATTGTATTGGGATTCATAATAGTCAATATCATCAGCAAGACCCTCAAGCTCATCTTCCATATCTTTTATTTCTGCAAGACGTTCGTTCAAATCAGCCTCCATTGCATTCAAGCGTTGGTGTTTGGTTTTCGTATTTGATGATGGATTCGTCGAAGGCTTACTTGTTGAGGATGAATTACTGTAACTAGAGCTACTTGGTACGCTTGACCTGGGTAATAGCGAATCTAACGAATAAATCAAAGTGCTACCAAAGAAAAACAGTATAATACCAGTAAGTGCCAGCACCGAAAAACATACCCCTATGGGATGATCAATAGCCCTAAGATATGAACGAGATCTTACTCTGTTTCTCCGATCGGATTCCGTATAATTTCTTCCATTAGCCGCAGCGAATAATTTTGCATATCTCCAATTAGTGAATGTATAAGTCGTTGTATTACCAGACATTTCTATTCCGCCCAACCAAACGCTTTGTTGCATCGCCGAGTGTTCTTCTCCCAATTCGGGTAACTTAACCATCAAACCTAACAGGAGATAGGCGACAACTGCCACTATAAGCGGGAGACCCCAAAATAAATCCTCATTAACATCGAAAGCCCTTGCGAAGAGTGGAACACTAATAGCAACAAATATCAATGAGAGTATTATTATCAACCATTTCATCGATTTTGCCTTTTTTCTATGATCTAAGCAGTCTTGGCATAAGGGCATATTCATTGAAATTGTTCGAGTAGTTTTTTTGCCCCAAGCTTCGTGACTTGCCGACGTACTTACGTTTTCTGTGCTATTTGTTGGTTTCAAGCAACATGTGCAAAACGGCGGAACCACAATTTTATCTGCATGCAATGTAACATAATATTGCTTATCTTCGCGGTTCCGACGGATTGACTCCTGGTGTTCTTTTTCTTCCGCTTGCTGCTCAGCTTCAAGATTCCTCAGTGTATCAACATCCTCACCGATACGCTCCGCAAACTCTGGCAGTTCTGCAAAAACAGTTTTTAATGCATCTGTAAGCCGCACTGCCTCAGCAGTCTTCCCATAGTTATTATGAAAGTCAATTGCCAGTTCTCGCAAAATATGTGCAAGTTCTTCGCTATCAGAATGATATTGCCCTTTTCCCTGAGCAACAAGTTGAAGCGGGTGAGCAAGCTTATTCCATTGCTCAACCAGTTTAATTAAATCCTTTAACTCTTCTTCAAGATGAATACTTTCTACGTTCTTATGGATATTAGATACTATGTTCATTATCTGATGCTTTTGCGTCTGCATTTCTGCAGCGATGTATAATGTGTATTCTGATAGAATATCGTCAATTATTGCGCTTCCGGCATACCGGTCATCTGAAGCGTTGAATTTTTGGGCAAGCATTGTTATCAGTTCGATATTTTGCTCTTGTGTCAGCTTTGATAATGCTTGGGAGATTGTTTTTTTAATATCATCCCGATAGTCGCGAATTGCTTCCTCGACCTCTGTAGTTCCTGAAATAGAAGGGAATCCGCCTATTTTGCGCTCGTGATTTATTTCATCGGTCAGTTCTTTGATGCTAATAGATTCATACAGTCTGCTTATTTCCAAAATTAAGTACTTCGCCTTAAAAATATCTTTGAGTTCACGGTATGGGAATGCGTATGTTTTGGAATTCAAATTAGCCAAAATATTCAGGTCTAAAATGTTTGGCTCTTCCGGTGTATTTCCTGCTTGTATATCAGCAACGAACCCAAGAAGTTCGTCAGTTTGTTCTTTGCTTAATCCAGGAAACCAGCGAATTTCTGCTGCAAGTCGTTTTGATGGATTAATAAGTATATCGCGGGCTTCTGTTATCTCTGCAGTATTTAGTAAAAGAGACTTATCGTCAGCAAGTGCATTGATTTTTCTGCGATTATCAAAAGGCGTCGCACCTAATATGTAAAAGGGATTTTCTAATATATTCATTTGCACACCACCTTGCACTATTTATAATCTCTTAATCAATTAAATACTGTAATATACTTTTTAACTGTTAAAACCTATTTTCCTGGCATTCTCTTTTAAAGGCGGTAATAATTGAATAACCGCCATAAGGCTATCGTTATCAATGGCATCTTTGTTTTCTTTAACAGCTTTTCGACCAGCCTCTTTAACTGCAAATGCAATATCAGACACAGGTCGACCTTTCAGCATTTCCGATGCTTTTTCAACTTCAATGTCTTCTGTGACAGGAATTTTTGATAACAGATTTGACAAAAGCAACCGCACCTCTTCTGCAGACGGCATTTTAACTTCTATAATGTGGTCGAACCTGCCCCGTCTTAATATAGCAGGATCAATAGTTTCTATCATATTGGTCATGGCAATAACTAGTACATGGTTTTTAGCTGCGTCAGGAATACGACGTAAAAATTCAGCAACTTCTTCCACATGATGAATTCCAGATGCTTGCCCAACATTACGATCCGTTAAAAATGCTTCCATTTCATCTATTACAATTACTGATGGTGCATTATTAATTGCCTTATCGAAAACATCTGCAATTTTTTTACTCGTGTCATGGATATATGGACTCCCAATGCTTCCAGAATCTATGGAATAATTTGGCCAGTCCAAAAAATCAATAAGTCTTTCTACTGCATATGTCTTACCGCATCCCGGCGGCCCGTGCAGTATGATTGCGGAAGGAAAGTTTATCCCCATCCTGCGGTATTTCTCCTCATGAGAAATGATATCTACTATATGCTCATTGAAGAAATCCTCAAGATATGGCCTACCAGGAAGGGAAAAGTGAGCATTAACCTGCGACCTTTCGCTTTCCAATCTATTGTCTGTATCAACGATATCTTTTCCTTTTTTGTCGTCAAGGGTCTGAATTTTGGAAAGATAATTCGTCCTGCCAACAGAAAATCCAGCCTCGTTTATAATATCTTCAACCTCATGAACATCCATCCAGTCAAGGAGCTTGCATAATCGGCGAAAAGAGTTAGTGGAAACACGTACACCAGCAGATAGCCATGTTCCAAGAACAGTTTGATCGTCTAAGCACTCGGATATTGTGTATGTAGGCAGCAGTCTTGAAATCTGTTCTATATACACAGCATCGTGCAAAGAAATATTGCTCGTAATTTTTCGCGTTTCTTTCAACGAAATAGTAAAAATGCGTGCTTCAATGTTTGTGTTTGGATATGGCCCTTGCTGAACCGACGAGATTAAATACCCGTGCTTACCTGAAAAAACAGCATAAGAATTATTGCTGATTTCAATGTCAGAAAACAAGCCGTTTCCAATAAAGCCGGCTTCAATCCATTTATCTCGTAATAAAGGCTTTACAACCAGCGCAAATCCTTCTGTGCTTGTGCTGGTAATCTGCCAATCATCTGCACTTGCCAATAGTTTTTTTACCCTTGAGCCATCTGAAAGTACAAAACCTCTTGGCACCCAATTTTTAGTCGCCATAAAGGTCACCCCTTAATGATAGTGGTATTATCATACATTTTTTCACCAATAGTATCTGTAATTTGAATACGAGAGAGCTCGGCTACGATCGCACGCAAATCATCTATCTGGTCATTGACTTTAAATGAAAGCCCTGCTCGCTTAAGTGATTCAAAACGTGTTCTGTCGGAAAAATTATACGGATTTTGAATCATCATATTGAACCAGTCAACCACGAACCAGTCTTGTCGCCATAAAATATCAAAATTTTTGCCCTTAAGTTCGCTTAGTTGGTTTTCAAAATCAGGATCATTTCGGTCGATAGAACGCTGAGCTGCTTTTGTTAAATTATCAAAAGCATCAGCTTCTGATGGTTTGGCGTATTGACGAACTCTTTCGTTAAAAAAGTTAGCACAACTGTCCAAGTCTATTTGGCGTATTTCTTTTATGTGTTCTTTTCTTACCTGAGCAACCAATTTTTTTGCCTCAAGCAACTCGTTAGAAGCTTCTTGTGTATCTTCCTGATCATAAGCCTGACTATTGATAGAAGCAGCTTTCGTTGCTTTTTCACGCGCTTTTTCGAGCTTAGGGTCATCAACCTTCTCTGCCATTTCTTCAATTCGTTCAAGCATTTTTTGACCACTATCAGCGATCCTGTCCGTATCGGAAAGGTCGATATCCTGTCGAGCATAAAAATTTCGATTACCAAAATCTGCACCTACACATGGAATTGAAACACCAAGATGAATAGCGCCGGAATCAGACATTTCATATTCACAAATTATTTCCGCACCTGTTGGAATAATTCCGTCTTCAAAACTTGTTCCTGGGATTTCGTAAGTTCCTATGTAACGGTTATCTTCTATAGGTTTCTGGATATCACCTTCCCAAAGAGAGAAAGTCAGAGCATCATGCGAACCTGCTTTTAATGTCTGACCAGCTTTAAATACCTTCTGGCCTTTTTTGGGCAGAAAATCATCTTTTTCTACTAAGTAGTCAAGAATTGGAGTCCCACCCAGTTTGTCGAGTACCTTTACTCCAATGGAGTGTGAAGCTGGAATCGCCCCAATCGTTGCCATCGTTTTCGTTATTATAATGCGGCTTTCTTTCAACGGCATGGCATGTCCATATGAATCATAAACAACAACATCGAATGTGTTTTCTCCATCCTTAGAGAGGGGTAAATCGAGTGTCATTCCATTTTTCAAATTAGCGCGTCCGGATGACCACCCCGAATCGGTACTTGTTATTTCTACTGAAAATGCAACATCCTTATCTGTCAAAAACGCAACTCTTGCTTTTGTTTCAGATGTGCGAGCTGTGTATCTGAATGTTATGTTCATTCCAGTTACTATTTCGGCATTTGACGCTTTTCTGTTATGTTTCATATCTGACCAGTCAATGGATTCCGCAAAAATACTGGCACCTTCTGCCACTGATGTCATCGGATTAACATCAATGTTTGCCGACAATGCCAGTTCTCCAGATACTTTATCTCTTAAAGGTTTATAATTTGTTGGCCCTCCAACAAAAACAATCTTTTCAATATCACCAGCAGTCAGTCCTGCTTTGGCTAATGTTTCTCTCGTAACTTGGATTGTGTCTTCAATAACATCCGTTATTAATTTATCCAAGTCATTACGGGCAATGGAGATATCTATATACATCTCATTACCTTCTGCATCCATGGAATGCAAGGTGCTTTCATCTGCCCGAATAGTAGCCTCATTACTTGAAGATAATTCGATTTTTGCTTGTTCAGATGCGTATAAGGCCATCCGACGCAGAAGTTTGTACTGACTATTCGTAAGAAAATCATCAGGTAACTTAAAGTTCTTCCGCAACCAAGGAACTACAAGATTATTGAATATAAGTCTATCCCAATCACGCCCGCCACACATTTCTTTTCCGCCTTGGGTTAGGAGATTTACCTTCCCTTCGATATTTTCAGCAATAGAAACATCAAATGTACCGCCGCCCAAATCATAAATTAAGAAAATGCCTTCCTGTTTAGATACTCGCATAACACTCATAATTGCCGCAACAGGTTCCTGCATAAGTGCAACATTACTAAATCCAGCAAGTCGCGCTGCTTCCAACGTAGCATCTTTTTTTGTTTGGTTAAATGCAGCGGGGACGGTAATCACAGTAGCTGTATCTGAATTATTGCGGATTTCTTCTGGTAAATAACCATATAGCACCTTCAGTATCTCGGCGCTGCATTCTTCCGGAGTAAGCGATAGATTAGCGGCTTTAAGGCTAAACTTTGTACTTGTGCCCATATATCGTTTAAATAGCGTAGCGGAATTTTCTTCATTAGTTGGAGCCATTTCATAAGCTCTGCGACCATAATATCGATTTCCGCGTTTATCAACGAAAATAGCAGAAGGCGTCACGTCATTTTGGTCGGGACTTTTCCAGACACGAACATTTTGACCGTCATAAGAACAAATTGCACTATTTGTTGTGCCAAGATCAATACCTATGTAATGCTTCATTTCTCTACCCTCCCTAAAATCACAGTACCCGTTTTCATGATTGATTCGCCGTCCATAATAATGGGTTCAATCATCTGTTCTATAAAAAGGTTATCGGTTGAATCGAAATCGTCAATATTAAGAGGGGTTACAGCCATTCCGACATCAAAAATATGTCCTTCAACATTTACTATTCTCAACCCTGCAGTCTCAAGCGCAGAATCAACTTTTTTAATAAACCATGAAAACTGACTCAAATAGCGAGAACTATCTCCGGCATCAAGTTTTGTCATTGCCCGCTCGAATACTCTACGAAACCTCCATGCTTCAGCAACCATATCAATAATAGATTTGACAAGTTCCTCATGAGATACCTGCATAATAATCCCCCGTTCTTTAGGTTTACTATCCTTTATTGTAAAATAAAAATTAATCTCTATTTTTTAGTCTTTAACATAGTCAACAATATCACCGATATTGCAATTCAATTCCTTACAAACTTTCCCGAGTACATTCATACTGACCGGCTGATTCTTGCTTAATTTTGATAACGTTGCAGGTGTAATTCCGATAGCATCTCGCAAAGCAACCTTATTCATATTTTTATCAATAAGTATTTTCCATAGTTTGTTATAAGAAAAAGGCATATAAATCACCTCTAAGCATATCTCGGTTATCCATAGTTTACCAAACAACAAAGTAAATATCAATATCATAGATATATTTTTGCGTACCATAGATACAAGATTTGATTGACTTTCCATAAAAACCTTATATTAAAACTTTATAGCTATCTCCTCAAGACTATGGTATGTTGTGTTACTGAAAGGAGGTAGTTCAAATGAAAAAGCAAATAATCGCCGGTATGGGTATTGTCGCCTGTGCCGCGCTGTGTGCCGCCGTGTGGCCTCGCAGTGCCGAGGTCGAGGATTTACCCGCCAAGCAATTGAAAGCCGCCGTAACTGCCGAAATTGAAGCTCAGTCAGAGGAAATGCCTCAAAATTTTCTTTCTGCTGATACTCACGGTCCCGAAGCGGATACTGCTGTAGAAAGTGAGCCACCGAAAATAGAGATAACAGCAGAAGAAGAAGTAGTAGTAGAACAAACATCGCCAGCGAAACCCGCTCCTCGAACCGTGTTAGAATCTATACCAGCCTCCACCGAACCAAAGTCCGGCGACAGAGTCGTTATCGATGGCAAACCCCATTTCTGGATTCCGGGCTTCGGCTGGATTAAGGATGAGGGCGGGGGAAGCGTCGGAACAACAGTCGGCAATCCCGGTGACGAGCTCACCGGTAATAAAGTCGGCCAGATGGGTAGCGCAACCGTCGGCAGCAATGGTGACATCAATAAGCAAGTCGGCATTATGAGCGAAGGTACTGTTGCAGAGGACATGTACGAGAACGGCCATAAAATCGGGATTATGGGCAATGAGGAATCCGCACCGCACGAAACAACAGATCCTCCGGGAAAACAGCCAGTGCCGACAGGCAATGTCGTTTATATCGAGCTTCAACCGCCAGTAACGAAGGACAGCACTCCGCCGCCATATAAGCCCAACGGAGAGCCGACCAATCCGTAAAAATATATAAAGGAGTGCATTCAGCTTGTCACCATCAGCTGGATGCACTCCTTTTTCTGTTCGTTTCAGCGATACTGTCAGCTACATTAAGACTGTTCGTCTTCGGCGGATTTAATACGCTGTGAGCGAAATATTATGCCTTTGCAAACTATATTCAATCACATTTTGTCGTAAATCTCCTTAAGCTCTGAGTCGAGTATCTTTCCGGCTTCTGCCTTGTCCTTATATTCAAGTGCCAGCGCAACGGCGGCGTTCCATTCATAGACAGAAAGCTTGCCTCTTGCCCGGCGCGTCTTCAACCGGTTATAAACCTTATCATACTCAAGACGTGCAGGTGTTTTTCCTTCCTTGCGGGCTTCCTTTTTATGGGCTCCAATCTTGCGGCAGGTCTTTCCTTTTTCGCCAGGCGCAATATTATTGCAGTAGCAGGTATCATATCCTTTGTTCAGGAGGAAATAGCGCCCGCAGTTGTGACAGCGGCGCGGCATGTTTCCCGCAATAAGTCCCCGGTAGAAATCCGTATACAGAAAGTGTGAAAGATAGGAAAACTCCACTTCTTCTGCTATCATAAGCTTTCCTTTACCTTGCGGATGCCGTAATGGAGTAAATCTGGTCTTGGCAGGAAACCCCTGCTCAAAGGGGAAGTTACCAAATAACAGCGAACCGGCATCAGACATGTCATGATAATAATTTGAATAGGCTTGTGCATATGCCTCGCTGTTACGGCGGGTCAGGTTTTCAAAATACAATTCCAGCATCCCTGCTATCTGGCCTTTGAAGTTGCGGATGCTTTCCGCAAAGTTTTCCAGCTTGTCAAGAAACTCCATAAACATTTTGTTACCCTCGGAATTACACTGAAATACTTCAGTCCATTTCTGTTTGTCCGCAAACAGCATGGGGAGCAGATTGTGGGAACTGTGTGTATCAAGTGGAAGATCACAATAGAACGGTAAAGTAAATATAACATCCCAAACGGCGTTCAGCTTTTCTTGTAATGGAATAATAGCGTCGTTATTTTTATGCTTAAACAGCGCTCGCATTCCTGTTGTGAATTCTCTGGTCTGTTTATCAATCTCAGCTATAACCTGTTCGTCCGTATTCAAAAAGTCTGTTGTTATCTGTCCCAGCGGGAAGGATGCGCCGCCTTCGAGCATCACATTATCTTCCCAAAATAAAACAGAGAATTGGTCATAAGCATTCGCCTTCATGTCAACCTCCTGTATCCGATGGTTTTTCACGATGTACCTGACATCGATCCAAACTATTGTGTATGAAATTAGTTTCTGCTATCGTAATTGTATCCGATAAATACGTGTTAGTCAATCGGTAACAATTATGGAACGGAGGTGAAACATGCAGAAAAAGAAAAACAAGCTCATCCGCATGAGCGACATCGAAACTAAACAGGTGAAGTGGCTGTGGTATCCGTTCATTCCTTATGGTAAGGTCACGATCATCCAGGGCGATCCAGGCGAAGGCAAAACTACTTTTGTTCTGGCGATGATTGCTCTCTTAACAAAAGGTAAACCTCTACCGGAGGAAACCGTGGCGGTAGAACCCATACGCGTCATATATCAGTCTGCGGAGGACGGTCTGGCAGATACGATTAAGCCAAGGCTGGAGATTTCCGGTGCTGACTGTTCCCGTGTGCTAGTCATTGATGAATCGGACAAGGAACTGACACTTTGCGATGAACGGCTGGAGCAGGCTGTACAGGAAACCGGTGCAAAGCTGATTGTGTTTGATCCGCTGCAAGCATATCTCGGCGATAACGTGGATATGCACCGAGCCAATGAAGTACGTCCTATTTTCAAACGGCTGTGTGCGACGGCCGACCGAACCGGCTGCGCAATTATACTCATCGGCCATATGAATAAGGCGCAGGGCTTGAAGTCTTCGTATCGTGGACTTGGCTCCATCGACTTTCGTGCGGCGGCAAGGAGTGTGCTTCTGGTCGGCAGACTAAAAAGCGATCCCGCTGTCCGTGTCGTAGCCCATGACAAAAGCAGTCTGGCACCGGAAGGTCAATCAATCGCATTTTCTCTGGATGCCGAAAACGGTTTTCAGTGGATTGGCTATTGCGATGTCTCTGTTGATGACATTCTCTCCGGAACAGGTTCGGTACAGACAAAGACTGCAATGATGGAGGACGAACTCAGAAAGATGCTCGTAAAACCCGTTCCTGCGGAGGAAGTGTTCAAGCGAGCAGCCGAGCTTGGTATCTCTGAGCGCACAGTGAAGATTGCAAAAAAGAATCTTAACGTGCAGACAGAAAAGCTTGGCGGCCAGTGGTTTTGGCAGCCTCTTGATTCAAGGGTGTAAGGGTGCAATGTCTTATACACTTTGCACCCTTGCATCCTTCCTGAAATGTAACCAAGTTGGCTCACTTTCATGGCCGCTCAGATCGCATCCGTGAAAAAGTGATCCATCTTGGCTCACTTTCGCAGCCATCATTAACATACCAGAGAAAAAAATCACCGTGACTCACTTTTTGGGTCAGGGATTGTGTTAGCAAGAATCCAGTCATCGGGCAGACCGATAATCTATAACATCAAAAAAGTGCCGAAATGGAGGTGAACCATACGGTTGAAAAGCAATGCAGGTTAAAGCACGGTGCTGCAAGCCGCACCGACGCACCTCACAACGCCCCGCAACGCGGGTCGTAGCAAGGACTTTCGGGATTTCATAAAAGGTGCACCTGAAAATAGGCGGGGCGTCGTATATAACGTCCTGTTACCACCGAAGCGCCAATGTTCAGGCATTATTACGGAAGTCCAATACAGAATTATTAAAGGAGAAGGAGGTCATTGCATGACTAAGGACAAGAAAGAAAAGGTTGCTATATGGATGCGTCCCGGCATGATTAGGCAGGTTGACGCGGCCTATCCACTGCATGAAATCTCAAGCCGGAGCGAGTTTATCTGCAGGGCGGTAGAGTTCTATCTCGGGTTTTTACAGTCAGAATCGAGCCAGGAATATGTCAACAAGACGACGCTGTCGTTCCTTGAAAATCAGATGGGCAAGCTCGAAGCACGGATCTGCCGTCAGCTATTTCGGATGTGCGTGGAGTATTCCCTGATGGCAAATGTTACTGCCAGTCAGGTGAAAGACATGACCGATGAGCTGATGAAGCAGCTCAGAAAGAAGTGTGTCGCCGACGTAAAGAGCACCATCGGGAACATCCGTTACGACAGAATATATGCCTTTCAGCAAGGCATTCTTTGGAGGGAGGAAGCGCTTAATGAGCCGGGGGATTGAGAAAATAACGGTGTCGCTGCCCGAAGAAACTCTGCGGATCGCTGATGAAAACCATAAACGATTTGGGTTTGAGAACCGCTCCGAATTCATAAACGCGGCAATCCGTGAGTACGTCAGCCGAGATATGCTGCGCGAGTTCGGCAGCGAGATAGCCGATGTGTATTCAAAAATACAGCACAGTGAAATACGGAATCTGGAGGAACATCTCGCCAAGCTGTCATACAAAATCGCGGTTGAGATGGCACAGATGAATCTGTTTCTGGCGTCGATTATGGAGGTTCCGTACCTCGATACACAGAAACTCCGGGGCAAAGCTGTGAGCATGGTAAACAACAGCAGAGGCTATGTACCCTTAAGCGTAGCCGTCAAGCACAGGACGGAAATTCGTTACATGGAGGATGATGAAGATGATGAATATTAAGGTAATGACCCCAATAGGAGGTGTTAATCCATGAAACCACAGCAGGAATGTATTACCGCTTACGTCTTTTCTGATTATATCTATCTGCTCCCCGAAGAGCATCCGGGCAGGCTCAAGATCGAGGAAATGTTCAAAAAGGACGGCATCCGAAAGCACCGTATATGGCGTAGGAAAACCGAAAAGGAATCCCGGCACTACCTTGAAACCGGCGTATGGGGCAGCTATGAAACGACGGGAATCAAGGACAAAACCCTTGACGGCAAGCCTATTCCACTGTTTGAGGACACAGAAATAAAGGAAAATGCCGACACCTTCTGCCTTGAACGGCACATGGACATAGCTGGAAAAAAGTTTCTTGTAAGCTCGGTGTTCCCCAAATCCGCAGCCTCAACGCCCACGGACAAGCTCCTTACACTTATCGATAAGGAGCAGGAAAATTGATGAAATTCTTTCAGGAATTCAGTAGACTTCCGGCAAACTCTTCGATATGCTTGGGATTGCGGAGCAATCCGCATACCCAGCATTCCGTATCGGTTTGCCAAACGAAAAGGAGGTAACTATGACACAGGCAAACCAAAAATACACAATACTCTACGGCAGACTGAGCCAGGAGGACGAGCGCGACGGTGAGTCCAACAGCATTCAGAATCAAAGACTGATGCTGGAGAAATACGCTGTCGACAACGGTTTTCAAAACATTCTCTTCCTTTCTGACGATGGCTACAGCGGTACTAACTTTGACCGCCCCGGCTGGAACGAAGTTATGAGGCTGGTGGAAAACGGCAGGGTGGCAACCATCATCGTCAAGGATATGTCCCGATTGGGGAGAAACTACTTGCTGGTCGGGCATTATACCGAGATGGTGTTCCCCAGCAACGGCATCCGCTTTATCGCCATAAACGACAACGTGGACAGCCTTTATGGTGATAACGACTTCACCCCGTTTAAGAATCTGTTCAACGATTTCTATGCCAAGGATACCAGCAAGAAAATCCGGGCGGTCAAAAAAGCGCAGGCGGAGCGAGGCGAGAGAGTTGCCACAAGAGCGCCCTACGGCTACAAAAAGGATGAGAACAATCCGAAGAAAAAGATTGTTCCCGACGAGGATACGGCGCCAATTGTACAAAGGATTTTCAACCTCTGCGTCGGGGGTAAAGGCCCCTCGCAAATTGCGAAACTCCTGAAAAACGAGAAAGTCCTTACTCCCGGCAATTACTACTACAGCAAAACAGGTGCACTCTTAAGCAATGTGGATGTTACCCGACCATACAACTGGTGTCAAAAGACCGTCGCCGGAATTCTTGAAGATGAGGTCTATCTCGGACACACTATCAGTTTGAAATCTACCACAGTTTCCTACAAGAACAAAAAGCGCATTTATCGACCTGAGTCCGAGCAGCTTCGGTTCGAGAACACCCATGAACCATTGGTAATGAAAGAAACTTGGGATATCGTACAGGATATCAGGACTCACAAACGGCGCAGAGCAAACATGGTAGAGCAGAATATGTTCTCCGGTTTAGTCCACTGTGCCGATTGTGGAGGAACGATGGTTCTCCACCGGGCGCATACCATGAACGCTGTAAAAAACAACTTCATGTGTTCCACTTACAAGAAGTTCGGCAAGGAAGAGTGCAGCGCCCATTACCTTCGGGAAATCCACTTGGCGGCGATCGTGCTGGACGATTTGCTCAGAGTAACTCACTTCGCGCGGCAGCAGGAGGCGTTATTCATACAGTATATAAACCAGAAAAACAACGCTGAAACCCGGCGTGAGATTGAACGGCTCCAAAGAGAACTGGAATTGATGCGCCGCAGGGACACCGAGCTCAGCGCCTTATTCAAACGCTTATATGAGGACAATGTTCTTGGCAAAGTAACCAACGAGCAGTTCAGAATGCTGTCCGGTGATTACAACACAGAGCAAAAAAATCTGAAAGAGCGCATTCCTAAAACAGCAGAGCGCATTGAGGAACTGCAAAACTCCATCGCCAACGTCACCCGGTTCATTGATAAAGCGAAAAGGTATACAGAGATTAATGAGCTAAGCGGCGAGCTGCTCAACCTCTTCATAGAGAAGATTGAGGTCGGAGAACGGGCTGAACGATACTCAAGAACGTCGGAGCAGAAGGTTATAATCCACTACCGTGACATCGGCGTCATCGGTACCTTCGCCGAAGAAGCCGAGAAAATAGCCGAACAACGGCAAAGGCAGACAGCTTAATCTGCTGTCTGCCTCGCCAAATTACCACGGTTCACAAAATGTCCCTATGGGAGGGGACATAAAGGCAGCTCTTTCTTATCCCAGCATTTTCTCTAAATCTGCTTTTGCATCACCGCTTATAAGCTGCAGGTTGAAGTTCTTCTGCAATACTTCCGCTACATTTGAGGTGAA
>Ga0302249_1001671_pt1:7500-14400 | contig 14400 bp, 9 predicted proteins | sample AAG_UR_Val_MG_FD_193531 | JGI IMG/M metagenome (GOLD analysis project Ga0302249, IMG submission 193531) | Enriched activated sludge microbial communities from anaerobic digester in WTTP, New Holstein, Wisconsin, United States - AAG_UR_Val | ecosystem: Engineered > Bioreactor >... | reverse complement strand
AACGGATTAATCGCAAATATGTGATGGGACTTGATGTAGGAACCACCAAAGTCTGCGCAATCATCGGCGAACAAGACCCCGATGGCTCTTTAAGCATTCTGGGGGTCGGCTCCACGCCAAGCCTCGGCTTGAAAAAAGGCATCGTTATTGACACGGATCAGACCATTGAATCCATACAAAAAGCCATTCAAAAGGCAGTCAGCGTGGCAGGCATCGAATCGCACGACCTTGTCGTCGGAATTGCGGGCGGACACATTCAGAGCCACGACTCCCGCGCATCTGTCGAAATCGTCAACGTCACAGGCGGCGTCCGACGGCGCGACATCGTAAGAGTCAACGAACGCGCCAAAGCCCTCGCCATGCCGGTTGACCGGGAAATACTTCACTCCATCCCCCAAGAATATTCCACAGATAGCGGACCCGTAAAAAATCCTATGGGACAGGTCACTACAAAACTCGAAGTCAACGTCCATATTGTCACCGCCTCTGTCACATCCGTGCAAAACCTAATGAAGTGTATCAAACAGGCGGGTTATAATACTAATTCAATTCTTTTAGAGTCCATAGCATCCTCGGAATCCATCCTACTCCCGCAAGAAAAGGAAATGGGCGTTCTCCTCCTTGACATAGGCGGCGGAACAACAGACTTAGCCATCTTCAGCAGAGGGCATATTCGATACTCAGGCGTCATCCCGCTCGGCGGAGACAACATCACCAACGATATCGCCTTTGGGCTTAAAATCTCCCCCTTTGACGCGGAAAATGCCAAGAAGAAATACGGATGCGCCATGACCAACCTTGTCAGACCCGAAGAATCCTTCAGCGTGACTCAGATTGTGAATAATAAAAAAGTCACAATTAAAAGGCAGAAAATGGCGGATATTATCGAGGCGCGTATGGAAGAGATTTTCCACTTAAGCAAAGAGCGCATCAATTCCATCTCCGTGAACGAAAAATCCTATGCAGGATTGGTTATTACAGGCGGGTCGTCTCTAATTGAAGGAATTGCGGAACTTGGCGAAAAAGCCTTTGAATGCCCCTGCCGCGTAGGTTACCCCAATAATTTGAAAGGTATGGCAAGCGTGGTTTCAAGTCCGATTTATGCCACAGGGCTTGGATTAGTGCGGCACGGGTTTTCAGACGTTTTGAATCAGCCCCCTAATGGAAGCAGTTTGTATGAATGGATTAAGGATAACATGATAAAGTTTATAGGGTTTTTCAAATAACGCTTAGGAGGTATGTTGTCATGGCGGAGTTTGAATTTGTCGAACAAGAGGGCGCAAGAATGGAGCCTCGCATGAAGGTGATAGGAGTCGGCGGCGGCGGCGGCAACGCCGTGGATAATGTGATTGGCAAAGGTCTTGACCATGTGGAGTTTTATGTCGTCAATACCGATGCCCAAGCGCTGCAATACTCGCGTTGTGTTAATAAACTCCAAATAGGCAAAGACATGACCTTTGGTCGCGGAACAGGCGCCGACCCGATTCTGGGCGAAAAAGCCGCCCTTGCCGCCAAAGACACCATCATGGAAATGGTTCGAGGCGCGGATATTATCTTCCTCTCTGCCGGTTTCGGCGGAGGCACGGGGACTGGCGCAACTCCCGTGATTGCAGAAGTTGCGCGCGAAATGGGTATCCTCACCATTGCATTCATCACGCGCCCTTTCCGCTTTGAAGGACCGCAACGCATCAAACGCGCTGAACTTGGAATTGCCCGGCTTAAAGAATGCTGCGACACGCTCGTTATTATATCTAATGAGCGCCTCCTTGAAGTTGTCGGAAACAAGGCTACGCTGCCGGAGGCTTTCTCTATGGCAAATGATGTTCTTGCACAAGGCGTCCGCAGCATTTATGAACTCATAACCATTCCCGGCGTTATTAACGTGGATTTTGGCGATGTCAAAGCGGTGATGACAGGAACCGGAGGCGCTGTCATGGGCGTCGGCATCGGCAAAGGCGAACATCGCACTATGGAAGCCGTGAAAAAAGCATGCTATAATCCGCTCATCGAGCGCAGCGTTATTGACGGCGCCACAAATATCCTCATGTGCATTACAGGCGGCGAAAACCTCAAACTCGATGAAATCAATCAATGCACCACAGCTATCTATGAAACAACCGATGCCAATGTCAACATCACGCTTGGCGTTGTCAATCAACCCAACCTGAAAGATGAAGTCAAAGTCACCATCATTGCCACAGGCTTCAAAGAAGAAAAGCGCGGCGTTGCTGAAAAAAAATCGCCCGCGATTGAAAAAAAAGAACCCCCAAAACCTAATCCCGCTGCCGCCGCCCCAGCCGCCGCTCCAACGCTGGTTGTCCCTCTAAAACCCGAACCGCAGCCTCAACCAGTCACATTAAAGGAAAAACTCGAATCCATGCTCGCGGCTGAAAGCAAACTCCACACAGAGCAAAAACAAAAAGATGTCAAAGAGGAGCAGCCCGACCTTTTCAAAGATGAACAGCAGGATTATATCGTCAATTTCAATAGACCCGATAACCCGCTGCGCCGACTGCACGAAGATGACCAGCTTCATGAAACTATCGCCGGACAGGAAGAACCCCGCGAGGATATTGACCTTGATTCGCCCGCTTTCCTCCGTCGGCGTAAAACTCTTTTTGATTGATTGTATTTGCGGCAGCTGATTATTCTAACCGATGTCTTCCAAAGAGTTGATTTCAATAGTAATATGCGCCAGTTCTTCATACTGGCGCAAAATTCTTTTATAGTATTCCGGAACGTGGCGATGAGATGAAACAATGGCAACGATGCACGCATATTTATTGCGCCCCACGCGCCATACATGCAAGTCGCTGATTCTTGAATCGCCATCGGCTTCAAGAGCCTTGCGAATCTTAACAGCCAACCCCTCGTCCGTCTCTCGGTCCAGTAGAATATTGCCCGTCTCGTTTAACAAACCTAACATCCAAATTCCAATCATTACCGCGCCAACGATTCCCATAAGAGGATCCAGCCATCTCCATCCCATATATTTGTCGCCAAAAAGGGCGATGATGGCAAGAACCGATGTCAGCGCATCCGAAAGAACATGCACATATGCCGCATGAATATTCAAGTCTTTTTGATGATGAAAATGTTTTTCTTGATGAATAGGATGTTCCGGCGAACGCCCCTTGAGAATGAAGGCGCTGACAAGGTTTACAATCAATCCAAGAACGGCGATAATGATAGCCTGTTTATGTTGAATGGAATGCGGTTTATAAAAACGACGAACGGATTCCGCCGCCATATACAATGCAACAAAGCCCAAAAGGATAGCGCTTGTATAACCTCCGAGTATCTCGATTTTCCAAGTCCCAAAGGCAAACCGTTTATCTGCTGTATATCGCCTTGCCAAAAGATAAGCGACCGCCGTAATGCCAAGCGCAAGGGCGTGCGTGCTCATGTGCCACCCATCGGCAAGAAGAGCCATCGAACCAAACATCCAGCCGCCCAAAATCTCTGCCACCATCATTATGACAGTCAGGAAAAAAACTATCCATGCGTTTTTTTCCGCTCCTTTGTTGCCCTCGTTGAATATATGCTGATGCGGCTCTAATATGTTTTTTGTCTTATGCATAATATTAATTTATTTCATGTAGAAATAATAACCGTGTCAACAAGGAATAAAGACGCCGCCCGGCGATTGTTTTGACTACTGCTTGACATCCATGTGATTTCAATTATATCGAAACTCCAATATATTGCGGTGTTAAATGTGAAGCGTTTCATTATTCATTCCTTCGGCTGCCAAATGAATGCCCTCGATTCCGAGCGAATCGGAGACATGCTGCTTGCCGCCGGTTGGGAACATGCCGAAAAAGAGGCGGAGGCTGACCTTGTTCTTTTCAACACATGCTGCGTCCGAGACTCGGCGGAAAAGCGCGCCATTGGACGTCTCACGCTTTTGAAACCTTGGAAAAAACAAAACCCAAACCGCTTGCTCGTCCTTTGCGGCTGCATCGCACAGAAAGATGGCGCAGACCTTCTTGAAAAAATTCCATTCCTTGATATTGTGATAGGGACGCGGGACTACCCATCGCTGCCCGCGCTGCTCGAACGCGTCGCCCAAACCAGCGAGCGGCTTGCCGTGACTGAACATATTGACTCTCAAATCCCCGATATCTACATCCCACGCGCCAACAAATCCCTGAGCGCCTTTGTCACGGTCATGTATGGATGCGACAACTACTGCTCTTATTGCATCGTTCCGCACGTCCGCGGGCGCGAGGTCAGCCGCGAAAAAAAATCCATCATCAATGAAATACGCGCCCTTGCAAAATCCGGCGTCAAAGAAACGACATTGCTTGGACAAAATGTTAATTCTTACAAAGACGCCGAAAGCGGCGCCGATTTTGCCGACCTCCTCAGCGGCGTCAATGATATCTCCGGCATCGAACGCATCCGTTTCACAACATCCCATCCCAAAGATGTCTCCCCAAAATTGATATGCGCTATGGCAAACCTTGAACATGTCTGCGAACATTTTCATCTGCCGGCGCAATCCGGCGCCGATGCCGTCCTCAACCGCATGAATCGCAAATACACCCGCGATGATTACCTTAACCTTGCCGCCCGCATTCGCGCGGAAATCCCAAACGTTGTCTTAACTACCGATCTTCTTGTTGGATTCCCCGGTGAAACCAACGCCGATTTTCAAGAGACATTAAAACTCTGCCGAGAAGTCCGTTGGGATGCCGCATTTACATTTATTTATTCAGTTCGCCCCGGCACCGCCGCCGCCGAATATTCAGATAACGTCCCGCTCGAAGTCAAAAAGGAGCGCGTGGCGGAGTTGATACATCTTCAGGAAAAAATCAGCGCGGAAAAAAACGCCTCGCTCATCGGCGAAATCCTTGAAGTCCTTGTTGAGCGCGCATCCGCACGCAACCCGCGCGATCTCGCTGGCAAGGACAGGGGAGGGCGAACAGTGGTCTTTGCCGGCGATGCCATGCTGATAGGCAAAATAGTCCCCGTCCGTATATGCCGCTCGACCGCGCATACATTAATAGGAGAAATATCCTCATCCCCCGCTCATCAAATCACAACCCCCGACACACAAAAGGTGATGTTATGAAATTCACGTGGATTATCATCTATCCGGTTTTATTCACCGCAACCTTGTTGATTTCCTTAATACTCACCCCCCTCGCCGATCGCCTTGGCAGAAAACTCTCTTTGCTGGATAGACCTCAACAGGGAAAAATCCACAACGAAACAAAATCCCGCTCAGGCGGCGTCGCCATTTTTGCCAGCTTTATGCTCGTCTTTTTTGTTGGCTTGTGCCTTGCTTATATCGCCTATCGCTCAAGCCTTTTTCACGACGATGTGTCCAAATTCATTGCCAACATCCCATTCGTTGCGCACAAAATTTTATGGCTGTTAATCGGCTCCGCCGTCATTTTCGCGGCGGGAGTTGTGGATGACCGCATCACCATGCGCCCATGGACAAAACTCTTCTGGCAGATTGTTTCCTCGCTTGCCCTTTTAATGGCGGGAATCCGCATTCATCTGTTCCTGCCGTCATGGCTCGGCGCCATGCTGACCGTCTTCTGGGTCGTGCTCCTGACCAATTCATTTAATTTTATGGATAATATGGACGGGCTTTCCAGCGGCATTGCCGCGATTGTTTCGCTTGTGCTTGGCAGCGTGGCATGGCGGGAGCACGATGTTTTCGTCACGGCGCTCCTCTTTGTGCTGGCGGGCGCCGTCCTCGGTTTTTGGTATTTCAACTTTATCAAATCGCGGCTCTTCATGGGCGATGCCGGCAGCCTTTTTATCGGATATATGATAGCCGCGCTCACCGCGCAGACAACCTATTATAAACCCGGTGTTCCCACAGGACTGCCAGTCCTCACCCCGCTGATTATACTCGGAGTCCCGCTCTTTGACACCATCAGCGTGCTTTGGATTAGATATCGAGAAGGACGCCCGCTGATGAAAGGCGACACAAACCACTTTTCCCATCGCCTTGTCTTTTTGGGCATGACACACAAGCAGGCGGTCATCTTCATCTATCTTGTCACGCTCTGCGTGGCGCTTTGCTCGCTGCCGCTGGCGTATCTCCCGTTTGCGCCCGCGCTTGTTTTTGCGGCGCAGGTCATCTGCTGGTTTTTAATCATCTATCTATTAGAGCGAACCGGCAAACGCAAAATTAAGGAGGGTAATAACAAATGAGACGATTCCTTTCTTTTTACATGATGCTTCTCCCGATGATGCTGGTCGGTTGTGGTGAACTTGAAGAGCTGCGCCACATCAAAACAATTCAAGATGCCCGTATTGCCGAATTGGAAAAACAAAACAACGAATACAAAGACGCCTTCTTTAAACAAAAAACCGAACGGGAAAAGGAACGCCTCAAATCCGCTCAGGAAATTGAAAACCTTAAAAGCGAACTCAAAGTCTATGAAGTTAGCCGAACGCAAAACGAAAAACAACTCGCAGAACAAAACGCTAACCTCCGCCGCCAAAATCAATCCATAGCCAATGAACTCGCCGCCGTTCAGGCGGAACTCGCAAAGAAAAAAGAAGAGTTCAACTCTAAATTGGCTGATTTTGGAAATTCCATCTCAACAAAACAAAACGAACTCATGCAACTCAATGATGAAAAAACCGCGCTACAATCGGAATTGAATAATTCCAAAAAACAAATCGCCTTGCATGAATCTAACCTTGCCGCGCAAAAGACCGACATCGAAAACCTCAACGCCCAAATCGCGCAGAAAGACGCCGCCATTCAAGCACAGCAAGATAAAATCGCCGCGCTCGAAAATGAACAACAAAAAACAAAAACCGCCGCTGATGAGAATATCAAAAAATTAAACGCAGAAATTGAATCGCTGAAAAAATCCATTGCAATAAAATCATCAGACGCAGCCGAAACCGCCGTCTCCATTGCCG
>Ga0302249_1001671_pt1:0-2500 | contig 14400 bp, 9 predicted proteins | sample AAG_UR_Val_MG_FD_193531 | JGI IMG/M metagenome (GOLD analysis project Ga0302249, IMG submission 193531) | Enriched activated sludge microbial communities from anaerobic digester in WTTP, New Holstein, Wisconsin, United States - AAG_UR_Val | ecosystem: Engineered > Bioreactor > Anaerobic >... | reverse complement strand
CTAAGGCGCTCGGGATAACTCTGGAGAAGGAACTAGGCAAAATAGCCCCGTAACTTCGGGAGAAGGGGTGCCCCCGCTACGTAATGGGCCCGCGCCCAAAGCGGAAGGGGGTCGCAGTGACCAGGCTCAAGCGACTGTTTACCAAAAACACAGCACTCTGCCAAGTCGAAAGACGATGTATAGGGTGTGACGCCTGCCCGGTGCCGGAAGGTTAAAAGGCGGTGTTAGCTGGTTCTCGGATCGGCGAAGCGCCAAATTGAAGCCCCGGTAAACGGCGGCCGTAACTATAACGGTCCTAAGGTAGCGAAATTCCTTGTCGGGTAAGTTCCGACCCGCACGAATGGCGTAACGATTTGAGCGCTGTCTCCTCCAGAGGCCCGGTGAAGTTGAGCTACCAGTGAAGACGCTGGTTACCCGCAGCTGGACGGAGAGACCCCGGAACCTTTACTACAGCCTAATATTGGCGCCTGACTTGTCATGTAGAGGATAGGCAGGAGGCGTTGAAGCAGGGACGCTAGTCTCTGTGGAGCCAACCTTGGAATACTGCCCTTGTCATGTTAAGCGTCTAACCTGCGACCGTGAATCCGGTCGAGGGACAGTGTTTGGTGGGTAGTTTAACTGGGGCGGTTGCCTCCCAAAATGTAACGGAGGCGCGCGAAGGTGCTCTCAGAACGGTTGGCAATCGTTCGTAGAGTGTATTGGCACAAGAGCGCTTGACTGCGAGACCGACGGGTCAAGCAGATGCGAAAGCAGGCCAAAGTGATCCGGCGATTCTGTGTGGAAGGGTCGTCGCTCATCGGATAAAAGGTACTCTGGGGATAACAGGCTGATCGCATCCAAGAGTTCACATCGACGATGCGGTTTGGCACCTCGATGTCGGCTCATCGCATCCTGGGGGTGTACAAGCTCCCAAGGGTTTGTCTGTTCGCCAATTAAAGCGATACGTGAGCTGGGTTCAGAACGTCGTGAGACAGTTCGGTCCCTATCTACTGTGGGCGTAGGAGTTTTGAGGGGAGCTCTCCTTAGTACGAGAGGACCAGGAGGGACGGACCTCTGGTTTTCCGGTTGTGCCGCCAGGTGCAGCGCCGGGTAGCTATGTTCGGATCGGATAACCGCTGAAGGCATCTAAGCGGGAAGCCAACCCCAAGATTAGAACTCCCTCTACCGCAAGGTGGACTGAAGGCACCAGGAAGACTACCTGGTTGATAGGCTGGATGTGGAAGCGCAGCAATGCGTGAAGCTAACCAGTACTAATATGCCGTGCGGCTTAACACATTTTTTCCTTATTTAAACGCGCGCGGACAGGCTCGGATATGCCGTTTTTTTAAAACATAAATAAGTTTCCCGGCGACAATAACGTGGGGGCCACACCCGTTCCCTTTCCGAACACGGCCGTTAAGCCCCACAGTGTTGATGGTACTATGTGGGCAACTGCATGGGAGAGTAAAACGTCGCCGGGTTTTTTATTTGCATACGATTTCTATCATCAAAATCGGCGCGATTTGGGTGGGGTGGGGTCCATCAAATACTTTTTCACCCCCGCATCGCATCCGCCATATACTTCACTCCCAGCATTTTGCGAATACCTCTGATTGGATGATTGTTTATTAATAATCATTGACGCCCAAAACCTCACCCTGTTAAAACATTATCAATAAATTGCAAAAAATAAATCGGCATTGGCTATAGCCCTTTTCGTCTATAATCAAAGGAGTATATATCATGCTTGGTTCAACTGAAGTTCTTGTCATCGTGGTTCTGGTTGTCCTGCTCCTCTTTGGACCTAAAAAAATTCCCGAATTGATGAGAGGTCTGGGAACGGGAATGCGCGAGTTCAAGCGCGCCGTCAAAGGCGACCTTGAGGATGATGCGGAACAAAAAAAAACAGATGATAAAAAATAAAACCGCTTAAATTCCGCCCGAACATTTTTCCACGCCATAAAGACCAATGACGCCAAACGAAACTGAACTGACCTTCTGGGAACATTTCGAAGAACTGCGAATTCGTTTCATCCGCTGCATCGTTTATCTATGCCTTGGCACTATCGTAGGTTTTTTTTTGGCACGCCATGTTTTATATGTCTTGACCCGACCGCTTTCCATATCAAGCTATCAAAAAAATGAGGAACCGCTTCGGTTGCGCGCGGATAAAGACGGTCGGATTTATTTGCCGAAAGCGGACCAAGCAAGCGGCGAAAAAAGAATATCCCAATTTCAGATGGAGATTGAATTCGATACAACCGGGACAAAAAAAATAAGATTCGGACCCGATTACAGATTTAACTTCTATTATTTTAATCCCATTGACCCTTTTATACTATGGTTCAAAGCCGCGCTTATTGTTGGCTTCATTCTATCGCTTCCCTTCATCTTCTTCGAAATATGGAAATTTGTCACACCGGGGTTAAAAGCCAAAGAAAAAAAAGCGGTTAAACCCATTATTTTTGCAGGCGCTATTTTATTCCCCGTCGGTATGGCATTTGCCTATCTCATGTTGGCG
>Ga0302249_1001667_pt1 | contig 14416 bp, 16 predicted proteins | sample AAG_UR_Val_MG_FD_193531 | JGI IMG/M metagenome (GOLD analysis project Ga0302249, IMG submission 193531) | Enriched activated sludge microbial communities from anaerobic digester in WTTP, New Holstein, Wisconsin, United States - AAG_UR_Val | ecosystem: Engineered > Bioreactor > Anaerobic >... | reverse complement strand
ATTTTCGCCTACTCTTATCGGTTTTCAGCTTCCCCGTTTATTTTGTCTGCAAAGTTAAATTAGCAGTCCGTCAAAACGTGTCGTTGTAATTTTGTACGGTCGTCTTTTTTTAACATAGCAGGTAACGGTTACGTGTATGAAACGTTTGGCATTTCGAAGCACTTCACTGTCAAACCGCTACAATGCTTATTAGATGTAACACCCTTGAAATTAGCACTATCCGCCAAATGTTTTATACACGATGTTACCAACTGGGCGTTATTGTCTTTCAATGGTTTGAGATATTTTTTCAATCCTGTCATTCCGTTTTCTCTGTCTTAAAAGATTTAGTTTTTTTGTGTAGGGTAAGTCAGGGTAGGAAAATAGCCAAGCTCTATGGCAGGTTTTGGCTTTAGCGTTGGCTTGTGCGACCTGCCATTGTGCTTGGCTATGTGCGTTAGCGTTTAATTGCTCGAATAATTTCACCTAACCATAAGACAAAAGACGTCGACCCAATAATTACTGCCCAGTCTTTCAATGTTAATGGAACAGTCCTGAAAACTTCGCCTCCAAATTCAACAATTAATATTTGACCTACTAAAATGACAAAAGCTACAATTAAGAAACCAATAGATTTATTTAATCCATGGAAAGCAGATTTACCTGATGCGAATGCTTTTGCATTAAACATATTCCAGAATTGTAACATTACAAATATTGTGAAGAAACGAGATAAGTCATAACGACTAACTTCACCATTATTTGAAAAATAAAAGAGAAGTCCTAATAAAATAATTACGAATGAAAAACCGACAAAAAGAATATTGAACCTCATTGAAGGTGTAATTATAAAATCCTCATTTTTCCTAGGTTTATTATCCATTACACGCAAATTCGGAGGCAGAGAAGCCAATGCCCCTGCTGCAAATGTGTCCATAATTAAGTTCACCCAAAGCATTTGCGTAACAGTCAAAGGTAATTCATGACCGAATATTGAACCTAAAAAGACAATAATAAGGGCAGCAACGTTTATTGTTAATTGAAAAAGAATAAAACGTTGAATGTTCTGGTATAATGAACGACCCCACATTACAGCAGTTGTAATACTACTAAATGAGTCATCTAACAGTGTTATGTCGCTGGCTTCTTTGGCAACAGAAGTCCCTGAACCCATTGATAAGCCAACATGAGCAAAATTCAAAGCTGGTGCATCATTTGTGCCATCACCTGTAACAGCAACAACAGAACCGTTTCTTTGCAATAGTTGAACTAATCTTTGTTTATCGGTTGGTCTTGCTCTGCACATTATTTTTAAATGTTGCACTCTTTTTAGAGCTTCTTCATCGGAAAGATTTTCAAACTCAATACCAGTAATAATATTATGAAAGTTATCACTGTCATTCCAAATACCTATCTGACGACCAATTTCCTTAGCCGTACCCGGAGTATCACCAGTTACAATTTTCACTTCAATACCGGCATTTAAACATTTTGTTACTGCGGAAGGAACATCTAATCTAACAGGGTCAGAGATTGCTGTTACTCCAAGAAAAACAAGATTTGAATTAACTAATTTTCCATTTTCAAATCTGTCAATATTGTCTTCGATAATCTCGTACGCAAACCCCAAAGTCCTCATTGCCTGATTCTGATATTGGGTTAGGGAATTTTCGATTATCGAGTTATATTCCTTAGCATCTTTTAAACCTTGCTCTGTTAATATCTTACCACATTTTGACAAAACAATCTCAGGAGCACCTTTAACATATAAGACTTTTTTACTTAACAAAGGGCTGTTAATCAAAGAAGCCATAAATTTTCTTTCGGTTGAAAATGTAAGTTGTTCGATTACTTCCGAATCTTCACGAATATCTAAATAATTTATGCCTTGTTCATGTAACCATAATAACAGAGCAGCTTCTGTTGGATTGCCTAAAGTTTTTATTTTTGATGGTTCAGAATAATCAAGATATGCTGTTGAATTAACAGAAATACTCTCCTTGATAATATTATGGTTTTCATCATTTGAAAGTTTACCACCATTTAAACAGAAAAAATCAGCTTTAAAAACTTGCATTTGATTTTGCGTCAAAGTGCCAGTTTTGTCAGTACAAATAACCGTTGTTGCTCCCATTGTTTCACAAGCATGCATCTTTCTTACTAGATTATTGTTTTGAAGCATTCTACGCATACTTAATGCTAGACTTAGGGTTACACTCATTGGCAATCCTTCCGGAACTGCAACCACAATTAATGTAACAGCTACCATAAAATATTGCAATATCCGACCTGCAACGTCTAGGCTAACCCAAGATTCAGAATTTAAAGGGTTTATACCAAATAAATAACCAGCAGCGGCAAGTATTACAAATGTTCCAATCCCATATAATATCCATCTAAACCAACTACCTTCTTCAACACTTTTAGGTAGTTCTTTTTCATTGCCTAATAACTCAAATGAATCGTAGATGATAGGCAACCAAACTTTGGTCAAGACTATTGAAGCAGATAAAATTACTATGCCAATTGAACCTAATTGACCAATTGTATATTGCGCTTCCCCTAAGAATAAATCTTTAACAAAAAGGGCGAGAAATGTCAAGACAGCCAAAGCAAAACCAACAACCCCAATAAATTTTGCCAGTTTGTCCAATTGCTTATTCAACGGAGTTTCTTCACCACTCATTTCTGTTGCTTTCTCTGCAACTTTACCAAATTCTGTTTCATCGCCAACTTTCTTTATCTCAAGAATACCGTGACCGTCCATCAATTTTGTCCCTCTCATTGCCCAATTCGAAGGATAAGTTGAATCCGAATGAAAATTAGCAGGGTTGGTAGTTTTATCAATTATAGGCTCACCAGTTAAACATGATTCATCTATTTGTAGAGACACTGCTTCGAGCAATTCTCCATCCGCAGGAACTTCTTCACCTGTACCGAGAATTACAATATCACCAACAACAATTTCTTTTTTTTGTATTTCGCAAATATTACCATTTCGTATTACCTTGTAAAGCGTGTCGTCATTAACTTTGTTTAAAACATCAAATTTCTTATTTGCGTCCATCTCAAACCAAAAAGCTACACCGGTTGCTAAAAGAATAGCACAAAAGATACCTATTGTTTCAGCAAACTCCATATGAACAAATGAAATACCCAATGAAAGAAATGCCGCAATTAAAAGTATTCTGATAATTGGGTCTTCAAACTTTTCTAAAAAAAGTTTCCATAAAGGTTCTCTCTCTGGTGGAGTTAAAATATTTTCTCCATATTTATTGCGGCTTTCGAGTACTTGCTCATTAGAAAGCCCGGTATAGTGCTTCTTGTGTTCCATCTTATTTCAATAAATTTAATAATGATTGAGGTAATTGCTTTGATTTTGCTTTTAGGTTATTTAATAAGGTAAGTTCGATTTTATCCAACTTCCCATCACCTTGAATTTTTGCCAAAAGCCATTTTGCTTCTTCTTCATCAACGACACCGGGAGATGTTTCATCTTCTAATAAGAAACTGGTTATTGCATCAACAAAAAGCGTTTCCCAATTAGGATGATTTTCTTTACCGCTTACAGCATCGTTTAACTCGAAAAGAAATTCTGCTTCTTCCTTGTCAATTACGCCATCAGCATACAATACTTCACGTAATTGTTTTACTTCTTGTTCATCAATTACGCCATCGGCGAGTATTGATTTTTTTAGTTCATTTAATTTGCTCATTTTAAAAAATTTTAAGTTTGACAATAAAAGGATTTTGAAATATTACGTTTTATGATTTTACTAATTGCACAATAATTAATCTCCCTCCATTTTCCTTTGATAAAAGAATTTTTTTGCCTTCAGTTAATTCAACAGCTTCGCCAATCTCAATCTTTTTATCAATGTCCTTATCGTACATACTTGTAAGTTTTCTATTTATTAGAATCCATTTGCCATTATGAAAATGAAAGTCTCCTACAGGAATTTTTTGGTCAGGGGTAGTTTTTTCATTAGCATTTACAAAACGATTTACATGCCACATGTACAAAAGTTGCTTATTGTAAACCATCAATCTGTAGTTTTCAGGTTTGAAAACACCTACTTTTGGGGAATAATATAAATTTAAAACAGGTAACTGTCCTTTATATTCAGTACCACAAAATGGGCATTTAGGTTTTGTCGAATTATCAAATACAAACCATTTGTGCCAGCAGTTAGGATTTTGACAAGGTTGCATTAAATCTACAGTTTTTAACAATGCTTGCTCCCATTCGTCAGCAGTTGGTCTAATATCTGGATTTTGTAAACCATCAATAAAAGCCTTATTAAATAGTTCTTTTAAATATGGGCCACAAACAGAATATGGAATCTTAACAGGGTCACCTTGAGGTAGCTGACTTGGGTGTAACTGGTCAACTTTTACTCTGTTACTTCTATCTGTTGGATGTTCAATAAATAGAGCCTTGATACCCATAGAAAGCTCTTCATCCTTTGCTGAATCTAAATCATTAACTTTACCACCTCTTAAAGGATGTCGATATAACAAATACATATAAATCATTACAGCTAAGGCATGTCTATCTGTTTTTATACTTGGCAATTTTCGTTTAGCATCAGTAATTGGAAGGTGTTTTGTTGAAATTACTTCGGGAGCAATAAAATCAGGAGTTCCCAAAACATCGGGAGGGTACTTGCCCGGAACGACTAACCCGTCAATGTCAATAATTGAAGCTTGTCCAGTTGTTGGGTCAACTAAAACATTTTTATACGACAAATCTGAGTGAGCCAAACCAGCAGCATGAAGTCTCTTAACTGCACGACTAATTCGTATACTAATTTGAAAATATTTAAACCAATCGCCCTTTTCTTCGGGAGCTAAAAATTTGTTTAAATTTTTTGCAGAGGCATACCACTTACCCTCTTTTTCTTTTCCTTTAATTCCTAAAAAATCATTATTTATTGAACCCTTTTTAAAGAAAAATTGCTTTTGATAAGTTGGGCAAGTAATTCCTAGTTTACCATTATACTCCACTATTTTGGTTGGCCAACAATATAAATCTTTCCAATATTCTCCACCTGCCTGGTTAAAAATGTTTTCTCTGTATTTGCCTGTAATATTTTGCAATCGGTCTTTAGCATTAAAATCCTGTTTATCTCTAAAAAAAGCTACTACATAACTTTTGTCAGGGCTAAAATAGACATCTTTCATACCGCCAGCACCAATCATTTCGTCCACAAATTCAACTTGTGAGCCGTCTGTCGCTGTAATTTTTACTGTTTTTGCCATAATTAAAATAGTATTGCTATTGTCCTATCATCATGATTACCCGGCGACCAAAAGTCTAGCCAGTTTAACAATTGGTCTGCTGAGGCTTCGTTATCATCCGAAAAATCAACCTCTTTTGATAGGTCTTGCCATAATTCATTCCATTTTTCAACTTTCAACAAATTTGCATCTGTTTCAAATTTCGGGTCAGTAATTCCATCAGACATAAGAATTAATGCTGTGAAATCATCAACAATATCAAACCTCAGTCTTCTGTATAATTCTGTGGGTTGGGTTATCTCAGGCATTGTTAAAAAACGTGTCTGACCTGCATATTCACCACCATCAGATTCTCCTAGAATCTTTAAAAAATTAGTGTCTTTATTGTAAATACCAATACCACCATCACCTACCCAAAATGCTCCAACAAACCATCCAAATTTGAATTTCTTACAAATTGATACTATTAGAGTCGTGGAATAATCTTTTAAAGGTTTGTTAGTTTTCTTTGCTTCTTCTTCAATGTTTTTTACTGCTTTAAACACTGAATTACCAAGAATACCGTACAAAGAATCTCCCATTTTTTTTCTTCTCTCATCCGATTTTTCAGTGCTAAAGTCTTTGATTAGATTTTCAAATTCTTTCGTCTTTTCCTTAATTAGTTGTTCGCAAACTTCAACTACCGTTTTACATGCTATTTCAGAACCTTTTCTTGAGGATTTAGCAGAACCGGCACCATCAGCAACGGATAAAATATACCAATCTACTTCACTTATATATCTAATATTAAAATCATCATCACGGGGTTTACCTTCTTGGGCATGTGAACGACCTCTTTGGCTTGCTGCAACAATGTCTTTTTTGTGGGTTTTTCCAAGTCCAAATATATTGGTAGAGGATGTGACTTTTACAAAACATTTGTCGCTATCAGGTTTATAATATTCAATGTCATTTGGAGTAGGAATATTTTTCCATAATGATTTTGGGTCTGGATTAATTATAAATGTAATTTGTCTTTCGAATACTGGTTTTCCATCTGACCAATCGTTTCTCTTAATCTTTAGTTTTATTTTATGGTCGCCAGCAGTGTTTGGTTTTCCTTTAATTTCATTTGTGTCAGAATTAAAAATCAGCCCAATTGGCTCTAGTCCTTCAAACCAATAATCGCCAATTTCTGTTAAACCGAGTTCCTCAATTTTAAAAAGAAAGCAATACTCTTGATTTACTTTCCCATTTGGAATAATTATGCTTTTATTCTTTATCTGTAATTCAAAGGAGTTAGAACTTTTATCTTTTATTTGTTCAACTTTTACGGGTGCAGGTGCAGTTTTACTCTCTGCGATTATTGTATTTTCGTTTTGTATAAATACTGATTCGGTTTTATCGGAAGTTACAATCATTTCATTTTCTGCATCAATTTTTGAATCTTCGTTTATTTCTGTTTCTTCTGCTGACACATCATTTATTTTTATTGCATCTTCGTCTGGAATTGTATTAGTGTTAATCACAGAAAAGTTTTGCCATGATGCTTTTATAAAGTCTTTAATTTCTGATTCCTTTTCGTTAAGGAATTTTGATAATTGTTCTTCGTCTTTTGCATCTATTTCAAGACTACCCATATATTTTAAAATATCCATAACTACCCCCTTGTCCTGTTAATATTAATACTACCTTCTCCAAAACCAAATTTTGCTTCAATGCCACACCAAGGACATTTACTAACTTCTTCTTCACCCGTACACATAATATTTCCACAGCCACAATGACTAAAACCAAATTGATTACCACAACAAGGGCAAGCAGGAAAACCAACTAATTCAGAGGTGTTTATTTTGATTTGATTTGAATCACTTTCGCACAAATCAAAGTAAGAGTTTTCAACTGGATATGCACCAACGAGTTTGTAATCTACAGTGTTTAATGCTAATTCTTTAAATTCTGATGGTGAAATTCTTTTTTGATACTTGATTAAATATGGTCTTTTGGTGCTTTGACACTTGGCTAAAATAACAGCAAAATTCTCATCAACCTTTTTACTAAAGCCCTTTTCAAGGTCAATTTTTGATAAATAACCATTTGTGATTGGTGCTAAATGCAAACCATCATCTTTTGATTCCGATACACTTACACTACTTGTTTTGATTGAAGCTGTTACCCATTTAAAAAACTTCTTAAATGATTCAGAATCCGTATTTTTAAGCAATAGCACCTGGTCAGTAATTTTACCAAATATGTTCGTATCAGTATTGTCACCCAATGAGATTACTACAAGATTGGATTTTGATTTATATTTTTGATTCCATTTATCAAAAGCAGATTCATACTTGTCTGTTGGATTTCCATCGGTAAATAAAAAAACAATTGGTTTCCAATCGCCCTTAATTTCAGGAGTAGTTTTTTGAAGCGAAGAATCAAAATCATTCATTAAATAATTTAGTGCATTTCCCAATGAAGTGCCACCACCAATAGGTAATTTTGGCGGATAGAAATTGTAAAGTTCAATTAAAGGTGTTACTTTTTGAGCTTTTCCAGCAAAGACAATTATTGAAATATAAACAGTTTCTAACGCATAAGGGTCTGTTCTAAGTTCCTTAATGATATTACCAATTCCTTCTTGAACTTGTTCAATAGGCTCGCCAATCATTGACTCAGAAACGTCAATTACAAAATATATGGGTAATCTTCTCATAAAATGAATTTTAAAGTTAATAATAGCAAAAAGAGCAAAATTATTTGCGACATATCAACAGCAATGCCATTGCCAACTTGCGCAGGTTTAGCAATTTTTTTTAGAAAGTTTAAGAACGGATTAAATATACTTTCAAAAAAATTGAAGGCTTTTAAGTACCTTCCGGTTAGCCTATTTTTATAAGGTGTAAGTTTAGAATACAGGAATAAACCTACAATCAATACATTAACTAATATGTATAAAAATAATCTCATAACAAATTATATTACAGAATGAACTTCCGGAGGTGGCGGTGGTAACAACATTTGGTCAGTAGCACCAATACTTCTGTTGCCAACACTAACCGATGCTGAAACCCATTTGAAAAACTGTTTAAATGTGCCACTATCAGTTGTTTCAAGACTAACAATTTTATCGGTAATCTTTCTTACATTATCAACATCCGTTTTCGAACCAACAATACACGCGATTATGCTACCAAAATGGCGTTTTTGTATTTCAGATATTATTGTGTTAAAAAGCTGAGGGTCTGATGCTCTTCCATCACACATTATAAATAGTAAAGGCATCCAGTCTCCTTTTTTATCAGGCGTACTTAACTCCACTTCATTATCCACTTTTTTGCAAATAAACTGTAAAGCTTCCCCTAAATGTGTTGGGCCTGATTCTGGTTGGTTTATTGTTGGTATTTGCAAACTTTCTAATTCAGTTAGAGGAACTAACAACTCAACATTTCTGTTGAAAGTAGCGATACTCATATACACTGATTCAAGTGCAAATGGGTCTTGTCTTAAACTAGCTACCATAGCCTCTAAACCTACTTTTATTGATTCAATAGGTTCACCTCTCATTGCTCCGGAGGTTTGAATCAAAATATATACTGGTAATCTTCTCATCCTTATTTAATTTAGCATAATTCTTGAAATCTTTTTCTGAAGGTAAGTGGGCTCTGGATATTGGCAAATATTTCTTTAGTACCACCTGTCCCTACGATTTGTAAACTACCATACCCTAAAATTCTTCCAAGAATACTTTGGTTAACATTTACACTTTCTATTTTCGACAAATTTAGTTCAACTGTTTTTCGACTAATTAATCCAGTTTTAATAATTACTCTTTTGTTGGTAATTCCAAATTCATCTGTCCATTTATCAATTAATGGAGCAATAAAAAGAGTAAATAAAGCTCTGAACGAAACGAATATTATCCAGTGATAAGATGTCTCATACTCAACAACTTCACCCCGTATAAGATTATTATTGATATAATTTCCCATTATTGCTAATATTTCCAGAATTATTTTCTCCCAAAAAACAATGACATAAGCAAACTCAAAATGGATGAACCTACCTTGCGTTCTAAACCTTGTTTCGTGGTAGGAATTCCCGTTCTACGAGCAAAACTTTGTTTTGCACCGGAAATTCCTACCGCCCTTTTCCACGAAAAGGAAAACCCATAACTTTTATTTCGTCCCATAATTAAACTACAATATTTACTTCGGGTGGTGGTGGTGGTAACTCATTTAAACCAGATACATCTTTTCCGCTTGCCTCAATTTTTTGACTACCAGTACTTACGGAAGCTGAAACCCATTTAAAGAATGCTTTAATAGTTGCACTATCTGCTGTATCAAGCTGAACGACGACTTCAGTAATTTGCTTTAAAATGCTGGTATTAGCACCTGACCCTGCTGCACAAGCGACAACCATTCCGAATTTTTGGTTTTTAAAATCGTTCAAGCCTTTCTGCCAATTATCAGTAGGTTCACCATCTGTCATAATGAAAACCAAAGGTTTCCAATCTCCTTTTACTTCGGCTGTTGATTTTGTCACCTCTGTACTTACTTTATTTGCAAGTAAAGAAAGTGCATCACCTAAAGCAGTTGTACCCGTTGCTTGTATGTCGGGCATCTGAAACATTGATAATTCAGTTAACGGAACAACCTGTCTCGCTGAACTGTCAAAAGTAATTACACTTAAAAAGGCTGTTTCCAACGCATACGGGTCTTGCCTTAACGTTGAAACCAAAACCTGAACACCATTTTTTACGGCTTCTATTGGTTCTCCGGTCATTGAACCGGAAATATCCAAAACTAAATAAACTGGTAATCTTCTCATTTTGCGTATTTGTTTAAAATTGTTTGAATTGTTTCAAGAAAAACTTTGTCTTCTGTCGGGTCACCGATAGCATCAAATTTCCATTCTCCATTGCGTTTATACAATTTCCCTAAAACTAAAGCCCTTTTATTAGCGAATGTGGAGTCTGTGGTTATGTCATAGTTAGAAAATACTTTATTTACCTTTGTTGATGTACCTTCGTACATACGGATTTTTGCGTAAGGTATATTCGTAAAATCAAAACTCTGACCTTGATTAAGATAGATGTTGATGAAAAAGAAAATTTTCTCAATTGTCGAATTTACTTTATTTAAATCTACCGTTATAATTTCATTGTCTAAACCATCATCTCCGCCTTGGTCGCCTTTTCTGTCATCCCCACTATGACGTAATGAACCATCAACAGATGTCAATTTACCAAGTGGAAGATTATTTCGTTGTAAAAAACCATTGTAATCTGGTGAATAGATATAGTCAATTAAATTTCCTGCATTATCTGTCATAATGCAACTCAAATCCAAATCAACATCTTCAATGATTTTTTTAGTTCCAAATAGACCTTTTTTGATGGTTTCAATTGCACCCCAATTAACGCCAACACAGAAGTTAGTGAGTTTCTCTCCAGTTTCTTTTCTAAGGTCAATTTTTTGACCTTTTGATAAATTTATTGCCATTTTCTTGATATTTTAATGGTTAATTATATTTGTTTAAATAGTCTTGCAAACCACCCTTTTGTCCAACCCCAACAGCTTCAAATTTCCATTCTCCGTTTCGTTTATACAAACGACCAAATTCAACAGCCGTTTCAATAGAAAAATCTTCTTCCAATTCATATTTCAGAATTTCTTCTTTTGTATCAGGGTTGTAAACACGCACAAATGAATTTCTCACTTGACCAAAGTTTTGTTTGCGATTTTCTGCATCATGTATTGTTACGACAAAACAAAGTTCAGTAGCATTTGGGTTAATTTTAGACAAATCAATTTTTATGCTTTCATCGTCACCATCACCATCACCGGTAAGATTATCACCTGTATGTTCAACTGCACCATCTGGAGAGGTAAGGTTGTTATAGAAAACAAAATGAGAATCGGTTAGAAGTTTCTTGTTTTCGCCTAATACGAAAACAGAAGCATCTAAATCAAAGTCTTGTCCTGTACTTGAAGCGTTGGCATCCCAGCCAAGCCCGACAACGAATTTTGGTAAATTCACATTAACTCGTTGCCCTTTTTCTAAATTTATTGCCATTGTATTTAGTTTTTAATTTTTATTTACTGCCAGCAGTCCACTTCATACCCCAATTATATGCTTTATCACAATCCCCGTGACCATTGTGAAAGGTTACAAGTTTTTTAACTGTGATAGAGTCATTTTGGTCAAATAATATTTCCGCAATCGCACAAAACTTTTGGGAGCTGTACTGTTTGCCCATTTCAACAACAATTTCAGGATTTTCAGGAACTTTTATTGTAACTACTGCATTTGTTTCAGTCCATTTTGCAACGCCTTCATAAATAAAACAGTAAACTACAATTCTTTTAAGTTCAGATAATCCTTGTGGATTAACTAAAATATTCTCCCCTGAACCAGCACCTGAGCGGTCATCGCCTGTATGCCAAACCCAGGGAATACCTGTATATTTTCCTTGTTTTGTTAGTCTGTCTTTGGGGCCTCCTTGTCCGTGAGCAAATTGAATTCCGTCAATTACAGATTTTTGTCCATCATTAAGAAGATAAAAACAACCGAGGTCAAGGTCAATGCCTTGCGAACCACCAAATAGACCAGATAAAAACCCTTTCTTTTGAGTTTCCTGAGTCCAATTCAAATTTATGATTATCTCTTTATTGGATTTATTCCCTTTCGACAAGTCAATTTTATGACTGTCGCCTTGTTTTTCAAGGGTTACTTTGTTTAGATTTATTGCCATAGCTATTGATATTAAGCGTATTTCTTCACAAAATATTCAAGTCCGCCTTTATAACCGATTCCCATTGCTTCAAATTTCCATTCTCCATTTCGTTTATAAAGCCTGCCAAATTCAACTGCGGTTTCAACTGAAAAATCTTCATCCAGTTCATATTTCGCAATTTCTTCATTTGTTTGAGCATTGTAAATTCTAATAAATGAATTCCTTACTTGCCCGAAGTTCTGTTTCCGATTTTCATAATCGTGAATGGTTACAGTGAAAATTATTTCATGTATTTTTGAGTCAACCTTTGAAAGGTCGACTGTTAAAGTTTCATCATCACCATCACTATTTCCTCCCGTTAAATCATCGCCAGATGATTCAACCGAATTGTCGGGTGATTTTTGATTGTTATAAAAAACGAAAAACTCATCTTTGGGAATTTTTTTGTTTTCACCTAGCATAAATGCAGATGCATCCAAGTCAAAATCAAAACCTGTACCTTCATTTGGGTCCCATCCCAAACCGACACCTACTTTTGATAAGCCAATTTCGATGCGTTGTCCTTTTGTCAAATTGATAGCCATGAAATTTTATTTTAATTAGTTAAACAAACCGTGAAATTACAATTATTTTGTTCAATGAAAGTCTTTGGTGCGAAGGAAAGATTTGGCTCTTTGACTTTTGCGAAGCGTTGGCTCGTGTGTTGGGCAAAAGGCAATGTGCCAAATGTGGGTCGGCTTTCCGCTTTTCTTTCTTGCGGGTCGGCAAAAAAACTAAATCTTTTTTCTGTCATTGTCATTTCTTTTTTCATTCTCAAACCATTTTTTTTCTGTCATTTTCGTTGTCGCTGTCTTTTTCTTCGCCTTGTTGGTAACGGTCGAGTGTAAGTGCCGTAAGGGATTGCGGGTGATTTCCTATCAAGTTACACGAAAATTTAAAGCGGACTTCTGACCTTCGCGAACCTCTGAAACCCTTATGGCATTTACACTTTGTTACCTGCTGTGTTGATTTCATTACAATATTCATCAATTGTTTTTTCAAGTGCTTTCAATGTACCAATAAACTTTTCAAGTTCCAAATTCCCGTCATTGTCAACTGTAAAAGCATTTTCAATAATTGCCAAAGTTGAAGTTTCTCCTGCTCTATATTTGTCAGGTTTGATTATTGAAAGTCCATTCTTTTGGGCAAAAGGCTTCATTTCTCCTAAGATTTCATAGAGTAAATCAGTACTTGGTTCCCAATCGCTTACTTTTAAAATTAATTTTATTCCATAATCAAAGGAGTTCTCAATCTGAATATAAATACTACATTCTTCAATGCCATTCCAATGATACCAAAATCCTAAAAATCCACCAGTTTGATTTGGAACATATCGCCAATCTGTCCATTCGGGTATGAGTTCTTGCAGTTTATTATAAAAGCCTTCTCCTGCTTTCCAGTCAGATGTGATATTTTCAAATTTTGTATATGAATTTGTTTGGTTTTCTATGGCTGTCAAATACTCTTTGAAATCATTGAAAATTTCATTATGAACTTCTCTTTGGTTAAGAACACTTAAAACTGCTCTTCTGTCAATCGTTGAGTAACCTTTTTCAATGACTTTATTTAAAGTCGCTGAGCTCTCATTGCCAGTTTTAAGATATACAAAAACAAGTTTATAATTTTTGTCCTTGTAGTGGTCAGTTGCCATTTGTTTATAGCGTTCTAACTGTTCAGAATGTTCGCCAGTATTGGTTTTGTCCTCAATTCCGATAAAATACTCGTCATTAATTTCAGCCCAAATATCAATATTATTCCATTGTCTGCCCGCTTCAACTTTATTTATTTTAAAGTCAGGTGTTTGTTTAAGCAGCAACCTTACAAAATCTTGTGCTGTTTTGTTTAATTGTTGGTCGTGTTGGCTTTGTTCGTTGTCTGCCCACTGCAAAAGCCAAGTAAAGAAGCCGTCTTGCGACAGCTCCTTTGTGGCAAGCCTAAAAATGTTTGGTTTCATAATTAGCTAATTTTTTTAACTTCTAAATAACCTGTTGATAATCTGCAAGCCTTTTTCATATCAACATTATACTTTCTTAAAAAAGCATCTTGTACTTCGTGTCCCCCATTAGTTGTTACTGGATTTGAATATGTTGAAACTACTTCAACACTCATACCTTTTTCTAATCTGATACCATTTACTGTTTCAGACCTTTTAACTGTAATTAAAAATAATGCCATAACATTTAATATTTAAATTTTCGCCTACTCTTATCGGTTTTCAGCTTCCCCGTTTATTTTGTCTGCAAAGTTAAATTAGCAGTCCGTCAAAACGTGTCGTTGTAATTTTGTACGGTCGTCTTTTTTTAACATAGCAGGTAACTCTCAGTTTGATTAGCCTTTCACCCCTACCCACAGCTCATCCGAAGACGTTTCAACGTTTACCGGTTCGGCCCTCCATCCCGTGTTACCGGGACTTCAGCCTGGCCATGGGTAGATCACAAAGTT
>Ga0302249_1001652_pt1 | contig 14496 bp, 21 predicted proteins | sample AAG_UR_Val_MG_FD_193531 | JGI IMG/M metagenome (GOLD analysis project Ga0302249, IMG submission 193531) | Enriched activated sludge microbial communities from anaerobic digester in WTTP, New Holstein, Wisconsin, United States - AAG_UR_Val | ecosystem: Engineered > Bioreactor > Anaerobic >... | reverse complement strand
GGAGCAGTTCACCGCGGTAGAGGGTCCCCTGCAGGCAATCGTCGAGGTAACGCATCGTGGAGAGGACCATATTGCCCATCTTCTTTTTCCTGAGGATCTTGTCGGAATCGCGAAAGTATAGTAATTCGAATGACATAGACGTTCTCCTTTCTGTTATGTGCTGATTCATTGATAGAGTTAGGGGAAGGTCATAATTGATCCTTCCCCATTCGAGATAGGGGTTAAGGGAGATCTCTTGCTGTGGTTGCTTTGAGAAGGTTCTGGAGGGGTTTATGAGTTGCCTTCGACCCCAATCGCTTCATCGAGAAAGATGGATTTCTTGGAGGGTTGGGAAAGGTAAGTGTGACTCCAACTCAGGAAGAGCAGCTTCATTGCTCTGGACATGGCCACGAAGCAGATCCTGCGTTCCTCCTCGATGTCCCCCTTCTTGGAGGGAAGTATCCCCTCGACCAGCCCGACCACGAAGACAACCGGAAATTCCAATCCCTTCGCTTTATGTATGGTCATCAGGGATACCCCTTCTGTGTCGTTGCTTGTCTCGTCCTGAAAGGTCTCCGTGTATTCAAGGAATGCCCTGATACTGGAGAACCGTGTTGCAGCGAGTTGAAGTTGATTCAGGTTCTGGATCTTGGAGTCATCGGGGGTCGGGATATCCTCGTCGGTAACATAGCGGTCGTAGTCGAGATTGTTTCTCAGGAGATTGATGACCTCCGCTGGGTGCAGGGTATGGGCAAGTTGAGTGAGGGGGTCCAGGAACGAGACGAGCTCCTTGACGTTCTTCCGGATAAAAGGGGTATCCGGTCTAAACGATTTGAGAGCTTCATAGAGATGGACCCCCTTACTTGCAGCCTCTTCCTCAAACTGGGTGATGACCTTCCTGCCGATGTATCTGGTAGGCACATTCACGATGGACAGCAGTGCCTCGTCGCCGGCATCGGAATCGGGGTCTGAGATGACCCTGAGGTAGTCCAGGAGCTTCTTGATCTCAGGGCGGTTGTAGAAACCCAGACCATTCTCGATGCGGTAGGGGATCTTGTGCTGTGAGAAAGCTTCTTCAAGTCTCAGACTCTGAAAATTGCAGCGGTAAAGGCATGCGATGTCTTTGTATTCAAAACCCCTGTTCCAAACCATCTCCTGGATCTCGTTGACCAGGTTTAATGCTTCACCCTCCTCGGACGATGCCTCCAGGACAATAACCTCATCGCCATCTGGATTTCTCGTCGTCAGGGTTTTTTCAATTTTTCGTTCGTTGTGCTCGATGAGGTTCTGGCAGACTTTCAATATCTGAGGGGTGCTTCGGTAGTTGCGGTTGAGGATGAATATCCTCGAACCTGGAAACATCTGCTCAAAGTTGATGATATTCCTGACAGAAGCTGAGATGAATCCGTAGATGCTCTGCCAGTCATCGCCACACACCCAGAAACTGGACCCGTTGCCCGACCCAGCCATTAGAGTTTTGAGTATTTCGAGCTGAAGGGGGTTCGTGTCCTGGTACTCGTCGATAAGAAGGTGCAGATAGCGCTCCAGGTACTTCTCCCTGATGGAAGGGTTCTCGCTCAGCAGTCGATATGCCCTGACCAGCAGATCGTCAAAGTCGTACAGATACTTCTTTTCCTTTTCCAAGTCATAGCGCTCATAGACATCTGCCACCTTGAGCATGGTCTTGTCCCCTTCGTAGAGGGTCCTGAACTCCTCGACCAATATGAGGTTGTTCTTGGCAAGGGATATCTCCTGCATGACCATGCCGATGGAGAGGTTCTTGACCTTCAAATCCTTCATGATGCCTCTTATGAAAACAAGCTGGTCTCTACCGGAGAGGATCTCAAAGATCCTCCCTTCGCTACGCAAAAGGTAATGGCAGAAGCTGTGGATGGTGCTCAATGTGACTCGGGATGCCTGATTGCCAAGTATAGGGACAAGTCGTTGCCTCATTTCTTCTGCTGCGTTTCTTGTAAAGGTAAGACCCAGTATGTTTTCAGGGGCTACACCGTGTTCATTGACGAGCTTTCCGATCCTCTCCATCATGGTTCTAGTTTTCCCTGAGCCCGGTACCGCGATCACCGCTGCCGTTCCCTCCAGAAAGCTCGCTGCCTTCTGTTGCTCCTTGTTTAATGAGCTCATTTCTGATCGTCACCTCGCTTTCCAACACTTGAATGCACATGTAGATCCGGAACATCACAGCCACCAGGTCATCCGATCTGGAGTCTGTCTTGTCCCGAAGGATGTATTTTCTGAGCATCTTCTCTTTTTCTCGCAGGAGACTCTTCATGAAGCGGATGACTGCCTCTGTCGGGTGGTTCTCAAGGAGGGTTGTGATATTCAATAGTCTCCTTCTTCGCTCTCCGTGTACAACTGTCAGGTAGTCCTGTGCCGCAGTTATCGCTTCAGTTGTCATGGTCCACTCCTCTCGAACCATTCGTCGCAGTGTTTCTTGTACGAACAGTTCTTGCATCGCCAATTGCTTGAGCCGTCATTTGGCACAAATACTCCATTGGATATGCCTCTCCAGACCTCGGCAATCTTCTTTTCCGCTCGTTTGAAGTCAGATTCTGTTCTCGATGTGTAGTACTGCTCGAACTTGGGCGTCTTGGTCTTGATGAGGCAGTCGAATCTCAGCAGGATCTCCCTGTCCGCATGTCCGTTTGCCTTGGCTGCCATCTGGTAGAGGGTGAGTTGGAAGTTCCGGTCCACTTCGTCAGCAGAATAGGCTCTGCCGCTTGTTTTCCAGTCCACAACGATGATGGTCCCTGATTCGTCTTCCTCAACGAGGTCGAAGGCACCAATGATCTTGACCGGGCATCCGTCCAAGGTGAAGGAAAAAGGTTCCTCGATGGCCAGAACCTTGAATTGGTTGTGGGGGCATTTGTGATAGTACGTCGTCAAAAGCTCCTTGCCTTCCATGAGCAGGGTCTTGAAGTCCTTCCCTTCGGCATACTGGATGTCCTGACCCTCTGCAGCTGCCTTCCAGTATCTTTCGAAGTGCTCGTGTATCTCCTTTGCGGTCATGGTCTTCCCGTCTTTTTTTGCCTGGTGAAAGTCCGAGAGGGCAAGGTGGATGCAGCTTCCGAATTCTAGTGCATCGGCACGGAATTCAGGGGGGAGGTGGTCGATCCTTCCCAGCTTATAGAGCAAACCGCAGTCGATGTAATCCCCGATACTCGATGCCGAAAGATGGGGTTCCTTTCTCAATTCCTTTAATTCCATTTCAACCTCCTGACTCAAAATACGCAGGATCCTGCGCTTTATTGTGAATAGGGGCAGAGACACACCAATCACTGTGCATCCCTGCCCCGGATGATGAGAGGAACTATGTGGTTATGATGGGGATTGCGGACTAGGAGCTTTGCTGGAGAGACCGGATTAATCCTGAGGCATCTTTTTGAGAGAGATGCTCGACCTTGACGCCGTAAGTATCGACAGCCATCTTTTCCAGTTCCTCCACGGAGATTCCCCTTCTTCGGGAGAGGTTGGCGATGGCATTTGCCTGTGCAGAGGAGATTTTGGGAACACTCTCCTGCTTGGACTTACCCTTGCCGTTGCCATTGCCGCCAGCCTGAGGAGCAGCTTGGGTCTGAGGGGGATTATCCGCAGTCGCCTGAGCAGCCGGTTCCTGCTTCTTGTCAGGGTTGTCCTGCTTGTCTGGAATGGACTTCGTCTCCTTCGCTCTGGCGATCTTCTTGGGTGCTGTCTGAGCAACCTTTCGAATGCCGCGGTCTTCCTGCTTGACGTCAATAATATCTCCGAAATCCCCAATCTCCTCCAGCGCAGTCATTCCCACGTTGGTCATGGAGCGAAGAGCTCTTGCGATGGCACGAGTACTGGCCATTCTGAGAAGATGTTTGGCAACTCGGGGATGGCAGTTTTGAGGAGTGGCATCCCCCACATCGGAAAAGACTTCACCCGACTTGGAGACGACATGTGCCTTGCAGATTGCCATGTGGTCGTTCTCCTTGGTAGGAAGCTGAATCGGATCGACATCGATTTTGAGGATTCCCTTCTGGTGGGCAAGATCCAGTAATCCGGCATAGAGCACGAAGTCCTTGTTCTCGATTGTCGTGATGAATCGCTCATCGAGCTTGGGTTTTCTTCTCTCCAGGAACTGCGCCTTCTCCTGATCGCCATTGGGAACGCAGCTTGCGACTGCCAGGACATGCTTGCACTTGAAGTTCTGGTCGTTCTTGATTCCTCTCGCAAAATCGCCACAGGTGCAGGAGTACTGGTCCTCTGCCGCGTAGCAGACTTTATAACAAATTTTTTGCTCGTCGGACTCCACGTAGAACCAGGTCTCGTCCACCTGAATGACTCTGAGGTTCTGAGACTTCTCACTTCTTTTTTGAAGCTCCACTGTCGTCATGTTTATTTCCTCCGTTGAAGATGTCTTTGATAAGTAGTGCGATGCCGATGATGATCTCCGCAACCCTGATAATGAGCCCTATGGTCTTTTCCTGCATGGCATCCCCTCCTTTCACTAGAAGGGGACTTCTTCTTTGGATTCTCCCTCCTTGAAACCCCTGCCGTCTGTTTTGATGAACTCAAGAGCATTGGCGATGAGCTGGTAGGTGCTCTTGGATACCCCCTCGTCGGTTTCCCAGACGTGGCGATCAAGGGTTCCGATGACGGCGATCTTTGCCCCCTTGTGCAGGCACCTCGCAGCGATGTCGGCAAGCTTCTGGAAGCAAACGACACGGATCCAGCAGGTCTTCTTCTTGGATGAATGAAATGCGATGTTGAAACTTGTGACGGGATTTCCCTCAGAGCTATAAAACACTTCGGGGTCTGCACCAAGATTCCCTGTCAGGACGCACTGGTTGAGCATGATGTTCTCCTTTCTTGATGAAATTTGGTGGATTCACGAATATCCTTGAATTATCAATAATTTATATATATAGAGAAGTAGGTTATCTTGGAATTGGGGGAGGAAGGGATGGCAAAGGAAGATCTTCTCTTTATTCTCAAGAGACTGCTGCAGACAGACGCCTACCTGGAATTTTTACTCCAACTCGAAGAAGCTGATTTAAGGACTCTGATTGCTTGTATCAGGGATAGGGTGGATAAGAAGCAGTGATGATGAAGGAAAGTTATGGAGAATTTATGGAAGAGGCAGGAAGACAAATAGGAAACAGGGCAGAAGAAGTTGCGACATGGTATTTTCGCTTGAATGGATTCTTCATGATTCCGTCCTATGTCATCCACAAAGACTATCGCGCGGAAAAACCCAGAACTGAAGCAGATATAATAGGTGTTCGCTTCCGGTATTCGGCTGAATACATCGGCAATCGCGTCATGAAAGATGATCCGGTCATCCTGAATGCAAGTAAAGTTAAAGGCGTAATGAAAAATCTGTTCGCATTGGTAGAGGTGAAATCGGGTATTTGCGCTATTAACGGTCCATGGTCGAACCCAGCCGAGAAGAATATCAATCGCGCCCTAGGTAGGATGGGAATCCTCGAAAAAAGCCAAATCGAAAGCGTTTCAGGCGCCCTCTATAGCAGTTATCGATGGGAAGATACACAAAATGTAATACAGTATTTTTGTATCGGAAACGAAACCGATCCGGCGCTAGAAAACAGGGGCAGCATCATTCAAATTACTTACCGGGACATAGCAGATTTCCTATACCTTCGGTTTTTAAACTTCCCCGAAAAGATACCAACCTGCCCCGCTGTTGATCTGCAATGGCCTGGCTTTGGCCATGATTTTGCTTATTGGTTTGATGGACGGAGATACGCTATCTCCCAAGATAAAACCATGTGCCACAAAGCTGTAAGATCATTCATTAAGACTGGATCTTTATACAAATAGAGGGATAACGGCATGGCGACTTATACTGCGTCAATCCTTATTGGGCATTCACATCCTAATCACAGTGGCATTATTCCCACTCACGAACTGTTCTTAAGCGAAAATAGTAGACCAGCATGGATATTAGTGCCTCACATGCCGACAGAGGAATTTAGAAAAAAGATATGGATCCCCTCGGTTGAGAACATGCTGGAAGATGCTTTGCTGATGATTAATGCCATAGTATTAGGAAATAAGAAGATAAGATCCTCGCTGAACCAATTTTGCAAAAGGATATCTGCTGTAGAAATATATTCCGTCCCGGATATTGAGCGGAGAAAAATATACAAGCTTTCACGCAAGGAATATGAAGGTATCAACATTAAGCTTTGTTTGTCTGTATACGAACAATCGACATTGAAAAAACAATTAATAGTCTTGAAGGAGTATCCTTTCGAGATGGAGGTATGTAGAACTTCTTTCAGTAGATCACACTCAATGTGGACGGGAAAAACTTTGCGCAAAGGAATACTATAATTATTTAGATCGTTTACAATTCATCAACTGGGGGCGGGAGTTGAGTAAGACAGTACGCAATATTTGTATGTCTATTCTTCTCGCCTTCTTTTTTTCTTCTGCCTTAATTCATGCAGCTGATATCACTCTCCCCAAAGATACCCCTGTCCGTGTCTTTTTCAGTCCAAACGGAGGCTGTACGGACGCCATCATTGACACCATCAACAAATCCAAGTCAGAGATCCTTGTTCAGGCATATATCTTCACCTCCCAGCCCATAGCAAAAGCACTTCTCAACGCCCATAAGCGGGGCGTGAAGGTCATTGTCATCCTGGATAAGAAGCAGAAGAAGAACGGATACTCACCCGCTACATTCTTCGTGAACCAAGGAATCCCGACTTACATCGACTCTGGCCACGCAGGAGCTCATGACAAGGTCATGATTATCGACCAGGAGACGGTAATTACGGGTTCATTTAATTTTACTAAAGCTGCGGAAACACAGAACTCAGAGAATGTGCTTATCATCAGATCATCGGAGTTGGCCAGGTTGTATAGAGACAATTGGATGAAGCATAAATCTCATTCTGAAAAGCCTTGAGGACATTGAATATGGTTCAAAATCAGGAAAGTGGTGCGAAAGCAGTTAATTATGGCTTGAAGACCGCAAAAGTAATTGCAGGGAAGCTTGGCTACAAAAAGACGGGAGATCCCAGAAGTAACGAATATGCAAAGGAAGAAAAGACAGTAGCTATAAAATGTGCACACGCTAGGACGGGCAGCATAGGTGTAACTTATAAAATGCTAGACCGTATATCATCTGTATTGGCGTGTTTCGAGAGAGATAATGGTGATTACGATATTTATGAAATATCACCTGGCATTTATCGAAGAATCATGACTCCTACACGCAGCACAGGTTCGTCAGCAGGAAAAGTAGGCATTGCGCTAAGAACAGACATTATAAAATACGGGAAATATATTCAGCGAGTAAGTCTGTAGTAGAGAAAAGCCTCTCCTATTGAAAGGATGAAGATTGATAGACGACTATATTTGCCCGATGCCTGCAAAATGGAACGAGATCTATCTTATCCTTGTCAGGATTTGGGAAAGACAGGGAAGAAATCCGAATGACAAGCCACCGGTTCCATTGATACTCGCTGCTTGGCATGAGACTAATAATACGAAAAAGCAGAGATGGAAAGAGACAATTAAGTGGATGAGCGATCATAATTGTGACCATCTGCTATTGGATATTAAAGATGATGAGATATTTATGGAATGACAAATAGGACAATATGAATTGTGCTTATTATAGTTGAATTAAAGGGCTTAACAGAATCGAAAGAAATAGAATCAACAGGCAATAGTAAGGGGGTAAAAAAGTGGAAATCAAGATCCTTTCGCCTGAAGAAGTGGAATTCAAGGAGAGGGACGTTCAAAATGCCTTTGAAAAGGATCTGTCAAAACTAGAAGAAGGTCTTGAATTCATAGCCTCTGAAGTAATTGTGGGTGCCGGTCGCATTGATACTCTTGCTTTCGACACAAACAATGGAAACCCCGTTTTCATCGAATACAAAAGACCTGGCGATTTTGGCAAAGATGCTCTCATTCAGCTTATGGACTATCTTAGTTGGTTCGTAAGGGACGAAAACAGGATTGCAATGTTAGAAAAGATTATCCGGTCTAAGAAGCACGATATAGAGGACTTTGATCCATCCATCCGACTAATATGTGTTGTAACCGATGTAGAAGACAGAATACGAAATAGCATCTACGCAATAGCAAATCACGTTAAAGTATATTCATACATGGTTGCCAAGGATACAGCAAACAAGGTCATTCTCGTTCCCAAACTTGAACTGGATAACCGCGACATTGAACTCCCGCCGCCCCCAATAGCTACGGAAGCTGAATTGCTCGCCAAGCGTCCTCATCTGAAAGAAATGTTTTATATATTAAAATCTTATTTAGAAAAAGACGGTGCTACCTGCTACACAACTGCCCGTTCCTTTCGATTCAAGAAGGATAGGGTCTTTGCTATAGCTCATCTTAGAAAAGATTATATCAAGCTCGGGCTAAGAGTAGGGCAGGGAATAGTGAGTGATCCCAATTTCAAATACAGAAAGCAAGGCAGTTCGAACTGGGGATATACCGAGATATATCCGAACAAGGATCTCGGTAATAAAGTATTAGAGTGGATGGAGATTGCGAGGAACAAGGCTAATGAATCGTTTGATGACCCAAGTGAAGAAGTATAAACGACTCCGTTGTAATTAGCTAGCTATCGCAAAGATTGCATAGAGGGATTAATCAAAATATGAAATCAAAAAAGCGTCGAGTCTTTGGATCCAAGATCGATTTCAAATCCCTTTCGTGTGCCCCCATCAATGAGCATGGCGTTGTCTACCTATTTGGAGTGCTTCATGAGGCATTCGATTTCAAGATAGAATCTGTCCAAGCAGGATTCCCCGACTGTGTGGCCAGGCGACAAATAGGGAAAAACCGGTGGGAGGAGATCAGGATCGAGTTTGAGTTCAATAGCAGATCCTTCCTGACACATAATCATGATCCGGAAGGGGCGGATATGATTGTGTGCTGGAAGCATGATTGGCAAGCATGTCCGGAGCACATAGAAGTAATAGAATTATCGACAATGATCAAAAGCTTGGAGAATATAGCGGAAGAGGTGAAGACGCCGCAAAAACTGTCCGCTTACAATGAATTCTGCAGACAGAAGAGGCTTGAAGGATACACTTTCCATGATATTTCGAGACTCTGGAGCGCGCATAAAGCAACAAAGATCGACAGCAAAGAAAAGAAAGTTGCCTCAGCTGCTAAAGATCTGACAGGCTACCAGAGCTTTTGCCAAAAAATGAGATCGGAAGGAAAGACGTTCGCTGAAATCGGAAAGCTCTGGAAAACGGAAAAGAGTAGAAAGCATCCTAAATGATTGCTTACTTTGACAGATACATTCGGAATTGTGCAATCCATGCTTGTAGCGATTGGGGATATCCCGATCCGCACGATGACTATTTCATAAAGATGTATAGAAGGCTGCCAGAGGGATTAAGATATTTGCTCGGTACGGGGGTCAAGAGAGGACTCATTATTCCCAAAGGTCGATCTTTCAGCTTAAAGGGATTGTCCTCAGATAAAGGTCCCTATAATTGGTTCAGCAGGTCGGCAGAGACGACGGAACCTGCACCTAACTGGGAATATTATGTACAGGTAGCTGAGTATATCCGACTCTACCCGATTGCCAAATCAAAGAACCTGATTTTAAAGTTCGAAGACGATCTGATGGATCTTGCGCTCTATAAAGACAAAAAGGTGCTGGTCTGCATTGAAGTCAAAGAGCGGGCTACTCAACTCGAGAAGTTGATCGCGGAGATAAAGTCATACAGGCAGCAGATAGATTACAAAGTTAATGACAGGGGTAACGATGCACTGAGGAAAGCTAAGTATATCGACAAACAAAGACCCGAATATTTCTGTGGCGTCGCTATCGGCGCCAAGCATGAATATCGAGTAAGCTATCCTGATGGACATGCTTTTGAGCTGACAAAAGATCAGATTCCCTACGTCTAATATTGAAGGTTTACGCATGACGAAATCCGACCTCATCTCCTTACTTGCGACGAAGAATAACCTGACCGAAGTCCAGGCAGCCAAGATCGTAAACCTTATTTTCGATGGATTCAAGGACGCTCTAGCCAAAGATGACAGGATTGAGATCAGGGGGTTCGGTAGCTTCATCCTGAGGGCGTATAAAAACTATACGGGTAGGAATCCTAAGACAGGGATAGTGGTCGAGGTGAAGCCCAAGAGGTTGCCGTATTTCAAGGTTGGGAAGGAATTGAAAGAAAGGATGAATGGCAGATAATGTTCAGCTCGTTCGTCCTTGTCTCGAGAGGAAATGAATAAAGCAACTTTTTCCTGGAAACAGATGGTCTCTAACATATATGAATTATCCGTTAGAGATATGGAGTGACTAACCTTATCTATTTGCATCATCGAAGGTTGTCATGGTTACATTTTTCTTCAAAGTTAATAAATCTTTTTTAAAATATGTTAATCATCCAATTACCGTTCCTCGAAGATATGAAGACGTTTTGGAGAAAGATATTCTCAATGATTTAAAACTCGCAAATACTGATATTACCATTATTTCGCCTACCGGAAAGAAATTAGGAGGACTCATTTATGCCGGCAAGGCAGGCTACGGCAAGTATCATCAAATCAGGGTATCGGGACAATATCCTAGCGACCATTTTGGGCATCTGAAAATAGGCGATGTCTTATCGATTATAATAAATAAGGATCACAACAATGTTGTTGTTCATATAGTCACTCTTGACTCTATAAAAATACATTTGAACTCACAGGCATGATCATGTTCCCGTTATACGAGTTGCTCATATGGTCAGGAGAATACAATGAAAACTGAAAAGATTGTTTTATCGGACTTATTTGAAAAACCGAGGAGATATCTCATTCCAATTTTTCAGAGGGGATATGTTTGGACAAAGGACGAGCAATGGGCTCCTTTATGGGAGGATATTATTAATCTGGTAGATGCAATCAGATTACAGCGTGAAGTGAATCCGAGGAATATGCGAAAACATTTTCTCGGAGCACTTGTTCTTCAACAGCAAAACTTGGGAGTTAGACATGTTCCCGTATCTGACGTCATAGATGGTCAGCAGCGACTTATAACACTTCAACTGATACTTATAGCACTTCGCGATACTGTTACTAGTCTTTCAAATGATTTTCTTAATGCTACTTTAGAACGGTTAACTCAAAATCCTGGCCCATACATAAATGAGGATGAAAGATTCAAAGTATGGCCTACAAGCGTCTATAGGGATGACTTTGGTGTTCTTGCTACTGCAGGCTCAATTCAGTCAGTTGAAGAGAAGTTCCCACTAATTCGCCAAAGAAGAAAATATCTTCCGAGGCCACAATTAGTTGAGGCGTATATATTTTTTTGTAAGAAAATTGAGGAGTGTCTCAACAATAATAATGTCCAACTAAATGATAGCGAGCAAAGTGATCTTGGTGATCGGCCAGTAGAAGTGAAAGTACAGTTAGCAGAAGGTCTCTTAGAAGCTATTACACGTCACATCCAGTTGGTTGAAATCAATCTCGATACTGAAGACGATCCACAAATCATATTTGAGACACTTAATGCTCGGGGGGCGCCACTAACGGCATCGGATTTAATTAGGAATTATGTGTTTTTATACGCAAGTCGAAGTCAAGATGATGTAGTCAGGCTATATGAGAGATATTGGAAGCCTTTCGACGAGACACCGGATGATAATGCAAGGAGCAAAACAAGGCGATTTTGGAAGGAAGAGGAAAGACAAGGAAGATTTAAAACGAACAGACTAGATTTGTTCTTTTATCACTATCTCACCTGCCAAACAGAAGCAGATTTAAAAATTGGTCACATATTCCAAGAATTTAAAGACTGGTGGGACCATTCAACGGAGCCCAGAGTAACAAGTACAGAGTTATCTAAATTATTAGCAATGTCGGAAATCTATAGAAGATTAATAACACTTCGAAATGGATCAAAATTCGGTCAATTATCATCTGTTCTCCGCATGTTGGATACAACAACGGTATATCCGGTGATTTTATATCTTGAATCAATGAGAGATGAGATTGGTGATGAGAATATTGACGGCATTTATGAAGATATCGAATCCTATTTAATCAGAAGAGTCATTTGCGGCTTAACTCCTAAAAATTACAACAAACTATTCCTGTCCTTCCTGCAATTTCTCAAAACGCAGACGGCATTGACTCGGTCAGTAGCTCAAAAATATTTACTCTCATTAGAGGGAGACAGTGGAAGGTGGGCGGACGACGAGGAATTCAAACAGCACTTCGTACATGATCCGATATACGAAAAATTACGATCAGTCAGAATCCAATATATTCTTGAATCGATCGAACGAGGTCTGGCGACAAATTTCCAGGAATCCATAGAAGTAAATACGGATTTGTCGATAGAGCACGTCTGGCCACAAAATCCTGCGGGTGAAGAATGGCCACCTGTCGAGAAGAATGAGGATGGGACTATTAATTGGACTTTATGGATTAAGCGTCGGAGTCTCATTAATAGCATAGGCAATCTGACGCTTGTGACTCCGTCATTCAACTCTTCTTTAAGCAATCGGTCCTTCAGTGTCAAAAAACCTGCAATCATTCGTGAAAGTCGTCTCAGAATAAATACTTATTTTCAGACTGTGGTCGATGTGTGGACAGAGGAAGATATCATTCAGCGCGCCAATGCCCTATTCAATATAGCGAAGAAGCTATGGGTACATCCTGGCAGTTGAAAGATAGCTTCTCCGTCATTGATTCTTGCAACGGGCTTAACAAAGGGAAAAGCTGAGTGATTGTGCTATTTCCAGACGAGGCAATAGTTACTTTTATGGAGTATACGATATGAGGATAATTAAATTAAGTCCGAAAGATAGAGATATGAAAGATCGGAAAATGGTCGATAAATATTTCACAAAAGTGCTTTTTGAGAGCAATCCTCGCGGTCAATTCCTATTGACAAAAGGGCGCATTTCGGAGAAAGGCATCTCTCCCGGTGAGATGATAATCTTCTCATATAATGTCGAGATTGTGTATCTTGCCCTTTCGCAATCGAAACGACTGAATACAATTGGCCCTGATGCGAGCCATTATCCATACTATTTCTGCGTGGATACCCCTACCATTGTTAATGGTAAGGGAACTTTGTATGAGCTTGAACAGGTAATGAATGGAATAAAGAATATCGTAAACACACAGGCATGGCCAACAATCAAAGATTCGGCAGAGTTGAGAAAAATATGGGTGGGATTTATGGCAAAGTGATTTCCACACAATTAATTATCGTAACCTGCAGTAATTTGAAATACTTTAGATATGCGTCCCCGTCAATCTCTCCTCCACCTGCTCATCCGTGAACCGCCAAACCATCTCGCACTCGCATAAGAACCGTTCATTTAGCATATTCTCCATCATCTCCCTGACACCTTCACAGTCAAGCCCTCGGTCATAGCAAAAGCGATTTAACCTTCTGAATAACACCGGTTCTGGTCGATCATACATTCCTCGATGGACACAGTTCCTGGGATCATTCTCGCATCCTTTCATTTGACAGAGATGCTGGGTGGACTTGAGATAAGCGCGAAGCTCCTGGACGAAGAGTTTGAGTCTGGTAGGATCCAACAGGAAGCTCATGGTGTCTGCGTGGGATTTGAGCTTCTTGTGCGGGATGGTGAGCATGGTGGTGTCTCCTGTGAGAGTTTGTTCGGAGTGAAAGCGGAAGTGGGGAATCTGGGCAAGCAAGTGTTTAGCTGTGTTTATCCTGTGTTTATTCTGTGTTTAGGAGGGGATTAAACACTGTAGAGATCTCTATATGACTGAAGTAAGTATGGATTTGACGTTTGCATGCGACTGTGTTTAGGTGTTTCATTGGAATCTGATAAGACCGCTATGAGCACGACGAGGACAACTAATTTGTCTGAATTTGTTAAAATAACACGTGAAGCAAATCCATACTGCATTTTACCTGATAATCTTGACACCCCAGTATGGCGCTATATGGATTTGGAGAAATTTCACTCCCTTTTAAAGGAAAGTGCACTTTATCTTTGCAGGGCGGATCGTCTAGAAGAACGTTTTGAAGGCACATATTCTCGACGTCAAATAATGGAGATGGAAAAATGGTTTAGAGCAATCGGTAAAGATCATTTGATTGAAGCTGAGAAAGAGAGAAGAAGGAAGGATCGTTTAAATACTTACATTAACTGCTGGTGTATGGGTGAATGCGATCTTGATTTAATGTGGAAACGATATATACGAAAGCCCCCAGGCATTTCAATAATGAGTTCAGTCAAGCGGTTGAAAGATATCTGTGATAGAGCATTGGAATGTTGGCCATTAGATATATCAGCAATTGCATATTTTAAACATGTCGAAGGAGAGAATATCAATTACCTCGGAACGCCAGCAACATTTATTTATAAGGATGTTCATTTCAAGCTAGATAACGAATTGATGCCTATTCCGCTGATTCCGCCATGCGATTCCGAGGGAAGCCGCCACCCTGTTCCGGGTGAAGCCGCCACCCCCTCGGAGCGAAGCGACGCTGGTGATTTCAGTTCTTTCTCATAGTCGTGTTGA
>Ga0302249_1001644_pt1 | contig 14558 bp, 13 predicted proteins | sample AAG_UR_Val_MG_FD_193531 | JGI IMG/M metagenome (GOLD analysis project Ga0302249, IMG submission 193531) | Enriched activated sludge microbial communities from anaerobic digester in WTTP, New Holstein, Wisconsin, United States - AAG_UR_Val | ecosystem: Engineered > Bioreactor > Anaerobic >... | reverse complement strand
TCTGGTCCGCCTTGATCTTGTCCTTGGCGACGAGCCGGTCCAGGTTCTTGGAGATCGTGTCGTACCCCCGGTTGACGAACTGGTCCGCGATGTCGTTCATGATGACGTTGAGTCCCCCCGGGTAAGCCGCCACCTGGCAGATGCCGTTTCCCATCTGGCCGGCCCCAACGACGCCGATTGTCTTGATTGCCATCTTCCTCACCCTCCTTATCCGTGGTTTTTGATTGACGATGAGTCCAGCCGCAACCGGCTCTCAACCCGCGTGAGGATCCTCTCTCCGAGGGGCGGGTGAACCGCGCGGAGCGGCGAATCTCCGAATCCGGCGGCCCGGTTCCCGGCGGGAGACGGGCTCTCCCGCCGGGGCCGGGATGACTGCGCGGTGATGAAGCCCGCGGGCTTCCGTTGACTGACGGGATGACGGGTTACGCCTTCTCGAGAACCATGGCCATGCCCTGACCGCCGCCGATGCACAGCGACGCCAGGCCGTACTTGTGTCCGGCCTTCTTCATCTGCATGGCCAGCGTGTAGGTGATGCGGGCGCCGGTGCAGCCGATGGGGTGGCCGATGGAGATCCCGCTGCCGTTGAGGTTGCACTTGTTGAGGTCGACGCCGAGTTCCTTGATGCAGCCCAGGGCCTGGACGGCGAAGGCCTCGTTGAGCTCGATGACGCCCATGTCATTCATCGTGAGGTTGAGCCTCTTGAAGAGCTTGCGGACGGCCGGGACGGGGCCGAGGCCCATGTAGGCGGGGTCGAGGCCGCCCGAGGACCAGCCCACGATCTTGGCCAGGGGCTTCAGGCCCAGTTCCTTCACCTTGTCGGCGCTGGCGACGACGACCGCGGCGGCGCCGTCGTTGATGCCCGAGGCGTTTCCGGCGGTGACCGTCCCGGTCTTGCTGAACACGGGGGGCAGCTTCGCCATCTTCTCGAGCGTCGTGTCCATGGGCCGCTCGTCGACCTTGAACACCTTGGGGTCGCCCTTCTTCTGGGGGATCACGACGGGAACGATCTCGTCGGCCACGGCGCCGCTGGCGTTGGCCGCGCGGGCCCTGCGATGGCTCTCGTAGGCCAGCTGGTCCTGCTCTTCCCTCGAGATCTTCATCTTCGCCGCGATGTTTTCGGCGGTGAAGCCCATGTGGTAGCCGTTGAAGATCTCCCACAGGCCGTCATGCACCATCAGGTCGGTGAGCTTGCCGAAGGGCATGTTCATGCGGTAGCCCCACCGGGCGTCGGCCAGGGCGTAGGGGACGTTGCTCATGTTCTCCATGCCGCCCGCGACGATGATGTCGGCTTCGCCCGCCATGATGGCCTGGGCCGCCAGCGCGATGGCCTTCATGCCCGAGGCGCAGACCTTCTGGACCGTGAAGACGTTGGTCTCCTCGGGCAGGCCCGCGAAGATCGCCGACTGCCGGGGGGGATTCTGCCCCTGGCCGGCGTTGAGGACGTTGCCCATAATGACCTCGTCGAAGTAGACGGGCTTCAGGGCCTTGTCGTAGTCGTAGTGCTTCTTCTGAATCTCCGTCATGTCGAATTCGCCGAAGACGGAGGGACGGGCCGCCTTGACGGAGTCGCTGATCGCCGGCCGCAGGCCCGCACGGATGATGGCTTCCTTGATCACGAGCCGACCCATTTCGACGACGGACACGCCTTTCAGGGAACCGCCGAATTCGCCGACGGCCGTCCTCGCTCCGCTTACGATGAATACCTCTTTCATGTCTTCCATCTCTCCTTTCAAAATTTTAGGCTCCAGGCATAAGGCACCAGACATCAGGAATTGGATCGAATCGAAATAAGTCGCGAAAGCATCTTGAGGATTTCGGTGCACCGCGCATCGATTTCTTCATACACCGCCTTTTCGATTAGATCGATTTCCAGGGCTATGATCGATTGCGTCAGCAGCTCCGCTGCGGATCCTTTGGCAATATTGAAAAAGCGTGATGCCTGCTTGTCGGAGCCCAGTTCGTCACCTTCCGCAATATTGCTGGGGATCGATATGGCAGCTTTTCTCATCTGATCTCGAAGATTACGATCTTTCGAAAAACCCTCGCTGTTCGTAACCTTGTAGATGAATACGGCAAGGTCCTTCGCCTTCTGCCATACCTTCAGCCCTCTGAGGCCCTCCTTTCCCAATGCCTGTGACCCTGAAATGCCAGCCTTTTAATGATTGCTTGATAGAAGGCATCAGGCGCCGGTTCCAATGTGCTTTTTCTTTGAACCTGATGCCCCTGATGCCCAACGCCTGACGCCTTACGCCTCTACTTTGATCAACATCGCATCCCCCTGGGCGTGGCCCGAGCAGATGCCGCAGACGCCGATGCCGCCGCCGCGCCGGCGCAGCTCATAGGCCAGCGTCATGAGGATCCGGGCGCCCGTGGCGCCGATGGGGTGGCCGTAGGCGATGGCGCTGCCGTTGACGTTGACCTTCTTGAACATTTCCTCCTTGCTCATGCCGAGGATCGAGCGGGCGCTGATGATGGCCACCGCCGCGAAGGCCTCGTTGATCTCGATGAGGTCGATGTCGTTGAGCGTCAGGTCGTTCTGCTCGAGGACCTTCTTGATGGAGAGGCCTGGAACCGTGGCGATGTCCTTCGTGGGCTGCGAGACCTCGGCGTAGTCGAGAACGGTGAAGAGGGGCTTCATGCCGAGCTCCTTGGCCTTCTCGGCGCTCATCATCAGGCAGACGTCGCCGCCGTCGTTGACGCCGGGGGCGTTGCCGGCCGTCACGCCGCCGGGCTGGCCCGTCACGGTGCTCTTGTGATTGAAGACGGGCGGAAGCTTGGCGAGGCCGTCCATGGTTGTTGCCGGCCGTGGGCCCTCGTCCTTGTCGAAGATCACGACGTCCTTGCCCTTCTTAATCTCCACGGGGAAGATCTCGTCGTCGAGCCTGCCCGCCTTCATGGCCTCCACGGCCCGCATCTGGGACTGGTAGGCCCACTCGTCCTGGTCCTGGCGCGTGAAGCCGAACTCGTCGGCCGTCTCGGAGCCGTGGATCGCCATGTGCCGGTTGTAGAAGGCGTCCCACAGGCCGTCGTAGACCATGAGGTCCACCACCCTGCCGTTCGGCAGGCCCATGCGGCTGCCCCAGCGCATGTCGGGCAGCGAGTAGGGGCAGTTGGACATGCTCTCCTGCCCGCCGGCGATCACGATCTCGGCGCGGCCCGTCTGGATCATCTGCACGGCCAGGTCGATCGTCTTGATGCCCGAGGAGCAGACCTTGTTGACGGTGATGGAGGGGACGGACTCGGGGAGGCCCGCCAGCAGCGTGGCCTGGCGGCTGGGCACCTGGCCGCAGCCCGCCGGGACGACCTGCCCCATGATGACGTAGTCCACGTCCTCGCCCTTCACCTTGCCGCCCGTGCGGCGGAGGCACTCCTTGATGGCCAGGGCGCCCAGCTGCGGGGCGTCGAAGCCCTTCAGGGCGCCGCCGAAGACCCCGTAAGGCGTCCGGCAGGCCTCTACGCAGACAACCTGTCGTAGATTCTTGTAGGTGTTCTTCGTCTTCCTCCCCATCCCCTTGAAGTCCGGCTTCCTCTCCCCGAACTTCGCGATGGGGGCGCCCTTGTAGTATTCTGCCCTCGTCTTGTCCAGCTTCTGCGGTACCTTCGACATGTCTACCTCCTCTTCTCCTGTGAGGGACCCGCGGCCGGCCTTCGCGCGGCCCCGTCGGTCCCCCCTGATTTTTCTCTCTCCCAAACCCGTCCGCTCTAAGTCCGCAGGGGGCGGACCCGCCGCGCGGCTCAGTAGCGCGGCGGTCTCCCGGCTTCCCGCGTCCCCGGTGGGGCGCCGGAAGCCGGGGTCAGCTCAAGCGGTCAACGAACTCGATTTCTCTCGGGATCTTATACGAGGACAGGTAGGTTCTGCAGTGCTTCAGGATGGCCTTTTCGTCTGCAGAGGCCCCCTCCTTCTTCACGACGAGCGCCTTGACGATTTCCCCCCGCATGAGGTCCGGCTTCCCGATCACCTTCGACTCCGCCACGTCGGTGTGCAGGTTCAGGACGATCTCCACTTCCCTCGGGTAGACGTTGAACCCGCTGGTGATGATCATCCTCTTCTTGCGGCCCTTGAGGAAGATGTGGCCGTCGGCGTCGATCAGGGCCAGGTCCCCCGTGTGCAGCCAGCCGTTGCGGATCACCTGCGCCGTGGCTTCCGCGTCCTTGTAGTAGCCCTTCATGACGTTCGGGCCCCTGACGACGAGCTCCCCGATCTCCCCGCGGGGCAGCTCCCGATCGCTTTCGTCGACGATGCGGGCCTCGACGCCCGGGATGGGGACGCCGATGGAGCCGGGCTTCTGCTGCATGTGCAGCCGCGTGACGGAGCAGACGGGCGAGGCCTCCGTGAGGCCGTAACCCTCGCGGATCGGCACCCTGAACTTCTTCTCGAACTGGGGCATGTAGGCCGGCGGCATGGCGGAGCCCCCGGTGACGCAGTATTTCAGGGAGCTCATGTCGTACTTCTCGGTTCCCTCCTGGAGGAGCATGCCGAGGTAGACGCGCGGCACGGCGGTCATGTAGGTGATCCTCTCGGTCTCGATGGCCTTGAAGATGCTGTCGATGCTGAAGGCGTCGAGCATCACGACGCAGGCGCCCATCAGGATGGGGTTGAGCATGTTGGCCACGGCGCCGAAGGAGTGAAAGAGAGGGATGAGGCTCAGCCCCGTGTCACGCTGCGACCCGTCGAAGAGCTCCGCCAGCAGGCTGGACTGGGAGATCAGATTGCCGTGGGTGAGAACGGCCCCCAGGGGCTTTCCCGTCAGCCCCGAGGTGTAGATCATCACGGCCGGGTCGTCCTCGGCGGCATCGGAGGCCTCGAACTCGAATGGCCCGGCTTCCATGGCCTTTTTCATGGACAGCGGGCCCTCGTCGATTTCCGTCAGCAGGAGGTCCCGGCAGGTGGCAAGCCAGTCCCTGATCTCCTCGAAGCGCCGCGCCGACTGAGCGGACGTGACGAGCACCTTCGCGTCGCTGTTGTCGAGGAGGTATTGCAGCTCGTAGGCGGTGGACATGACGTTGAGCGTCACGGCCACGGCGCCCAGCTTCTGGCAGGCGAAGTAGGTGATGGGGAATTCGGGGGTGTTGGGCAGCATGAGGGCCGCCTTGTCGCCCTTGCCGATACCCATGGATTTCAGGCGGTGGGCCACGGAGTTGACGGCCGCGTCCATCTGACCGTAGCTGATCCGTGAATTCTCATAGACGAGGGCCCTGTTGTCCTTGTATCTGCTGCAGGATTCTGCGAACATTTTTCCAAGGTTCATAAGACCTTCGGACCCCCCCTGAATCAACGGGCGAACCATATCACAACGGGGTCGACTCTTCAACCAAAAACATCGGAAAAATCGGCATTCCCGGCCTTTTGGACGGCGGCAAAAGGTTCGGCGGAAAGGCTTCGGGAAAGCGGCCCGGGGCCCCCTTTCCCCCGCCCTTTCCTTGACAATTCGGGCCGCCTGCGGTAAAAGCAGAAACTTCTTGGAATATTGAAATGTTGGAAGGACGAAGGGACGGGGTTGCAGATGGCCGAAGTGATCGACGGAAACCGGATCGCCCGGGAGGTGAGGGAGGAGGTCAGGGCCCAAGCCGCTGACCTGAAAGAGAAAAGGGGAATCGTCCCCGGCCTTGCCGTGATCCTCGTGGGCGACGATGCCGCCTCGAAGATCTACGTGGGCCGCAAGGAGAAAGCCGCCGCCGAGGCCGGTTTCCTGTCGCGCGAGTTCCGCCTGCCCGCCGATACGGCGGAGGACCGCCTCCGGGAGATCGTCGCCGGGCTCAACGCCAGCCCCGAGATTCATGGCATTCTCGTGCAGCTGCCCCTGCCGAAGCACATCAACCCCGACGTGGTCATCTCGACCATAGACCCCCGCAAGGACGTGGATGGCTTTCATCCCGTCAACATCGGGGGCCTGTTCACGGGCCGCCCGGGCCACCGGGCCTGCACGCCGCTGGGGGTCATCGAGCTGCTCGACCGCACGGGGATTGCCATCGAAGGCAAGGAGGCCGTCATCGTGGGCCGCAGCAACATCGTGGGCAAGCCCCTGGCGCTCATGCTCCTGAACCGTCACGCCACGGTGACGGTCTGCCACACCCGGACGAGGGACCTGGCGGCCGTGGCCAGGCGCGCCGACATCCTGGTGGCCGCGGCGGGCAGGGCCGAGATGATCCGGGGCGACATGGTGAAGGAGGGGGCCGTCGTCATCGACGTGGGGATCAACCGCCGGCCCGACGGCAAGCTCGTGGGCGACGTGGCCTTCGCCGAGGCGGCCGCGAAGGCCTCCTACATCACGCCCGTGCCCGGCGGGGTGGGCCCCATGACCATCGCCATGCTGATGCGGAACACCTTGAACAGTGCCATGAAGACAGGCTGAAGGCTGCAGGCCACGGGCCGAAAGCAAAAAAATCCCCCTCTTTCCCCCCTGTGAAGACCCGATACCCTAATCTTCCTCTCCCCTGGCGGGAGCCGAAATCATGTCATTCCCGCGGAAGCGGGAATCCAGAACTCATTGAAAAGACCGGATTCCGCATCGCGCTGCGCTTGTGCGGAATGACAACATCGGAAGTGCGACGCCGTCTCTCAAGGGAGAGGGAAACTAAGGTTTATGGTTTCCAAAGGGGGAAAGAGGGGGATCTTGATTCAGGCGGTTGCCCTTACGGCTTTTCTTCCAGCACCCCCATCAGTTTGAAGACCTTCTCGAAGCGCATCTCCCAGGTGTGCTCGGCGCGGGCCCGCTCGAAGCCCGCCCTGCGGATCCGCTCGGCTTCCTCCGGGTGCGCGAGCAGGTGCCGGATCTTGCCGACGAGGTCGTCAAACCCCCTGTAGGTCACCACCTCCTCGCCGGGCCGGAAGAACCGCTCGAGCTCCGCACAGGACTCGGTGACGTAGAGCCCGCCGCTCATGGGGATCTCGAAATCCCTGCCCTTCAGGCAGTACGTGTCGTCGTGTCCCGCCACCCCCCCGAAGCCCAGGTTGATCCGGCTCCGCGAATACATCCTGACCATTTCCTCCGTCGTCAGTGGGCCGTTGGGCCATCCGAATCCGAAGGCCTCCACGCAGATGCCCGCCTGTTTCAACCGGTCGACGATCGCCGGCCGGTTGCCATAGCACTGCCCCACGAAGGACACGTCGAATTCCCGTTCCACGTCGTAGGGCCTGTGAACGGAGGGGTTGGCCCCTTCCGGCAGGTAAAGCGGCAGGGCGCCTTCGACGCAGTATTTGATCAGGGCGTCCTCGGTGCTCGTCCAGCACAGGTCGAAGTGCCGGCAGATGTCCCGCATCCCCATGGCCAGCCCACCGCGGATCTTACCCACGAAGTGCTCCTTGTCGTTGAGGGCGAGGTTGACGATGGGGACGCCCTGCGACCGTAGCGCCTCGACCGTCCGGGGGTAGACCAGTTCCCCCGAGAGGTACGTGAAGATCACGTCGGGCCTCTCTTCCCGGCACCACCGGGCGACGAGATCGGCAAGGGCCCGGTTCATGCGGGGCTTGATCTCGCGGTTCCAGTCTTTGCGGCTGTGGTCGAACTCCTCGAACCAGTCGTAGAGCCGCACCGGCCCGAAGCGCTCGAGGGACGGCTTCAGGGCATCCGTCTCCCAGTTGTAGTTGTGCCAGACGGCCAGCGTCCGGATCGTTCCCTTCGGCTTCGGAGGGATCGCGGGAAAGCGCCGCCGCAGGGCATCCCGGATCTCCGCCTCGACGGGCACGCGCAGGCCGCGGTCCCGGAAGGCCGCCTCGTAGAAGACCCGCTCCGTCTCGAGCCTGCGGCTGTTCCGCCAGGCCAGGAGGCGCGTGCGGGCGCCCTGCAGGGGGCCGCTCATGCCCCGCCGTCCTTCCACAGCGTGTAGAGCCGGGGACCGCCGGACTTGTCCACGCGACCGTTCATCATGTTCATGACGTGTCCGGCGTCGACGGCGACCGTGGAGAAGCGCTCGGCGATGTCGACGCAGACCTGCAGCGCACCGACACCCGCCCCGACGATGCAGAAGTCGGCCCCCGGCGGGACGGCCGCGAGCACGCCCTCCCGCATCGACTCCCAGCGGGTGGCCACGTACTCAGCGGCAATCGGCACGTGGGCGATCCGGGGTGCGCTCGAGAACTGCCGGAACCAGGACCGGCAGGCGTTCTCGTCGAAATCCGAGTTGACGACGCAGACCGTCTTTCCGTCCAGGAGCCGGGCAAAGCGCCCGGTCACCAGGTAGGCGTACACGGCGTAGAAGGGGATGTAGTTGTCGCCCGTCAGCTCGATGTCGTTCGCTGCGAGAAAATCTAGGAATTCGATCGCCGAGTCGTCGTGTTTCGACTTGCGCAGGAAGGAAAAGAGGCCCCTCTCTTTTTTCCGTGTGTTGCCCGGGAAAACGAGGGGTGCGATGCGGCCCCGGCGGGCGAGTGCCCGCATAGCCTCGATGTGCGCCGGCATCGCCTTCCGGATCGCGGCCCCGTTCTCCGCCTGCCGGTACAGGCCGTTGCAGTCCAGGGAATGCCGGTAGAACGCGTACTCCCCGTCGGCGAACCGCACGATGGGCATGGCGGCCTTTTCGGCCATGGCCTTCTGCACCGTTGCGTGCAGGATCTCCAGGTATTGATTGCCCGAGGAGACATCCCGGTGGAACAGGCAGGTTTCCTGCTCCACCATCTCGGGTACGTTGAGCTTGAACACCGGTTCGTTGTCGATGCCGGCGATGTCGAGCCGGCGGAATCGGAACGTGCCGCCCGCAATCAGTCGGTCAAGATAGGGTTCAGGTTTCACGGGACCTCATGTCGGTTTTTTTCTTGCCACCACGGCGTAGCTCGTCCCCGAATACGCCTTCGCGACGAGCCGCGCGAACAGGCCGATCCCGGGGATGTTGCGGAGCCGCTCCTTGATCACCTCGGAGTGGTAGTCCTTCTTGGCGATGACATCGAAGCCGCGCTGCGAAAGCAGCAGGGCGAGGGTTGCCGGCGTGAAGTGATGGAAGTGGTAGGGGAGCTGCCACCCCACCCAGTCCAGCCAGGTCTTCTGCGCATCCGTCCCCTCGTAGTTCGGCACGTCGATGACGAGCAGGCCGTCGGTCTTGAGCCACCGAGAGACCTTCTCGATGTAGCGCCGCGGGTCGTCCGTGTGCTCCAGGAAGTGCCACATGGTGGCCACGTCCACGGTGCACTCCGGTACGTCGACGGCGTCGATGTGCCCGGTCCGCATGGGGATCCCCATGGTGTCCCGGACGTAGGAAGCGGCGTGATCGGAGATGTCCACCCCCGTCACGTCGTAACCCGCCTCCCGGGCGGCATACAGGAAATACCCCATGCCGCAACCGACATCGACGACGAGCCCCCGCTTCTTGAAACGCCGATAGAACCGGATCCGGTGGTCCTCCTGGGAGATGCGCCGCCGCATCTCCGGCGACCCGGGCCGCAGACCCTCGCGGTACTGGCTGTCGAAGTATTCCTTTTCGTAGAGCCGCCCCAGCTCCTCGCGGTCGGGCCGGGGGTCCAGGACGCCGAGCCCGCAGCCCGCGCACCGGTGCACGGTCCAGCCGTCCCGCTCGATCAACGGCGACCGGGCGGTGGATCCGCAGAGGATGCACGCTGCCGGTGCCCGTTCCACTCAGGACCCTCCCGTCGTGCCGGTTTTTTCGGTCTCCTCGAGGGTCTCGAGGATCGCCCGGTATTTCACGAGCTTCTCCCTCGCCGCGACGCCGTCGCGCAGGAAGGGCAGGGTAAGCGGGATCGTCAGGACCCGCCACCACGCCTTGAGCCGGTCTTCACGTGCGATTCGACGCACCGTCTCCGGCCGGTAATGCTTGCGGTAGAATAGATACTCGGCCCGTGCCTTTCGCCCCCACCTGTCGGCCGCCGCCTTCGTCTCGCTGTGGCCCCCGATGTGACGCACCGTCGCCTCGGCGATGTACCCGATCTCGTAGCCCCGCCGCCGGATCTGGAGGCACAGCTCCTGGTCTTCGCCATAGAGGAAGTAGTCCTCGTCGAAGCCCCCGATTATGCGGACAAGCTCCGCCCGCGCGATCATGCTCGCGCCGAGCACGCAGGCGATCGAACCCGAAAGCCCCGCGAGTTCCCCCGACGCATGCTTCTCGCCCGGGTAGCGCAAGGAGATCGTCTCCTGCGGCGCCCCGTCGGGGTAGACGACCCTGGTTCCGGCAAGGCCTACGGCCAAGTTTTCGTCCATGTACCGGACGGCCGTCTCGAGGCAGGGCCCGTCGAGCACGGCATCGGGATTCAGGAAAAAGAGGTAGCGTCCCTTGCACAGGGGGATCGCCTGGTTGTTGGCGGCGGCAAACCCCCGATTTTCGCTGTTGGCGATAAGCTGCACGGAAGGGTATCGGGTTCTCACCACCTCGGCCGTGCCGTCCGAGGAGGCGTTGTCGACGACGAAGACCTCGCGGCTCACCCCGCCCGCCGCGGCGACGGAATCCAGGCAGGCGCCGATCACGTCGGCGGAGCGATAGGTGACGATGACGAGGGAGATCTCGGGCAGGTTCTCTGCTGACTGGTGTTCCTGCCGGTTCTGTTCAGAGTTCATGTGTTATCGGTCAGACATCAACCGGGTCTCGTCCTCGAGTCGGCTATCAGCCAGTTCTGGTATTTGAAATTTTCGAGACGCTGGTCGTAGCGTTCAACCGGTCTCAGCATATCCGGCAGGATCTTGTAAAAACGGTAGGTAATTAGTCCTGTTTTGGCACCAGATCGCACAGGTAGTTGGCTACCTGATCGAAGAGATCTCCGGTGCGATGATTATACCGGAACTCCAGTTCCCGAATCCAGCGATAAGCACCGCGGAGAGCTCTTTGGACATTTGAACCGGTCTGAAAACGCGTTCGGTGCTTGACGGGATTCGATTTCAATGGGAGCCGGCCGGGGCGACGCTCTGCGCGATGCCCAAAACCGGCTCGACGGGACTCAACAGACACAAAAGGACACGGCATCGCCCAGACGATGCGTTGCGACACACCAGAACCATGGTTTTCTTAGCCAAATTGCAGACACCAGATCCGCTCGTAGGCCTCCCGGATCTCCATCAGGCGATGCAGACCCCGGGCAAACTTCAGGATCCGGTAGCGGCCGTGGTGAACCACCCGGGCCGCCACGTTGAAGAACCGATACCGCAGGCGCTTCAAGAGCTTCTTCTTGTGCAGCCCCGGCAGGGCCAGCCGCTTGATCCAGCTCACCAGGTTGTAGGCCAGCATGCCGATGCTCAGATACGCCCAGTTGGCGTGAAACTCCCCGCAGGGGAACCGATCCAGCGACAGCCCGTACTTGGTCTCCCGGATGAAGTTCTCGGTGGTGGCCCGCAGCAGATGCTCGGGCACCAGCTCCGTGGCCGCCTCCTGGCGGTTGGTGACGATGGCGTGATACCGGTACCGGAAGGTCTCCAACAGCGTCGGCTGCTCGCTCTCCGGCAGCTTCTCGCGGCGCAGCAGCATCCGGTACGCCCGGGGCCAGCGGGTGGGCTGGTAGAGCGTCTCGGAGACCCAAACGTCCGGCTTGCCCGGCAGGGGCGCCCAGGCCTCTTCGGCAACAGCCCCGATGGCCCTCATCAGCGGCGCGGTCTGACGGGCCGTGATGGTAAAGCCCACCCCGAGCCGTTCGCACTCGGCCACGACGGCCTTGTCGTAAAACCCCGAGTCCATGGCCACGTGGATCGTCTCGGCCAGATCCTTCACCTTGTGGACGCACTCGCCGAGGAAGCTCACCGCCCCGTCGGCCGTGTGCGCATGGCCCGCACGAAGGCGGCCGTGAAGCCAATCCCCCGTCTCCCGGACAAAGCCCATCAGGGGGTTCAGGGCCCGGATGCCCGTGTAGGCCATGCGGGCCCCCTGCTGGTGGCCGAACACCTCGTCGAGGGTGGAATCGATGTCCAGGGTGAGGCGGGGGCGCTTCGGCTCGGCCCGGTAGACCCGGCGGAAGCACTCCGCCAGGACGCTCTCGAGCTGCCGGATATGCCCCAGGGTGAACCGTCGCAGAAAATCCCCCATCGTCGTGGGGTGCGGGATCTCGCCATGGCTCCAGAGGCTCGAAAACCCCGACTCCTCCCGCAGCACCAGCAAATCGTCCAGGCACTCGCCCCCGGTGATCATGCTCACGGCCAGCCCCAGGATGGCCTCCGACTCCCGGTAGCCCCGCTCGCGCGCCTTGACCCGGACCCGCTGGTCGATCAACTCGGGCAGGCCCAGACGGTGAATGAACTCGTCGAGCAGGATCCCGCCGCCGAAACTCACCAGGGTCTCGTCGCCTTCAACCAACCGAAACTTCCGCCTGCCGACCTGCTTCATGTTCACCTTCCGGGTGATCGGGATGACGGAAGTCTAATAAACCGAAAACCCTTTGTCCATAGGCTTTTCAAAGAACGTAAAACTATTTTACAAGTGCCTTAGCGCTGGATCTGGGCAGTTCTTTGAGATACAGAGGGAAGCGGTCCTTGGAGACACCGTGGTGTTTCATCAGCCGCTCCTTGGCCCAACTCCAAAATCCCTCGAGGCCGTTGATGTAGACCCGACCGGAGGAGAAGTACTTCTGGTGGTCTACCTTCAGGTGCCGGTAGCCGCAGAACATGAGGCTGTCATAGCTGCCGAACTTATCCGTATAGACCACGCTACCCCGGCGAACCTTCTTGACGGTGAGCTTCAGCAACGTAGCGGCCGAGACATCCGGCACAACCGTGACATGAACCCGGCCTGCCCGCTCCAGGATGCCGAACACAGGCACTTTGCCGGCCGCCCCTCGGCCTCGTTTGCCTTTGCGCCGGCCCCCGAAGTAGGCCTCGTCGAGTTCGATCTCGCCACCCAGCAGGGTCGAGGCATCCTCGGCGTGACTCAGGATGGCCATCCGGATCGTGCTGACGGCCCCGTAGACGGCCCGATAGGACAGCCCGAGCTGCAGGGACATCTTGCGGACCGAAACCTCCAGCTCAAAGAGCTTGATCAGCGAAAGCCACTGGACAGCGCTCAGGCGACCGTAATGGATCCAGCGGCCCGAGAAGTCATGAAACGTATAGTCGCAGCGCGAACATCGATATCGCTCATCGGCCAGTTTGTAGAGCTTCCGCTGTCCACAGCGGGGGCAAAATCGATGTCCATTTTTACGGCATTTTCTCGACAAGTACTTGCGAGCGGTTCGCTCGCTCGAAATCAGCTTGTAGTAAGCTTTTAAGTCCATGGGGCACCCTTAACACAGGTGCCAGAACAGGATCAATTACCAAAAAGAAAGCCCCGGAAGCGGTCGCCGCCGGGGCTTTTTTATCTCCGCTGTCCTTTCTGCTACTGGAAGATCTTCGGCACGCCAAGAACCTTGATGGGGTCCTCATCGGGCTTCAGGTCCATGAGCTTCACCAGTTCGGGGCGGATCTTTTCCCAGTCCTGCCCGGCCAATGGTTTGCCCATCTCGTAGGCCAGGGCCGAGCACACCCGGTTGTGGAGGATGTCGCCCCCGGGCTCCTTCAACTGCCGGACTGCCGTGGCGATCATGACGTCCATGAGGCCCTGCAGCTCCGGGAATTCCTTGAGGTAGGCCTTCTCCCAGGCCAGGTAGAGCTCGGTCAGGGCGTACCTATCCTGGGAGGCCGCCGCAGCCGTGCCCGCCGCCCCGACGACAATCACCAGCGCTATGATGCAGGCGATGCACTTCTTGCCGTTCATGTCCATCAACCTCTTTTCGCCGTCGTTCGATGCCGGTCCTATGGTGGTCCAATACCACGAAATGACGTCGACTTTCAGCTGACACCTCATCCCGGCCAGTCCGAACTCCGGGGCTGTAAACCGAATGCCCCGCCGTCCGTTTTACGAGTCAACGGAACGATTCGCGTTCAGGGACTGAACAAGGACAACGGAAAGAATTCAACCCCAGGGAAAGGATCCGAACCATGCAACGCATTCTGCTCGCTCTTGCCATCACCCTCGTTGCCGCGACGGCGGCGCAAGCTGCCGACGTCGGCGTATCCGTCAGCATCGGCCAGCCCGGGTTCTATGGCCAGTTCTCCATCGGGCACTTTTCCCCGCCGGTTGTCTACGCGCCGCCCGTCGCGGTGTACCCGGCGCCGGTCGTCGTCCGGCCCGTTGCCGTGGTCCACGCCCGGCCGATCTACGTGCACGTGCCCCCGGGCCATGTGAAGCACTGGCAGCGCTACCACCGCGGCCACCCCGTGTACTATCGTCACGACGGACGGTACGATCACCGGTAAGGGCTCGCGGCGGACGCCGCCCCCCCATGAAATCTTGAGCGATCGAGGAGCGCGAAACCCCTTTGTGCTCTGGAATAGAAGGAAAGCAGGGCCCGTGCAGGCCCTGCTTTCCTGTTGACGCTCCCGCCTGCCGGGCCGGTTTTCATGCGCCGCCCGCGGAACGGTTTGTGAGATAAATGCCCGAGAGCACCAGGGCCGCACCGATGAGCAGCGAGGCATCGATCGACTCGCCGAGCAGGAAAAAGGACATGATGACGGCGCTGATGGGCACGAAGTTGATGAACACCCCCGCCTTCGAGGGACCGATCTCCCTGATTCCCTCGTAGTACCAGATGAACCCGAGGCAGGTGCCGAAGAAGCCCAGGTAGACGATCGAGAGCCATGCGGAAAGCGAGTAGCTCCCGA
>Ga0302249_1001635_pt1 | contig 14621 bp, 9 predicted proteins | sample AAG_UR_Val_MG_FD_193531 | JGI IMG/M metagenome (GOLD analysis project Ga0302249, IMG submission 193531) | Enriched activated sludge microbial communities from anaerobic digester in WTTP, New Holstein, Wisconsin, United States - AAG_UR_Val | ecosystem: Engineered > Bioreactor > Anaerobic >... | reverse complement strand
TATCGATACAAAACTCCGGCACATATATCCAATGGAAACTAGGCGATGGCGAATGGCAGAATTTAATCGCCCTGGCTGATCTTGTCGGCCCGCAGGGCGATCCCGGCAATGAAGTATCGATACAAAACTCCGGCACATATATCCAATGGAAACTAGGCGATGGCGAATGGCAGAATTTAATCGCCCTGGCTGATCTTGTCGGCCCGCAGGGCGAAGAAGGAGATCCCGGCGCAGACGCCACGGAAATCGAACTGCAAAAAACCGAAACGCACGTCCAATGGCGCTACGTCGGCGGCGAATGGACAAATCTGATCGCCCTGGCCGACATTACCGGGCCGGCGGGAGGATTGGCGCTTGGTGAAACATCCGAAACCGCCTATCGCGGCGACCGCGGCAAGACCGCTTATGACCATTCGCAAGCGGCACACGCGCCAAGTGACGCCAATAATTACACCCATCCAAACCATTCGGGAGATGTTACGTCTTCCGGTGATGGAGCGCAAACCATAGCCGCAAAAGCCGTCACTTTGGCTAAGATGGCCGACCTGGCGCAAAACCGCATACTCGGCCGAGTATCATCTGGCGCTGGCGTCCCCGAAGCCTTAACTCCGGCAAACGTCAGAACAATCGCCGAAATAAATGACGTGGACACGGAACGAGCAAAACGTCTATGGCGGTTAGTGCCTTCGGCAAATTACACCGCACGTCCCCCATCTACTTCTACAATAACAATGCTTGCGAATATGACCGCCACGATTAAGCCGGGAATGTCTTTGCGCTATACCTGGAATGGCGTGGAGTATTTCGGGCAAGTAGCGGCAATCACAAGCAATCTTCTGACTGTTCGCGGTGCGCCGCTTTCGACAAGTTATGACGTTTCCAATCTGCAATTCGGCGGCGGCGTTGTGCATGAATTGGTTTTGCCAGTAGCCGGAACGTATGAAGACGCGAACAATACCGCTCTTTTGGCCAGCGATAATGCCGCGCCGGTTATCTGGCTCAAAGAAGCGTCCTACGCGGTGCATTATCGGGTGTGGTCAAGGAAGAAAGATACCGGCGCTACGGCAGGAAAAGCAAGCGTCAGAATTAATAATGCGGAGTTAAATTCCTCCGCTGGTGGATTAACCATTTCCGCGGACGCGACATGGTATTCAACCGGTGTTAATATTAACGTATCAAACTATGATATCCAACAAGGCGAAGCGATTGAAGTGACCGCTACAAAAGGCACAAACGGAGACGCCGAAGATTTGTGCGTAATTTTAATAATCATCACGCCGTAAGGAGTAGAGCATGGAACAAAAAGACATAGACAGATTACTGGCAGGACGTAAAATTATTGACGGGATTAAAAGCCCCGACTCTGATTATCTGAACACGCTTAATCAGACAGCCAAGAAATCGAAAGACGTAGATATTGCTAAGGTTAAGCAAACATTGGCAGAAAGAGATGCTCTTTTAAAGATTGAGTCTGATTCTATTATTGACGCTGAAAAGCAGCTTGTAGAACTAGGCTTTAAAGGCATCGGTGACTTTTTAGAATTTAATAAAACAATGTGCCTTGAGGAAACCAAAGAGCGATTAGAAATAGTGCGCTTACCTTGCGACGGTTGCCCGACTAAAAAATGTATTGAGCTATATAAAGACAAGGCTTGTTTCTATGATACGTCCGGCAAAGTGCCGGAGTATATGGCGCAACTTCATTTATCACTAAGGCTAAAAAGCAAAGAACAAGATTTTTCGGATGTCCGTATTTGCCCAGATGGATATGGCATTGTGTTTAAGGCACTAAGAGAGCCACAATTCGATTTGAGGTGGCGTTACAATGGCTAAAACTCAAATCCTTAGACCAATAGGGGTTAATTCAAGAAGCTCTGACTATACTGGAAGCCCTAGCACAAATAATAATTGCTACCAGAACGTAGATGAATCTTCTAAAAATGAGGCGGATTATAACTATGGAGGATTGGGCTCCGCAGGCCAACAGGTTTACGATATTCTTTATACATTAGAAGAATACACCGGAAGCAATAGTATCAACAAAGTTACGGTTAAGGGATATTATTACTTGGTCGAAGTTAACTCTCCCGGTGTGCATTCACAAGCTAGGTTTAGAATTAAAACTGGCGGAACGGTTTACAATGACAGTTATTTTAACCCCAGCACGTCAGCTTATGGATTGCATTCTAAGGTTTACACTACCAATCCGAAGACATCAGCGGCATGGACTAAAGAGGAAGTGAATGCTCTTTTGGCGGGAGATTCGCTTGGAGCTTATCGCTCTAGTGATAAATCCCCTAGAACCTCTATTGCCTGCTGCTGCCAGTATTGGGTAGAAGTGGAATATGAGCCACGAAAACCGAAATATATAATATTTTAGGAATAAGGCTGTAAATGGACAACATTATCGCATATCGCGCAAAAGGTTTTTTTCTAATGGACGGCACGATTTTGGCCGGCGGCAACGCGCCCGCTGGTGTAACCACACTGCCGGTCAGCGCGATTGGCTATTCCTGGTTTACCTGCCATGGAAGTCATACCGCCAATGGCCTGGAAGGAATTAACCGCCGCGGCTTTTGCGCCAAAGAAGGAGAAGACGGCACGCCCACTATAGACGATCATGTGGTTTGGGAAGAAGGATTGTTTTTTGATGAAGCATACAGCCTGCAAATCACCGGCCTAAAACCGGACACGCCGTATCGCGTGGCCGCCGTCGTGGAAAAATTCGAAAATTATTTTTACGGCGAGCCATTGACCATAAGTCCGCGGACAACCTATATGCGCGCCACACCGGTAAACATATGCGGCGCCTGCCGCGCGATATTTATGGCCGATCAGGGCATACAAGACGCTGATACATGCCCAAACTGCGGCGCCGCGCAAACCACACGCCGTAAACAAAAAACAATAAAATAAGGAGATTAAAAAAATGAAAGCAGAAACCGCCCCAGCATCCCCCGCGAAAAAAGAAGCGCAAAACACAGATATTTCCTTTCGCTTCGGTAAGGAAAGCAAAATCAAACCATCCGGGCTGGAGAAACTTACCATTGACCAGGATATGACGATCACGCTCAAAGGGAAACTGATCAGTTTTTCCAAAGGCGATCCCTGGGACGAAGCCACGCGCTTCACGTTGCGGCTTTCCGCCTGCGAAATTCTGCCCACAGAAGCGGCCGCAGCGAGTCTCGATGCGGCAATCCGCGCCGCAAAACAAAACCTGAAAAAAATGGAGAAATAAGCCATGATCGGCCTTCGCCTTTTACAAGAATTTCTAGACGGCATCGACACGAAAGAATTTTCCGAAGCATACATCACCAAAAAACGCGCCTATGAATGCCTGGATCTGGCCGCCTGCATCTTTGCCCGCGACACCCGCGCACTCAAACGCGAAACGGAAATCACGACCGCGGCGGAGCAGCAGGAATATCCCCTGCCTCCGTCCTTTATCGACCTATATATGCGCGACGCCGACGATAATTTTTTTGTGCGCTATACCGGGGACAATAATATTATATCCTGGCCGATACAAATCCCGCCTGATTATATCTACCTCATGCACGAAACCACCCCGCAGGATTATCCGCCGCATTTTAGCATCGAAGACGTCCACGCCGAGCAGGCGTTAATCACTGGCGCGGCAACATCGCCCGGCGCGGCGGCAAACGGCCGATCGATACTGGAAGACTCAACAAAGAATTTTCTCACCACCAACCGCGTCTGCCCCCGCGACCGAATATACAATAATACCGCCGGCGCGGAAGGAATGGTTTTATCCGTAATCGACGCGACGCATCTCTACACCGCGCTGTTTTCCGGGAACAACATTGAGGAGTGGGATGCCTCGGACACTTATACCATTATACCCGCCACCGCAGCCCTGATCAAACTGGCATATCCATCTCTTACCGCCGGGCACAAAATAGCCGTGCCCTATGTGAGCCTGCCGTCACCGGTTTTTTGGGATTTAGGCGCATGGACTTACCCGGAACGGGTATGCAAGGCCATTACTTCCGGCGCCGCGGCGCTGTTTAAGACGGGTAAAACGGAATATCAGGAAGCGCAATCGCTGGGCAATCTTTTTGACGCCGAAGTGCTCCGCTACAAAATCGAACAGGGAGCAAAAACTCTAAAACAGAAATCCGGCCGCGGCCGTTACAGGTGGTAAAACACTATGTCCACAGAGGAAACCCCCAGGCCGAATAAAGATTTTGATTTTACGGGCAAATGGCTCCCATCGCTGCACCCGCTGCGCATCGGCGGCAAAAATTATACATCCTTGTCCAATTACGAAATAACCCGCAACGGTCTGGCCGCCGGCATGGGATACAGCGCCATCGCCGCCAATATGGGCGATAATGTTCTGCGCGCGCAGACCGCAATCCATCTACGCACACCCGATAAGCGCCGCTCGATACTGCTGGCGCAGGTATCCGAACAAACCCCCTCCGGCACGCCGGCAACTTCCATCTTGCAGCAAATAGCCGACACGGACAATGACGATATCCCCGCGCCCAAAACGTTTGAATCCGCGCGGCTGCACTACGACGCCGACGGCGCCGGCCAGGGCCGCTTTGCCTACTGGCCGCGCAACCATATCGCCTATTGCAACAGCAAGGAAACCCTGATTTACGCCGGCCCGGAAATGCCCCCGGCAAAAATAATTTTTTCCGATTCGTTCGCATCCGACCCGCTGGTTAATCCCATCGATCAGACCGAGGCGCTTACCAACTCACTGAACTCTCCGGGCAACGCCGTCCGGTTTTTTTCTTACATCGACACCGACACATCGCTTCTTTTGACCTACGACGGCGCCGACGGGCAGACAACCTTAACGGACAAATCCTGCCTGGGCCACACGGTTACGCGCATTGGCAACGCCTGCCTCTCCCGCGCATATAAAAAGTTCGGTTCCGCTTCCGGTTATTTTCCCGGCGCCGGCGGCTGGTCTATCCCCGCGCACGCCGCGTTTTCCTTCGCCAAGGGCGATTTTACGATTGACCAGCAAACTATGCTCCGGGACACATCAAAATCGCAACCAATCATGGAAGCCTACAAAGACGCGGATAACTACTGGCTGTGGGAATATATATACGACGACGAAGCATACATTTTAAAATACCGCATGCGTTTTATCGCCGTTGCCGGCGGCACTACCGTGGCAGAATATTTATATTATCTGACTGAGGATCAGGCGCTATTGCTGGCAAATTCATTTGTTCACCTGGAATTGTGCCGCACCGGCGGCAGTATCCGTTTCTTTGTTGCCGGCAAACGGATAACCGCCGCGGCGGAAGTAGTGGTAACAGCGATAGGAACAAGAAGCATGCCCACCATCAACGCTGGCGCCCTGCGCATCGGCACCACCAACGCGGGCGCGTTTGCCAAAACAGCGTATTACGACAATACGCGCATCACTACCGGACTAGCCAGACACCTAACAAATTTTACCCCACCCACCGCGCCTTACGCCTTCGGACACGCCTGCCTCAGCATTTATACACTGCGGCCAATCCAGGGCGTTAAAATATATGTGTCAGATCCCAATACCACGACCGCCCAAATCAACGGGCATCAATGGACGGGCACGAAATACGAAACATTAAGAACACTATCCGATCAGACCTACGGCCTGAGTAGCGCCGATGGCAGCGTGAGGTTTGCCTCTACGGTGGGATCAGCGCAGCCGCGCTTTGTCGGCGGCAATCTTTACTACGCTTATCGTTTTCAACTTTCCGCCGGCTCCGCGGAAATTTACCGCATCACCGTGGACGCGCCGCTGCAACCTCCGGTGGATTTGTGGGACGGCGTTTTACGCCCGGTGCAGCGCTTTAAATATTACAAAGGCACAAAATGGTATGACGCCACAATTCCCGTGCAGGAAGAAACGCCCTCCGGCGCCGAAGGACACGCTGTGTATGTCGCCGATGTCGGGCTAATGACCGCGAATGAACATATCGAATTCGACACCACGGAACAAATCTGTGCCGTAAAAATAACGATGTATAAACGGGAAACCGCCGATAAAGTGAACATTCTGGCCTCACAAATGAAATTGTATTGCTGGATGGGCACCGACTATGATGAAGTAACCGGACTGCAGGACGACACCAGCGTGGCCGGCAAAACGCTTAATCAGACCGGCTTTGTATCTTTTAACCCTTCACCCCCAGGATATGAAGTAAAAAAAGACGACGACGGCCAGCCTTTTTACCGCTACCGCATAAAATTTACCGCACAACTTTACGCTTATGTCTGGATCGATAAGGTGGAAGTAGTGCCCGCGCCCCAAAATATGTTTCCCGCCTATAAATTCCCGTTTATGTTTCAAGGCCGGCCAATGCTTTGCGCCCGCATGGGCACCGCGGAACTCAACCGCGTCGATTACGGCATGGCTTACGCCACCGAAGGCTGGAACGGCGAACAAAGCTCTAACGGCGACGGCCGCGGCCCGCTATACATCGGCGATGGCGCGGAACTGACCTGCGCCGCGGAAATCTATAACCGGCTGGGAAGCTCCATTTTTACTTTCGCGCTGTTTTTTAAAAAAACGCAAATCCATATACTCCACGGCTATGACTTCGAAACCTATAAAATCTATCCGCTGGATACAAAAATAGGCTGTCCCGCGCCGGGCACACTCGACACCTCCACAATCCCCGAAAGCCCCCAGCAGCAATCCGCGCGCACCGTGGCCTGCTTTCTTTCCTTCTCCGGCCCTTATATATTTGACGCCGGCGGCATTCAGGCAATCCCCGGAATAGAATGTTACTTCGACGACCGTGACCCACGCTGTATCAATTTTGACGCCATCGATAAGGCCATCGGCTGGTTTTCACCCGGCGGCAAAAAATATAATCTGCAAATACCTTCCGGCGCCGGACAAACCGAAAATAACGTCTGGCTGGTCTATGATTTTGAAATGCAAAGCTGGTATCCTAAAACGCCTCCCGCCATTGCCGCGACTTCGCCCTATTTTTCCGCCGTCGCGCGCGTTTCCGCCGCCCACGGCCAGCACTACATTTACGGTTTCCAGCATAGTGCCAAAGTAATGCGCCTGGATCACGGCACGACTTATGACGGCCAGCCAATCGCCCAACACGTCGAAACAGGCGAAATTCTGCCCACCGATTCAATATGGGTAATTACCAAAGAACAACTTTTAAAAATAATCGGCCTGACCACCCCCGAACCCGGCGTGATTTTAACCGTAACGCTATACCGCGACAACGCCACCATCGGGCAAACGATGGCCGAAATTCCCGTATCAGACACAACGGAAAAATTATTTATCTGGACCGGCCGCATCAACCCCGGCGACGGCAACACGCTGCGCGTCCGCATGTCCACATCAACATCGGCCAGCCCCAAAGGCGTGCAGTTATTGGCCTGGGGCATCAAATACTCAACAGAAAGAACAAGCAACCGATAGGAGATAAAAATTATGCCCAACGATTATATGATGTATAACGAAGTGCTCCGCGAGATGAGCAAACCAACCGCCGCGACGGCTAATCCCCAGCTTGCCCCGATCATGAACCGATGGGCCGCGGCCAAATCTGCCGCCAACGCGCGCGAAATCATCGAATCCCAAAATCTCGCCCTGGATCGCAAAAAAATATTTATGAACGTGCTTTTCGCGCGCGAGGCACTCGACGCCTGGGAACGGCAGAATAACCTGGCCTCCATCATCTCCGGCGCCACAATCCCCGTGCAGGGCCTGGCTTCTTTGAAGCAAATCCAGCAGCAGGAAACACAAACAAAAAGAATAGGCGACATGATTGCCAAAAATAAAGAACTTGCTGAAATAATTAAGCAATCAACAATCTCGCGCGGCACAAAGCAACGCGAATTTTTAAAGGAGGATTTTTAATAATGTCCCTGATCACTCCGCGCTCTAATACGCAGTATTCCGGCCTTACGGGCAGAAAAATCAACCCCCCCCTAAACCAAATACTGGCTTCCCAAATGCCCGCCGCGACGCAGATACTGGCCGCCGAAGCCCGCCGCCGGCAGGAAGAAGAACGTCTGATACAAGAACAGAAACTAAAACAAGAAGCCATCGCCATGCAGGAGCAGCAGGCGCGAACCGCTGCCCTGATCCGCGGCGGCACTACCGGCATCCAGCTTGCTAAACTGATAAAAGACCCGGAGTTTATGCCCCAACTAACGGGCAAGGCCACAGAACTCATAACGCAAGCCGCCGGCCTGAATGAGCTGAATAAAATAGCATTACCATTAGTCCTTGACCCCGCCGCCGAAGGCACGAAAACCATCGGCGCGACCGTTGCCCCTATTGCTGCCGCCGCACAAGAAGTCGGCAAGACCGTAGCACAGGAAGCAGGCAAGACCGCGCTGGAAGAAGGCGGAAAAATTGCCGCACAAGAAGCAGGCAAGACCATAGCACAGGAAGCAGGCAAGACCGCGCTGGAAGAAGGCGGAAAAATTGCCGCACAAGAAGCCGGCAAGACCATAGCACAGGAAGCAGGCAAGACCGCGCTGGAAGAAGGCGGAAAAATTGCCGCACAAGAAGCCGGCAAGACCGTAGCACAGGAAGCAGGCAAGACCGCCATGAAAATAATACCCACAATAGCGAAATCTATTTCCACGTATGTGCCCGATTACGCTGCTCTCGGCCAGGCGGCCGTGAAACTAGGCGGCCTGGGCCTGGAAACAATCGGCGAGAAGAGCAATATAGAACCTGTGGCCCAAATCGGTCGGACATGGCAGGATGTTGATACATTCACCGGCATCGTCCGGCCCTTGGCAGAAGAAATCATCCGCGATCCCGGCACCAAAAGAGCCATTCTGACAACAATGGATATATTCAACCCCGGCGGCGCCCTGCTTACCCTCATTAAAAACGGCATTGACAGCGCCTGCATGATTGTTACCGCCTGCACTTCCCGGCAATCGCCCGAAGTGGAAATCGCGCGCGAATACCGCGATAAATTTCTAACCCGGCGCCAACTGCGCGGATATTACATGCTGGCCGAAAAGATTGTGCCGCGCATGCACCGCAGCCCGCGCCTCACGCGCCTGATCAAACGCTGGCTGGTCGATCCCCTGATTGTCTATGGCCGCCACGCCCTGGTTAAAACGGCGCCGCCACCCTGGCGCTACGAACGCATTATCGCCACAGCATTTTTGGCCCTGATCGGCTGTATCGGCCGCACCCGCAAACAATTTACCCGCGCCAACGGCGAGGTTTATTAGAAAGAGGAGAGAAAAATAATGAACAACTACAATGCCGTGCCCGCCGCCCTTCAGGATGCCCGCCTTACCCTGCGGGACATCGCCCAAGATATCATCGCGCGCAAACAACTGGAAAATAATCTTGCCCTGGCGGAATCAAACCAGGACATTACCCGGATGCAAACACAGGCAGGAATTCAACGCGACGAGCAAGCCCATGAGCTGGATCTGCGCCGACTGGCCATGCAGGAACAGCAAAACATCAACCGCAATAATCTTCTGAAGCTGCAACAGCGCGCCCTGGCGGAAAAAATTAGAGCCGAAAATGAAGTAATCAGCGCAGAAGAATTTGCCCAAAGATACGGCGCCCGTTCGCTACTGTCGCTTACCGGCATCGACCCGGCCGAAAAGCGCACCGCAGCCCAATGGCAACCGCTGGGCCAGCAGTTTGTGCGTATGCTGCAACAAAGCCCGTATCTGGCCGCCACCGCGGCGACATATCAGCTTAAAAGCGAAATGGACGACATCCTGACAAAAATCAAAACGCCCGGCATCAGCCCGGAAACCCGCGCCACGCTCGTAAAAGAATTGCAGCCCAAGTATAATCTTTATCAGCGCACCACCGCCTTAATCAAACAAGCCACCGCACCCACCCGCGCCCAACTGGCGAAGGACTGGTCGAAAAGCGCGGATTTGCAACTCACATACCCGGATCAAAACGACTACATCGAAAAAACACTCGCCGCCCATCACGCGATACACGCCGACGAAACCCGGATCAGAACGGAATTGGCAACGATGGATATTGATCCCGACTACATGGGAAAAATGACGCAATGGCAAACGACTATCGCAGGCATGGCGGATAAGGCGAAATCTAAAGAAATTCTTAAAGGCATCCGCGATCTAAACAACGCCGGAGATTTAAAAGGAGCGTATGACCTCGCGCAAGCATGGGCGGGAAAAATAGGAACGCCCGCCGCCGCCACGACGCCGGCAACAATCACCACCCCCCCCGCGGCATCCACCACTATTAATGATATACCCGCCGCCGGCGCAGAAAGGCTAAAGAAGGTAGGGCAAACGGCCAAATCGATAGGTAAGGCCATCGCCACGCCCGCTAAATGGTTTAATGAAAAAATGGAAAACAGGGCGCAGGAGCAAACAGCCGCCGCCCAAAAAGAAATCGAAGCGTTGAAAAAAAACGATAAACTGACGCCCGCCGCGCTGGAGAAAATCCAACACAAATACCCCTACGCGCGCATCAAATAATTAACAAAAAAAACGGAGAGGAAACCGAATGCCGGACACCACCAAACACACAATAGGAAGATGGATTAACGAGGAACTCGACCGCGCTTTAGAGCAGAACACACCCTCGCCTGAAACCCGCCAGGCAATAATTGAACAAACTACACCGCCGGCCATGCAACAAATCCCAGGCGTGGATTATAAGCAAACAGGAAGATGGATTAACGAGGAACTCGACCGCCATCTCGCGCAAATTGCCCCGGAAGAACCGGCAAAACAAAAATCAGATCAGGAGCAACGCGGATTTTTTGCCGAAGCCGGCTCGGCGGTGGGCCAGGGATTTGTAACGACCGGCGAGTCTATCGTCTCTCTCGGCGAAATGCTGCGCGTGCCGGGCATGAAATCCACCGCTGAATATTTACGCAAGCTCCGCGATCACGAAATGCTGCGCCGGCCGGATTATCTGGCCGAGGGCGATATACTGGAAAAACCGGAACGCCTGGCCGATTGGCGCTGGTGGGTAAGATCACTAGGCGAAAATATCCCAAATTTGCTGGCCGTCTATGCCGGCGTCGGCGGCGCAGCCAAGGCCGCCCAGGTGCTTAATTGGGGACAAAAAGCAATCCGCACGACCGCTTTCGCCGCGGGCTTTGGCGGATCATTCTCCATCGAAGCCGGCGCTCAATATTCACAGGCCAAACAGGAAATGCAGCGCACCGGGCTTTTGGAAGACGACGCGATTGAACGCATCGCCACGGCGGAAGGCCTGATCGCCGGCACGGTCAACGCAATCCTAGAGGTTATCCCGGCGGATAATCTGATCTTCCGTAACAAAGACGCGAAAAAGTTGTTAAGCAAAATCGTCCGCCAGGGATTGTGGGAGGGCGGAACGGAAATGGTGCAGGAAGGCGTCAATGTGCTCGTTTCCCAACACGGCCACGCGCCGGATCAAAAACTATCCGCAGAATTAGGACGGATAATCGAAGCCGGCCTGACCGGCCTGGTGCTTGGCGGCGGCGCCGCCGCCGTGCACGCGCCCTTTGAAAGCGCCGGTGCTTCACCGGCGCCAAGCGAACAGGGAGCAGCGCCCAGCGCCAAGCCACACACGGATATGCCGATTGTGCCTTCCAATGAAGCCAGCAAAACGCATGTTACCGAAGGACAACGCCAAACCACGCTCGATGAAAAACACGCGGCGGATGTGCAGAAACACGCCGCGAATCTCTACGATACAATCACGGCGGAAGTGGCCGCGGAAAACGAAGAACTGGAAGCCGCCCGCGCCGCGGAAATTGCCCGCCGCGAAGCGGAAACAGCAGCACAAGCAGCGCAGGAACAGGCGGAAATAGACGCCGCCGTAACCGACGCGCGTGAGCAGCAAGCAACGCTGAAAACAACACTCGCCGCCGATAATCCGCAAAAGCAGACTATTGTGGACGACGTATTATCGCTTACAGAAAAACGCCTGATCACCGCGCTGCAAAAAGAAATGGGACTGACCATCACGCCAGCCGGGCCAAATCTTTATTCTCTGGAAACACCCGCCGGCCCCGCTCCTGCTAATCTGTTTGACCTGCGCCAACGCCTAGCACAGCACCGCATCACCGCCCTGGACGCTAAAATCGCCAAACAGCAAGCCGATGAAAAAGCCCTGGCCGAAGCGGAAGAACGCCGCGCAGCCAGAAAAGCGCAAAAAGACGCGGAAAGCACGTTACGACATGTTCGGCATTTGCTGAATATCAACAGTATGCTATCTGCCAGCCATATCAGCACATTAGAGCAGAACTATGAGCAACTGACCGACACTGAAAAAAGCAAATTAAATCAAGCAAAACAAAAAGAATACACGGAAATGAGCCTGGACGAGTATATTTTCCGGACAACCGACGGAACTCCGGCGGCTATTCCCGAAGCCAAACGGCGCCACCGCGAGCTTATTATACAGGCCCGCGCGGCAGGAAAACCTGTATCACCCGCGGCACTTAAAGATCACCCGGATTTACAAGAAACCGCGCAAGACAAGGACATTTTAGACGAACAAGAAAATCCCGATTATCAGCCCGCCCCCGTGCCGGCCAGCGATAATATCAACACCGCCGCCCTGGTAACGCAAATGCTGACTGATCTGGAAAATTCCGGGCAAGCCGGCCTGGTATATGACCCGGCCACCAACTCCAATAAACGCATCAGCGCCGGCGTTGCATGGCTTACCGCCGCCAACAAAGCGGGCGTGAAAGTGGACAGGGCCGAAGCCCGCGCCATACTGAAAAAGGTGCAAAACAAGGACACTCTCACCCCGCGCCAAGAAACAATATTTAACGCGATATCCAGCGCCGCACGCAAGCACGGCGGAGATTACCTGGAAGAAGCCACGGCCTGGGCAGAAAAAGGATTTACGCCCCTCGCCGGCAGAAAAATCAATATTGATGACCTGACTTTCGGCGATCGCCTGGTTATTGCCGGAGAAGAATTCCGCGTTACCGATATCGACGACGCTGGCAACGTGACGATGAAAGACGGCACGATCCGCAAAGTGCGCCAGGGCAGCACGATCAATGATGTGGATTATTTCAGACCCAACCCGGAAGCCGCATCATTTGATATGGAACAAATAACCGAACCTAAAACGCAGAAAGATATCGTCAAACAATCGTTGCAAACCGGGCCGAAATCTATCAAGGAAATTGCCGAAGAAACAAAAATCTTGGAACCAAATGTCCGGCGCATACTCGGCATGGGCACCAAAGAAGGCGTGTTCGAAAGAGTAGACAAAGGTGTCTATGTCCTGAGCAAAGATGGTCAGGATATTGCTTTTATTCAAACCGCCGATGCGGTTGATACGTTGCCCAAACTTGCCCAATCCGGATTTAAAGCCGATATGATCTTTCTCGACATCCCCTATAAAACGCCTGCGGTAACAGGCGGGAATAGAGGTATAAAGTATGATTATATTACCCCGGAAGAATTTAAAAAAGTGGTAACGCCTCTCTCCATTATCGCCCGCACCGAAGAAACACCTTTGATATATATGTATTCCCAAGCCCGCTCCGGCGAAAAAGAAATGCAGAAATATACCGACGTTTTACTTGCCGCCGGTTTTAAGCCAATCGCCAGAGGCGAATATACTAAATTGCAAAAAGACGGCATTACCCGTGTAAGAAACATGCGCGGCGATGTTATTGAACCTGAAGGAATAATATTATTTACATATAGCGGAAAATTCACTAAACAAATAAAAGACCTTAATTTTAAATTGATCCGACCGAGGGGATATCAAACGGAAAAACCCGCGGCCATGCTCAAGGCATTAATCGAAATGAGCACCGAGGAAGGCGATATCGTTTTGGATCCCTTCGCCGGCAGCGGCGTAACCGGCGAACAGGCAGTATTAACCGGAAGAAAAGCATATCTGATTGAAAAAAGCGCCGAAGCCGTTGAGGGCCACATCAAGCCGAAAATCAAACAGGCCGCCGCCCAGGCAAAAATCGCCGCCGTGCAGGCGAAAGCCGACGCGATTTTGGCCGAAGCAGGGATAAAAGAACCGTGGGAAATGACGCGGGAAGAGTTTATTTCAGACGTACCAAAAGGTTTTAAGTATATTGCAGATTTAGGAGAGACGATTGCCAGATACAATCCTGACGGAACAATTACGCTAACTGACGCATTTTTCGGTCATAATGAGCAGACCAAAAAAGAGTTATTGGCGCATGAAAAAGCTCATGGTATCGTGAAAGATGTTTATGCTAACAACGAAAACTTTTGGGATCTTGTTAATAGCGGATTGTTTGGCAAATATGACAGCGATGCAATGAAGTTTAAAGGCGTTCCTTATGCCTTTAAGAATGTCGATGAAATTCTAACGCAGTTGGTTACAGATTTACAGGTTGGTGTGCCTAAAAAATTTAGGGATAAGTATGCCGTTCAATATAACATAGCACAGCAGATACTTGACGGGAAAGAAGTTGATATTAGACAGGCTATCCAACAAGCCCTCTCCGAAGGTAAACCGGTTCCGTCGGAAGTGCTGAAAGATTATCCTGAACTGACAAAAAAAGAAGAAATTCCGCAATCCGTCCAGGCGACGACCGGATTGAAACCGATTGAGGATTTTGGTGAAAAGTTAGGCGGGGCGCGTAAGGACCGCTCAGCCTTTGAAAAGCATTATCAAGACTGGCTCC
>Ga0302249_1001630_pt1 | contig 14688 bp, 20 predicted proteins | sample AAG_UR_Val_MG_FD_193531 | JGI IMG/M metagenome (GOLD analysis project Ga0302249, IMG submission 193531) | Enriched activated sludge microbial communities from anaerobic digester in WTTP, New Holstein, Wisconsin, United States - AAG_UR_Val | ecosystem: Engineered > Bioreactor > Anaerobic >... | reverse complement strand
GCGATCCTCATTGGTTATCCTTTAAAAGAAGAATTCTCATTAAATCATTTCGAAGGGTTTGTAAAATCACTTATGAAATCAATACCATGTAAATACTTTCGTATGGCTGCGCCTCAATTGCCAGAAGTCTTTTTAAAAAGGTCTACAAATAGTTCGTCTGATGAATATTTCATCCTTCCTCTGGAAAAATTCCACATAAAAGGGTCGTTGAGAAGAGAGGTTGAAAAGACGTTAAGTGTTGTGGAAGTTGAAAGGGGGCGCGTGATAGACGAAGGACATACGATGCTTATAAATGAAATGCTTGAGCGCGTGAAACCTGACGAACGCATAGAAAAGTTATATTTGAGTATGACAGATTATGTGAGAAAATCTGATACAGCGCTTGTTTTGAATGCAAAAGACAGCGAAGGGAGGCTTGTTGCATTTTACATTTTGGAGCTTGCAGCAAAACGTTTCATTTCATATCTGCTTGGTTGCCATTCTAAAAGGCATTATATTTCACACGCCTCTGATGTGCTCTTTTTTGAGTTGATTAATGTTGCAAAGGAGCAGATGAAAGGTTGCATAAACTTAGGACTTGGTGTGAACAGCGGAATCGTGAGGTTTAAGAAAAAATGGGGTGGTATCCCATATATGAGGTATGAATTTTGTGAATACGCAAAGACACGATTTCGGATTTTTCCATTCATCGATCCCCTTGAGCTAAAGCCATGAAAAGAAGGATTAAATATGGTCTTTTTTATTTCTAAAGACAAGGCTTTGAAAATGCTTTGGAAAATAACAAAAAACGAGAAGCAGAGTTTTCTCGTTGGAACTGCGCATTTTTTTCCTTACAGCGTAAAGAAGTCTCTTAGGCGATTGATGGATAAAATAGATATTGTTTTGATCGAAGGACCGCTTGATGAGTCGAATATGGATGCAGTGAGACAGGATGCATTGGAAAAGGGTGCTTTACCGTCATTATACGATGCATTGCCCTCAGAGGTCATTTCTTTTCTGAATAAAGAAGTTGATGTATCCCATTCAAGTTCATCCGTGCCTTTCGTTGATCTTTTCCATAAAAAAACTGAGGATATACTTAAAAGGGAGATCGATGGTCTGAAAGGCTGGATGGCATTTTTCAAGATATGGTCATACTTTCTTGGTAAAAGGGGATGGACATACTCCGTTGATCTCGAGGCACTTGATGTTGCACGGCAAATGGGAAAAGAGATTTACTACCTTGAGACCATTGAAGAACAAATTGCTGCCCTGAATGGGATTCCGTTCGAAGGCATAGTAAATTTTTTTAAATGCGCAAAAAAATGGGAATATTTTGCAAAACGTCATGCAGAAACTTATCTGAGAGGTGACTATGAATCAATGATACGTGAAACATTGTGTTTTCCGACGAGATGTGAGTCGATCATTGAGAAAAGGGATCCGAAGTTATTTGAAAGGATGATGCCGTATGTTGAAAGAGGCTGCACTGGCGTTTTTGTAGGTACAACGCATATAGGCGGTATTTTACGGATGCTCGAAAAAGAAGGTTATATTGTGTCACAATGTCGGATATGATAACTGAAAGCGATATAGAGTATATAAATACCAATGCATACCTGCCAGAGCACGTGTTGGATTACGGAATCACGATGTCAAAAGGTGAACCCTATTTGTTTGACTCGTGTATGTGTTATAGGAAAGAAGATACCTTGATCTTTGTGGGATATCCGCTCGAAGGCTTATTTAATAAAGAAAATATAAAAAGAACCCTTGAAGTTGCGGTCGGGACATTAAAACCTGCAAGGCTTGATGTTATTGCGCCGTCATGTGATATATACGGTGGTGAAAGATATGGTTATGTCTCAGACCGATACTACAGAATAAGATCCGCAGATTTGAAAATTCCGAGTAAGGTGAAGAATATGGTTAAACGGGCCTCCCGTGAGGTTATTGTAGAACACTCAACTGTTTTAAGCGATGAGCATAAAGGACTCATATCAATATTTCTAAAGGGACATAATGTAAACAGCGAAACAAAATACATTTTTAATTCGATGCCAGCGTATGTTTCAACATCAAAAACCGCCCGTGTAATAAATGCAAGAGATATACACGGCAGGTTGATTGCCTTTGATGTCGCGGAATTTGCAACTGAAAAATATGCCTTTTATATGTTTAATGTTGTTGATTACCGAAACTTGGTGCCAGGTGTATCAGATCTGCTTTTGATGGAACTTATAAATATTGCAGAAAAGGAAGGGAAGGTTTTTTTAAATCTTGGGCTTGGCATAAACAAGGGGGTGGCGTTTTTCAAAGAGAAGTGGGGTGGGGAGGTATTTCAGCCTTACGAGTACTGTTTTTATCAGATCAAAAAACGTGGTATTATTGATTTTATACTACATGGTTTGTAAATCTTTTTGGAATTATCCTGATTTTGTATAATATTTTGGTTTTATTAGAAAAATTAGTCGAGGAAAAAAAATGAACAATTTTGGAACAGATGGAAGGCATTCGGGGATTGGACTGAGGTTTCAGGAAGAAACGAAATATGCTCCTGAAAAGATGGGCGGTTATACATTAAATTGGCCGGAGATTGCAGAACAATATAAAAATTATGAATCATGCATTACGAGAATAAAGCTTCCAAAGCCCGAACCAACTGGCAATCCCGATATATGGAAGGCCCTTCAAAAGAGAAGATCAAGGAGAAACTATTCAACCGATAAGGCGCTTACCCTGCAACAGATATCGTGTCTTTTATGGGCAACACAAGGTGTTACGGCAAGATGGGGTAATGTGTATTTTAGAACCGCACCTTCAGCCGGGGGCCTATACCCTGTGGAAACGTACCTGTCTGTAAGGTTAGTTGATGGACTTGAACCAGGCATTTATCATTTTAGACCTGGCATATTTGACCTTGAATTTATAGAAAAAGGTGATAAATCAAAGGACCTTACTTCTGCGGCGCTTGAACAGGATATAGTTGGTTCATCGCAAGCTACATTTATATGGTCGGCAATCATTGCCAGGGACAAATGGAAATATCGTGAACGGACATACAGGTATATTTATCTTGATGCCGGACATATATGTCAAAATCTATACCTTGCAGCGGAGAGTCTTGAACTCGGGGTATGTGCAATTGGCGCCTTTTACGATGATGTTGTAAACAAAATAGTAGGTGTTGATGGAATCGAGGAGACAGCTATTTATATGGCAACCGTTGGTTTGCGTTCAGAAATATCCGAATTTTAACTGCATCTAATCAAGTTTTTGTTCTTTTTTTCGAAACTTTAGCCAGAATGCAATTATTGTGGCGATTGTGGCACCAATTAGAACGGAAAGAAATATTACTATTGCGAGGGATGCCTGAAAATTCCAGAGCAAAAAAGAAATCGTTACCGGTGCTGCATTTTGGAGCGAGAAGGCAGCAACCAGAACTATTATTATTAAAGCAAAAATCAGCAAACTCATAGCACCCTCTGTCTTTGTTATCCTTTTAAAAGCCCCCTGGGAACATCTATTGATATAGTACCCGTTATAGACATAACGAAGATACGAGACATCAGGTATGTGCAAACAACCCTGAAAAGAGCCGAAAACCCATTGATATTGAATGTTTGTTGCACAGAACTGATATCTTCAGATAAAAGTCCTCTTGACAACATAAAGGATAATAACTTATTAAAACAGAATAATAAAGACAATTTTTAACACAATTATTTAAAAGATGGAGTGTGAAGCATGATTGACTTTAAAGAAGGGACCAGGCAGATGGATCGTCCTGATATTCTGTCGAGGTTGTTTTTCCCTCGTCGTGAATTTTGTAAGGACTCCGAGACTCCAAAGGCGATAAACTATATGATAAAAGTAGAGGATAACATCTCCATTGGTTGCCGATTTTATCCTTCAGGGTCCTATGCGCCGAATATCCTTTATTTTCATGGCAATGGAGAAACCGCACCTGATTATGATTATGTGGCTCCTGTTTATAGCGAAAGGGGCATCAATCTTTTTGTTGCTGATTATCGCGGATATGGCATGAGCGATGGTAGTCCTACATGCAGTAATACGATTGAAGATGCTCACCCGGTCTTTCATGGTTTTTCAGCATTTCTTCACGAAAGGGGTTATACGGGCAAGTTATTTGTAATGGGAAGGTCCTTGGGAAGCGCACCTGCTATTGAGGTTGCGTATCGCTACCAGAATCAGTTGAAAGGGTTGATTGTGGAAAGCGGTTTTGCGAGCGCACAAAACCAATTTATGCGTCTTGCTGCATCAAGCCTTTTAAATGAAATAGAAAACCCCATAGGGTTTGGAAATGATCTGAAAATCAAACAGGTTACCATACCCACGTTGATTATTCATGGAGAGTGGGACGAGATCATTCCGGTAAGTGAAGGAAGAACCCTATATGAACTTTCGGCTTCGAGTAAAAAGGAGTCACTTTTTATTCCACAGGCAGGGCATAATGACCTTATGATGCGTGGACTTGAATCTTACATGGATGCAATCGAACGATTTGTAAAGGATGATCGTCAATAAACTATTTTTTGTGAGTTAAACCATGAATATTGAGATAAGGGTTGTCCCGAATGCAAAGAAAAGAGAGATTGTACGTGAAGGTTTTACCTTGAAGGTAAAACTGATATCTTCACCTCGTGATGGAAAGGCAAATGAAGAATTAATAGAATTTTTATCTGATACGTTTAGGGTAAAAAAATCAGAGATAAAAATCATCAGGGGAGAAAAAGACAGGCGTAAGGTCGTATTTATACCTGTTGATAATAATGTAATCGATACAATATGTTAGCATAATGACAAAAAATGAAGGGTTCTTCAACTAATGTTTTAAATGAGGTGTTGTTTTTTTATGTGATGTGGATAGTCAACTATTTATCTTAAACTGATATGGCTTTTATGTCGTTTGTATTGGAATTTCTAACGTTTACAGGTAGTTAATTTCCTTGACAAGAAAAGGCAAGTCAATTATATTATCAGACTTAAAAAAAGGGAACAATGGTTATAAAGTTTTTAGAGATAGAAGATGGTGCTGTACTTACAGGAGAGATAGACGGTTTACAGTATAAAACTGCCGGCGATGAGGATTTTTCATTCCTTTCTCCTATTATGTACGAGCTTCGTGTAAAAAGGTTTGAAGATGGGGTGCAGCTTAAAGGGACCATTGCATGCGATCTGTCCCTTTTGTGCAGCAGATGTCTTGATGGTTTTAAGTATCCTGTTCGGTCATCTATGGATATAGATATAACCCAGAAAAGTGTTATGCACGTTGAGGATGAAGTCGAGTTAAAAGGGGAAGAGTTGGATGTATATTTTTTTGAAAACAACGAAATTGATCTAAATCCTCTTGTATATGAAGAGGTGTTGTTGAATATACCAATGAAACCGCTGTGCATGGAAGAATGTAAGGGACTTTGCGGTTTATGCGGAAAAAACAGGAACCATGAAATTTGCAGTTGTAATGAGAAACAAGAGACACCTTTCGGTGAGAAATTAAAATCTTTTTTAGCACTTCAAGGAGATAGCTATGGCAGTTCCAAAAAGAAAAACGTCTCAGTCAAAAAGGGATAAAAGAAGGACGCATTATAAGGTTGAACCTGTTAATGTAAGCCTATGTCCTAATTGTAAAGAGCCGAAATTGTCGCATATTGTCTGTCCGAAATGTGGCTATTATAAGGGCAAGAAGTATCTAAACGTAGAAGAATTATAACATCAATGGTTAAAATTGCGGTTGATGGAATGGGAGGGGATTTTGCCCCCCATGCTATTGTGAAAGGGGCGGAACTTGCCTACAGGGAGGGTTTGGCTGACATCGTCCTCCTTGGCAATAAAGATGTTATAGGACCCTTGATTGACAAATCAAGCGGAATTGAGATTGTACATACTACGGACAATGTTGACATGGATGAATCGCCCTCTGTTGCTCTTAGGAAAAAAAGAAATTCTTCCATGAATAAGGCATTCGCATTATTAAAGGAGAATAGGGTACAGGGGGTTGTAACGGCTGGCAATTCAGGGGCAGCGATGGCCTTTGCTATATTTACGCTTGGAAGATTTCAGCTTGTCGAAAGGCCTGCGATAGCGACCCTAAACCCAAATGCGAAAGGGGGTAAATTTATACTTCTTGATGCAGGAGGGAATGTTGATTGTAAACCAGGACACCTTGCCCAATTTGCTGTAATGGGCGATGCATTTGCAAGAAGTACACTCGGAATCGGTGCACCTCGTATAGGGATACTGAGCAATGCATCAGAGATAAAAAAGGGAAATGATTTGACAAGGGAAGCACATGTTATTGTTAAGGGTCTTGGTTTAAATTATGTTGGGTATGTTGAAGGCATGGATATGTATAAAGGAAATGTTGATGTTGTCGTGACAGATGGTTTTGTAGGAAATGTAGCCTTGAAGGTAAGCGAAGGCGTAGCAGAGATTTTGATGACATTTTTCAAAGAAAATATCGAAAAAGGTATAAAAAGCAAAATAGGTTATCTTTTTCTTAAAGAGGTGTTTGATGATCTCAGGCGCCGTATCGATTTTTCTGAATACGGCGGGGCACCTTTACTTGGTGTTGATGGTGTTTGTGTCATTTGTCACGGCAGGTCTGACGAGAAGACAATTAAAAACGCGGTTGGGATGGCGAAGTGTTTTGTTGAAAAAGGGTTAAACGATTCCATCAAAGAGAAGATGCAAAACTTTCAGTTACTTCAGAGGATAAAGGAGAAATGAAATGGATTATTTCTTAACGGATGAACAAAAACATATTCAGATGTTGGCACGCAGAATTGCAGAGGAAAAGGTTGTCCCGATAAGGGCGGAACTTGATGAAAAGCAGGAATTTCCATGGAGTATCATGAAGGCATGTGCTGAAACAGGCCTTTTTGGTGTCAGTATACCAGAAGAATATGGCGGAATCGGCGGTGGAACATTTGAGAATTGCATTGCAGTGGAAGAATTGAGCAGGGCGTGTCTTGGTGTTTCGGTAAGTTATGCTGCCAGCCTTCTCGGTGCCTACCCTATCCTCATCGGTGGCTCTGAAGAACAGAAGAAGAAGTATCTTCCAGAAATAGCAAGCGGGAGGAAGCTTGCGGCATTTGGCCTTACCGAGGCAAATGCAGGAAGTGATGCGCAGGGCATAAGAACAGAGGCGAAAAAGGTCGGGGATGAATACATACTCAACGGTACCAAACAGTGGATTACAAACGGTGGAGAGGCAGAAATATACAGTGTAGTGGCAATGACTGACAAAAGCAGGGGAGGAAGGGGTGCAACCGCCTTTATACTCGAGAAGGGAATGGAAGGGTTTTCTTTTGGAAAAAAGGAGAATAAACTCGGCATAAGGGCTTCGGCAACAAGAGAACTTGTGTTCCAGGATTGCAAAGTACCTAAAGAAAATGTTATAGGCAGGGAAGGATTGGGTTTTATTCTTGTCATGAGGACCTTCGACAGAACAAGACCAGGTATCGGAGCACAGGCAGTCGGCGTTGCCCAGGGGGCACTCGAAGCAGCAGTCAATTATGCGCGGGAAAGAGAACAGTTCGATAGAAAGATCATCTCGTTTCAGGCAATTCAGCATATGCTTGCAGACATGGCAATGCAGGTAGAGGCCGCACGTTCTCTTGTATATTCTGTTGCGAGGTACATCGACAGTAACCCAAAAGATTTTTCAAAATATTCGGCAATGGCTAAGGTTTTTCCGAGTGACATTGCCATAAAGGTAACCATAGATGCAATACAGGTTTTCGGCGGTTATGGTTTTATGAAGGAATATCCAGTTGAAAAGATGATGCGAGATGCAAAGATATTGCAGATTTATGAAGGCACTAACCAGATACAGAGGAATGTAATTGGCCTTGAACTTATTAAAGAGGCGGCGTCAAAGAAAAAGAAATAGAATTGATTATATGTTCTATGTTGAGATTAGGATGAGATGCTCATTTATACGGAGATTTAAATGAAAAAGATTGGTGTTGTTTTTCCCGGTCAGGGTTCACAGAAAGTAGGGATGGGGAAAAGGCTTTATGAAGGATTTGATGGGGTAAAGGATCTTTTCAAGATGGCCGATGAAATACTTGGTTTTCCCATAACAAAACTATGTTTTGAAGGCCCCGAGGATGAGTTGAGACAGACTTATAATACCCAACCTGCATTACTTATGGTAAGTTATGCTGTTTGGCATATACTTGAAAAAGAGATTGGCATTAAGCCATATCTTTTTGCGGGACACAGCCTTGGTGAATATACTGCTCTATTGTCAAGCGGGTTTTTTTCGTATGCAGATGCCCTTAAGATAACCAGAAAAAGGGGTCTTCTCATGGAGGATGCCTGCCCCAAAGGAAAAGGCGGGATGGTTGCTCTGATTGGCGCTGTGATGGACAAAGTTGAGCCTGTGTTGAAAGAAATTTCCCATGGTGATTATGTTGCTGTGCCAGCCAACCTTAATTCTTCCGAACAGGTTGTTCTGTCGGGGGATATAGATGCCCTTAAGGAAGGCGTGGAAAGACTAAAAGGTATTGGCTACAAAAAGGCTGTTTTCTTGAACGTCTCTGGTCCTTTTCACAGTCCGCTTATGAAGGATGCAGCCGATAAATTGAAAATAGAATTGAGTAAAATCTCGAAAAAGGATATCCTTATGCCCATTGTTTGTAACGTGGATGCTATACCAGAGCAGAATAAGGAAAATATAGAAGATAAACTGTACAGACAGATGTTTTCACCGGTGTTATGGGAAAGGTGTGTAAAGAGAATGGCAACAGAGGGCGTGGAGATTTTTCTCGAGGTGGGTCCGCAAAAGGTTCTCTCGAATCTTATAAAGAGGATAACGCCAGATATTCCGTGTTACAATATCGAGGAAATCGAGGATGTCGAAGCCTTTAAAAAGGCTTTATCATGAGAAATAAATGTGTTAGCAAAATAGAGATGGCAGAAAGTGGACTCTAAATTTGAATATATGAATCTTGAAAAATATCAAAACCCGTATCTTCAAATGTCTGGGACCGTTGAAAATGGTTTGTGTTTTGATTATATGTGCAAAAAGAATGCCGACTTGTTTGGCGATTTATGCCTGGGATTTGGAATTTCTTGCAGGAGAGTTATTTTATGAAGGATACTATTACTATTGTCACAGGTGGTTCTCACGGTATAGGTAGATGTATTGCTGAATTTCTTGCTGAAAAGGGCGGAAACATAGCGATATTTGACGTAGTTGACGGAACTGATTCAGTTGATGCAGTGCGCTCAAAGGGTGTGAACGCTGATTTTTTCAATGTGGACGTATCAAGCTTGAAAGCTGTGGAATCCGGTGTCGAAGATGTCTTGAAAAAGATGGGAAAAATTAATAATCTAATCAATAATGCAGGTATTACGGTAGATAAATTGTTGTTGAGGATGAAAGAAGAGGATTGGGACAGGGTGATACAGGTAAACCTGAAAAGTGTATTTAACTGTACCAAGTCTGTTATAAGGCATATGTTGAAAACAGGCGGGTCTATTGTAAATATTTCCTCAATTGCAGGGGTTATGGGTAATGCAGGCCAGGCGAATTATGCGGCAAGCAAGGCAGGTATTATTGGCTTTACAAAAACAATCGCAAAGGAATACGGAGAGAGGGGTATCAGGGTGAATGCTATTGCACCCGGTTTTATCAAAACGAAGATGACCGATGCAATAGATGACCGTTTAAGGGATGAAATGCTCAAGGCTATCCCTTTAAAAAAATTTGGTGAACCACTTGATGTAGCACATCTGGTATATTTCCTTGTTTCGCATTATGGAAGCTATATTACAGGGGAGGTGATAAATGTTAATGGTGGCTTGTATATGTAATGAATAGATTTTAAAGATATATTTTTGGATTGTTGTAAAAAAAATTTGATTGGGTTTTAAAAAATCAGGAGGTGAAAGACAATGACAGTAACTGAAAAAGTAAAGAAAATGATCGTAGATCAGCTTGGTGTAAGTGAAGCTGAGGTAATTCCAGAGGCGAAATTTATTGATGACCTTGGAGCTGATTCGCTTGATATCGTTGAGCTTATCATGGCGCTTGAAGATGAATACGGGATTGAAATCCCCGATGAAGATGCAGAAAAAATGGAAACAGTCGGTGATGCAATAAAATATATCGAGGAACATCTGGCGAACAAATAAATTATGAGGTGGATGCATTGAAAAGAAGAGTCGTTGTGACAGGGGTTGGTCTTGTTACGCCTCTCGGTGTGGGAATAGAAAACGTATGGAAAAGAATTCTAAATGGTGAGTCAGGTATAGGACCAACAACGAGATTTGATGTTACCAAGCATGATACAAAATTTGCTGGTGAGGTTAAGGATTTTATGGCAGGGGATTTTGTTTCTCCAAAAGAGATTAAAAGGATAGATCTCTTTATCCAGTATGCCCTTGCCGCTTCAAAGATAGCAATTGAAGATTCTGGTCTCGATATGGGCAGGGAAGAGGCAGAACGGGTGGGTGTTGTCGTAGGAACTGGGCTTGGTGGTCTTCCAACGCTTGAAAAATATCACAGCATACTTTTGGAGAGGGGCCCCGGAAGGATCTCCCCCTTTTTTATACCTATGCTCATTGCGAACGAAGCGCCAGGCCATATAGCCATACAGTTTGGAATGAAAGGCCCTAATCTCTGTATTGTGACTGCATGTGCAACAGGTGCACATTCAATAGGTGAGTCTTTCAGGATTATCCAATATGGAGATGCCGATGTAATGGTGGCCGGCGGGACAGAGGCGAACCTTACCCCTCTGACCGTTGGTGGTTTTAATGCGATGAAGGCTCTTTCGACAAGAAACGACGCACCCGAAAAGGCATCGCGCCCATTCGAAAAGGATAGAGATGGTTTTGTTGTGTCCGAGGGGTGTGGGATCATTATTATGGAAGAACTCGAACATGCGAAAAAAAGAGGCGCCAAGATATATGCAGAAATAGCAGGCTATGGATATAACGGTGATGCGTATCATATAACAGCTCCCTGTCCAGATGGAGACGGTTTTGTTCGTTGTATCAAGGTGGCGCTGAAAGATGCTAACATAAGGCCTGAGGAGGTGGATTACATCAATGCGCACGGTACATCTACCGAGTTGAACGATTATATAGAAACGCTTGCCATCAAAGAGGTTTTTAAAGATGGTGCATACAAAATTCCGGTTAGTTCTACAAAATCCATGACAGGCCATTTATTGGGTGCAGCAGGGGCTATTGAGGCGATTTTTTCAGTTTTGAGTATAAGAGACCAAATATGTCCCCCTACTATTAATTATGAAACACCCGACCCCCAGTGCGATCTGGATTATGTTCCTAATGTTTCAAGAAAACACAAGATTGATGTGGTGCTTTCGAATTCTTTTGGTTTTGGTGGCACAAACTCCACGCTTGTTTTCAGGAGATACTTATTGTGAAATTAGCCATTGGATCGGATCATGCGGGTTTTGAGCTGAAAGAATATTTAAAACAGATTTTGTTATCAAAAGGATATGACCTTACAGATGTTGGTACATATGACAAAAGTTCGGTTGATTACCCTGATTTTGGTTTTAAGGTTGCGCACCTTGTGTCGAGCAAATTGGCTGACAAGGGGATTCTTGTATGTGGTACCGGTATCGGGATGAGTGTTGTAGCAAACAAGGTAAAAAGTGTCAGGGCTGCCCTTGCATTTGATATTTATACCGCAATACAAAGTCGGAAACACCTGGATGCCAATATACTTGTTCTTGGTGGAAGGGTTACTGGCCAAGGGCTTGCAGAGGAGATAGTAAATGCATGGCTCAATACGCCTTTTGAAAGCGGTAGACACGAAAAGAGGATAGAAAAGATAGCACAGTTCGAGACAGAATATTTGAAGTAAAAATAAGGAAAAATACCTAAAATGAAACTTGAAGACCGAGACAAAGAGATGTACGATTTGATAAAACTTGAGGAGGAAAGGGAAGAGCATAGCCTTATCCTGATCGCTTCTGAGAATTATGTAGATAAAGAGATTTTAGAGGTTCAAGGTAGTGTACTGACAAATAAATATGCTGAAGGTTACCCCTCTAAGCGTTATTACAGCGGTTGCAGGTATTATGACGATATTGAAAATATCGCTATTGAGAGGGCAAAAACACTTTTCAAAGCCGAGCATGCCAATGTTCAGCCTCACTCAGGTTCTTCGGCAAATATGGCGGTCTTTTATTCAGTGCTAAATTTTGGAGATACAATTCTTGGGATGGATATCGCTCATGGCGGTCATTTGACGCATGGCTCAAAGGTTAGTTTTTCAGGAAAGCTTTATAAGGCACTCGGATATACCGTTTCAAAAAGGGATGAATTGCTTGACTATGATGAAATAAGAGAGATAGCGCTGCGCGAAAAACCAAAGATGATTATTACGGGTGCGAGCGCTTATCCGAGGATGATCGATTTTATGAAGTTCAGAGAGATTGCCGATCAGGTAGGCGCCTTTCTTATGGCTGACATTGCGCATATTGCAGGACTTGTCACAGCAGGGTTACACCAGAGTCCCGTGGAGTATGCAGACTTTGTTACCACAACAACCCATAAGACATTGCGTGGACCTCGAGGGGGTTTGATACTCTGCAAAAAGGAATTTGCAAAAAAGATAGATTCTGCTGTTTTCCCTGGCATTCAGGGGGGACCTTTGATGCATGTCATTGCTGCTAAGGCGGTTGCATTTAAGAATGCTATGAGTCAAGAGTTTGTTTCATATCAAGATCAGATTATAAAAAATGCAAAGCACCTGTCCATGTGTATGGAAAAATGTGGTTACAGAATAGTTTCAGGAGGTACGGACAACCATCTTTTTCTTGTTGACCTGACAAGTAAGGGGATAACCGGGAATGAAGCACAGATTGCGCTTGAAAGAAGCGGTATTATGGTAAATAAAAATTTAATTCCATTCGATACGAAGGGGCCAAATATAACGAGCGGTATCAGGATTGGCACACCTGCAGTAACAACCCGTAAAATGAAGGAAAAAGAGATGGAAACAATCTGTGATCTTATAGACAGAGCCTTGAAAGACGTAAACAATAAATCCCTTCACCTTGAGATAAAAGATGAAGTAAAGGCTTTGTGCAAGGATTTTTCACTATATTCACTCAACCATTAAATATGAATAATAACCGCCCTACATGGGATTTCTACTTCATGGAGATTGCGTGCATAGTTTCAAAAAGATCTACATGCCTGCGAAGAAATGTTGGGGCAGTTGTTGTCAAAGAAAAAAGAATTCTTTCAACTGGTTACAATGGGGCACCTATTGGGTTGGTTCATTGTATTGATTTGGGTTGTTTGCGCGAGAGGCTGAGTGTGGCATCTGGTGAAAGGCATGAACTGTGCAGAGGATTACATGCAGAGCAGAACGCAATCATACAAGCTGCGTATCACGGTGTAAGTATAAAAGGGGCAGATATCTATTCGACGCACCTTCCTTGCTCAATATGCATGAAAATGATAATAAACGCAGGCATTAAAAAGGTTTTTTACATCGATGGTTATCCTGATAATCTTTCTTTGGAGCTTGTGAATGAATCAGGGGTTGTTTTGGAGAAGATAGAGATGACTTTTCTATGAACTATGAGCTAATATAAAAATGTCGGACATCGAACATCTGAAAAATGCAGATGGAATAAGCACTGAGAAATAAACGGCAGGCATTGAATAGTTATCACTAAGGGTTATGTGGATTTTTTTATGATTAAAGATTAACATTATGAAATGCCCATATTGTGAAAATTTAGAAAGTAAGGTGCTTGATTCAAGATTAAGTAAAGAGATGGACGCCATAAGAAGGCGTCGTGAATGCCTGAAATGTGGAAAACGTTTTAACACTGCAGAACGAATAGAAGAAGGCCTTCCTTTTGTTGTCAAAAAAGACGGACGCAGGGAATTATTTGACAGGGGAAAGATATTAAATGGGCTTAAGAAGGCCTGTGAGAAAAGGCCAATAAGTATCAACAATCTTGAAAAAATAGTATCACGTATTGAGTACAGTCTCCTCGAGAGAGGAGATAGAGAGATTAAAGGCACTGAAATTGGTGAGGTTGTAATGGATGAACTGAGAAAGCTCGATGAGGTGGCATACGTAAGATTTGCCTCTGTTTACAGGCAGTTCAGGGATATTAATGAGTTTATGGAAGAGTTAAAAGATCTTCTGATAAAAAAAGGCGAACAGCAATAAGGGTTCATGCGGCAAAGAGAGTCCGAACCTTAATTTTGAGGGGTTGGTGACATGAAAAAAGAAGAATATATGCGCATGGCTATTTCCCTTGCTAGAAGGGGTATGGGTTCAACATCCCCGAATCCGATGGTTGGAGCTGTTTTAGTAAAATCAAGAAAGGTCGTTGGCAAGGGTTATCATAAAAAGGCGGGTCAGCCTCACGCTGAGGTTGACGCCATCACAGACGCAAAAGACGAGGCCTTTGGTTCAACGCTCTATGTTAACCTTGAACCATGTATCCATACAGGCAGGACACCACCGTGCGTAGATGCTATAAAGAAGGCAGGCATTAAAAAGGTTGTAATCTCCATGCTTGACCCGAATCCAAGTGTGAATGGAAAGGGTATAGAAGCACTTAAAAAGGCAGGTATTGACATAAAGGTTGGCTTGCTCGAAGAAGAAGCGAGAAGATTGAATGAGGCGTTTATTGTTTATATGGAGAAAAAGAGACCCTTTTTTACGAT
>Ga0302249_1001610_pt1 | contig 14882 bp, 5 predicted proteins | sample AAG_UR_Val_MG_FD_193531 | JGI IMG/M metagenome (GOLD analysis project Ga0302249, IMG submission 193531) | Enriched activated sludge microbial communities from anaerobic digester in WTTP, New Holstein, Wisconsin, United States - AAG_UR_Val | ecosystem: Engineered > Bioreactor > Anaerobic >... | reverse complement strand
TGGCCCCATAAAGCATAAACCGGTATTTTATCAAAGAGTTGCTGAGCTTTGCATAAGAGCCGTTGCCATAGACGCGAAATTCCAGAGTGGAATCGTCGATGCTTATCTCCGAACCGCCGAAAACCGAGACCCCCCACCAATCCAGGACATCGGTATTTCTCAGCTCGATGACCGGCAACTCCCCGGAAGTTACGGCGGCATGATCACTCAAACGCCATTCGTCGTAATGACCGTTCTTCAAACCCTGGAACGAGGCCTTGATATTGACCAGACCGTGCAGGGGAATCTGCCTGATCCGGGAGTCCACGGCAGTCATGCGGATGGACGCGGAAGGCTGGGTTGGGGCGAACTGGTGAAACTCGCAGTTCCGCATCAGGATTTGGGAAGGACCGTCGCAGGCCGCGGTGAGGGAATATATCTCCACGTTTTCAAAAGATATATTGTAGCCGTTATCCCTGTAACTCCAGGAGGAAAACAGGCCAGGTTTCAGATGAGAGAACTCTCCCTGAAAGTTGTTGTTGAAGCGCAAGGTAAGAGAATTGCAAAAAGAATCGGACACATTGACCGTACAGGGGCTTTCGGAGGCAAACAGGAGGCTGATGTTTTGGAGCCGGGAATTGGTCAGGGTCGCCGTACCGGAAAAGAGACCTCCCCCCTCGGCGCCGAAAGAGAGATACGCCATGCCCGCCGTCAGGTTCGATCCCTGAAAGACGAGCCGGGAGGGTCCGCGCATTATAATCCGCTGAATCTCATTGGGAAGGGCCGTGGTCACCGTGGAGTCGATGATCTCCAGCGTGGCGCCGCCTTCGACAATGATGTCGAACTCCTCGTGATAACTGATATTCATTATCAGGGTGGTATTTCGGATGGTGAGGCGGGCACTGTCCCGGACGATGATGTTCCCTGTCTGGATATGGGTAACGTTTTCGATGATCATGACATCACTGCCGCTCAGGATCAGATCCGCGGCGGCAACGGGAGAGGCCGATAGCCCAAGAAGGAACAGCAGTGACACGAGCAAAGGGCCCCGGAACCAACCACTATATTTTCGCAAGGAAGGAAAACGGGAAAACATCATTCCGCGTTTTCCCGTGAAGGAGATTTTATATATCTGAAATTCCGCGTCATTTATTGATCATATCCCTTTTAGCGCACAATTGGTTCGTTCGCCGGATCTCCCGGGCGACCAGGTCCACGGGAACCTTTGCGGCATCCTGCGACCGGTTCAAAAAGACCGGTAGGCGCCCTGGACGGAGGCCGCCGAGATCGTTACGGACCGGGACTGGTCCACCTGCCTTACGCACCCGATATCCTTGGCAAACCAGTAGAGGGTCGTTGCCGAAACGATGGGCTGGGTCTGTCCCGCCAGGGTTTCCGTCCTCTCCAGGGAGACGAGGAGGCAATCCTTGACGACGCCGTTCTGGGTGGTCACGTCCTGGAGGCCCACCAGTGTCGTGGCGGTCGTAACCAGGACGTCGTTGACCACCCCGTAAAGCGAAAAGTGATAATAGGTTGAGGAGACATGGCGATCGCCGATCTTGGCGCTCCCCTTCACGAGCAGGAGCGGCGCGTCGAAGAGGTATTCTCCCGGGAGCGACCCCGCTGGTTCATAGACACCGTGGAGCTTTAACCCGGTGGCGTCGGCGGTGTAGTATTCACGAGAACCACTGGCGTAGGAAAAGACAAAGGTGCTCGCCCCGCCGATGGTCTTGGGCTCCGAAACGAGGGTCCGGTAAACGATTCCCGTCACATCGTCACGGAAATCCCGCCAGTCCCCCACCTGGACGGGGAAATAATCGGCGACGGCATATGCGGCGGCACCGGGGCCTCGGAGTCCGGAGACATACTGCAAGGCATAGAGGGCCTCCGCCAGGCCGATGCGCTGATCGCCGTTGACGTCCCCGGTAACGTTGACCGCCATCGCCCCGCCCGCCGCTGTCTGGAGGGAAAGGATCGCGTCGGCGAGGTCCACTTTGCCGTCACCGCTCACATCACCGGGCAGGGCGGCCAGGGGCGTCGCCGTCGGACCCTCCTCCTGCCCGTCGCTTGCCACGGCGCCGATGTCGATCTTCAGGTAGGCGAAAGCGGAATCCTCCGTGGCGTCGTTCGCCCGGAAGACGAAGATGTCCTCCCCCGTGGCGCCGGGCCGGGGGGTATAGAGATACCGGCCGGTCGCCTGGTCCAGGACCAGCATCCCCTTGTGACCGCCGGTGATTACCGCGAGCATCTCTTCTCCGGTGAGGGGGATATAACCATAAGTGGACCAGGGATACATGGTACTGCAGATGTAGAAATACCACAGGGGCGGGCCCTCGCGGATCGTCAGGGGATCGGCGTCGGCATCCGTCGCCGTCAGGGTCCCCGCCACCGCCGTGCCCGCCGGGGCGCCCACCGTGGCATGTTCCAGAACGGGGGGGGTGTTGGTTATCGTAACCGTCCTCTGGAGACTCGTCGTCTGGCCCAGGGCGTCCACGGCCCGCACCTCGATCACATAGTCCCGGTTCCGGGCGGGAAAGGAAAGGACCTGAGAGAAAGCGCCACCCGTCACAGCGGGGGAATATACCGCGCCTTCCAGGGTGACGGAAACCGTTACGGCGGTGATATCCTGAACCTGACCGCTGAGAGTCACGGCGAGCAGATGGGTCTTGTATCCCTCCGGCGGCTCCGCAACGGTCAACTGCGGGGCCTGGGTATCCACCAGCCAGGACGCCGCCGTCGCCGCGGCCTCCGCCTGCCAATCCCCGTAAGTGTTCTTACCCAGGACATAAACCGTGTGTCCGCCCTCCGTCAGACCGCTAAGGACGATGGGTTCGGCCACCGGCACCTCCCCGGAATAGACGCCGCCATCCAGTTTGTATTTATAGGCAACAACACCCGCGCCGCCTACGGTCAAAGAGGCATCCGTCTGCTTGGTCGGTGAGGCCGGAGCACCGTCCACGGTCGCCACCGGCGGCGGGACAATTTGCTCCCAGGCTTCGATATTCAATACATAGCCGGCATCAACCCGCCAAATCGGCGGCGCCAGGGAAGGAAGGAAAGAGCCGGCAGCGGTTCCGGGAACAAGGCGGAGCTTGTCCCCCGGGTACTCCTTGCCGGTTTTCTTCGACCAGACCTTGAAGGTCAGCACCCCGTCTTCCGTGGCCCCTTCAATTACGGCGGCGGTGGCCGGGTCATCGCCGTAGATCTGGACGATCCCATACTGGCCGGGGGTCGTGATCCGGGTATGGCCGCAAAGGATGCCACCGGCATCGAATACCGCCACCTCGTCGCCAATGTCCGCCGGGTAACCGTCAATAAGAAGCTGTCCCAGATAGTTGGCCGCATAGGGGGTCGCCATCGGGGCGGCAAAATGGGCGGCGGTATCGACATTCAGGGCATAACCCTGCCGGTCCTGCCAGACCGGCGGCAGGACCGCCGGCAGGAAGGACGAACCCACCGGAGGCAATCCTGCGTGCAGACTGACGTCCGCGCCGGTGATTTCCCTCATGCGCCGGGCATCCCAGATCTTCACCGTCAGGATATCGCCCGCCACGGCGCCCTCATCGACGGCCGCCGTCCCCTGATCATCGCCATACACCCGGACGATTCCGTATTGTCCCGCCTGCTCCACGGTAAACCGGCCGCACAATACCCCCTGGGGATCGAAAAAGGCGATCTCGTCCCCGGGCTGGGCGTCAACGCCGTCGATGCGGAAACGACCGAGATAATCCGCCCAGGCCGGCGTTGGCTCGGGAGATGCGAAATGGGTGGTGCGGATCCCGGACCAGAACTCCGTCCCGTCCCATGTCCCCGAAAAAGAACGGCCGTCGGCGGCAACAACGAACTCAAAAGAACCGCTGTTATTGCTTTCCGTCCAGGTGCCGGTCAAACTGTTTCCCGACGCCGTCCCGGAAATCGTCCCTCCGTTATAATCATAACTCCCCGTCACCTGGTTTCCCGCCTGGACCAGGACCATCCGGGCGGTCCCTGATTCCCAAACCGTATCCCAGGTACCTGTCCAGGAAGGGGCGGCCTCCACCGCTCCCACGGAAATCGGCAAGGCACAAATCACCAGCGCCAAGGCATATGCAAGGCACAAGAAGAAGCCCCGCCCGCCCCAGTAACGTCTCCACCGGAAAATGATTTTCTTCCCCGATCCGTTCATTGTTCCTTGATCAAACATCCCGGAAAGAATCTCTCACAACCATTCCATTCATAAGAATTTGAAATAATATACTTTTTTAACATGGCCACATCGATGCCGAAAGGACACACATCGAAATTATCTTCAACCTTCATCTCGAACCGGAGATGCGCTGGAGGATGTACCCCGCCTCGGCCATTCCGATCCGGCCGTCGCCGTTCACGTCGCCTTCCACCGTCACCGCGGCGGCGGCGCCGCCCGTTTGAATCTGCAAGGTCAGAACGAGGTCCGCCAGATCGATCATCCCGTCACCGTTCACGTCACCCGCCCGGGGCAAAACCTCGATGTCGAGGGCAAAACCCGACCCTTTCTCCCAGATCGGCGGCACCGACGCGGCCACAAAGAAAGTCGAAGGGGTTCCCGGTTTCAATCTTACGCTGCCATCCCGCCATTCCCGGCCCTGCCGCGCATCCCAGACCCGAACGCCCAGGAGGTCGCCGTCGGCAAGATGATGCCCATAAACAGGCACCGTCCCGTACTGGCCATCCACGGCGATCGCCACTTTCCCGCAGATTTCCCCCTGCGCGTTGACGAACGCCACCTCATCCCCCGCCTGGGCCGCCAAGCCACGAATCTGCAACCGACCGAGATAATCGCCATAGTTTTCCCCGTACTCCGTGGGAGAGAAGGGAAGCTGGAAATGGGCGGCCGAAATCGGTGGCGGCGCCGCCGGAATAATGACAAAGGCCGCCGCCAGCATTACCAGCGTCATCCGCACCGCCAATGGAAGACGGCGGTGCCGGCGGATCCCCCGCCGCGACCGGGAAAACCACCCCGGATAAGCAAGGGCCGCCTCCGCGAGAACCATGTTCATCGCCGCGAGTAACCGGACGTGCCGATGCCCAAGGATGCCTTCCGTTGCCATAAGCTGTTGGATGCTGATCCATCCCCCCCCTAATTCCCCCGTGCCAGGGGGTTGTATCACCGTCGCTTCCTTTCGATCCGCTCCCGTTTTACGGGAAGTCCACCCGCTGTCGTTCCCGGTCCCCCCGCCAGATTATCGGCTGGGCGGAGGGGAGGGGCGCCCCGTTGAGGCGGAAGGTCAGGACGTCGCCCCGCCTGGCGCCGTCTTCCTCCGCCGTGGCCGCATCGTCGCCATAAACGGGAAGAAATCCGTACTGGCCGTCCCTGTTAATGGTGAATTCCCCGCAGAGCACCCCCCGGGGATTGTAAACCGTCACCCGGTCTCCCGCTTTGGCCCCGGCGATGGTCCCGTAGAAATCCATGCTGAAGGGGGTGGGCCGCGGTTTGTCTTCCTCCCCCCAGCAGGCGCCGGAATACATCACCGTTATAAATACGGCCATCAGCAGAATCCCGCCGAGAGGAAATCGCCGCCGCCGGCCTATCCGTTCCATTGTCATTTCAACCTCCTCGCCTCCGGTTTTTCTACAAATCCCGAATCCCTTCCCATTGCCGCGCTTCGCCAGGTCCGCAAACAAAAGCCGTGGCGCCCGGAGGGAATCAAGGAGAAACCTCCCGCCGCACCGCATCAGTACGACAGATCCTTCACCGTGTTCATCTTGATCCACATCCCGTAGCCGGGGCCAAAGTACTTCAAGTTGTTGAAGCTGCCCAGGGCCGGATCATAGGTATGGCCGCCCTGAACGTCGAAGGACCGGACCACGGCGTAATCTCCCTGGATCGCCTGGAGGACCGCTCCAATATCGTTCACCTGGGTCATGCCGGCCCCCGCCGGAAACGCGACGGTCGGCGCCAGGCCGGTGTAACGGACATCGGGATGCCAGTAACCGACGAGATTCCAGTTGCCGTGGAGGGCCAGGGAGTCGGCGGCCGCCGCTTTCAATCCCACCAGTTCCAGATTCGCCGCCTCCTTCATCTTGATCCAGTACCCATAGCCGCCGGCGATGTATTTGACCGTGCTGAAGGTCGGCTCTTCGGGCAGGAAGGTATGGGCGCCCTTGCCGTCGAAACTCCGGACAACCTCATACTTCCCCGCAATGGAACCGAACACATCGGCGATACCGGCGACCTTCTGGAACACCGTTCCCGTAAGCATGGGTTCCACCGGTTCCCCGTCAGCCGTCCCGGGAACCCCGTCGGTGTAGAAGCAGGTCTTCAGGGGGAAGCTGATGAGATTCCATCCCGCATGGAGGGGAATGACATATTTCCCGGAGGCGTCGAGATTGATATGGAGGACATCATTGTCCGAAGTCCAGGTCGGCGGCTGGGTGCCCGTGATCACTGTGGCTACGGCGTCCACCTCCACGCCCGTCGCCGCTTTCCAGACCCGGAAGCGCAGGACGTCGCCGGGCAGGGCGCCCTCGTCGGCCGGCGTGCCGGCATCGTCGCCGTAGATGTTCATGAAGCCATACTGCCCGGAAGTGGTAACCGTCCACTGGCCGCAAACCACCCCCGACGGATCCAGGACCGCCACCTCGTCCCCCACCTCGGCGGGCAAGCCATTGATCGTCAGGGTCCCGTAGGCCACGACCGATCTGCTGGTCATGCCGGCTACATGGAAGTGCTGCATGGCCACCGGGATCGTGCCGTTTATATAATGCTGGAGGTTCGTCGTCCCATCCCGGTTGGCATCCTGAGCGGCATCCGCCGGATCGAGGGGATTGAGACCGTAAAGAGCCTCCCAGCCGTCGGGCATGCTATCGGCGTCCGTATCGGCAGACTTGGGGTTCGTGCCGCGGCTGTACTCCGTTAGGTTCGAGAGGCCGTCGCCGTCGGCATCCAGGGCGGCATCCCCGGCGTCATTGGGATTCAGGCCGTTGGCCAGTTCCCAGGCATCGGGGATGAGGTCGCCGTCCGTATCGCCGAGGGTCCCGCCCTGCTGGACGGAGTAAGCGCTGAACGCCACGGGTGACCCCAGCAGCCCTGTTGCCGAGGCGGCAACGGAAACCGTCCCGGTGGCGGCTCCCAGCGCCAAAGTATTCATGGCATAGCCACCCCCATCCGTCGCCACCGGCGTCGTCACCGTCAGGGTTGCATCGCCGGAAATCTTCGTAAAGGTCACATCGACACCCGCCACCGGGGTGCCGTTTATATCGAAAACCCTTACCACCAGGGGGTTAGCCAGGGCCGACCCGGCAACCCCCACCTGACTGTCCCCGGACACCTTGTTCAAGGTCATGGCCTGGCCCGCCGCGTAAGCCGAGGTGGAGAAGACCACCGCCTGCACCGGGCTGGAGTCCCTGATCGTGGCGGAAACGGTGTTGGTCCCGGAGATTGCGCCCAGGGTAAGGACCGTCGAGACAAAGCCGTTGGCGTCGCTCGTCGCGGAAGCGGCGGAGAGGGTTCCGCCGCCGCTGACGACGGCAAAGTCAACGACGATCCCCGCACGCGGCCGGCTGTCCGAATCATAGATCCGGGCCGTAAACGCCTGGGGCAGGACCTTGCCCGTTTCACCATTCTGTCCGTCTCCAGATACCTTCTGAATGAAGCTCGGGATGGCCGCATCCTCACCGATCCGGATGTCGTCCAGGGTCCAGCCGGCCCGTCTGCTGTTACAGTTGTTGTTTTCCGACCGGTTGTCGTTCAGGACGAACTTGATCCGGATGTTGGGCAGACCCGCCCAGGAACTCAGATTGATCTTCTCCTCCTTCCAGGTGGACTGGGTCCCGGTAAAGCGGCCGATCTCCTTCCACGTCCCCGACTGACCGTTGTACGTCGAAAGATAGACCATGCCGTAGTCATGCTCCCGGTTGTAATTGTTGCCGCAGTCCGAATACTCTCCATAATTGCCACCTTGATTGATCAGCTCATACAGGTGCCAGAAGGACAACTGGGGATGGACGGATCCCCGCAGATCGATGGTGTTGGAAAGAATCAGCTCCGGCTGGACCTGGTCGCCATATGCCCCGAGGGGACTATCCACGAAGGCGAGACTCGTGACGCTGTTGCGCACGTTGGAAACGAGGCTCCAGTTGCCGGGGTGCCAGTTGTTGTCAGTTACGGCGCCATCGAGGTTGTCGAAGAAGGGATAAGCGAGGGGCGGCTGCGTCGTTTCGGCGATCCTGACATCGTCGATAAACCAGCCGTCGGACTGGGTATCGCTCGCATCGGCAACGACCCGGAAACGTATATTGACCTGTTTACCCGCATAGTTGGAAAGGTCCACCCTGGCCTCCACCCAGGAAGGGGAGGTGCCGGTGACGAAGTACAGGCGCTTCCAAGTCGCCGAACCTGCTTCCTTGACCTCTATATAGCCGTAATCGGAATTGTCTTCAAAGGCATAACGCTGCCAGAAGGACAGAAGCGGCATGTTTGCCGACCCGAGATCGATGGTCAAATAGAGAGATGAGTCGGCGCTCTTGGCGTAGCTCGCGCTTGGAGAATCCGTCCAGACTACTGAGGGCTGTCCGGTTCTGGTCTTGTCCCCGGGGAGGAGGACGAGGGCCCAGGGAGAGTCGTAGAACCACGGGCTGGGGCCGTTCTCCATGGTATCGTGGAACGGATAGGCCGCCATGACGGCCCCTTCCTCGATCTTCAGGTCATCCATATACCAGCCGTCCTGCTGATTGGCGGCGTCGGAAGTAAGGCGGAACCGGAAGCCGAGGTTGGCGTTGCCCGCATAGGCGGAAAGGTCGATCCGCTCCTGGCTCCAGCCCGTCTCCACCCCCGTATAGGACTTCAGAACCGTCCAGTCCTGGCCGTTGTTCGTCGAAACCTCCAGCTTTACAAAGTCTTTCCCCTCCTCCAGGAGGTATTTGTGCCAAAAGGTCAGGATTGGGTTCGTGGAGCCGTTGAGGTTGAGGAAGGTTGACAGGCTCGTATTGGCATTGGCGGCATAGTTCGTCCCGGGAGAATCCGTCCAGGAATAAATCCCGGAGTACTTCTCCACATCCGTCAGACCCCAGGGCGCTCCAAAGGCCCACTTGGCTGTTCCAGCCTCTCCTCCGTCAGAAAAGGGATAGGAATTGGCTGGAATGACGTAGGTGGCCTGGACCTCGTTACTCCCCATGGAAACGTTTCCGTCGGCGTCGATGACCCACAGGCGGTAGAAATAGGTCCCGGGCTGCACGAGGGCCACTGGGTCCGTGTAGGTTTTGGTGTCCACCTCTGTCGCCGTCATCACCAGGGTGGCGTTGCGGGTCACCCCCGCGGAGGCGGAACGATAAAGCTCATAGCGGTTGAAATCCACGTCCGTGTTGGCTGTCCAGGAGAGGGCCACGCTGTTCATTGACGAAGAGGTGATGGCCAGGTCCACATCCTTCGGGGCGTCTTCCACGACGATGTCATCCAGGGTCCATCCTTCCCGCCTTGTCGTGCAGTCGTTGTTCTCGGACTTGTTGTCGTTCATGACGAAGGCGATGCGGACATTGGGGAGGCCCGCCCAGGTGCTAAGGTCGATTTGCTCCCGTTTCCACGCCGCCTGGCCGCTGAAGCGGCCGATCTCCTTCCAGGTCCCCGCCTGCCCGTTGTAGGTTGAGAGATAAACGATTCCGTAGTCGTGCTCCCGGTTGTAATTGTTGCCGCAATCGGAATACTCTCCGTAGTTGCCGCTTTGATTGGTCGTTTCGTACTTATGCCAGAAGGTCAACTGGGGATGGACGGCCGTCCGCATATCAAGAATATTCGCCAGGACGAGCCGGGAGTTGGTAAAAGCACCGTAAGGTCCGTTGGCGCTGTCCGTGAAGGCCAGACTTCCGGGGCTGGCCCCGGGCCGGCTGTCCGGAACGAGGGACCAGGAAGCGCTGTGCCAGTTAGTCAGGGTGGCAGCGCCGTCCAGGCCGTCTTTAAAGGGATAGGTCAGAGCCGGACTCTGGGTTTCCCCGATACGGATGTCGTCGATATGCCAGCCGTCAGCCTCCGTGGACCCGTCGGCAACAACCCGAAAGCGAAGATCGATCTGTTTGCCCGCATATAGGGAGAGATCTATCCGGGCCTCCGTCCAGGCGACCTGGGTTCCCGTCACAAAATAGATCCGCTGCCATGATGCGCTCCCCGCCTCCCGGATCTCGACATATCCGAAGTCCACGTTCGTATCGAAGGCGTACTTCTGCCAGAATGAGAGGACCGGCATGTTGGCCGATCCAAGATCGATGGAAATTTGAAGGGATGTGTCCGCGTTAGGTGAGTAGGTAGCACCGGGGGAACATGACCAGCTATAGGAGCCGGCGTGTTTGTCCTCCGTCGTCCTGCCCCAGGGGGACGTATAGAACCAGGGGGCCGGTCCAGTCTCGACTCCGTCCGTAAAGGGATAAGGGGCGCTCACGGCCTCTTCCTGGATGGTCAGGTCATCCATGAACCACCCATCCTGCTGGCCCGCTCCATCGGAGGTCAGATGGAACCGGAGGCCGAGGTTCGCCTGTCCCGTATAGGCGGCGAGATTAACCCGTTCCTGACTCCAGGCCGTCTCCGTCCCCGTGAAGGACCGGAGTACGGTCCAGGTCTGGCCACTGTCCATTGACACCTCGAGTTTCACAAAATCCTTGGCCTGCTCCAGGGAATACTTGTGCCAGAAACTCAGGACGGGATTGGTGGAACCGCTCATATTGATGAAGGTCGTGAGGGTCGTATCGGCATTGGCGGTGTAATTGGCCCCCGGGGAATCTGTCCAGACCGTGGATGCCTGACCTGTGTGGGTCTCCCCGGCGGGGAGGGCAACCTGTCCCCAGGGGGAACCCCAGGACCACTTGGCCGATCCCGCCTCCCCATCTTCCGCAAACGGATAGGCGCTTCCGGGAACCGTATAGGTGGCATGTACTTCGTTGCTCCCCGGGGAGACGTTGCCGTCCTCGTCCACCACCCAGATCCGGTAGTAGTAAGATCCGGGCTGAACCATGGCCACGGAATCCTTATAGGCCAGGGTGGTCTTCTGGGCAACGGACGCCACCAGGGTGTTGTTCCTTGTCACCCCTGCCGTTGCGGACCGATAGATCTCGTAACGGTTGAAATCGTTGTCGGCGTTTTCCGTCCAGGAGAGGTCAACCGTGCTCATGGTGCTGGCTGTCAGGGTCAGGATCACATCGAGGGGGGCATTTTCAATGATGACGTCGTCGATCGTCCACCCTGCCAATCGATTATTGCAACTCGCGTAGTTTTCCGATCGCTGGTCATAGAGGACAAACTTTATCCGGACGTTCGGCAGTCCCGCCCAGGCGCTGAGGTCGATCTTTTCCTGCTTCCAGTCCGCCGATCCCGAATAGCGGGCCAGTTCCGTCCAGGTTCCCGCCTGCCCGTTATAGGTGGAAAGGTAAACGATGCCGTAGTCGTGCTCACGGTTATAATTGTTATTGCAGGCGGAGTATTCCCCATAGTTGCCGCTGTGATTCGTGAGATTGTATTTATGCCAGAAGGAGAGCTGGGGATGGATGGCCCCCTGGAGGTTCATGCTGTTTGCCAGGATCAGCTCCGACCATACCTGATCTCCGTATTTCCCGGTGGGGCTGTCCTTGTAGGCATAGGTTCCGGAGTGGGAATCGGGAACCAGGGACCAGGATGATGAGTGCCAGTTCATGACCGCCAACGGAAGATCCATGGTGTCCCGAAAAGGATAGACGGTAACGGGGCTCTGGGTCTCCCCGATGCGCACGTCGTCGATGTACCAGCCATCCGCCTGGTTGCTGCCGTCCGCGATGAGGCGAAAGCGGACGAAGACCTTCTTCCCCGCATAAGAGGAAAGATCTACTTTCTCCTCGACCCAGGCCGCCTGGGTACCCGTTACGGCATAGATCCTGTTCCAGGTGGAAGTCCCGTCTTCCTTCACTTCCACATAGCCGTAATCGACATTGGGATCGAAGATGTACCGGTGCCAGAAGGAGAGGACCGGCATCACGGCCGGGCCGAGATCCACCTTGATCTCCAGGGCGGAATCCGTGGAGGCGCCGTAAGGACCGGCCGGTGAATCGGTCCAGCAATACTGGCCGGAGTGTCGATCCGACGAGGTCAATCCCCAGGGGGCCGCCGCCGTCCAGCCACCGACGCCGTTTTCCATGTCGTCGAAGAAGGGATAGCTGTAAAAACTTACAATTGTGGCCAGGTAGGCCTCTTTGCCCGGGGTATAGAGATCCAGGGAATTGACTATATATATCTTGTAATAATAAGTGGTTCCGGGCATGAGTCCCGTATCGGTGTAGGTGGTAATGCCCCGATCCGTAATCGTTGCGACCAGGGTGCCGGCCGGTGTAACGCCGGCGGACAGGGACCGGTAGATCTTGTATGCGGCGAAATCGGCATCGAGGCTCTCGGACCAGGAGAGATCCAGGGAGGTGTTCTTGGGATTCCCGACGGTGAAAGTCGCCGTTTGGTTCGGCGGCTCGCCGATGCTCACGTCGTCGATGGTCCAGCCGTCCCCGACTACCGTCTTGTCCGTAACGAGACGGAAGCGAAGCTTCACGTCGGCCTGGCCGGCATAGGGGGTCAGATCTATCTGTTCCCGTTTCCACGGGGAGGTGCCGGTGAAAGTCGCCAGGCGGTTGGGCCAAGTCTGGCCTCCGTCCGTGGAAAGCTCCACGAAACCTTTGTCGAAATCCGCTTCGAGTTGATATTTGTGCCAGAAGACCAGTTGGGGACTGACGGCGCCGGTAAGGTCCAGGGGGGTGGTGATGGTGAGGGAGACGTCCTGAGAGTTGCCGTAGTATCCGCCCGGACTGTCGGTCCAGGCCTGAGCGCCGCTGTGCTTGTCCGCCGTGGAAACGGCCCAGGGCGGGTCGGCCGTCCACTTGGCGACGCCCTCCATATCATCGCTGAAGTAGGCGGCGCGAGCCTCGGCGCCGGCCAGCATCATTATCAGCACCGCCAGCAGAATCAATAACTTATGCGCAGTAATATTCAATCCGCCGCGCCCTCCGATGACGGCGTTATGGGCATCTTCTCCGCGTCGCCTCGCTTTCATGGCCAACCCCCCGTATTGATTGGAAAGATAATCTTGTGTAAAGACAGGTTATGAATTGTTGGAAGTCTTGTTTATTAGAAGGCAATGTCTGCTGAATTTGAAGAGACGTACCGAAGGATGCTTTTCGACTGACATTCCCCAAATCTTGGGATTTTTGTAACAATATTGCCTTGACCTGTCAACTCCATTTTGACCTGGGGTGTGACCTGATTCACAGTTCAAGTGTGAATTAGGTCACACCCGCCCGAAAACGGCTAAAAATGCGGCGTTTCATGCAACTCTTATTATCATTTTTCTATTGACTTAAACAATGCCAGACTTTAAAAGAAACAGCCAGGCATCTCCTGTCTCAAGTCACATTTTCTTCACATATAAAAGGGCCCGCAAATAACTGGGCTCTATATGAATTTTTATACAAGCAGCATACCGGATGGTTTCATGTTCCGAGATCTTTGAAAAATGGCTTCGCCGCAGCTCAGAAATCTTTTTCGCTTCTCAATGGGTAACGTATAAATCTTGTTCAATACAAGGTATTAAGCTCAACCACGAAATGGCGAAAAACATTTGATTCGCTGCTTGCGAATCATTTTTTCGCGGTTATGCAAAGCTCTCGTTCCGATGTGCCGTCGCCACGCATGGGCGTTAGAGGGGAATTCGGGCCGCCATTCTTTGAATGGCAAGCAAGAAAGGCAAAAAAGGAGTTCGAAACATGAGCATAAAAGATAGTCAGGGGGGAAAGATGGCAGCACCGGCGGCAGGAAAGTGGAACCCGTGGGTAAGAAGCCTGATTCCCCCGCAAGGCCGTCATCCATTCAGACCGGCAAGGAAACTGATGCCGCCCCTGTTACTCTCCATAACACTAATGCTATTGATTATACTGACTATTTTTATTCCTGGCGTCTCCTTTGCCTGGTCCGTCCCCGACACCGGCCAAACCAAGTGCTACAACAACACCGAAGAGATCCCCTGCCCATCCCCCGGCGAGGCCTTCTATGGACAGGATGGAAATTACACGATCAATCCACTCCGTTATCGGAAGGTTGACGCCGGCGGCAACGACCTGCCGGACAATGCCCCAACCTGGTACGCCACGAGAGATGAATCGACCGGCATCGTCTGGGAAATGAAGACGACGGACGGGACGAGATCGGACAAGAATTACATCTGCCGATGGGATTCGCCCAATCAGTGCCAAAATCCCGGCACCAAGCCAACATTTATACAACTCCTTACAATTGTCGATTTTTCCGGCATAAATCCGTCGCTGAATACGACCTTTTTCCCGAATACCCAGGCCGGAATTTACCATACAAACGATGTCATCAATATCGGCGATGATTGGCCCAAAGGTTTGTTCGCGATCAACTTCTCAGACGGCAGTCTTTCATTTGTAAGTACAAGCTCCGATACCTACATAAGAAACATAATTTCAGGAGGCGGCTGTACACCGACGTTTGTCGATAACGGCGATGGAACTGTAACCGATACATGCACAAACCTGATGTGGCAGAAGGAAGGCGAATCGAAAACATGGCAGGAAGCAATGGACTATACAGAAGGATTGACCCTTGCCGGATACACCGATTGGCGCCTCCCCAACATAAAGGAACTATCGATTGGCTACCTTTACAATTCAATCGATATCTACTGGTCTTCGACCACCTATGCTCAAAATCCCAGCAATGCTTGGCGATTTAATCCGGCGCAATATGAACAATGGGTAAACTCTTATTATCGTTGGGCAAATTATTCTTATAGCCCGAAATCAGGGATTGCCAAAGTCAGGGCCGTCCGCGGCGGGCAGAATCGCATCCAGGGGAACCTGTACATCTTGTCGCCCATCCAGGGAGACACATGGATCATCGGCGCCACGGTCCCCATCACCTGGGAAAG
>Ga0302249_1001606_pt1 | contig 14922 bp, 10 predicted proteins | sample AAG_UR_Val_MG_FD_193531 | JGI IMG/M metagenome (GOLD analysis project Ga0302249, IMG submission 193531) | Enriched activated sludge microbial communities from anaerobic digester in WTTP, New Holstein, Wisconsin, United States - AAG_UR_Val | ecosystem: Engineered > Bioreactor > Anaerobic >... | reverse complement strand
AGAGATAGAACACCTGATGAAATTAAAGAATTGCAAGAGTTAGAGAAAAATCTCCCACTTTTAAAAGCATATAGAGATCAGTTAAAGCATTTGATTGAATATCGTAAGAAGAAAAACTTATCAACAACAATTGAGCCAAAAAATATGAGGCAAAGATTAAAGCAATTATTTAAAAAAATTTTTGGATAGAAAATAAATTATTTATAAAAATTAGCTATAAAAAGCTAATTTTTTAATAGGATTTTATTGTTGACATAGTGTGGATATTTTTTTATTCTGTGTTTATGTCTTTTACAAGGAGTAAGTGACATGGCATATCAAGTAAACGCGCCTAAGGTGAAAGATTTGTTCTTTGATTTTCAAGGCATTGAAACACAGCCATTTTTTTATTTGGGTAACGAAAATAGTACTTTGTTTAGCCAAGAAGATGCGGTTTGGGAACCGTTAAATAAATTATTCGATTTATTACAAGCTATTGTGAATATCGATCCAAGAATTATTGAGATTGATGTAAAAAATATTCATGTTAAGCAAAATATTGCTTGTAGATATCCTTGTGTTCAAGATGTGTATAAACAGGAGATAGCTTATCCTGAGTTTGATATGCGAGGATTGCTTGTTAGAGGTGGATATTATCTGCAATCAGACGGTTCGGCTAAGATTATTGGCCCGACTTATATAGGACCGGCAGTACAAATTCGACATAATGGAGGCATCTTGGGTCATGTTGTAATTGGTGACGGAGAAAGTCACAATTTTCAACCCGAACCTGGCCATGGGGGGCATGGAGGAATTATAGGTCAAGGCGTTACGATTCGTAGGTCGATTATTAGGGCGGGAAGTAAGATTCATTCAGGTTCCGAAATAGTTGATTGCTTAATTGGCAGAAATGTTCAAATTGGACCCGGAGCACAATTTGCTCATGAAAATTTCAGTGGTCGAGAAATTTCGTTTCCACGCTTTAATGATCAAATATTGAAGGATTCGATTTTAACTGGTAGATACAAGCTTGGAATTATAGTTGGAGACAATTGCTTTATTGGAGCAAATGTAACCGCTTATCCTGGTGTTGTGCTTTTTCCAAATTGTCGTATACCTGGAGGCACGGTTATAAAGCCGGGTATTTACGAACCAGAATTTTTTAAAATGGAATGAGACAAGATTAAAGACTAAAGTTTCTTGAGAAAGATCCAAGATGATCTTGATGAAAATAACATTGAATGCCTAACATTGAAATACTAATATTGGATGTTTAGCGTCATGCGTTTAACATTTCAGAATTAACAACTTAAGAGTCCGCTTGGACTTTTTTTGTGTTATAATATCTTTATATGAAAAGAGTTTCTGAATTTAAAAAACATAAAGCAAAAATTGATCAGAAATATTCTTACTTTGAAAGAGATTGGGCTTATTGGATAGAACATGTGGTACACTGGCACTTGGCTTTTTTTGTGATTACTTTGTTATTGATTTTTGCTTATTTACTTTTTGATCCCAGAGCTCCGGCGTGGGCTTTATTTTGATTGGATGAATACTTTTATTAAATGAATAGCACATTATCCCCAATTCATTAATTATTAAATCTTCGCTTGATTAAGCGAAGATTTTTATATTGTATAATTATTGGATACAATGTACATAGGGTATAAGAAATTCGCCGGTGCACCTTCCAACCCACCACCCACTAAAAATAAAAATAAACGGCGAATACAAAAACCCAATATCTTCCAAAATCGAAGATGATATAAAAACTCAGCGTCAAAATTACGTTGAAATCCAAATCGCCCCAATTAGATGATGGGGTGATTTTTTTTGACATGAGTCTTGAAATTTCAAATTGATATTTGAAATTTAAAACCCATGATTTGGAACATTGGATTTTGTGTTTTAGATTTATTAACTTTGCTCATATTCATTTTTAGAGCGAGATATTTTTAATTACACACAATCGCCAAAATTTGATGAACGGGGAACTACAGATTTAGAATTAGAAATTATTAACTAACCAAATAAAAATATCATTTGTTTTTTAAAGTGACTCGTTTGTTGTTTGGATGACTGATTACTGATTGTTAATTAAATTGAAAATGATTTGTTTGAAAAGATAATAAAATGAAGGAAAATGAGATTGGTGAGTTATAGGATAAATCGGTAATAATAAAAAATTGATATTAAGTTATGCACAATAATTTGTTTCAATTTCATTTAATTATTCTTTTTGGAGGATTATGATATAAGGAATAGAAGTAAATTTTTAAAAAGATTATATACAATATATATAAACTTAATATTAGATAATAATTTTGATATAATAATAATGTAAATAAAAAATAGAATTAAAAATAAAATAAATCTATTAAATCAAAGTGAATGATTTTTGAAATTGTTTTTAGTTGTGCACATGTATCATTTAAATGTTTTTATGCTATACTTATTTACATATGATAAAGTCAAAAAAATCAACTAAAACTTCAAAGACGAGTGCGAATAAATTAAAAGAAGATTTTTCTGAATCTAATTTAGAACCTCATAAACAAGCGCCAAAATCTTTTTTTCTACTTACAGTAATAGCCATAATCGTTATAGTTGCGGTGGTTGTATTGGCAAAAACTTTTATTAATAAAAAACAACCTTTGCAAAATCAACAAAATCAGCAAGTTCAGCAACAACAGCAACAGCAGGATAATCTGCCAATTTATTCTGAAGAAGATTTACAAAAATTGGTTGAAAGAGTTGGTCAATTAATTGAAATTAATAAATTTGAACAACCAACAATAGCCACGGTGAGGGATGCGGAATTGTTAAGAAGTAGTCAGCCTGATTTTTATAAAGAAGCAGAAGTTGGGGACAGACTTTTGGTTTGGTCTGATAAAGCGGTTTTGTACAGCACGTTAAAAGATAAATTAATTTCGGTTATGCTGATTTCTAATCAGGATGGAGTAATGCAAGCCCAGGTTACAGAACCAACAGATTTATCTACAAGCACACAAGATAATAACGTACCAAGTAGCACCATTGAATCAGAAAAAGCGGTGATTACTGTCTTAAATGGCACAAAAATAGCAGGTTTGGCCAAGAAGATGCAAACAAAATTAACTGATTCAGCTTTGACAGTGGCTAATATTGGAGACGCACAGAAAAAAGGATATGAAAAAACAATTATTGTTGTTTTGGCTGATAAACCAATGCCTGCTACATTAGATGCTTTAAGAAAAATAACTGATGCTGAAGTGAGTCAAGAAAAACCTGAAGATTCGAATTTAAAAGGAGATTTTGTGGTGATAGTGGGGGAAGATTTTACGCAATAAATAAAGAATTAAATTTAAAAAGACCTTATTTGGGTCTTTTTAAATTTCCACATTTTATTAACAGATGTTTAGTGATGTTTAGTTTTGTTTACTTAATATATTTAGCTTAATTAACGTAAATTATAATATAAATTATTTTTTGATATTTAGTATATACTTTAAATAACATTGATTTTAATTTAATAAATGTATAGAAATTCGTAAAAATAAAACTAAACAATGTTGTTGTTAAAATAGTAAAATTATTCACATTTTAAAAAATAAATAAAATTTGGCATTCAATAGTGTGAATTAGTTTGTGCGATTATGATGTTCATTTATAGTTTTTTGTATACCCCAGTTTGAGCCGTTTTACGGGGTAAAAGATGCCGCTACATCTTTTATCGGTTTATTCCTTAAAATAAAATTTTTCTTATTCTGATTTTTGCGGATGTCAGAAAGAAAACAATTTTGTGTTAAAACAAAAAGACCGCCATCTTTTTAATCAAAAATCCAAACAAAAATTCTTTACCAAGAGAGGTTTTTTGTTTGTCTTTTTGATTACAACAGCGGCTTATGTTTTGGGAATGGCGGTTCCTAAAACAGAAGCCGCTTTTGGCATTAACAAGCAAATTAATTATCAGGGTAAGCTTATGAATAGCAGTGGGCAACCTGTTGGTGATGGGAACTACCAAATGCAGTTTAAACTGTATAATCAAGCGAGTGGCGGCTCGCATATTTGGTCTGCTTCCACTACCAATGGATTGCCCACTGGAGATCCGGCAGATATATCGGTTAATGTGCAAAAAGGTTTATTTACGATTTTGCTGGGAGATACAGATGCCGGACAAGTGCCTTTGGATATAGATTGGAACAATGATACTATATATTTAGGTGTAAAAATCGCTACTGATTCTGAAATGTTGCCACGCAAGAGGTTGACGGCCGTGCCTTATGCTTTGAATGCGGAAATGTTGCAAGGACAGCGCGCCTCAAGTTCGGTTCCAAATACTGGAGGTAATTTATTTGCCTTGAATCAAACTTCTTATGATGTGGCTACTGCTTTGAGAACAGCTTTGTTTGTGGAGACTCAAGGCACTTCTAATGTATATGATTATTTATTACGCATGTCTGACGGCTCGTCTGACGTGTTTACTGTAAATCGGCAAGGTAATGTTACTACCACAGGATATTTGGCTATTAGTGATCATTTGAAGGTCAAAGGCATTCGTTTGGATAATGTTGGTAGTAATTCACTGACTTCTGGAGCGTATTTGGTGGGAGCTTATGATGAATTTGCATTTTCTAATGCAACAACAGTACAAGCTGTCTTGAAAGATTTGGATACCGTAATTGGCAATGTCTCATCATCGGCCATGGGATTATCCTTGCAGGATGTTACAAGCAATGGAAATACGACCATGCATGCTATTCAATTTGCAGGCGGTACATCTACTAATGACTTTAAATTTTAGCAAGATGTTTGGATTGACGGTAGTGTGAGTTCAACTTCGGCTTTATTTATCAATGCTACTGGTACTAATTTTGCTTTATTGGGCTATATAAATTCTAATTTATCACCGGCTATTACCGATACTTATACTTTAGGGGACGCGACTCATCGTTGGCAGGGATTGGCTGTAAATTATGTGACTTCAACTAATATTTGGGCTACGGGATTTGTTTCATCATCAGCCATGTATATTAATGGTCAGGCGGTAACAACATCAGTGCCGACTTTGAATCAAGTAACAACGCAAGGGAATATAACTGCTAATACAATTCAATTTGGCGGAGGGACTTCGACCGGGTCAATTTTTCCTGGATTGATTGATACATATAATTTAGGTTCTGATAATTATCGATGGAATCAAATTTTTTCTAATATATTATTCGTTGGATCGTCTACTTCATGGAGCTTAACGAAAACCCTTTTAAATAATTTTATTATCAGTCACGCGGGAACGGAAAGGTTTACTGTTTCTTCTGATGGTAATGTGGGCATTGGCGTTTCTTCTCCGGAGGTTAAATTACATGTTGATGGAGCTGGAAGATTTGAAGGGAATGTAACTGTTGGCTCACAAGGATCAAGAACTGCTACGGCTTGGACTAATTCAGCTTTACCATCCACGGGTATTGAATCAATTCGATCTTTGGCTGTATTTAATGATCATCTTTACGCTGGTCAAGGCGATAGTGCGGGCGATGGAGATATTCAAGTATGCGATCCTAAGGCAGGAGGGGATCCTGAGATTTGCGATGTGGCTACTGATTGGAGCGTTTCTTATAATAATGCTTCGGCTAGTCGAGTTAATTCTTTGTTGGTTTATAAAGATCGTTTATATGCTGGCGAAGGAGATGGGGTTGGTTTAGGAGTGGTTAGATATTGTCGGCCGGAATTAACGGGAGATCCGTTGGTTTGTGATAGTGGAGATTGGGCTACTGCCAATTTTCCGGCTGGACCGCGACAGATCAATCATTTGGTTGAATATAATGGTTATTTATATGTGGCGAATGATACGGATGTGGCTGGTAGCGCTTCGGTTGGTGTTTGTAACCCGGCAGGGGGTGGCAATGTAAATGACTGTGATAATGCGTCTGATTGGACGAATGTTGCTTTGCCGGTAGCTGGATATGAAAAAGCTTGGTCTTTGGTGGTATATAAGAATAGATTATATGCTCATCCAGGAAGTAGTACACGTGATCATGATGTATTTGTTTGTAATCCTAGCGCTGCGGGTAATTCTGATAGATGTGATGCGTCTGGTGATTGGACACGTTTGATAAATTTTACTACTGGTAATTGGGATAGTATTCGTAGTGGAGCGGTTTATAATGGATTATTATATCAAGGTTTGGGTGATGGTTCTGGAGATGGTGATTTGATGGTTTGTTATCCAAGTAAAGCGGGTGATCCTGATCTTTGTGATAATACAGCTGATTATAACAGTATCACACCTCCAGCCATAGACAATGGAGCGGGAATAAATGCGATTACGGCTTTGAAAGTTTACGATGGATTGTTATTTATAGGTTTGGAGGGCACAACCAATAATGGCGCTATTCTTGAATATAATCAAACTGTGTCTAAAACTTCTTTGAGTGGAACGGGTTTTCAATCTGTTTACGATTTTGCGGAATTTAATGGATATTTATATGCGGGACGTGGTAATGCTACGGGTAATGGGCAGGTTTGGTATTATCAACGCGATAGGACAGCTTCTGGAGCTTTGAGTTTTGAAGCTGGTTCTTCAACTGGTTCAATGTGGTTTGCTAATGAAAGCTTTATGTTCTCGCATAGCTTGATTACCGAGGCGGGGGCTTTTGACTTGGCCGAATCTTATCCGACTTTGAGTAATGATTTGCAAGCAGGAGAAGTGGTTGTGTTGGATCAGGATAATGAAGGATATGTAAAACGTGCTGAAGAAGTATATGATGGCAAATTATTGGGCGTGGTATCAACCAAGCCTGGCTTCTTATTGGCTGGATCAAAAAATAAAGATGTTAAAACTGTGGCCGTGGCCTTGGTGGGGCGCGTGCCGGTTAAGGTAAGTTTGGAAAACGGAGATATTAAAGTTGGAGATCCGCTAACATCGGCTTCAATTCATGGATATGCCATGAAGGCAACTAAACCCGGAATGATTATTGGGCATGCCATGGAAGCATTTACTTCTTCAATGCAAGATGAGGAGCGCACAACGGATAATGTTTTGACGGGCACGATTATGATGGTTGTGCAAACTGGTTATTATTTTGGCAGTCAAGAGACATCGTTGGGTCAGTTAGCTGGTTTTTTGGGTGAAACCACTTCCACGCGAGTAATTCAACAAGCTTTTGTGGGCGATGCTTATGCTATTGAACAAGTAGCTGGTGGATTAATTAACCCTCAATATGCGAATGGAACGGTTTTAAATGATACGATATTTGCGCAATTAGATATTCTTATAGTTAAAACAGCAGTTTTGGTAGCTGGGGATTTGACCGTGGGAGGCGATACAAAGTTGGTGGGTAAAATTGTTGTATCTAATGATACGGCAGGAGTAGTTGATTTGCCGGCAGGAGATAATTTTGTGGAAATTAAATTTGTTAATGCGTTTGAAACAATGCCTGTAGTTGTTGTGACTCCGGAATCAGATGCTGATGAATATTTTACTCCTTGGCTCGGTAAGTTTAGAATCTCTAAAAAGACAGTAAATGGATTTAGAATTGAAGTAGATGAAGGAGCTTGTTTGAATCCGAGTAATTGTGGACGCACTATGAAGTTTAATTGGATTGCGGTTGGTGTATTAAAGAGTGAGACAATGAATTCGACTTCAACAACAACTTTGGTTACTCCAACTGAAACATTTGTCGATTACAAAAATGAGGAACAGGATCAGATTGTGGAAGATAAAATTGAAATTGTGAATGAAGAGAATCAAGAATTTAATCAAGAAGAAATAATTATTGATGATAGCGATGATGAGAATAGTTTTGATTCAGAAGAGATTGTTGGTGAGCAAGCTCAAGAAGTTTTGTTGGAGATAATAGAGCCAGAAGTTGAATAAAAAAAGCTATTGTTATGAAAATTGAGTTAGATATGGTGTTTTAATACCCAAAATAATTGGGTTATTGTTTGTATTATGACAATAGGATAAGCTATTTGTCATGAGAATAATCGCTGATTTACATCTTCATTCAAGATTTTCTAGATCTTGTTCAAAAGATTTAACTATTACAAATCTTGCTAAAGTTTGCGAGCGTAAGGGTATTGATTTGATTGGCACTGCTGATGTCTTGCATCCGGGATGGAGAAAAGAAATTGAAGATAAGCTTGAACTTAGAGATGGAGCATATTTTTTAAAAAATATGTCATCAAAAACCGCTTTTATATTGTCTACAGAAGTTGCTTGTATTTATAAACGCGGAGATAAATGCAGAAGATTGCATCATATTATTTATTTTCCGGATTTGAAGACAGTTGATAAGACGATTAAAGCTCTTTTGAATAGGGGGTATAATTTAAAAAGCGATGGAAGACCAATTATGGGAATAGATTCTGAAGAATTGTTAAAGTTGTTATTAGATATTGATGAAAAGATTTTATTGATTCCGGCTCATATTTGGACACCTTGGTTTGCCATGTTTGGTTCAAAATCAGGTTTTGATTCTATAGAAGAATGTTTTGGGGATTATGCTAAATATATTTATGCAGTGGAAACTGGTTTATCGTCCGATCCGCCTATGAATTGGAGAGTGAGTTCTTTGGATAAAATATTTTTAATGAGTAATTCGGACGCGCATTCTTGCGATAACTTGGGCAGAGAAGCAAATATTTTTGAAATGGATACAGTTAGTTATCATGAGTTACATAGAATACTTTTGGAACATGATAAAACAAAATTTATTGAGACAATTGAATTTTTTCCGGAAAAGGGAAAGTATCACGCGGATGGGCATGCGGATTGCAAGTTTTGGTGCGAGCCGGAAAAATCTAAAAAATTAGGAGGAAGGTGTCCAAATTGTGGAAAATTATTGACAATTGGAGTGCTCTCCAGAGTTTTTGATTTATCTGATAGGGATCCGAATCCGCCCAAGCCATCATCCGCAATTCCGTTCAGACACGTTATACCGTTGAAAGAATTGATCGCTGACGCTTTTAAAAAACGTATACAAGCTAAAGCTGTTATCATGGAATATGAAAAGATGATAGAGAAAGCTAGTGAATTTGTGATTTTACTTGATTTATCAGAAACTGAATTATTAAAAATAACTAAACCAGAAATTGTAGCTGGAATTTTAAGGATGCGCGCAGGTAAAATAAATGTTCGTCCAGGATATGATGGTATTTATGGTGAGATTCATGTTTATAATGATGAGGATTATCTCAAGCAATCAAAATTGTTTTGATAAGTTTATTTTTTGCGATAAATATTTTGTAGCTAGAAATTGATAATTTATTAAAAATTAAAAACTCCGCTCTAACGAGAGAGCGGAGTTCCTCCTATAGGGAAAGAAGTTTATTAAAATTACTTCTTTTTAGCTACCTTTTTCTTGGCTGGTTTCTTAGCTACCTTTTTTTTAGGAGCTGCTTTCTTAGCTACCTTTTTTTTGGCTGGTTTTTTGGCCACCTTCTTTTTAGTTGCTTTTTTCTTCATTGGCATGTATATCACCTCCCTTTCGTAAGTTAATTTCCAATCAATGTTGGAAGTCGAGCTCATTAAAATGTTTTCGACTGTAATTTAATTATAACATAATTTTTATAATACAAGAATATTTTTATACATGCTATTTAAATTTATTTATTAAACAATCATTAAGATATAAAAATTATAAAATTTTTTTAAAAAAATTTTTTTATATAAAATATGCAAAAATACTAGTAAAATCAATGTATTTTAAAAATTATATATTTTTTTAGATAATTATTTTTTTGAATAAAGAAAATTTTTTTTAAAAAATATTTTTTTTAAAAAAAATTATCCACAATGAATAATTTTTTTCGTAGAAATTTTATTTTTTAGAGATAAAATTTTTGATTGGAATAGAATTTTTTTTACTGTTTTTTAAATTTAAAAGTAGATAATATTTCTTTTTGTGTTACGTTAGTTGGATTCCCACGGTTTTTCTTTTTGTAAGGAGGAGGATCAAGCATCCAAATTAAATGAGTGCTTGTGCCGTTCATATAAATCATAAAAACAGATGCTGTTTTAATATCGTTTGAATTTTTTAAAATTCCTGTTTTACCAGTAATTAATTTACCATCAATAAAAAATGAAGAATCAGTTGTTGAAGAAATTTTTGCTTGTAAATCATTTGCGATTTTTTCTTGATAAGGTGTAATTTCGAGCCAATTTGCGTTATTATCAGCATTGTCCTCTAGAGCTATGCTTAGTAATTTAGAATCATTGTTTGTTGAAATTGAATTGGGAGGAATCATTAGAGATAGTTCAAAAGCGGGATTGATGATGGTTTTCCAGTTTTCGGTTTCGGATTGAATTAGATAGAGAGGTTCAGCTATGGCTAATAAAGATCTTTCAAACATCAAAGATTGTAAAGCTAATTGAGCTTTTTCTACTTCTTGATTGGCTTTAAGAAGTTTGTCGTTAGCTTCTTCAATTGCGTGCTGACTATTCTGCAAGACTGTTTGGGCTTCGAGTTTAGCTTGATTGGCTTCGGTTATCAAAATTTGTCTATCTTGATTAGCTAAATATAAAAAATAACCGGTTCCTATTCCAACAATTAAAGCGCCTAATAAAATAGATAACAATATGGACCAGATTTTTTTCATATTGAAAGAATTATAATAATCTATCATGTTTATGTCGAGTAATTTTATTTTTTATTTGATATTGACTTTTTTTCATAAAACGGATATTCTTTACATCGCTAATCGGTTCATTAAGAGAAGTTAAAATTTATTTGATAAATTTTGATTTTTTGGGCCTTTAGCTCAGCTGGCTAGAGCATCGCGTTTGCAACGCGGGGGTCGAGGGTTCGAATCCCTCAAGGTCCACCATTAAATATCTCTCCTAAATGGGGGGATTTTTGATTTGTGAAAGCAATTTGTTTACTGAATGAATAAGTAATTTCGCGAGAGTTATCATGATTTGAACTTTGGGAAATAATTTGACTTATTTAATATGAATTTGAAAATTTTGCTACTTCATCTGCTTTTTGTAATTTTGTTATTAAATTGATGACGGATATATTTGATTGTCAGCGCGTACAAACTTATTTTATCGTAAACAAAAAGATCCTTTTTCTTTCAATAAAAAATAGCAAGTATAATTTAGCCTGCACTCTCAGTACTTGACGATAAAATTGAGTTCCTCCGCAACTAAAATAAAATCTTGGAAGTGATTATTTAGTAACTATTTCATGAGTGATTTGTGGAATTCAATTTTTTGAATGCCGATAATAATTCGTATAAAAAAAAGTGGCGGAAAAATGGTGAATGGCGAGCTAGAGGGAATGCCTGAGAGGTGGGCAATAAAAGATTTGTCTGAAATTGTTGATTTCCTAAATGGATTAGCCTTGCAAGAATTTTTCACTTAAAAGGCTCAATAAGTGATTTATATGCCATTAAAATATGTGAGATGAAATTTTCATTTCAGATCGAATGAATAAAGTCAGTGTCAATCTCGATGAAAAATATGTTGTTCATGACGAAATATTACTCTTTTTATGATCTGATAGCTTGAAAGTAGTAATTTGAAAATATGACAAGAGAACACTGAATCAACACTTACCCAAAGTAACATCACGAGACTACCTAAAAAGATTTTATTATCACTGACTTGTGCGGTACTTAGAATTATAGCTTCGGTAAAGATAACGATTATAGATATATTTAAAGATATCATTTAGATGAAGCGAAAGTATTCATGCCTCTTGGGCTCGCAATGTAGAAGACTAATATTATTTTTGTTACGATTTTAGATAAAATAATCGTCAATAATATTTATACGTCATTGTTAACCTAAATGCAGGAATCCTTGTTTTCTCACATGATGAGTGGTAAGGTGAGGGTAAATTATAATTAATTATCCATATGACAAATAATAACTTACAATATTTACGAAAATACGAATTACGAAAAACAATTCGGTTTTTATTGAAGCCAGTTGATCATACTCCTACCGATACAAATCAAGATTTTATTGAAATGCTTAGGTCTTTTGTTACTTCTTATGAAGAAATAGTTAACAACGTGAGGCAACTGCTTTTTTATAAAAAAGATGGACAGAATACCGAACTTTCAAGATATATAAAAATTAAACACGGATGGATGAAGGTATATACAAAATCAGAATTTTTTGCTGGTAAACAGCAAATTATAAAAATTTATAAAGGCAGAAAACAGTCAAATAAAATAACTATCAATGAGCATAGCGTTTCTTTTTTGAAGGAATATTTTGAAAGATGGCTTGAAGAAAATAAAGAATGTATCACATTATTGAATACATTTTTAAATGCTCCAGAGGAGAGTCAGAAACGACGTTCCGAAGCGATTTTTTGGCTCGTAAAAATAAATAAGCGAAGTAATTTTGAATTTATTGCCGAATTATTTAACGGGAATATTGAACATAAATCAGATAATTCCGATATTGCAATTATAAAGACGAAGCTTGGTGATTGTAAAACTTTATTATTACAGCTTATTAATATTTTTAGTCCCAGCCAATCTCTTGGCATAGAGCTGGAGCGCGCGAGTTTAAATTATTATACGGTTAATAAAAAACCGAAAGATTATCCAAAAGAAATTCGAGATAAACAAAAAAGATTGGATGAAACATATACCTTCCAAAATAATGAGATGGCATTTTTGCAGAAAGTCGGTTTTATGCAGATTAGTTTACCAATTGGTGAGTTGAAAGAACAGATGAAGCGATTTAAAGCATTACAAAAATCAGCGTTTTATGAATTTGCAAGTCAGAATAAAAATTATCAAAATCTAAAGAGAAATCAGGATTTGCTATTATTTAATGATATAAGTGAGGAAAATTTTAAGAAATTTAAGAATGAGAGAAGTGCGCAAGGAAAAAGAAAGCATTTCCAATATTCTTTTTCTAATTACAAAAGATTTTGTGAACTTCATAAAAAGATTGCTGTAGAATTTGGTAAGATTAACGCAGAAATTAAAGCGTTAGAAAAAGAGAAAATTGACGCGGAAAAGCTCAAATCTTGGGCAGTACTTATAGGGCACAGGAATCAAAAGTACTTAATGCTTATTCCGCGAAATTCTTTAGGTAATTTAGCGAAAGCGAAGAAGTATATTGATTCATTACAAAATGATTCCAGTGGCGAGTGGAAAATTTTTGCGATTGAATCCCTTACTTTGCGTGCTTTGGATAAACTTTGTTTTGGATTTGATAAAAACACCTTTATGGGCACACAGTCACTTGTTTATAAGGAGCTTCAACAAAAATATCAACAATTTTTTGATAAAGACAAACTTAAACGAAAAGATCAGTTTTCAGAAAATGGAAAAGAATTGATTGAATTTTATCAGGCGGTATTGTCTCTGGATGCTACAAAATCAGCATTAGCGATACAAAAATTTGACGGGTTGGCGGAAATTCTTCAAAAAAATTATGAAAATAAAGAAGAGTTTGAAAAAGATTTGAAACAAGTTTGTTTTTATAAAAAAATAGTTACTATTTCCGAAAAAATGAAAGATGACTTGATCGCAGATTTTCAAGGTTATTTTTATAAAATTACCAGTTATGATTTGGAAAAAGATGATATTGAAGTGTTAGAAAATTTTAAGAATAAAAGATTATTTGATAGGAATAATCCTGAAATTCATACCAAAATTTGGCTGGATTTTTGGTCATCTGATAATGCAAGTAGTAAATATCCTATCCGCATTAATCCTGAACTGAAAATTAGCTTTGTGGAGAAAAGACTCGATGATTTGGAAGAGCGAGATTTGGGAAAATTGGGTAAAAATCGTAGAAAGGAAGAACAATTTTTATTATCAACCAGCGTGACTCTGAATGCTCATGATGAATATGTAGATTTGGGGTTTAAATTAGATGATGAAATTAAGAAATTTTTTGAAGATTTTAGCAAACAATTCAATCAGGGGAAAAAACCATTTGAACAATATTATTACGGATTAGACCGTGGACAGAAAGAATTGCTTACACTTGGATTATTTAAATTCTCTGAAATTGAGAAAGTGCGATATAAAAAGCATGATGGCGGTCAGGATGAATACCATAAACCAGAATTTGTTAATTTAGAAATTTACCGGATCAAGGAAAACGAACTAACATTCCAAAATGTGGAAGGCAGATATGTCTACAAAAGCCCTGATCAATTCATGGATAATTCAAATGTAATAGAAAAGATAAATATTAGTTCATGTTTAGATTTATCTTGTGCAAAGTTGATAAAAGGAAGAATTGTATTGAATGGTGATATTTCTACCTATCTTGCATTGAAAATTACAAGCGCGAAGAGGAAGATCTATGAAGGAGTTACACATAAAAAATTTACTTCGGAGCATGTGTGTTTTGAAGATAATAAGCAAGCGTTTTTTTTAAACTATGAAAATAGAGGAGAAATTAAAAATGAATATTTATATTTTTATGATGACCGTTTTAACTCGATTATTTCGCAGGATCAAATAAAACAAGAATTACAAAATTATCACGATTTAGTGAAGCAAAATAAAGGATATGATTTTATTTCCATTGAAAAAATTAATCATTTACGAGATGCGATTTGTGCGAATGCAGTAGGTATTTTGTATCACTTATATCAAAGATATCCAGGATTATTGGTATTTGAAGATTTAAAAAAAGCAGAGAAGGAACACCATATATCCCAATTTTCAGGAAATTTAGCTAGTCGTATCGAATGGAAGATTTTGCAAAAATTTCAATCGCTTGGTTTGGTTCCACCTTCTTTAAAAAAAGTAATGAATATGAACATAGGACAGCTTGGTTGTGTTGTGTATGTGCCAACAAGCGGAACAAGTAATAAATGCCCTCATTGTGGAGTAAGTAATACCGATAAAAAGGAAAAGTGGGAATCGCATGCTTATGTTTGTAGTAATGAGAATTGTGGATTTGATTCAAAAGAATCAAGTAAACGACAGGGGCTTAACGCGTTGTCCGATTCAGATAAGGTAGCTACATATAAT
>Ga0302249_1001604_pt1 | contig 14928 bp, 16 predicted proteins | sample AAG_UR_Val_MG_FD_193531 | JGI IMG/M metagenome (GOLD analysis project Ga0302249, IMG submission 193531) | Enriched activated sludge microbial communities from anaerobic digester in WTTP, New Holstein, Wisconsin, United States - AAG_UR_Val | ecosystem: Engineered > Bioreactor > Anaerobic >... | reverse complement strand
TACATTCCTTCAAGCACTTTACACTGTCCAAGTCCATACTTATTCTTAGAAGCTGCTGCCATATCTCCTCTACATTTCTTCCCCGGATACTACTTTCCGTATATCCCGTAAGATCAAGAAAAGGTTTATTTACATCCTCCACTCTATTGTCTACGGCAGTAATGTAAGGCAGAACACTCAAGATTTTCAGCTCCCCCATAAGAAAATTTATTTATTAATCTTACAGTCAATAATAATTCCCATGACACCCGGATTTATGCCAGCATATATATTATCTTACAAAAGTTTGAAATTTCCAATAATAACAGTAATACAAATATAGTAATAATTCGACATTTTTCTGCATATTAATACATAGTATAGTGCAAAAAGGCCCCCCACCTAAAAAATGCGTTGGCATTTCAGGTGGGGGAGTCGTTAACATCTGTATCATCACAACTGCTTCTTTTTTATCTCGCTTCCGCCTACGCTGTAAGCAAAAAACTTTTCCTGTTTAAAGGGATTAAGTGATGGTATGGGTATTCCTTCGCATAGTATAAAAAAGTTAATCCCGTTTATTCCGCTGAGCTTACTGTCTGAAGCATCGTCCAGAGAGAATACTATCTTGTAATAACTGCCGCTTTCCTTATTGCCTCTGTTATCCAAAAAGCTGTTAAGCTCATTGATTATGTAATTCGTGACCAGCTCTTTTCTTTCTTTTGCCTCCAGCCCTATATCATCTGCCATAATCCACGAGCTGTTTTCAATGTCATAGACCTGATCAGACAATGTGAACTTGTAATCCTTTCCTCTGTATTGGATCATGTATTCTTTTTCCCCTGCAGGATCATATGTATGCCAGTTGTCATCCGCATCAGCTATCATAAGCCTGTCAAAAAGGATTATGGCTTTCATAGGCATATACCTCTTATACTCATTCTGCTTATTGGTGTCCTCTATACCAAGGTTCCTGAAAAACAACCGGTAAAACCATTTAACAGCCTCTTCCCTATCTACCGGCAAATTATTGCTGTCCTCAAGGCCAATGCCGAATCCTGTACCATGATTATAAAGCATTTTCTCAGAATAATAGGCCCTGTATCCGGAAGCTGCATTTGCTCCGGCATCCAGTGCCCTCTTGTACCTCTCAGCCATAATGTCTATGTTGTCTACTCCCTTCCCTATGAAGAACATGCTCCATGTGCAGAATATAAAAATCAAACTCCAAAAAAACGACTTCATCGAGCCACTTCCTATACTATTGAATATATACCGATGCTTTGCCGAAATACCTGATATCTGCTTCCGCACCTGACTTTGTTCCAAAAGGTGTGAGTTCATACAACCTTCCAAGGGGATGACGGTTAATGCTCTCAGCATATATGTTTATTATGTCAAAACCTTCCGAGCGCAAATCCCTTCCTATTATATATGAACCTTTTATCAGTTCCGGCGTATCGCTGCTGCCGGTGAACCTCTCTGCCGTCAAACTGATATCAAATGTACCGAACCTTGATAATCTTTCTTTCATCTCATTATAGACAGAATTATACAAGGCACCTTTTTTTGCAGCTATCTGTGTATATTGACATACTATATTCTCAACTGCCTGCTGCTTTATCCTGAAATCCCTGTCCAGGACGGCATGGAAGGAGTACCATGTGAAAATCGGGATAACCAATATTGAAGCCCAGAATTTTTCCATTTGCATAATCTCCTTGCAGTTATAATTTCACATCTGAAGAATAATGCGGCGGGGACATGGGGACGCGGGGACACGGGGACGTTTCTCCTGTCCCACTTCCAGTGGGACACGCGAAACGTCCCCATGTCCCCGCGTCCCCGTGTCCCCGTCGCATTATAGTGTAACAACTCCAAAAAGTTTATTTAACTACACAATCTTCGTAAACCTGATCTCAGTTATCTCACCATCATTCTTTATTACTCTCATATAGTACTGACTGGAAAGATTAATTTCATTATTACCATCATAAATTACTCCATTGATGTAAATTTCTATATCATCATCTGAGTAATCCTCTATTATATCTTTTATTTCAGACCCACTAACCACTTGAGGAACACTATCATCCCCTATCTCCACTTTAACTGCAGATAGAGTCTGATTCGCCATATCCGCCATTGCCATCTGCGTCTCTTTCTGAGGAATATACACCTGATTGACATACATCAGCCCCGCTGCCGCAACCACAACAAATATCAATATTACCGCCCAGAATTTTTCCATGATTCATACTCCCCCCATTTTATTTTAAATAGTTCATTGGATTTGAAAGTGTCGAAAGGCTGTAGGAAAAATATACGGCTGCCGCAAGCATTACCAGTACTACCGGAACCATTGCGATTACCTGCTTCGACTTTCTTCTTTTTAAACTCTTTATTTCCAGCCATTTAAGCTGGTTTACAGCCATTTCATCAATGTTGTCCACTATGTTGAGAAGCCCTGTACTCATAGAAAGGCGCATGGACTCAAGGAGTTCATAAAGCTCCTGGTTTTCCACTTTTTGCAGCAGGTTGTCAAAGGCCTCTTCCCCTTTTCCGCTGTTTAAATTATTCAAGGCTTCATTTATTATTGGTTTATAGATATCTGAAATCACCAAAATATTGGAAAGCACATTTTTTATATTAAAGGGCGGCATTCGCCCAAACATTGAAAATACATAAATATAGTTCAGTATTTCCCAGTCCCTTTTGTCCTCTATAAGTATTAGTTTTAAATGTCCGATTATGTTTGGGATAAAATACAGTATTATTGCCAGTATAAATGAAGTTAAATAAATCAGGTAGTCTGTTTCTATCCTTCTGATTTTTATTAGTTTCTTATACATCCTCTCAGCCATTTCCCCTGCATACTCTTCCAGTCCAGCCCATTTACTGCTTATCTGAGCCTCAATATATCCGATGTAAACCTGGGAATTATTTTCATCCTTTAGTTCCTTCAGGGCTGCTTTCCCCTTGGGCAGGCTGCTGTCTATGTGAATGAAAACCTCTTTTTCAAGCTGCAATGTATAATCATTTGGTGCAGCTTCATCTATCAATGTCTTTCCCATGTTCAAATCGCTGATAACATAGTCATAGAAGGCAAAAGTGTTTGTAGTTTGTACACTGATAAAGAACACAAAGCCGAGGACAAAAAGCAATGTCTTTGCCAAATAAAATTCCTCGACTGAAACCCTCAATCCTGAGTTTATTATCAATCCCTCTGTATTTTTGTATCTTCTGCTTTTATATCCCGGCATAAAAATCAGGAACCTGGAAATGCTCTTCAAGCAGCTTTTCCTGGCATAATCAGCCCTATATAACCTTTTGATTTTCCTATACCTGAAATACTGATGGACAAATATAGAAGCTGCAGCTATCAGCAAAGCAATTGCAATAGCTTGAATCAATATGAAATACTGAATGTCGCTCAACCCCTTAATCAGTTTTGAAGTTTTCTCATCCAATGAATGAATATTGTTCCAACCCCGCTGATAAACATCATAATTGCAGTAAGCCCCTGGGCTTGTATGCTTCCATATATGTCCCCAATGTTAAGGCCTGAAAGCAAACTGATATTGTACCATTTTGTCAATGGTATCACTAAAAAAGGAGTAAAAAACACAAAAATCTGCATTCCCAGAAGCTCGGCATCATTATACCCTTGTTCAATATTAAGAAATGTAATTATATTGGTCATTCGCTTCAGATTATTTGCAACGGTGTCTCCCTCCGAGGACATACCTCCATTCTCCTTTGCGGAAAGAATAAGCCGGCACAGCATTTTCAGCCAAATCATAGGCATTTTGCCCTCCAGTTCCTCTATCTGTACTTGATAGTCCGGCTTCATCAGTGCTTCCCTGATTTCTATCATATAGATTCTATTGCTCCTGGGGCATCTGGAAACAGTATCTTCCAATGCCGGAATGATATTTCCCCTGTAATGATTGTAGTAATGAGTAAGCTTCTTTAAGGTATTGGGCAAGTCCCTTTTAATCCGCTTCTCATATATCTCAAAATACGATTCTTTGCACAAATACATAAATATAAAGGCGGAAAAACCGCACAGCACTCTATGATACCAAAGGCCCTTGAAAGTGCTGCATGCAAGCAGAAAATATATAATGACAAGAATTGTCAAAACGGTAAGTAGTGCCAGGCTTGTCCTTGCGTTTTGAGCGGGCGATTTCTGGTTTATACGGGTAAGGCGATTGTTCAGCCCTGCAAACAGAGCATGGAAAATGCCTTTACTGTAATAATTCCGCATTAATCAAGTCACCCCCTTGCATATTCCGGTATTGCCATGCCCGTATCCTTCTCAATCAATCGGATAAGGTTTTTTAAATACTCCCATGATTGTTTGTCCCCTTTTGCTTTTTTCACCATCCTTCTTGAAGGATAGTTGACGAATTTTGCCTTCCCATCAACCGACTGCATTATGGTATTCAACCTGAACATATTATATGTATTGCTCCGCAGCTGTTGAATATAAAACAGCTTCTCAAGCTGCTCTCTGGGAGTCTCAATATCATATTCACCGTCACTTGATACCGCCACCAGGGGAACAATTTCCACAGCCTTTGTTATTGTTATCCGCCCATCTATTATTTCATGCTGAAAAATCATATTAATATAATGTACAATATCCATTATTGCGCTCTGCTCGGAAAAGTACCTGCCTGTGCCGATAAGCATATTTTTCAGCCGCGGCACCGTAGTCTCGGGATTTGTTATATGCGTGGTAAACCATGCTGCGACTGAGACAGACTGCACCAACTGAATAAATGCGAACAATGCATTTCCGTCTCTGACCTCTCCGATATTGGCCACATCCACGGACATCCGCAGCATTGTCTTGACCACGTCCAGAAGATCCTTGCCGTTGACTGCCTGTCCTTCAACAATGCGCTTGTATGGATATTTTTCCATAATATGCTGCTCAAAATAGTCCTCTATTGTTCCGATATGCAGAAGATCATCCAGCAGCTCATACATTACATTCATTGTAGTAGTCTTTCCCGTGCCTAATCCCCCCTGAAGGCAGATGCTCTCTCCGGTCTTAACCAGAGCAATAATCAATGTCCTCAGCTTATCCGCGGTTATCAGGTCATTGAAATCGGCACAGCTTTGATTAAAAATCCTTATGCATAGGTTGCGCGCCGAAAAATACGGTTTTTGGGTAACTGTTATTCTAGCCCCGTCACCTCTGTGGCATAGTATCTCCGGATGGCTTACATCAAGCTGGGGGCAGTGCTTTTCAAAGCTGATAGCCCTGTCCTGTATCACCCTTGCATCCTTCTCACTTATCTGCAGAAAGCTCAGCCATATCTTTTTTCCGGACCAGCAGTAGACATACCTTCCATTATTTGAAAAACCAACTTCATTAATATCCGAATAAGCCAGCATGTCAATGTGTTTCAATCCGAATATCTCTTCATACAGCCTTTGCGTGATAATTTCTATCTTATCGCTGAAAGAAAGCACATAATCTTCATTATTATAAATATAGTCAATATCCGCTTCATCATATTCATACCTTAAGCTCCTGTAACCTGCTGCCTCCCTGGCCTTGCAGCAGCATGAATACCTTGCGAGAATGGCCTTGAAGGCTCCGTCCCTTCCGTTGCCGGATGAATTCCTGTTCTTATGCAGAATTATCTCGAATTTCTCTCTCGAAGTAAGCTTTTGCGGTTCGTTGAAGGGTAATATCAAATCGGCAAGTCCATTTGCTTCATCAACGCATACCCCTTTCAACATAATCGCATCCTCCAGTCTGCCCATCTCGTTGGACACATATATATCAAAGCCTGTAAGAATACCGGTCTTTATATGTGACTTAATAACTTCCCTTGCCTCCGGAAGGCCGGAGGTGGATTTTTCCTTGTAATCCCTGAGCAGCGATACTATGCTTTTTTCCTGTTCATCTGAGGGTTCCGAATTAATGAAGCTGTTGATGTACTTTTCCATATGCAGGCATAATGAATCAATAATAAGGTATTTTCCTAAGTCCAATGCTTTACTCCCCCCGTCAGTAAATGCTGCTCTTTAAAAACTTCTTAAAAATATTCCCATGCTTAATTCTGTCCGCAGCATTATTTCTTATGCACAGCCCTTCGATAAGAAAGCGGCAAATCTCACTCAGCTGCTTTATGAATATATTCTTTTCACGCTTCGCCTCCTTCATAAGAAAGGAGTAAAAATTCTTGTCGGTGCAGCAGGCATTTAAGACATCACCGTCATAATTCAGTCCAAAAATGTCAGATAAGGAGTACCTGTTCTTGTATCTGCCGATTACACCGGCAGTATCCCAACCCTCGCAGAGCTTATTAATTATTACCACTGCCTTATCATCCGTAAAATAACCGAGAGCATCCCGTACCCTATACTCATCATACAATTTATCAATTATCATTTCATTTGGTGTAACAACCGCTAAAATTTTGTCGGCCTGATCCAGGTACGTCCTGTTGTCATCCCTGACTCCTGTATCAAGGTCAGTAATTACAAGGTCAAAACCTGCCAGGCACTTTTCTAAAAAGATCTTGTCAAATTCGCTGTTCTCCCCGATTATATCCCTGTTCAGCCTGGAGCCGGCTATCATGTATAAATCCTTATTTATACGGGTTGCATAGGTGAAAATATGCTCTGTCTTTATTTCTTTATTGAATATCTTTAAATTGTCCATTGAGTATTTAATCTCAATATCCTTCTCCACGTATCTTTCCATGTGGCTGGCAGAATTGCTCTTATTGACAATCAGCACTTTCTTCCCTGATAGGTACTGCAGTCCGATTCCAATTCCACAGGCTAAGGTGGAGCACCCTTCCCCATGCAGCATCGGAGACCAGGTGCAAATAAGCTTTCCTTTTGCGCCGCGCATGTATATCACTTCCAATCAGTTCTGTTTATCCTTGCTATATGATGGAGTATATGTAACTTCACTTGCCTGCTGCGAAGCATCGATATACTGAACAGCAAAGAGCGCTCCTTCTGCAGCCGCTTCTTTGATGAACTCCTGCTCCATTCCGTCCAGGTAAAAGGACAACAAATTGTCGCTGCGCGAGATTACTGCAGCCTTTGAAACGACTATGCCATCCTCTCCGCCCTTTACAAAAAGCTTGATGTCTATTATGCTTCCCGCTGTAACCGAGGCAGGAACAGCCCCCTCGGCAAAATTATGTTCTATCAGCCTCTCACCTTCTTCATAAAAAGCATTTTGGGGCATCAAGTCCATATCATTAAAAAACTCATTTTTCGCAATTCCTCTTTTCAATCTCATGTTATTCAACTTTGAAAGGCTTTTAATTGCTCCTTCAGGTGCCAATTCAACAGGTATCTCTATTAATTCCGCCATGCTTGCAGCAAGCAGCTCCCCCTGCCCCAAATTCTCCTTTGCCCTGGCAATCACCACGGTTTTTGCTTCGTTTTCACTGCTGTTCCTGACAGTTCCTGCCGCTTCTCCTGAAAATACATTACCGTAAAGCATATAAACTGCTGATAAGATAAGAACTGCACAAACAACGCAGCCTGATATCAGGGCTGTTCTTTTTACTGCAAAAACCTTGTTTTTCTTACTGTATGCCAATGCTTATCACCTTCTTACTCGTTGGAAATACCCAGCTTATCCAGCAGACTGTCCATATCACCTAAAAAGCTTTTATTTCTGTCAGCCGCAGCCTGGTACGGCGTATGGCCGGTGTGCATCACTTCATAACTGATGAAACCGCAGCTGCTAACGAATGCCATATCTTTAAAGGGTATACCCGAGCTTGTCAGTTCATTATATATGAACTTATGGCTTGAAGACCGTATATTTGTATTATTAATCACGGCAATTGTCTTTTCGGGTACAAAATCATCCTTCAACTCCTCCAGCATTTTCATATTCATATGAAAATGCATAATGTCACAGTCAAAAACAAGCATGTCATAAATGGAGTTCTGCATTGAAAGCCTTGTCAGCTCTGATATGCCTGTCCTTGTATCAATGATTGTTATATCCGATTTTGTACGTATGCAGTAAAGCAGCTTCAGGAAGTCTTCACTGCTGATTTCTTTCTCATCACCCAGTTTACCGGTAACAACGCAAAGATTTTTTCTGTTATAGCAATTTTCAAGTATATCTTTGTGTATGTTGTTCTGAAGGGTAAAATCCAGCAGATTATAATAAACCTCATCAATATCAAAAAACAAATTTGCCGAATAACCTCTGTCAATATTAAAAAGGCTTGTGGCATATCCCAGTTTGGAAAAACAATGGCTCAGGTTCCAAGCCGTATGGGATTTGCCGGTAGCCTGATTTGATATTATAGAAATAATCAGTTTCTCCTTAGGATTTTTCTTATGATTTTTGCTGAACAATGAGCCAAATCCGGAATTGAACAGGAATCTTCCCTCAAAGAAGCGTTTATTCCTTTTATTTTTCTGTTCCGGGTAATGTATATTCATTTCATTGTCATAATGGCTTCTAAAATAGTAAAGTGCCCTCTCCTTGCTTGCAGGTTTGAAAATGATCCTTTCAATATCCTTGGAGGTTATTTCATCACCGACATGGAAGTCATATATCCCATGATTTATCAGAAACTTTATGAAATCATCACAATAACCATCATACTCTCCGTACAAATATGCTGTTCTTAGGCCTTTGAACTCTTCGGAGGCAAGCATTTCTATCAATAAATCCGCTTCCTCATTCCCGGGAAGGCTTTTGGAGATAAGCACCAAATCGTATTTATCCTTGCTTAATGAATCAAGCAAGGATCTTTTATTTCCGACAACGTCTAATACTTCAATCCCCGGAATGGATTCGATATATTCTTCTATACCCTCATGGTATAGAGCTGAAAGCAATCTCATTCATATCCCCCATACATGGCATAATTACCATTTCTATTATCTCTTTCCTTTTATGTTTTTTCTTTCTATTTATTCCTTTTTTTGCTATTATTGCTATGTATTATACATTCATTGTTATTTTTTGTCAATATAATTCGATAAATATACATTTTTATCAGCCGAGTTGCATATCGGTATAAATTCTTATGATAAAAATGTCGAAAATATGAATGTGGCACAATAAATTGTATCCTTTAAGCAGGTGTATCAGATGAAAAAAAAGAGAAAAAGTAATTGCAAGGGAAGAGGCTTCGAACAGATAAGCTTCAGAGATATAGATCTGAGGATAGGCGACAAGCTTTATAAAGACGGCAGGCTTTATGCGGAGGTCATGGGAGAAAGTGAAGAGCTGTATTTCCTTCAAAAATCGGGAAGCAGCTGCGAGATGCCAAACCCTTATTTCAAAGAAACAATTATTGAAAATATATTATTCGGAAGGTTATTTCTTGAAGAAATGCGTTTTCAGTAATAAAATAATTTTGTAATCATGCAATATCCCATGATAAACTGGATACTCCTTACAAAAATATGTTTACTTTTGCCCCTTTTATACTATAATAATTATAAGGTAACCGGACACCGTAAAGTGCGGTTGCCACGAAGAGATTAGTTAAACGTAATCACCCTGCGTGACGGGCAGGGTGATTATTTTTTCCTTTGAGGACACGGGGACGTTTCCCCTGTCCCACTTCCAGTGGGACACGCGAAACGTCCCCATGTCCCTGCCGTCCCCATGTCCCCGTCGTATTATTCTTTATATATCACTAACTCTTTCCCGTTCAGCCTCGATTTGTCCACATACTCCGCTTCGCTTTCCGGTATTGCTACAGTATCCGGATTTCCGTCGCTTATATAACGCTTTTCCGGCTTCTTTTCAAAAAACTGAAGCCAGTCATACATACCCACGCCCTCTGTTTCCATTTCGCTTGCCCTCACCCTGGGGAGCCTGATAGGGTCAAACTTAACATTTACGGGAGACGGTGCGGGATTGCTTCCTACCTTGAGCACTGCCCTGTTATTATATTTTACTCCCTCATATTCACCCGTGGCTGCATATTTGTAGTCATCCCCCTTGGGCCCTATACCGTTGGGAAGCGCAAGGGCATATACATCATAATCCGGCAGATATTCCTGCGTGCTTTTCACATTCTTTGCCAAGGATTTTTGAATACCTTCAATGCTGAGCTTTCCAAGGTTTTCGTGATTATAGGAATGGTTGCCGATATCATAGCCGTTTGCAATAAGGAACTCGTATTTCTCCTTAATAAGCTCCTTCTGTCTGAAGGGAATGGGATAATATATAAAGAAGCTGCCTCCGCTGCCAAAGTCGGGATGCTCCTTTTTAAACTCCTCAAGTATTCCTACGGCGCAATTAGGGTCAATTTTTTTCTCTCCGTTTTCTTCGATAATATTAAAATTATTTTCTGCTCCATCATCAAAAGTGAGCACAAAAGGCGTGTATCCCGCTTCAACTTTTATATTGTTTTCAATAAGGTCTTTAAGGCTTATAAGCCTGTATCCCTTATTGTAAAGCACCTCCAGATCCTTTCTGAAGTTTTCCGCTGTTCTCATCCATACAGCTTCTTTTTCTCCGATGCCATGATACATGAGTATCATTACCTGGCCGTTCTCATTAGCCTTTATCGCCTTTAAATCTACCGGGTCAGCTTTTGGTTCGTCAGCCTCATCAGGCTCTTCAACCTCTGCAGGCTCTTCAGGCTCCTGCAAATTTTGTTCCGGATTCCGGGGATGTTCTTCAGCTATCGGAGGTGTGCATGCCATAAAACCAAGTACAATAATTATTATAAAAAAAAATGCAATAATGCGCTTCAATTGTTCCATTTCATACTCCCTTCGGTATCTTACTGCTCTGTACTAATATAGATTATACCAGAATTCCCCGCAGCTTTCGACATTATGCGCCAATAAAGCGGGTGTTATTTTTTCCCATATACCGCAAGCAAAATTCAGAAATAAAATTTTGGGCAAAATATATTTGTACTTTTTTATTTCGGAGGTGGAAAATATGTCGAACAGGCGCAGCAAGTTTACAAATATTGCAGGAAATATGGTTGAATTCTCCAGAGAATTGATATTGCCGCAGGACAGACACTTCCACAGAGAAGCAAAATCACAAAAAGTACAGCAGCAGGGTGTGCACAGAAACGGAACAAATAAGGGAAGAAAGATCCCCATCAAAAGAAAAATGACGTAATGCTTCTCACAAACGGGGACAGGAGTGTATTCTCCTGTCCTTGAATTATTTTTCCTGAAACTATAATTATATGCATCAAACTATAATATTATTCATAAAAACATAATGTTCTAACATACTTTATTGACAAAAAGGTTAAATTAATAATGCCTCACAGAAAAAAAAAGAACACGTTTTCCATTAATCTTTTATTTTAAGGAGGGTTTAAGAATGGCTGCAGGAAGCGGAAAATACAATAAAGGGCTGAAGGTTCCAAATGCCCATAAGGCTCTTGATAATATGAAATATGAAATAGCTTCAGAATTAAATTTGCCTGTACACCAAGGCTCCGAAGACTATTGGGGAAATCTATCGTCAAAGGACTGCGGAAGAGTCGGAGGAAATATGGTTAAGAAGCTTATCACAATGGCGGAGCAACAGCTTGAAGGCAAATAATTGCCTGTCAGCATGTTAAATAAACAAAAATCAGGCTGCAACATGTCTGATTTTTGTTTTTGCTTATCCAAAATCAATTATGCTATAATTAATTTGTCTACTTGGCAGAACTGCTGTTTAAAGGAGATGATCGGATGATTTCTGACAGCGGGGCATTGGCTGATAAAAAGCTTATGATATTGTATCTCTTAAGCAAGGTGGGAATACCTCTGACCAAATCTCAGATCACAAACGCCATTTTAGAAAACAACCTTATAGACTTTTTCACTTTCCAGCAGTGTATTTCAGAGTTGGAAGAGTCCGGAATGATAAAGCATACCCAATACCAGAAAAGGCAATGCTGTACGGCTACCGACAGCGGCATCAGAGCCGTCGGAATCTTTGATCAAAGAATATCAAAAAATACCGCCCAGATAATCAATAATTACATATCAAAAAATAAGGAAAGCCTCAGGAAGGAATCACAGGTAATTGCAGAATATAAAAAGATGGACGATAAAGAATATATAGTAAGCCTTAAGGTTATTGAAAACGAGCTTGTGCTTATTGATCTCAAGCTTAATGTCGTATCTGCGAAACAAGCGAAACAAATCTGCGAAAAGTGGAAAAACTCCTCAGAAAACATATACAGCCAACTGATTGGCTCTTTAATCAATTAATTTTTATAGGAGGTAATATCCATGAAAATTGGTCTGGTTGGTCTGCCTCTTGTAGGCAAAACAACTTTTTTTAATCTGCTTACCAATGCTCATGCGGAGATTTCTAATTTTGCCTCGGGAAAAGTGGCTTCAAATATAGGCTCCGCAAAAATTCCCGACCGCAGAATCGATTTTCTTTCAAAGCTATATAAACCGAAAAAGACAACTTTTGCAATGATAGACTTTACCGATGTCCCCGGGCTGGTCAGCGGGGCAAGCACCGGTGCCGGAGTAGGCAATCAATTTCTTGAGGATATCAGAAAGGTCGATGCCCTGGTACATATAGTAAGGGCCTTTGAAAACACTGACGTGCTGCATATTGAAGGTTCAATAGACCCTATGCGTGACATAGAAACAGTAAATTTGGAACTGCTTTTCGCAGATTTGGGCATTATAGACAATAGAATTGACAGGATTAAAAGCGGCAAAAAGGTAACAAAAGAAAACCTGGAAGAGCTTAAAGTATTGGAAAAATGCAAGGAAGGCCTTGAGAACGGGCTTCTGATACATCAGATAAATCTTAGCGAAGAAGAAAGAGACCTGCTGAAAACCTTCAGCTTTCTTTCTGAAAAACCGATGATACTGGTAATAAACATTGACGAAAAATCCCTTAAGTCAGACAGCTATCCCCAGAAGGAAGATATTCGGAAGTATGCAGCCGAAAGAAATGCTCCCGTTATTGAGGTATGTGCCAAAGCAGAAATGGAAATTAACGAGCTTGATGAAGAAGACAGGCTTATGTTCATGGAGGAACTGGGCATAAAAAGCTCCGGAATTGATATATTGGCAAACACCACTTACGATTATCTGGGATTGATTTCTTTCCTGACGGCAGGTGAAGACGAGGTAAAAGCCTGGACTATAAGAAAAGGGACCGATGCAAAAAAGGCCGCCGGCAAAATCCACTCGGATATTGAAAGAGGATTCATCAGGGCTGAAGTGGTTAAATTTAAAGATATCGAGGCGCTGGGCTCAATGGCAAAGGTTAAGGAAAAAGGCCTCTACAGGCTTGAAGGAAAGGAATACATAGTACAGGACGGAGATATAATCAATTTCAGGTTTAATGTATAAAACAACGGGGACATGCAGACGGGACACGGTGACGGGACATGGGGACGTTTCGCGTGTCCCGCAAGCGGGACAGGGGAAACGTCCCCATGTCCCGTCACCGTGTCTCAATTTTTTTCCGTTAAGTACTCATAAGCACGTCCTGCCAGATATAAAGAGCCGCATATACATATCATGCAGTCCTTTTCATACAGTTTCTTTGCTTTTTCAATTGCTTTTTTAATGTCAGGCTCTGAAATTACACTGCTGCAGTAAGGCTTCACCGCCTCTGCCATTGCAGAGGCGCTCAGTGCTCTTTCACTGAAAGGCTCCGCGGCTACCACATGATAAGCCATCGGCATAAGCTTTCTTATGGCATAAGCATAGTCTTTATCTCTCAGCATTCCGATTACAAAAATAATCTTTCGATTGCCGAAATACTTCAATAACGCGTTACGGAGAGAATTGATTCCATCCTCATTGTGTGCTCCGTCAACAAGTATCAAAGGCTCGATGCTTACTATGCTCAAACGGCAAGGCCATTTAACAGACCCAATCCCCTTTCTGATACCCGCTTCTTCTATCCGGTGCCCCATTTTATCAAGCTCCGCTATGGCAGTCAATGCAACAGCGGCATTATATAACTGATGATCCCCTATAAGCGGCAGCTTCATACCGCGAATATCATAATCCCGGTATTTAAAATCAACTGTCTGGCCGCTAAGGCCATAATCCTTGAGTATCAGGGAGTCAATATCCGCCTCTGCCAAAATTGCACCTTTCTCCCTGCACACTGTTTCAATAACAGCCGATGCTTCAGGATACGGCTGCGGATACATTACCGCCATTGAACCTTCCTTTATTATACCTGCCTTCTCATAGGCTATCTTTTCTATAGTGTCTCCGAGTACATCCTTGTGGTCATAGCCTATTGAGGTTATCACAGAAAGCAGAGGTTCTGCTACATTTGTAGCATCAAACCTTCCTCCCAGCCCAACCTCAACAACTGCAAAGTCAACCTTCTTACGCTCAAAATACAGGAAAGCCATAGCAGTATACATTTCAAACTGAGTAGGCTCCTCAAGCCCTTTTTCGCCCATAAGCCTTACCATGCTCAATACCTGCGTGGCATATTCTGCAAAATCCTCTTCCGTAATTTCAATGCCGTCTATAGTCATTCTTTCAGTATTCCTGAACAGATGAGGCGATATATACATACCCGTTCTATATCCTGCACTGCTTAGAATACTGGCAAGCATTGCCGCTGTTGAGCCTTTGCCGTTGGTGCCCGCTACATGAATCACCCTGAGCTTTTTATGGGGATTTCCCAGCAGCTCCAGAAGCTTCTCAGTTCTTTCAAGGCCGGGTTTGCATCCGAATTTCACCGTTGTGTCTATCAGGTCCACAACTTCATTATAGTTCATCGCTTTTTACTCTCCGTCATTTTTTCAGTGAGTTTATTCTTTCATATATTTTATTCAGCATTTCCTGGTATTTCTTTTCTTTAGTCCGCTCCTCTTCTATTACACTCCGGGGGGCTTTTCCTATAAAGCCCTGATTGCTGAGCTTTCCTTTGACCCTCTGCAGTTCCTTTTCCAGGTTATCCTTCTCCTTGTTAAGCCTTTCAAGCTCTTTTTCGAAATCTATCAGGTCTTCAAG
>Ga0302249_1001594_pt1 | contig 15032 bp, 12 predicted proteins | sample AAG_UR_Val_MG_FD_193531 | JGI IMG/M metagenome (GOLD analysis project Ga0302249, IMG submission 193531) | Enriched activated sludge microbial communities from anaerobic digester in WTTP, New Holstein, Wisconsin, United States - AAG_UR_Val | ecosystem: Engineered > Bioreactor > Anaerobic >... | reverse complement strand
AAAAGGGCGGGACCGAGAGATGCCGGATCTCCCCCGTCGGAAACTAGATCCGCGGGAAGCCTGCCGAGCATGTTCCTCTGCCTCCTCGAAAAGCGCCATGTCCCGTTCACGATCGCTGTCGCGGTCTCCTCGGAAGACCGGCCGGCGTCGATGGAATCGAGCACCTCCCTGTATCCTATCGTCCTTCCCGGCGCGCAGCCCCGCCCATAGCCCATCGCGAGCAGGCGTCCGACTTCCGCCTCCAGTCCGTCCTCCATCATCCTGTTCACCCGCAGGGATATCCTCGCCCGGAGGGCGGCTCCGGGAATCTCTATCCTCGCGATGCGGAAGGTGAACCCGCTTCTTCGTCCAGCACCGGTTCTGAGGACGGATGCACGGCGTCCCGACAGAATGGTTATCTCCAGGGCCCTGAGCGTTCTGACCGCGTCACCGGCCCCGATGGTTTTAGAGGAAACCGGGTCCAGCCTCGCCAGAAACCTGCGCAGAAAGCCCGCAGAGGATGCTTCGCAGGCGGAGAGAACCGTGCGGAGGGCGGGATGTGCGGGAGGCAGGTCGTCGAAAGGTCCGGTCAGTGCCCGGATGTAGAGGCCGGTTCCACCGACGATCACAGGCACGGCTCCCCTTGCGGAGATCTCGAGGATGAGCCGGGCGGCCTCCCGCGCGAACGAGCCGGCGGAAAAGCAGCCGTCCGGGTCTGCGATGTCGATCAGATGGTGGGGCAGCGCCGCCGTTTCCGCCCTGCCGGGCTTGGCCGTGCCTATGTCCATGTATCTGTAGACCTGACGGGAGTCGGCGCTGATCACCTCTATCGGGTAGTCCCGGGCGAGAGCCAGTGCGAGAGCGGTCTTCCCGGTTGCAGTGCAACCTGTTATCACCGGCACGGGAGGAAGGCGGATCATCTGCCGAACCTCCTGGCCAGCTCGTCGTAAGAAATCTCGATGAGTGTTGGCCTTCCGTGCGGGCAATGGAAGGGATCCTTCGTTGCGAACAGCATGTCCAGGAGTTCGGCGGCCTGGACTGGATCGAGGCTGTCGCCGAGCTTGACCGCTCCGGCGCAGGCTGCAGCGGCCGCGATCTGGTCCTGTGGAGGGAGAGAGGCCCTGGAGGGGTCCGACAGGGAGGCCAGAATCTCGTGTACCGCCTCCACCCCGTGCCTGACCCCCTCGGGAACCGCGCAGAGCATGAGGCGCCCCCCCGATTCCTGTATGTCGAAGCCGGCCTCGGCTATCATGTCGGAATAGAGCCCGAGCTGTTCGAGAGAGGCCGGATCGAGGTCGAGCCGCTCCGGCAGGAGCAGGCGCTGCTGCCCCGGACGGCCGGAGGGGCCCTTCCTGATGCTCTCGAAGAGGATTCTCTCGTGCGCGGCGTGAGGGTCTACTATCACGATCCCCCCTGCCATGGCCGAGACCAGGTAGCTCCTGCCCACCTGATAGATGGCGGCTGAAGGAGGCGGGGACGCTTCCTTTCGAAGCACACCACCGGGGGACTGAAGCTCGAATGCAGTCTCGAAGAGACTCGACGAAACCGGATAGCCGGATTCCTTCCCGAGGGCCGATCCGCCTGCGCTCCCGACGGCCGTCAGGCTCCAGCCACCCCCGCCACCGGCATTCAGGTTACCACCGGCAGCCGTCAGGCTCCCGCGCACCTCCTCCGTCCTGCGGCCCGTCGCATCCTCGACCGCCGATGCGACGAGGGCCTGGATCATCGAAGGCACGCGCATCCTGGCCTCCAGCTTCGCGGGGTGTACGTTCACGTCGTAGTCTCCCGGGGATAGTTCGAGGCTGCAGACGCAAAGGGGAAACCCGGAAGGCCCGCCCAGCATGCTCTCGAGGACATATCCCACGGCCCTGATCGAAACAGGCCTGCCGTTGAGCACGGTGTACCAGTTCTGTCTGGAGGAGGTGCGCCTCTCGGGGAAGAGGAGTATCCGAGCGCTCCTCGCGCCGTCCGAGGCCAGCCCGGTGACGGCTCCGGTTCCACGGGGAAGCTGGAATCTGGTTCTGACGCGGGATTCGAGCGTGCCGGCGGGTATGGAGAAGACTCTCCGTCCGTCGCTCGTGAGAGAGATGGACACATCCAGCCTCGAGAAGGCCAGCGCCTCGAGATGACGGATGATCCACGACTCCTCGGTCTTCTCCGACCTGAGGAACTTCCTCCTCGCGGGCTGGTTGAAGAATACGCCCGACGCCACGATGGTCGTGCCCCTGGTCCTCGCGGCCGGTTCGACCCCTCCGAGTACGCCTCCGTCTATCGTAAGCCTCCAGGCCCCGGCTCCGTCGGATGTGACGATGGACATGTGGGTCACGGCTGCGATGCTGGGCAGGGCCTCGCCCCGGAATCCGAGCGTGGTCATGCTCTCCAGGTCCGAAGCCCTGGCGATCTTGCTGGTCGCATGCCTCTGCACCGAGAGGAGCAGGTCGTGCCGCGACATCCCGGAACCGTCGTCCCTTACGGTTATCGACTGCCGGCCCCCCCTCTCGATCTCCACCTCCACGGACGAGGCTCCTGCATCGATCGAGTTCTCGACCAGCTCCTTCACGATGGATGACGGCCGCTCGACCACCTCGCCGGCGGAGATGAGGTTGACCACCTCGTCGCTGAGAACCCGGATCGCCTGCAAGACTCCTCCATGGATGGTGCCGGGAGAGGGATTCGAACCCTCACGGCCTCGGGCCGACGGATTTTAAGTCCGTTGTGTCTGCCGTTCCACCACCCCGGCGTTTGTTAACGCAGGCATAGTATGGACAAGAGACGACGAGCCGGCCAGCCGGCGGCGCCTAGTCGATCCTGATGTAGCTCGATCCCTTCGCGCCGCAGATCGGGCAGGTGTCGGGAGCGCCGCGCTCGGCCGTATGACCGCACACGGGGCAGACGAAGTAGGGATACTGCTCGGCATCCGATCCGCCCAGGCCATCCAGCATCTTCTGGTAGAGACCGGCATGGATTTCCTCGACGGCCTTTGCGAACTCGAACGACCTGAGGGCCTGCTTCTCTCCCGCAGCCTTCGCGCGTTCGATCATGGGCGGATACATGCTCTTGAACTCGTAAACCTCGCCGTCAACCGCATTCTTCAGGTTGTCGGCCGTCCCGCCGATGCCGCCCATGGCGCGGAGGTGCGAAAGGGCATGCACGGTTTCGGCTTCGGCCACGGCCCTGAAGAGCCTCGCGGCCTGCGGGTGGCCGTCCTGCTCCGCTTTCCGCGCGAATGCGAGATACTTCCTGTTGGCCTGCGATTCGCCCGCGAAGGCTTCCTTGAGATCGTCCAGAGTGCTGCTCATGGTTTCCTCCCGTGGTTTGTGCGTTTCGCCCGCGAGCCCGGATCGGTCGCAGGGCGGTCTGTGGAATCTACAAAAGAGGAAGGCCGGGGTGGATAAGGCGGATTTCAGAGACGCGGCCCGGCGTCCCCGCTGAAGTCCGGGCCCGAGCTGAAGCAGAGCGCCACTGCGGTTACACCGGACCTGTTCTCGAAGACGTGGGGAACTCCGGGCGGTATCACCAGCAGGCGGTCGCTCGACGGAGACATCATCTCCTCGTGCCCAGTCTCCATGTCCACGATGGCGACGGTGCCGCCGAGCACGGCCACCTGCTCGTCGCGACCCTCGTGGACGTGGCCGCCGCGCCTGCATCCGGGCTCTATGGAGAATGCGTGGCAGTGCGTAACCGCCGTGGGATCAGCGAGATGATCGAACGGGTTGATCACCCAGCCCCTCTCGTCCCTGTGCATCTCCTTCGGCACCGAGCCGAACCTGTTCCGGTCTCTCCCAGTCATCGAGATACCTCCTGAGCAGCGCAGCCCTGGTTTTTCCTATGCCCGGGATCTTGCCCAGGTCCTCCTCCGTCGCCGCCCGCAGCCTGTCGACGCTTCCGAAGGTGGACAGGAGAAGCCCGCGCAGGGCCGGACCTATCCCCGGAATGTCGTCGAGCACGGATCTCATCTCCCCTCTCGAACGGCTGGTCCTGTGGTAGTGGAGGACAAAGCGGTGAGCCTCGTCCCTCATCGCGATGAGAAGCCTCATGGGAGGCTCGTCGACAGGCCTCGATATCTTTCTCTCCTCATTCCCGCAGAGCAGCGTCTCCTCCTTTTCGGCGATCGCCACGAAGAGCGTTCGCAGAGCGACGTCGCCCGCCGCCCCGATCGCGGCCCGGAGCTGTGTGATTCCTCCGTCGATGAGGAAGAGCGAGGGGATCTCCCCCTCCCCGGCTCCGGCCAGATATCTCCTCACCGCGTCCGCTATCATCGCCGGATCGTTCCTGCCTATCTCCGCGTCCATCGAGAAACGCCTGTACCCCGCCTTGTCCGGCCTCCCGTCCCGGAAGCTCACCAGGGCGGCCACGGGGAAAGAACCCTGGATCGTCGAGGCATCCAGCGCCACCATCCAGCGCGGTGGGGCGGGCAGGCCGAGCATGTCGGCAAGCCCCTCCAGGGCGGCCTCCGTCCTTTCCCTCCTGCCTCCCGGCCTCTTCCACTCCAGCCTCGCCAGGAAGTGCTCCAGGTCCTTCAGGGCCACCTCGACGAGTTCCCTCATGGCGCCGCGCACCGGCGAGATCAGGCTGACGGCGCTTCCACGCCTCCCCTTCAGCCACTCCTCCAGCACGCCGGCATCGGAGGGAGGTTCCATAGCCACGACCTCCCGGGGGATGTCGCCGGTTTCCGCGTAGTATGTTCGAATAAGGACCGAGAGCCTCTCCGGGACTGCGGCCAGCTTCCACCTGCTCTCGAAGGGCAGCCTCACCACTCCGGTGAAACGACCCGACCTCATCTGCAGGATGATGCCCCAGTTCTCCCTGACTGCCGCTATGTCCCTGCTCACACGATCCCTGACCGCCTCCGGCGCGGGCCATCCGAGGGAATCCAGTCTGGTCAGCAGGTTCCTCCAGCGCGCCGCCTCCTCGTACCTCATCGAGGCGGCGCACTCCTCCATGAGGTCGGAGATGCCGCGCCTGGCGCCCTCCCAGTCGCCCTTCAGCACCCTGAGCACCGAAGAGACATTCTCCGAGTACCCTGCGGTTCCATTGACGCACGGGGCCGGGCACCTGGAGATCTGGCCCAGGAGGCAGCTCCTTCCGGGTGCGCCGGATGGACGGGGAGTGCGGCACCTCCGGAGGGGAAAGGCCTCCTGAAGGAACTCGACCAGCGCTCTGAGGGTGCGGGCGTCGGGGTAGGGTCCGAATCGCGGGATATCTCTGGACGGGTCGATCTTCCGTGTCACCAGCAGGCGCGGCAGTTCCTCGTCCATCGTCAGTTCGAGGTAGGGATAGCGCTGGTCCTGCCTGAGCCGGACATTGAGTGGCGGCTTGTGTATCCTTATCAGGTCGGCTTCGAGGACGAGCGCCTCCAGCTCGGAACGGGTGACGGTCCACTCCACCGAGCAGGACTTCTCGAGGATGATCCTGTGCCTCTCGTCGCCGGGGTTCGAGAGGTGGCCCCGGAGCCTCCTGCTTATGTCTATAGCTTTGCCGATGTAGAGGATACGGCCCGAGGCGTCCACGAAGCGGTAGACCCCTGGCAGATGCGGGGCGCCTTCTACTGCGGCCTCAAGAGAGGTCTTCCCGTCCACGGCGGAAGACGAACCTCCTCAGCGTTGCGACCCCGGCGCCTCCAGCGAGAGCGAAGACGATCAGGAAACAGGCCATCGAAGAGACGGCGGCGACCCCGAGCGCAATCAGGCCCGGGAGGAAACCTCCGGAACACATCCCCGCCACCCGCGGCTTCAACAGGACGAGGAGTCCGAGGCAGGCGGCGGACGCCGGAAGGGTTGCCGCCCATGCGCGCACGGGCGCTCCTCCTCCACGCCCCAGCCTTCTCCTCATGGCTATCCGTAAGGCCACGAGATTGGCCGCCGACGAAAGGCTCGTCGCCAGCGCGACTCCCGCCAGGGGCCTCTCCCAGCCCGTCCGGATGAACAGCAGGGACAGCAGGACGTTGAGCACGATGTTCAGCCCCATGCTGGCCATGCCGATCATGGCGGGGGTATGCGTGTCCTTCATGGCGTAGAACACCGGTGCGGTGATCTTCACTCCGCCGTAGAACAGGAGGCCGAGGGAGTAATAGATCAGAGCCGCCGTGGTGAGATCGACCGAATCCGCTCCGAAAGCGCCCCTGGCCAGGAGCACCGTGACGGTTTCACGGCCCAGCGCCGCGATGAATATGGTCGCCGGCAGGAGCAGCGCGGCCAGCCCCAGAGTGGCATAGCCCAGGGTCTTCCTGGCCTCTTCGAGCCTGTTCAGCGCGGCCTGGCGGCTTAGCGTCGGCAGCAGCGCGGTGGCTGCGGCCACTGCGAAGATGCCCAGCGGGAACTGCATGATCCTGTTCCCGTAGGAGAGGGCGGCCACGCTGCCCTCCTCCAGGACCGATGCCACCATCTGGTCCACCAGGATGTTGAACTCCGCGGCTATGAGGCCCACAAGCGCCGGCACGGCGAGACGCAGAACCGTCTTGAGCGCCGGATCTCCGAAGGAGAAGTCCGGGCGGATGGAGAAGCCGTTCCTGCGGAGAGCCGGGAGCTGAACCAGGAGCTGTGCCGCCCCGCCCGCCAGGATGCCCGCCGAATACGGCCAGACGGGTTCATCCGGACGCCAGAGCAACGGCAGCGCGAAAAGGCCGCAGAGAGCGGAGATGTTGAAGAGGATCGGCCCCAGTGTGGGCGTGAGGAAGTGTCTGGCGCTGTTCAGAATCCCCATCACCACGGCGGCTGTGCCGACGAAGAGGATGTAGGGGAACATAAACCGGAGAAGTCTGGTCGCCAGAAGGGTCTTGCCCGGCTCGCCCTCGAAGCCGGGGGCGAAGAGTCTTACCAGCAGAGGGGCTGCGAGGATGCCCGCTATGGTGATGACGGTGAGGCAGACGACGGTGAAGGTGACGATTCTGGACCCCAGCCTGGAGCCCTCCGCCCTGCCCTTGTCGACGAGAGTCGAGGTGAGGGTGGGCACGAGAGCCGCGCTGACGGTGGATTCGCCGAACAGCCTCCGAAGGATGTTGGGGATCACGAATGCGAGCGTGAAGGCGTCTGCGGCGATGCCCGTCCCCAGAACCGCCGCCTGACCGATGTCCCTCGCAAGCCCCAGAAGCCTGCTGACTAGGGTGAGGATGCCCATCATGCCGGCGGCCCGGGCGACCTTCCCGCCTTCCTGCTGGATGGAACCGAGCGCCGCCGGTCCCTCTTCCCGCACTTCCCTCTCCATTTCAGTCACAGAATCATCCTTCCCTCACATGGGGCGTTCCGTCGGGCCTCCGATCCCGGCCGGCGCGCAGCCGGGCGATGGCTGGAAGATGACGAAGAACCGCTGCGGAGGGTAACGGATCCCGGGCGAAGCAGGCTGAAGTCCTTACATTTCGAAGAGAGCAGCCGGACAGGCCGGTCCACCATCGACCTCCTCGAGCGAGAAACCGCCGCCCGACAAGGACAGACCCCGGGAGAAGGCCGCGATCCTCGCCGGCAGGTTCCAGATCCTCTGTGTCCCGTTCTCCTGGCGCACCGGCAGCCTGGGGAGCAGAATCTGCGAACCCGGAGCGACGATGTCGGGAAGCCGTCCGCAGGCGCAGAGGGAAGCCGGGGTGGAGAGGTCGAACAGATCGGTGGTCTCGAGGCTCTCGATCGCGGCCGGTCCCCCGCCCTGGAGAAGCCAGAGGGCCAGCGAGGCGGACGCGGAGGGCCCGTCCAGTCCCGCCAGCCTGTGCCTGAGAAGGGAATCGGCCGATCCGCCGGTGAGTACTTCGAGCGCGAACGATCCGTCCGGGGCGACAGTCCATGTCTCCCTCCAGAAGTCCTCGGGGCCGCCGGCCGGAGGTTCGAGCGGCCTGCCGCAGCCCGGCCCCAGGATGTCCATCGACTCCCTGTCGGGGACATGGAACGCGCTGTTCAGATATGCCGATGGATCGATGAGCAGCACTCGCCCGTCAGCCAGGGCGATGGAAACGAGAGGCCTGTCCCAGTCCGACGGGATCGGCACCTCCGCCCTGTCTGCGGCGCCGAAGAGGAGTTCGGCGTCCATGTCCATCGCCTCGAGGATCGAGACCGCCACCAGGGCCATCTCCAGTCTGTCGGCCGACCTCGTTCTCATGAGGGTTTCGAGGGGATCGACCTCCAGGAGGGACGCCGGATGCCCGGCGCTCTTCAACCTGAAGCTGTTGCACAGAATGGTCCGCAGCCTGGCTGCGATCATCGTCCCGTCGGCGCCGGAGGCGGCGGCTTCGATCGCGGCCCCCCTGACGGAGGAGGGCACGGGCGCGTTCGCGGCCTCGTCGAACGAGGTCCGCAGGAATTCGTACAGGTCGTCCCAGTCGGTGAAGCACGAGACCGACAGGCGCCCCGCCGATGGTCCGGCGGTGAAGACGGCGTCCCGGCCGTCCATGGAAAATTCGTATCCCTCTCCGGACCAGACCGGCTCACGGCCGGAGTCCCTGAAGACTATCCGGACGCTGTCGGGCCACTCCGGGGCGGTGAAGTCGAACCATGCGCCACGGCTCCAGGCGGAACTCCTGTCCGTGACCGTGGCGCGGAGGAAGCCGCCCTCCCCCATCGCTCCAGGGAATGCCACGACCAGGGCCGAGGGCATGCCGGACACTACGCTGAGGGTATCGACGGCCCAGGCGGGCACGTCGATCCTGCCTCCGGTCGGAGAAGCCACCCAGGCCTCTTCGAGTTCGGCGTCCATGAAGGCGGGATCGAACGGGACGGGATACCGCCTCCCGGGGTAGCCGTCCACCGTAAGCTCCGTCACCAGAACCTCATCCCTCATGGACAGCTCCATGCCGAGGAAGGACGCGGAGGCGACTGCGGACGGCAGCAGCGAGGCGAGGACAAGGCCCGTCATCTTTCCTCCGTCAGGAGGATGCCGCGAGGCGAGCCGGCGCATCTGGCCAGCGCCGTTCTCCTGAGCCGGGAGACAGCGTGGTTTCCGAGATCGCAGGATTCAGACCATCTCAGCGAGTCTCCCTCGATCCGCACGGAGACCTCATGACCCTCGGCCGAAGCCGGTTCCGGCAGGGATGGAGCGAATCCCTCCGGGATGCAGATGGCGGCGTCCAGAAGTTCGATCATCGGCGTATCCGTACCCTCGGCCCGTCCGCTCGATCCCTCTCCGGCGAGGAGAAGGGCGGCGATCCTGGAGCCCGCCCTGTTCACGTCGACCAGCCCGGGGAGGATCATAGCCGAGGTGTCCCCGTCCCCGATCAGGCGGGAGGGGATGGTGATCGTACCCTCCACGGAGACGGCCGACAGGGGATCGTGGGGATCGCCCACGATACGGAGGGCGCTGGATGGAGAAGCTCCGAAGAGGGCTTCCAGCATTTCGGGCCAAGCTTCCACATCCACCCTGGAGAGCATGTCCCTCCAGAGTTCGTCCACCGCCCCAGTGAATCCGGCCTCGAAACCTCCCGAGAGGCTGTCCAGCCCGGACGAGAAGCCCAGCGACATCCGGATGGACAGGGTGTCGCATCCTTCGGAGGGGACCGTCTCGTACCCCCTGCACCATGGCGCGACGGGCAGCACGGGGAGGCCCCGCAGGGCGTACCCTGCGGGAGTGGAGTGGCCGGCCGTGGAAGGGTCGAGGATATCGATCGCCCCGTCCCTCTCGAGCAGAACGACCATGTGGTCGAAATCCCTGATCCCGCAGAGCTCGTCGAGAGGATGCGAGACCCTGGTCAGCCCGAGCCACGCCCGGCTCCCTGCCTCCCTCAGCAGTGCGGTGAGGAGGACGGACTTGTCCCTGCAGACTCCGCACCTGTCCTGGAGCGTCTGCAGAGGGGTCCTGGGGGTGAACCCCGGATGCGCCCCGATGCCTGCGCCGAGAAAGGAGATGCTCCTCGCCACCCAGGCCCTGAGGGAATCCGGATCACGCCCGACGGAGTCTATCACCATGGACAGGGCGGCCTCTTCGGCTCCACCGGCGCCGCCCGGGTCCAGAACGGGACAGAGCAGCGCCCCCAGCTCCTCCGGCGGGTGCGAGGCGATGATCACGCGCCGGGCCTCCATCTCCACCGGTACTCCCAGAGGAAGCGGGGGCAGCGCCGGCATCGGACCGCAGGGCCATTGCAGATGTCTCACGCCGCCGGCCTCGTAATCCGTCGAAGGCGGCGGCCCTGCGATCAGCAGCGGCGCTCCGGCGGGCCACCGGACCGAGAAGCAGCTCGACGCGATGCTGTCCGTGGACTGGGAGAAGAACGAGTAGCTGTAGGCGTCGACGAGCGGAAGCCTTTCGATCTCGCGACGGGTCGTGATGAAGAGGGTGTCCCCCGTCTCCACCCCTGTGAACTCGATCACCAGCTCCCTGAAATTGCTCTCCAGCCGGCCGGATGCGGCAAGTCCCGGCCTGGGCCTCTCCGTCACCCGGGCCTCGGCCTCCGGGCGACCCGGACGGACTGGATGGATCTCGGCCTTCACGACCATGACAGTCTCCATCGAACGGTCGTACGGGACGGAGAGGGACGAGAACCGGGCCACTCCGGAGGCGTTCAGGGGGATGATCGTCTCGTCCGAGACTTCCACGGCGAGGAGATCCGGGCTGCGGATCAGGTCCACCGAGGCCCGGTGATCCAGGAAGATGGCGTCCGGGCCGGACGAGACCAGCAGCGCCGCGGCCAGAGCGGAGGCCACGGCTATCCGATGGGCGGGAGGTCGAATCCGGGGAGGCTGCGGTCGAGCCCCAGCAGCGTTGCGCTCACGAGGCCCGCCTTGAGGGCCTCCACGTCGGTTCCGGAGGGATCCGTCAGGGTAGGATCGGGCATCCTGCCGTACCTGTAGGAGCGTCCGGGATCGAGCACGATGAAGGGCGCATCGGCCGAAAACCGGGCGGTCCTCGTCCAGACCGGCTGTCCGAGTTCCCGGAGAGGCAGGTCGGGTATGTTGAGGCTGAGAACGCAGGACCGGGGGATGAGCCGGTGGACGCCCGCCAGCAGGAGTTTTCGGACATAGGAGCCGGTGCAGCCCAGGTGCCGGGGGGTCTGCGAACCGGAGCTGACGGCTATCGATGGAATGTTCCAGAACGCGGCTTCGCTCGCGGCCGCTATGGTGCCGGAATAATGCACGTTGTTGGCCATGTTGGGCCCCGGATTGATCCCCGACACGACCACGTCCGGACGGACCCCGAGGAGCTCTCCAATGGCGAGCTTGACGCAGTCCGCCGGAGTCCCGCCGACGCACCAGGAACGATCGCCGCGCTTCTCCACGGACAGGTCGCGGTACAGGGTCAGCGCATGCCCCGTGCCGCTGCAGTGACCGGATGGAGCGACGACATAGGCGTCCCAGTCTTCCGACAGGGCGGAGGCGAGGGCTTCCAGCCCGGGCGCGTCTATGCCGTCGTCGTTCGTGACCAATACTATCATGGAAGCGTCTCCGGGGGTCAGAGCCGGGTTGTGAGGACGATCCGGTGTACGTCCCCGAGGGAGAGCGCGCCGGGAATCCAGGCGTAATCGAGTGCCCACCCGCCGTATGAGAGCCCGAGCCCTGCGGTGAGATCCTGGGAATCGCTACCGAACCTGTAACCGGTTCTGAGATCGAGCCAGCCGACCGGATTGAGTTCGACTCCCGCTCCGCCCGAGACCTCGTTGTCTATGGGCTTGCACATCTCGGCGGAGACCGAGACCGGACCGGCCAGAGGGAGGACCGGGGTGACCCTGGCGCCCGTCCTCCAGGTCATGGGCATCCTGTAACCGGGCCTCTCGCCGAAATCGACCGAAGGCCCCACGTTCTGGACCGCCAGTGCGATGTCGAGCCAGCCTGTCGGATGGAAGGCCGCGGATGCGTCGACAGCCATGCCCCAGTCGTCCGTATCCCAGATCTCCTCGTGGATGATCTTGGCGCCCAGACCGGCATCCACCGCACCGAGCCTCACCGCCGCGGCTCCGGATACGGCGAGGTCGAGATAGTCGAAGGTTCCGAGAGGCTCGGAGGTAGGCACGTCCCCGCGATATTCGAGACCGCCGGCGGAAATGGTGCTGATGCCGGCGGAGAATCGGAATCGCCCTCCGCCCCAGGTCAGGGCCGCCGCATTCTGAGTGGCGGAGCCCAGATAGCCGGCATGGCAGGCCGTGAGGGTGAGGCCGTCCACCCCTGCCAGCCCTGAAGGGCACGACATCCCTGAAAGGGGGCCCGAGTTCAGCAGTACCGTCCCGCCCAGAGCGGCCGCGCGGGCGGAGACTTCGACCTTCAGGAACTGGAAGGCCGAAGCGCCCGCGTCCCGGTATATTCCGTCATCGGCGCGAGCCGTGAGGCAGGCGAACAGAGCCACCGGCAGGATTCGTCTCATTGGACCTCCGTGTTCTGGCGATCAATCTATCTGATACCCTCCCCGATGACAACGGTTCCACGCTGCCGGTCGGGCCTGGAGTATGACATGGCACATTCTGTTCAGCTCAGATCGGGCGCATCGGACGGACCGAGGAACATGGCGGTCGATTCCCTGCTCCTGTCGATGGCGGAGCGGGGCGAGACAGGCTTCGCCCTGCGCACATACCTTTGGGAACCGGCCTGCGTGTCCATCGGCAGGCTGCAGGACCCGTCCAGGGAGATCTGCGCGGAGAGGCTCCGGGCCGGCGGGATCGGAGCGGTTCGGAGGCCTACCGGCGGCAGGGCGGTCTGGCACGAATCCGAACTCACCTACTGCATTGCAGCCTGTCCGGACCACTTCCTCGCAAAGTGCGGAATAGAGGAGGCCCTCGCTTGGACCGGTTCCGCGCTCGCCGATGCGCTTGCATCGATGGGTCTTCCCGCCGTGCTGGCCAGGGCGGACAGGCATTCGCTCCATCCCAGGATGCCTGCCAATCCGTGCTTCACCTCCCACGGCAGGATGGAGGTGACCATCGGGGGTGCCAAGGTCGTCGGCAGCGCCCAGGCCCGCCGCCATGGAGCATTCCTCGAACATGGCTCCATGATCGTGAGAAACGATCAGGTCCGCCTCGCGGACTTCCTCCCGGGGACCGACCCCGGGTCCAGGGAGGCCGTGCGCGCCATACTGTCGGGAACCGTGCGCGGGCTCGCGGACTTCGACCCCGGGATAACGCCGGAATCGCTGAGGGAGCCGGTCCACCGGGCCTTCTCCCGGGCGCTGGGCGAAGAGCCTGTGGAGATGGACGAATACGGGCTCGACTCGTGCGAACTCTCACGACTGGAGTCCTCCTTCAGGCTGGAGGCCGCTGCATGGGCATGAAGATTACGACGGCCCCCGCATGGGACTGTGGACGACCGTTTGCGGCACACCGGGCGATCGACCAGGAAGGGAGACCGGAGCGATGAAGTGCGGGAAGCCGGAATGGCTCCGGTCCGTCACTCTGGGAGGAGTGGAGGCGGCCAGGGTCCGGAGCCTCATAGACGGGGCGGGGCTGCATACTGTCTGCAGGGAGGCCGCCTGCCCGAACCAGGGGCGCTGCTTCGAGAACGGGACGGCGACGTTCCTGATCCTCGGCGATACCTGCACGAGACGATGCGCCTACTGCGCCGTGCGGAAGGCGTCGGGCCCCGTTCCCCCTCCCCCGCCGGACGAACCGGAGAGGGTGGCTTCGGCCGTCGAAGCCCTCGGCCTGAAGTACGCAGTAGTCACGTCCGTCACCAGGGACGACCTGGCGGACGGCGGAGCATCCATTTTCGCCGACACGATAGCGGCCATACGGAAGCGATCCCCTTCGACGAAGGTGGAGGTACTGACGCCGGACTTCAAGGGCTGCGGCAGGAGTCTGTCGATCGTAGGCGAGGCCCGCCCCGACGTCTTCAACCATAACGTAGAGACAGTCGAGAGGCTCTTCCCGGCGCTCCGCCCCGGGGCTTCCTACAGGACTTCCCTGGACCTGCTTTCGACCTTCCGACGCATCCAGCCGGGGATTCCCACCAAAAGCGGGATCATGCTGGGGCTCGGCGAGAGCGCCGAGGACATCAGATCGACTCTGGCGGACCTGAGGAGCGCGGGCGTAACCATGCTCACACTGGGCCAGTACCTCCAGCCGACCCGAAACCACCAGCCGGTGGACAGGTTCGTGACGCCGGCGGAGTTCGACCAGTGGCGCTCGGAGGCTCTGGCCGCAGGATTCGCCGCCGTGGCCTCCGGTCCTCTCGTCAGGAGTTCCTTCGACGCCGCCGCGGCATATGCCGGCCTGTCCGTCCATGGAGAAGGCCGGGAATGACACCGGCGCCCGAGGGGTACGCTCGCGGTTTCACGCTCGCACCCATGGCCGGCTTTACGGACTCCGCCTTCAGGACGATAGCGAGGAGGCATGGGGCCACGGCCGTCGTGACCGAGATGGTAAGCGTCCAGGGCCTTTCGAGGAGGAACTCCGGTTCCTGCCGCCTGCTCGCCTTCAGGGAGGAGGAGAAGCCCATCGGCGTTCAGCTCTACGGCGCGGAGCCCGAGGCATTCGAGAGGGCGGCCTCGATCGTATCCAGGATGGGATTCGACTTCATCGACATCAATGCCGGCTGCCCCGTCCGCAAGGTTCTGGCCAGCCGTTCCGGCGCGGCGCTCCTCAGGGACATCCCCAGACTGCTCGACGTCGTATCCGCCACCTCGGCAGGAGCGGGCGGGCTCCCCGTGACCCTCAAGATCAGGCTCGGCTGGGATCCTGAAAACCCCGTCCCCGACGACATCGGAGCGCTTGCGGCATCGAGGGGGGCTTCGGCCCTTTGCGTCCATGGACGCTTCAGGAGCGACATGTTCGACGGTCCGGTCAGAACAGCCGGGATCACCGCGATCGCAGGCGCCTCACCCATTCCCGTCGTGGCCAACGGAGACTCCACCAGCCCTTCCGCCGCCCTGCGGATGAGGGACGAGACAGGAGCGTCGGGGCTGCTCATCGGAAGGGGTGCCATCGGGCGACCCTGGTTCTTCCGGGAGCTGGCGGGCCTGGGGTCAATCCAGCCTGCCGCCGGGGAGTTCCGGGAGACGGTGATGGAGCATCTGAGGCTTTCCATGCTGGATGTTCCGGCGCCGTTCGTGTTCCATATGTTCAGGGGGCAGCTCGTCAGATACCTGAAGGGCTTCAAGGGTGCCGCCTCGCTGCGGTCGCTCGCGGTGGGAGTGGAATCCGAATCGGACGTGGCCGGAGT